>WNFQ01000399.1_pt1 | contig 28064 bp, 23 predicted proteins | sample 5400171 | NCBI WGS metagenome assembly WNFQ01 (sample SAMN13153356, study PRJNA577476) | soil metagenome | isolation source: 20 cm soil under Madrone tree | place: USA:California | collected 2016-06-14
GGTTGCGCGAAAACGGTCGCGCCTCGGTGTCGCTTTCGACGATGTACTGGCGCAGCTCGGGCCGGATGAACTCGAAGAAGAAGCGCAGGTGTCCCAGGATCGGATAGTTTCTGCGGATCGAGTGGCGCGTCTGCAGAAGGTCGCGCACGCCGAGCAGCGTCAGGGCCAGCGCCGGCCACGCGATCCACTCCACGTGCGGCATGCCGCTCGCCAGCATCGCGAAACCGGCCAGCGTCAGCGTGGCGCAGATGTACAGCGCGGAAAAGCGCGAGCCGATCCGAAGATTCATCAGATCAGCGCCGCTGAAGCGATGCGACGACCCGGTTCGTGCATTGCCGAGGTCGTATCGGCGGCGTCGATGACCGCGCCGCCCAGGCACACCTCGCCCTCGTACAACACCGCCGATTGCCCGGGCGTCACGGCCCACTGGGGCTCCTCGAAACCCAGCTCGATCCGGCCATTGACCGCGTCCAGCACTGTGCACGCTGCATCGGCCTGCCGGTAACGCGTCTTCGCCGACAGGTGCCGGCCCGCCTCGGGCGCGGCTCCGACCCACGCTGCCGAGGTGGCAACGAGCCGGTCCGTTAAGAGCCACGGGTGGTCATGGCCCTGCACGACCCACAGCGTGTTGTCGGACAGATCCTTGCGCGCGACGAACCAGGGCTGCCCGCTGCCGTCCTGCCGTCCTCCGACGCCGATGCCCTTGCGCTGCCCGAGCGTGTAAAAGCTCAGCCCCACGTGCTCGCCCAGCACGCGGCCGTCCGCCGCGCGGATCGGGCCTGGACGGGTCGGCAGGTAGCGGGCGAGGAACGCGCGGAACGGGCGCTCGCCGATGAAGCAGATGCCGGTGGAGTCCCGCTTGGCCGCGTTGGCAAGTCCGATCCGGCGCGCCAGCTCGCGCACCTCGGTCTTGCGCAGCTCGCCCAGCGGAAAGAGCGTGCGCGCAAGCTGCGCCTGGGTCAGGCGATGCAGGAAATAGCTCTGATCCTTGGTGCCGTCGACCGCGCGCAGCAACCGGTGACTCCCGTCAGCCGTGCGAATGCGTGCGTAATGGCCCGTCGCGATCCGGTGCGCGCCGAGTGCCAGCGCATGATCGAGGAACGCCTTGAACTTGATCTCGGCGTTGCACAGCACGTCCGGATTGGGCGTACGTCCGGCCGAGTACTCGCGCAGGAACTCGGCGAACACCCGCTCGCGGTACTCTGCGGCGAAGTTCACCGCCTCGATGTCGATTCCGATCCGGTCGGCCACGCTGGCGGCATCGAGCCAGTCCTGGCGCGACGAGCAGTACTCGTCGTCGTCATCGTCCTCCCAGTTCTTCATGAAAAGCCCGATGACTTCGTAGCCCTGCTGCTTCAGCAGCCAGGCGGCGACCGACGAGTCGACTCCGCCCGACATCCCGACGACGATGCGGCGCTCCGATTTCATGTTCAGATCTTTGCGGACCTAAGCGTATCCAGTGGCTGGCGCAAACGCAGCCGGGTGGGCATACAGCACATCGAGCGGGTAGCGCTGCCCGCTCAGGTAATCGTCGATGCAGCGCGCAACCAGCGGGCTGCGCCACTCGCCGCTGCGCTGCGCGAGCTCCTGCCGCGAGAGCCACACGGTTTGCACGATCACGCGGTCCAGCGGCCTTCCCGCGATGCGCTCCTGCAGCTCGCCGGTGAAGGCGAATCGCAGGTACGTGGTCGCGTCGGCCGGCCCTGGCCTGCGCCACAGGTAAATGCCGAGCAGCGCGGTCGGCGTGAACGGATGCGCGGTCTCTTCCAGCGCCTCGCGCATCACCGCCTGCTGCAGTGTTTCACCGGGCTCCAGGTGCCCGGCCGGCTGATTGATTCGCAACCCGTCCTCCGTGCGTTCTTCGACCAGCAGGAAGCGGCCGTCGCGCTCCACGACGGCAGCCACGGTGACGGACGGTTTCCAAACGCGGGACATTCTTGCCTCGGTGCGAGAATGTTAAATTCTACCGGTCGAGGCCGCACGGCCGACGTCGACAAGAATCCCTGAGGAGCCCCTGATGCGAATCGGTATTCCGGCCGAGACCGGGCCGGGAGAAACTCGTGTTGCCGGCACACCCGAAACGGTCAAGAAGCTGGTCGGCCAGAAGCACGCGCTGCTGGTGCAGACCGGCGCCGGATTGGCGTCGAGCCAGCCGGACGAGGCCTACGTCGCGGCCGGCGCGACCGTCGTCTCGCCGAAGGAGGCGCTGGGCGCTGCCATGGTGCTTCGTGTGCGACGCCCTTCGGGCGGCGAGCTCGCCTCGATGTCGCGCGGCACGGTGCTGGTCGGCATGCTGGAGCCGTTCAATGCCGAGGGTATCGCGGCGATGAACGCGGCCGGGCTGACCGCCTTCGCGCTGGAGGCGGCCCCGCGCACCACGCGTGCGCAAAGCATGGACGTGCTGTCCTCGCAGGCCAACATCGCCGGCTACAAGGCGGTGCTGCTGGCGGCCAACGCCTACCAGCGGCTGATGCCGATGATGATGACCGCGGCCGGCACGATCAAGGCGGCGCGCGTGGTGATCCTGGGAGCGGGCGTGGCGGGCCTTCAAGCGATCGCCACCAGCAAGCGCCTGGGTGCGGTGATCGAGGCCTCCGACGTGCGGCCCGCGGTGAAAGAGCAGATCGAATCGCTGGGCGCCAAGTTCATCGACGTGCCGTTCGAAACCGACGAGGAGCGCGAGATCGCCAAGGGCGTGGGCGGCTATGCACGCCCGATGCCGCCCGCGTGGCTGCAGCGGCAGAAGGCCGAAGTGGCCAAGCGGATCGCGCAGGCCGACATCGTGATCACGACCGCCCTGATCCCCGGCCGGCCGGCGCCTCGACTGGTGACCGAGGACATGGTGCGCGCGATGAAGCCGGGCTCGGTGATCGTCGACATGGCGGCCGAGCAGGGCGGCAACTGCGAGCTGACCGAACCCGGTTCGACCGTCGCGCGCCACAACGTCCAGATCATCGGACTGACCAACCTGCCGGCGCTGGCGGCTGCCGACAGCTCGGCGCTTTACGCACGCAACATTCTGGATTTCCTGAAGCTGCTGTTCGACAAGGAGGGAGGTTTCGTGCTGAACCGCGACGACGACATCGTGGCCGCCTGCCTGATGTGCCACAACGGCGAAATCGTGCGCAAGTCCTGACCAACCGGACCCGGAACCGGAGCCTGCCATGGAACTAGTGAATCACCTGATCATCTTCGTGCTGGCGATCTACGTCGGCTACCACGTGGTGTGGAACGTCACGCCCGCGCTGCACACCCCGCTGATGTCGGTTACCAATGCGATCTCCGCGATCATCATCGTGGGCGCGATGCTGGCGGCGGCGCTGACCGAAACCGCGCTCGGCCGGACGATGGGCGTGCTGGCGGTGGCGCTGGCGGCGGTCAACGTGTTCGGAGGCTTCCTGGTCACGCAGCGGATGCTGGAGATGTTCAAGAAAAAAGAGCCCAAGGCGGGCGACGGCAGCGCCCGGAAGTAGCGGCCTGGAGCAGGGGAGCAATCGATGAATTTCAGTTTGAGCCTGGTGGTGCTGCTGTACCTGGTCGCCTCGGTGTGCTTCATCCAGGCGCTGAAAGGGCTGTCGCATCCGGCCACCTCGCGGATCGGCAACGCGTTCGGGATGGTGGGCATGGCGATCGCCTGTGTCACCACCGTGGCCCTGGTGCTGAAGATCCACCCGGAAACCGGCGGCGTGGGGCTGGCCTGGGTGTTGCTCGGCCTGGTGGTGGGTGGCTCCGTGGGAACCACGATCGCGCGCCGGGTGCCGATGACCAAGATGCCCGAGATGGTCGCCTTCATGCACTCGATGATCGGGTTGGCGGCGGTGTTCATCGCGATCGCGGCAGTGGCCGAGCCGGCGGCGTTCGGTATCGTCGAGGCGGGCGCGCCGATTCCGACCGGCAACCGGTTCGAGCTCTTCATCGGCTCGTTCGTGGGCGCGATCACGTTTTCCGGCAGCGTGATCGCGTTCGGCAAACTGGCGGGCCGCTACAAGTTCCGCCTGTTCCAGGGGGCACCCGTCGTGTTCAAGGGCCAGCATCCGCTGAACGCGGCGCTGGGCCTGTTGATGATCACCGCGGGCCTGCTGTTTGTGGCTTCGCAATCCTGGACGCCGTTCATCGTGATGCTGGCCACTGCGTTCGTGCTCGGTGTGCTGATCATCATCCCGATCGGTGGTGCCGACATGCCGGTGGTGGTCTCGATGCTGAACAGCTACTCGGGCTGGGCGGCGGCCGGGATCGGGTTTTCGCTGAACAATCCGATGCTGATCATCGCGGGAAGCCTGGTCGGCTCCAGTGGCGCGATCCTGTCCTACATCATGTGCCGGGCGATGAACCGCTCGTTCTTCAACGTGATCCTGGGAGGGTTCGGGGGCGAAGTGGCTGCCGGCGCCGTGGCCGGCGCCGCGCAACGCAGCGTGAAGTCCGGCGCGGCGGAGGACGCCGCTTTCCTGCTGGGCAACGCCGAGTCGGTGATCATCGTTCCGGGCTACGGATTGGCGGTGGCGCGCGCGCAACACCCGCTGAAGGAGTTGTCCGACAAGCTGTTGAAGAAGGGCGTGCAGGTGCGCTACGCGATCCATCCGGTGGCCGGCCGGATGCCGGGTCATATGAACGTGCTGCTGGCCGAGGCCGAGGTGCCGTACGACCAGGTATTCGAGATGGAAGGAATCAACTCGGAGTTCGCCGAGACCGACGTGGCCCTGATACTCGGTGCCAACGACGTGGTGAACCCGGCCGCCAAGGACCCGAAGTCGCCGATCGCCGGAATGCCGATCCTGGAGGCGTACAAGGCGCGCCAGGTCATCGTTAACAAGCGCTCGATGGCATCCGGCTATGCCGGGCTCGATAACGAGCTCTTTTACATGGATAAGACGATGATGGTGTTCGGCGACGCCAAGAAGGTCGTCGAAGACATCGTGAAGGCGATCGAGTAGTCCGCCGGCACCCGGCGGGAGGAATCTGAGAGCGATGGATCGGATCGACAACGGCGCTCCGATGGATCCGGAGTCCTCGCTGGGCTGGCGATTCCCGCTGCGCCGGGTCGCCTTCCGCGAAGCGGGGCAGCTGCTCGCCGCATCGGTGGGCCCGTTTCGCGCGGCCCCGCTGCGCCTGACCGGAATGTTCCTGCTGCTGTGGATTCCGATCGTGGCCGTGGCGCTCGTGCAGACGCTGGGACCGTTCTTGAGCGACATCGCGGCGGCCGTTGCATTCACCGCCTATACATCCGCGCTGGATGCCGCATCCCGGTCGGAGCCGCCCGACTTCAAACAGCTGGCCGTGGTGCTGCGCTTCGGGCGCGACAAGCTCGTCCTGCTGATGCTGTCGGGCCTGCTGCCGATCCTGATCTCGGTGCTGCTGCTATGCGGCGTGTGGGGCGTGAACGAAACCTCGCAGTTCCTGAGCGAGCGGTATCGTCCGGAGGGCCATCCGTCGCCGGCGATGGAGCTCAGTCTGCGCTCTGCCGACTACCTGCTCAGCATGCCGTTCACGTTCGTGGCGCCCGTGTGGGCGCTGTATCGCTGGTCGGGCTCCCGCTCCATGGCGGCCAACCTGCTCGCTTGCTGGGTGAACTGGCGCTGGGTGCTGGCGCTGACCGGTTTTACCGCCCTGGCCGATAGCGTGCTGATCTGGCTGCGGACCCAGGGCGCGGAACTGGCTCCGCTGTCGGACGTGGCCGGCATCGTGCTTCAGATGCTGACGCTGTCGTGGACGCTGGCGCTGGCGCAGCGCTCGTTTCCGTCGCGCTGAAACGGCCCGCTCGGCAGTTTCTCATCGGACTTGCAGCTGGCCGTCCAGCCACTCGATCCAGTGCATCACCGGCACCGCAGTTCCACCCTGCAGGTGCTGGATGCAGCCGATGTTCGACGACAGGATCACGTCGGGCTTTGCGGCGCCGATGCGCTCGAGCTTGCGCTCGCGCAGCCCGCGCGCCAGCTGCGGCTGCAGCACCGAGTAGGTGCCGGCCGAGCCGCAGCACAGGTGCGTTTCCTCGAACGGAACCAGCTTGGCGCCGAACGAGGTCAGTAGCTGCTCGGTCGCTCCCGCGAGCTTCAGCGCGTTCTGCAGCGTGCAGGGCGGATGAAAGGCGACGCGCTGGGCGGCTCCGGCGGGCTTGAGCTGCTCGCGAAGTTCGGTCGCGCACCCGGCCAGCACCTGCGAGACGTCGCGCGTGTGCTCGGACAGCTTGCGGGCGCGCTCGGCGTAGAGCGGGTCCTCGCGCAGCAGGTATCCGTATTCGAGCACCATCGCGGCGCAGCCGCTCGCGTTCACGACCAGCGCCTCGCATTCGCCCGATTCGATCGCGGGCCACCAGGCGTCGATGTTGGCGCGGGCCTCGCGCAGCGCGCCCTGCGCGTCGGCCAGATGGTGCCGGATCGCCCCGCAGCACGCGCGGGCGGGAGCGACTCTGATCTCGATGCCGGCGGCGTCGAACACGCGGGCGGTGGCCGAATCGATCGTGGGCCGAAGCGCCGGCTGCACGCATCCGGTCATCAGCAACAGTCGCCGCTCGCGCCTGCGCATCGGCCAGGGGCCCGCATCGAGCGGCTGCGGCACCGAGTTGCGGATCGGCTGCGGCAGCCAGTTGCGAAACGCCTGGCCCAGCTTCAGGGTCGGTGCGAACCACGAGCCGGTCAGCCCCTCGCGCAAGGTAGCCCGCAGCGTACGGTCGGCCGGCCGCCGCGCAACCTGCTGCTCGACCAGGTGGCGGCCGATATCGACCAGGCGCCCGAACTGCACGCCCGACGGACAGGTGGTTTCGCAGTTGCGGCACGTCAGGCACCGGTCCAGATGCAGCTGCGTGCGCTCGGTCGCGATCTTGCCTTCCAGCACCTGCTTGATCAGGTAAATGCGGCCGCGCGGCCCGTCCAGTTCGTCGCCCAGCAGCTGGTAGGTCGGGCAGGTGGCGTTGCAGAACCCGCAATGCACGCACTTGCCCACGATCTGTTGGGCTTCCTCCCCGAACGAGGAGTTGCGGTAACGCTCGGCCAGCTGCGTTTGCAAGACTACAGGTCCTCGAACATGCGTCCGGGGTTCAGAATCGAGTCCGGGTCGAACTGGGCCTTCAGCCGCCGGTGGATGGTGGCAATCGCGGGCGCAAGCGGCGTGAACGCGGCGGCGCTTGGCTCGCCCCCCCGAAAAAGCGTCGCATGGCCGCCCACCGCAGCGGTGCGCTCGCGCAGCGCGGCGGCCGGCTCCGAGCTGCGCAGCCAGCGCAGCGCGCCTCCCCATTCGATCAGCCGCTCGCCCGCTGCCTTCAGCGCCGGCGCCGTCGACGGCACGCTGAATCTCCACAGCGGCGCCGGCCCCTGGAAGAACGACGCGGTCTGTTCCCGCACGCCGCTCCACAGCTGCGCCGCCGCCCCGCCTTCGAGCGCCTCGCCGCCGATCCGTTCGCGCGCCGCGCGCACCGCGGCGCCCGAGCCCGAAAGCCGCACCGCCAGGCGCCCGTCGCACCAGCAGGTTGCCGAGATCGGCATCGGTTGAGCTGCCCATGCATTCATCCGGGCCAGAGCCCCGGGTTCGTCCATTTCAAGCTGCAGCGTCAGCTCCTGTACCGGCACGGGCAGCACCTTGATCGAGGCCTGCAGGATCACCCCGAGCGTGCCCATCGAGCCTGCCAGCAGCCGGGCGACGTCGTAGCCCGCCACGTTCTTCATCACGGTGCCGCCAAAGCGCAGCACCTGCGCGGTGCCGTCCAGCAGCACCGCGCCCAGCACGAAATCGCGAACGGCACCGGCCGTTGCGCGGCGCGGGCCGGAAAGCCCGGCCGCCACGCAGCCGCCCACGGTGGCGCCGCTTCCGAAGTGGGGCGGCTCGAACGGCAGCATCTGGCCGTGCGCGTCCAGTTCCGCTTCGAGCTCGGCCAGCGCGGTGCCGCAGCGGGCCGTCACCACCAGCTCGGTGGGCTCGTAGCTGACGATGCCGCGGTACGGGCGCGGATCGAGCCGCTCGCCGCGCGCCGGCGCGCCGTAGAAGTCCTTGGTGCCACCGGCACGCACGTGCAGCGGGGTGCGCGCCGCGCGCGCCGCGCGCACGCGCTCGGTCAGCTCGGCAAGCGCCTGCTCCACGGCTTCAGCCTCAGAAGCGCGGCAGGTCGGCGAACCGCTGCTCGCCCGCGCGCACATGCATCCGGCCGTACTCGGCGCAGCGCGGCAGCGTCGGGATCGCCTTGCCCGGGTTCAGGATCCCGGCCGGATCGAACGCCTTCCTCACCCCGAAAAAGGCCTGCATCGTGGCGGCATCGAACTGGGCGCACATCGTGTCGAGCTTTTCGACGCCGACTCCGTGCTCGCCGGTGACGGTGCCCCCGACGCGCACGCACAGCTCCAGGATCTCGGCGCCGAACGCCTCCGCACGGGCCAGCGAATCCGGGTCGCTGGCGTCGTACAGCACCAGCGGATGCAGGTTGCCGTCGCCGGCGTGAAACACGTTCGGACAGCGCAGGCCGTACTTCGACTCCATCGCGGCGATCGCCTTCAGCACTTCGCCCAGGCGCTTGCGCGGAATCGTGCCGTCCGTGCAGTAATAATCGGGCGACACGCGCCCGGCGGCCGGGAACGCGTTCTTGCGGCCGGCCCAGAACTTGAGACGCTCGGCCTCGTCGCGCGAAACGCTCAGGGCGGTCGCGCCCGCCTGCCGCAGCACCTGCTCCATCCGCTCGACCTCGTCGGCGACCTCCTCGGGTGTGCCGTCGCTCTCGCACAGCAGGATCGCCGCCGCCCCCAGGTCGTAGCCGGCCCGCGCGAACGGCTCGACCATCGCCACCGCGGCCCGGTCCATCATCTCCAGGCCCGCCGGGATGATGCCGGCCCCGATCAGCGCGGCCACCGCGTTGCCGGCCGTTTCCACGTCGTCGAAGCTCGCCATCACGCAGCGCGCCAGCTGCGGCTTGGGCAAAAGGCGCACGCTGACCTCGGTGACCACGGCCAGCATGCCCTCGGAGCCGATCAGCACCGACAGCAGGTCCAGCCCCGGGCTGTCGAGCGCCTCGGAGCCGAACAGGGCAATCGAGCCGTCGGACAGCACGGCGCGCGCGCGCATCACGTTGTGAATGGTCAGTCCGTATTTCACGCAGTGAACGCCGCCGGAGTTCTCGGCCACGTTGCCGCCTATCGTGCAGGCGATCTGGCTGGACGGATCGGGCGCGTAAAAAAGGCCATGACGGGCCGCCTGCTCCGAGATCGCCAGGTTGCGCACGCCCGGCTGAACGACCGCGATCCGCGCCAGCGGATCCATCGAAACGATCCGGTCGAAGCGCGCCATCGACAACAGAACGCCCCGCGCGTGGGGCAGCGCACCGCCCGACAGCGACGTTCCAGCCCCGCGCGGCACCACCGGAACCTGCATCCGGTGACAGGTTCGCAGGATCGCCACCACCTGCTGCTCGGTGCGCGGCAGCGCGACCAGCATCGGCACCTGACGAAACATCGTCAGCGCATCGCACTCGTACGGGCGCGTGTCCTCGGCGTGCACCAGCAGGCAGTCCTCGGGCAGGTGCGCGCGCAGCGCCTGCAGTACCTCGAGCTGGCGCTGCCGATCGATCGCGCCGATGCCTTCCGGTGCCAGCGCAGCGTGCGCCGAGGGCGCGGTGGTCGTCATTGCAAGTCGCCGAGCATGGGAAGGTCTCGCACACGAATGGCGTGGTCGGTCACGCTGACCGCGGCGCCACGCTCGATCGATTCACGAACATCCGCTGTGTCCCATAATGCCCACCTCGAAGTGGTCAGCTCGACTTCGCGATCCGATTCTATTGCACAGGAGCAGGCATGGCGAACCGGCTTTCGACGATCGCAACCCGCACCGGAGACGACGGCACGACGGGGCTGGGCGACGGCACGCGTACGCGCAAGGACGACGCCCGGATCGAAGTGATCGGCGAGGTCGACGAGCTGAACGCCACGCTGGGCGTGCTGCTGGCCGAGCCGCTGCCGGATCCGGTTCGCGCGGATCTGCTCGACATCCAGCACGATCTGTTCGATCTCGGAGGCGAACTGTCGATCCCGGGCCATCGGATCATCGCCGAGGCGCAGGTCGCGCGCCTCGATGAGCGCCTCGCGCACTACAACGCCGATCTGCCGCGGCTGGCCGAATTCATCCTGCCGGGCGGGGCCCGCTCGGCGGCGCTGGCGCACACCTGCCGCACCGTTTGCCGGCGCGCCGAGCGCGCGCTGGTCGCGCTGGCGCAGGCCGGCGGCGCGAATGCGGTCGGAACGGCTGCGCGCCAGTACATGAACCGGCTGTCGGATCTGCTGTTTGTGCTGGCGCGCGTTCTGAATCGCGCAGGCGGTATCGACGACGTGTTGTGGCGGCACGACCGCGCCGGCCGCTGAGGTTCGGGGGCTCAGCGCGCCGGGTGGGATTCGGCGCGCCAGCCGAGCGTTCGCTTCCAGGTCCGCGACAGTCTATTTGCCCCTTATTTTCCGGTCCGCACGCTGGCGACGCGCCGCTGCCGCACGCCCTCGGCCAGGATCTCCAGCGCGGCCACGCTGTCGTCCCAGCCCAGGCAGGCATCCGTGATCGACTGACCGTAGGTCAGCGGACGGCCCGGCACCAGGTCCTGGCGGCCACCCACCAGATGACTTTCCACCATCGCCCCGAAGATGCGCTCTTCACCGGCTGCGAGCTGGCTTGACACGTTGCGGCACACCGGCAGCTGGTTCTCGAATCTCTTCAACGCATTGGCGTGGCTGGCGTCGATCATCAGCCGCTGGGCCAGGCCGCGGCGGGCCAGCTCCTGAGCCACCGCTTCGACGCTGGCGGCGTCGAAGTTCGGCTGGTTGCCGCCGCGCAGGATGATGTGGCAGTCCTCGTTGCCGCGCGTGGACACGATCGCCGAATGGCCACCCTTGGTCACCGACAGGAAGTGGTGCGGCTGCTGGGCGGCCTTGATCGCGTCGGCCGCGATCTGCACGTTGCCGTCGGTGCCGTTCTTGAATCCGACCGGGCACGACAGCCCCGAGGCGAGCTCGCGGTGCACCTGCGATTCGGTCGTGCGAGCCCCGATGGCGCCCCAGCTCACCAGGTCGGCGATGTACTGCGGGGTGATCATGTCCAGGTACTCGCAGCCGGCGGGAAGACCCAGTTCGTTGATCTCCAGCAGCAGTTCACGGGCCAGCCGCAGTCCGTGATTGATCCGGAAGCTGCCGTCCAGGTCCGGGTCGTTGATCAGACCCTTCCATCCAACGGTTGTGCGCGGCTTTTCGAAATACACGCGCATCACGATTTCCAGCTCGCCCGCGAGGCGCGCATGTTCACCGGCCAGGCGCCGCGCATACTCGCGCGCAGCCGCCGGGTCATGGATCGAGCAGGGCCCGATCACCACCACCAGCCGGTCATCCATGCCGTGCAGGATCCGGTGCACGGCGTTGCGCGCGTCATGCACGGTCTGCGAGGCCCTGTCGGTGCAGGGGAACTCGCGGATCAGGTGGGACGGGGGCGACAGCTCCTTGATCTCCTTGATCCGGAGATCGTCGGTCATGTATCTCACGCTCTGGCTCCGTCCGTTTTCCATGATTGCATCCATTGGTGAAAAAAAACCGCCAGGTCGTTGGCCTGGCGGTTTCGTGTCGGGTTGCGCTTGCAGAACCTGTCATCCGACTCCCGCCGCCAGGGCATTCGGAAACGCGAAGTACCAGAAAAATGAAAAGGTGGACATCGTGCGTCAGGTTCTGGCCGTGAACGGAGCCAATTTACCGAATTTCCGGCACGCTGTGCAAGCAGGCGACCCGCGCTCAGAACCGCACGCGCAGCCCTACGTTGGCCGTGTTGGTCGTTCCGCTGCCGTAGAAGTCTTCGGCATCGCCCGTGAAGTCGGTCAGCCGGTAGCCCCCGAACAGCTGCATGCTGCGATTCAAGCTGTAGTCGATATTCAACCCCAGGTCCAGCGAGCGGCCGCGCGCGGTCCACAGTCCGTCGGCGTCCAGCGCGATGCGCCAGTTGTTGGTCAGGCGCCCCACGCCCGAAAGGTGCATCTGGGGCAGGCTGCCGAAGCGCAGCGGCGCTGTGAAGCCCGAGCGAAGCGAGGGCCCGAACTGCGACAGGTTCGACGTCAGCCCGACCTTAAGATCCAGCTCCCGCATCGAAAGCCAGGTGTACCGATAGGTCGCGCGCGGCTGGTCCAGCCCGACCGTGTTGTCGAGGCGCAGCCCGCCAGGCCCCACCTCGTTCACCCCGTACAGGCCGTAGCGCCCGGTCGATACGGTGCTCAGCTTGAATTCCTGGCGCGTATCCAGGCGGGCCTGCCCCTCCAGGCGTGCCCCTGACGAGGGCACGATCGACCACTGATTCAGGGTTTCGAAGGCGGGTCCCTCGGCCGTCGCGCGCTCGGGCCAGGAAAGGCCGTCGGCCGACGCAGGCGACATGAACCCCAGCAGCGCAGACAGCGCTAGGGCGGGAGGCACGGTCAACGACCAACGCATACGCGGGCCTTGCGTCGGCTTCACAGGCATGGGACAGACCACATTGCACTCCAAATCGCGCTAATTGCCAAGACGGAGTTTGTACCCGTTCGTTTCAGTGTCGCGAAAACTGCAAACCGGCCGGGGGCACGTTGCGCCCAAGTGACCGAAGCGTGAACCGCGAATGAAGGACAGGCGGGGGCAAGCCCGCCACCGTCAGCCGGCGGTGCCGCCGACCGTCAGTCCCTCGATGCGAAGGGTCGGCTGGCCGACCCCGACCGGAACGCTCTGGCCGTCCTTGCCGCAGGTTCCGATCCCGGCGTCCATCCGCAGGTCGTTGCCGATCATCGATACGCGGGTCAGCGCATCGGGCCCGTTGCCGATCAAGGTGGCGCCCTTGATTGGTGCGCCGATCTGGCCGTTTTCGATCAGGTAGGCCTCGGCCATCGAGAACACGAACTTGCCGTTCGTGATGTCGACCTGCCCGCCGCCAAAGTTGGTCGCGTACACGCCTTTCTTGACCGAGCGGATGATCTCGTCGGGGTCCGCGTCGCCGGACAGCATGCACGTGTTCGTCATCCGAGGCATCGGCAGGCTGGCGAAGGACTCGCGCCGGGCGTTGCCGGTCAGCGAGGTTTTCATCAGACGCGCGTTGAGCGAATCCTGCATGTAGCCGCGCAAAATGCCGTCTTCGATCAGCACGGTGCGCGAGGTGGGGTTGCCCTCGTCGTCGATCGCGAGCGAGCCGCGCCGGCCCGGCACGGTGCCGTCGTCGACGACCGTGACGCCGCGGGCGGCCACGCGCTTGCCGATGCGGCCGGCGAACGCGCTGGACCCCTTGCGGTTGAAATCGCCCTCCAGACCGTGACCGATCGCCTCGTGCAGCAAAATGCCCGGCCAGCCGGGGCCGAGCACGACGGTCGTCTGCCCGGCCGGAGCCGAGCGGGCCTGCAGGTTCACCAGCGCCATGTCGACCGCCTGGCGCGCGTATTCCTGCAGCCGTTCATCGTTGAAGAAGGCCAGGTCGTCGCGCCCGCCTCCGCCCGAGAAGCCTTGCTCGCGCCGCCCGGCCTGCTCTGCGATCACCGTCAGCGACACGCGCACCAGGGGGCGCACGTCCGAGGCGATCAGCCCGTCGCTGCGCGCCACCAGGATCACGTCGTACTCGGAAGCCAGCGTCGCCATCACCTGGCGCACGCGCGGATCGCGCGCGCGCGCCATCCGCTCCAGCCGCTCGAGCAGTTGCACCTTGGCCGCCGCGCCCAGCGAGGCGACCGGGTCATCGGTGCCATACAGCGGGCGGTGCGAACGCGGCGCCAGTTGCGGGGCCACCCGGATCCGTCCGGCCGAGCCGCTGCGCGCAATCGATCGCACGGTGTGCGCGGCCTGCAGCAGCGCTTCCTCGGAGATGTCGTCCGAGTACGAGAAGGCGGTCTTGTCGTCCACCACGGCGCGCACGCCCACGCCCTGGTCGATGCCGAAGGAGCCGGACTTCACGATTCCCTCTTCGAGGGAATACGACTCGCTGCGCGTGTACTGGAAGTACAGGTCCGCGTAGTCGGTGCGGTGCTCGAACACCGATGCCAGGGCGCGCTGCAGGTTCGCCTCCTCCAGCCCAAAGGGTTGAAGCAGCAGAGTGCGCGCGGCCGCGAGCCGTTCGAGCGAGGGGTCAGTCGGTTTCATGATGCATTTTTCCAGAAAAACCGGCTACTTAGGTCGCGGCAGCTTGCGGACTTTTCAAGTGGATCTGTCCCCGCGGCGAGCGGTTTGTTACAAATTCGCCGCCCGGCCAGCTATCCCAGCACCCGGTGCGCTAGGGCCGGCAGTGACTGCCTACACTCCTGGATCCGTGCCGGATCGATATCGCCCACCACGAGGCCGGCGCCTTCCTCGCGCTGCACCAGCACGCTGCCCCACGGGTCGATCAGCATCGAATGCCCGTAGGTGCGGCGTCCGTTTTCATGTCGTCCGCCCTGGGCTGGAGCCAGAACGTAGCACAGGTTCTCGACCGCCCGGGCGCGCAGCAAGGTTTCCCAGTGAGCGCGGCCGGTGGTGGCGGTGAAGGCCGACGGCACCAGGATCAGGTCCGGCGCATCCATCGCGCGATACAGCTCCGGAAAGCGCAGGTCGTAACACACCGACAAACCCACCTTCAGCCGCAACGCACCGTCGGTCAGCTCGAACGTGCACGGCGAGCGGCCAGGCCAGATCGTGCGCGCTTCGTCGTAGGACTCGCCGTCGCGCTGAAACGAGAACAGGTGGATCTTGTCGTAGCGCGCCGCGCGCCGGCCCTCGGGGTCATACACCAGCGCGGTGTTCAGGACCCGGTCATCGGCCGGCGAAGCGAGTGGAACGGTGCCGCCGACCAGCCAGATCCGGTGCTTGGCCGCCTGCGCGGCAAGGAACTCCTGCAGCGGACCGCGGCCGTCTTCCTCGCGCACGGCCAGCTTGTCGCTGTCGTGCACTCCCATCAGGCAGAAATACTCGGGCAGCCCGATCAGCCGCGCGCCCTCGCGGGCGGCCGAGGCGATCAGCTCGGCCGCCTCCGCCAGGTTCGGCGCGACCGTGGTGCGCGACACCATCTGGATCGCCGCCACCCGCAGCTTGGAGTTGGACATCGACGAGCCGGATGCGTGCGTCAGCCGGTCTTTTCCTCGGGGGTCTCGGGTTTCGTGCGCTCGTGCCGCTTTACCTGCGGCTCGGTCCACGACCCGGTGACGTCGTACTCATAGGAAAAGATCTTCGACAGCGGATGTCTGAGAAGCCACTGGGCCAGGAAAGTTCCGATCCCGATCGCCGGGTTCGCGATAAAAGCATACAGCACCGAGGCCGAACCCGCGTTGATCTCCGGGAGCACCACCACGTGCAGATTCTGCGATTCGGTCTGCAGGTTGGTCTCGCCCTCGATCAGCACGCTGGCGTTGGCGCCGATCATCGTGAAGTCGTGAGTGCTGAGCACGCCATTGGAAATCTTCGCGGTAGCCTTGATCGTGTCGAACGCGAAACCCTTGGCGAAGATGTCGCGGAAATCGAGCGAGATCCGACGCGGCAGCGACTGCAGCGACATCACGCCGAGCAGGCGTCCGGCACCCGGGTCGACCTTGAGGAACTGCCCCTTCTCGGCGTTCAATTGCAGCTCGCCCGACAGGGTCGGATAGTCGATCGAGAAGGGCGACCCGAGCCACGACAGGGTCCCGGTGAGCTTGCCCTTGCCGTTCTTGATCGCGCCCGCCAGGCCGAAGCGACCGAGCAGGTTGCCGGCGTCGACGATGTCCAGCGCGATCGACAGCGTCATTCGTCGCTTCTGCGATCCGGGCTCGCGCTGCCACTGCCCGCCGCCGGATATATGCCCGTCCGGGTTGTCGATCTGCAGCCGTTTGAGCTGCCAGGTGTTGCTGCGGCCGCCGCGGGAATTCTGCGCATTCAGCTCCAGGTGCCCCAGGTGGCTCGACCCGAGCACGAAGTCCTCGGCCACCACATCGAGCTCCGGCAGCTCGCGCAGCGGGGCGTCCAGCACCTCGGTCACGCCCTCGCGTGCGCCTTCCGGGATGATCAGCCGGGCCAGCCGCGCGGTCAGATGCCCCGGTGCCGAACGCGTTCCGGAAATCCAGTGCAGCGAGCCGGAGGTCTGATCGGCCTCGACGTTGACGTTCCAGCCGCCGTCGTTGGCGCGGCTGGCCCCGAGCACCACGTTGTTCAGGCGCTTGCCGGAAATCCACAGCTCGTCCACGTGCGCCGCCACCAGGTCGGGCCCGCCGGCGGCGGCTGCACCCGCGGCGGCCGCATCCTCCGGCGCGGACTCGATCAAGGGCAGCCAGCGGTCGGTGTCCAGCCGTGGCAGTGTCAGATGCACCAGCAGTCCGGTCTCGGGCAGCGCCCCGGGTGAGCCGATGCTGATCACGCCGCGCTCGATGTGCATCGGCCCCTCCGGCGCGGTATCGGCCACCCGCTCCAGCTGCACTTCGACCAGGCTGCCTGCGGACACGTGCACGGTGTCGCGCACTGGCGTGGCGTCAGGGCCCGGCACCAGATCGACCCGCAGCGGGAGTGAATCGGAGGCTGCCTTGCTCAACGGCTCCGGCAGGTCGATCGCAAGGCCGGTCAGATCGGAGGAGCCGTGCACCTCCATGCCGTAGCTGCGCACCGTGAGCGCCACCGCGTAGCGGGCCGTGCCGTGCGAGCTGTCCAGGATGCGGCGAACCACCGCGGAGTCGAGCTGCCTCCTCAAGCCTTGCGGGGTCGCGTTCCCCGCCACTCGAATCACGACGGTGCCGTCGGTCGTGTCGCCATCGATGTGCGCCTGCCCGCCGACGAAACCGGCATTGATGCCCGGGATCCGGATTCCATGCTGATTGAAATCGAGCCGCCCGGTAGCGGCGATCAACGGCGACATATCGTTGCGCAACACGACGTCGTTGCCCTGGAAGAAAACGGATCCGTCCACGTCGGTGTCGACCGCGCGATTCAGCGGGATGTCCAGTTTGATCTGCAGGCGGGCCGGTCCGGTCGCCTTTGCGGTTTCGAGGAACCCGCCGATCATCTGCGAAACCGGGCTGGCGTTCACGTAGCCGATCAGATACGCCAGCTGACCGCTGCCCTGTCCCGAGATGGTCAGGTGCGGATCCTGCGTCCCGAGCTGCGAAATGCGGCCCGACACATTGATCAGTTGTACCCCGAACACCGAGGAGCGGCCCGCCACGATCTCGATCTGGTTGCCCTTGACGTTCAAATCGGCTTCAACGCCAGTCATCAGCGGCCAGGGCCGAGTGCGGACATGGTGCGGCGTCGCCGGCGCATAGTCGAGCGTGGCGCCGGAGACATGCAGCGAGGCCTGGAACTCGCCGCTGCCGCGCGCGACGAACGGGAAAGCATCCAGCCTGCCGCGCAGCTTCAGGACGCCGGCCGATAGCCGGCCTTCGCGCAGCGCGGCCCGCAGCCATTCGCGCGCACCGCTGCCGGCTCCGAGCGGCACGTAACGGTGCACCGCCGCCGCGTCGGCGCGCGCAAGGCTCGCGTTGACATCGGCCCAGGCGGCGCCGGCTTCGTCGATCCGATAGGTGCCGGCCGCGCTCAGCTCCAGGTCGTCGTTGCTGAACGCGAACGCGTCCACCGCGACCTCCAGTGCGGGAGCGGTGTTCCAGTGCACGCGCGCATCCAGGCGGTCGACCGGGACCTCGGGCTCCTCGAACAGCCCCGGGAAGAAAAGGCGCGCATCCGAGCTTGCCAGCGCCAGGGTTCCGCCGCTTGGATTCAGGTCGATCGAGCCGGACAGGTTTTCGAAGCCGGGCTGCCCCGGAACCGGGCGTCCGTCCGCGTCGAAGGCCGGTTCGGCCGGTTGAGCCGCAGCCGCAAACCGTTCGAAACGTGTTCGCAGCGCGACCTCGGACACATGGTCCGGCTCCCCGTTCCACGCCGCGTGCAGATCGGTCAGGTTGCCCCGCATCGAATAACGGGTGAGCAGATCCTGGACCTGGGCCGGCAGCGGCAGCTGGCTCGCCAGCAGCCCCAGGTCTTCCAGCGACAGCACGTTGACGCCGACTTCGGTGTGCGCTGGCGCGTTCGCCGGCGCCAGCGGCCGCGAGACGCGGTACGTCAGGTCGGTGGGCGGCAGGTGCAGGCGGCCCGGTCCCTGCAGGCTCAGATGGGTGAGCGCGATGTCCTGCCCCTGGGCCGAGCCGGTTCTCCAGGCCTGCTGCGTGATACGCCCCTGCAGGCTGGACAAGCGCAGCGGGGCAGCATCGGAGCGCAGCTGCAGCTCGACCTCGGTGAACGCAACGTCCGCGCGAGCGCGTTGCACCGTCGGGCCGTCGAAATCGACCCAGGCGCGAATCGCGCCGCTGCCGCGCCATACTCGAAACGGCGCCGGCATCTGCCGCGCGAACGATTCGACCCGCGCCAGGTCGACGAAGCTCAACTGCGCATACAGTCGCCCCGACCAGCCGCTCGGGTTGGACACCGGGACCGACCACGGGTGGTCGAACCATCCGCGTATGTCGATCAGGTCCGCGATGTCCGGCGGCGGCCGGGCCCGCAGCGCGAAGTAGTGGGTTCCGAACCGGTGCAACAACAGGATGTCGACATCGGTCATGTCGACCGGGGTCGCCGTCGCGGTGCTCTGGGTCGCGCTGGCCGCGTCGTCGTAGTAATGGACCACCGCATGGCTGATGGCGACGTGCCGCTGCTCCAGTACCCAGCTCATGCCCGTTGCGTTCGATTCGGTCGCTTCCAGATCGATCAGCATGCCGGCGATTCTCAGCTTGGAGTCGGAGATGCGGCGCACCTCGATCTCGGGCGCCAGCACGGTCAGCGACTTCACGCGCGGCTGCAGCGTCGCAACGCTGGTCCACGACATCACGGCGTCGATCTGGGGAAGCGTCAGCGAAACGGCGCCACTGGCGTCGTGCAGCCGCACGTCGGTCAGCTGCAAGCGCGGATTGAAGCCTTGCCAGCTCGATTCGATGTGCCCGATCGTGACCTGCTGCTTCAGCACGGCCGAGGCGCGTGCCTCGATCTGGCCGCGCCACTGGTCGATGTGCGGCATCCACCACACGCGCAGGCTGATCAGCGAAATGCAAAAGACGAAGTAGGCGGCGAGCAGTAGCCATCCGAGCGCGCTGATGCCCCACAGCAGCAAGCGCATCCCGCCTTCGCCCAGCCGCTGCCCCAGCGACTGCTCGGCGGCCTCGACCGCGTGCTCGACAATGCCTTCGACCGAACGGACGATCTCGGCCGCGTGGCCGCCTGGATGCGAACCGCTCGGCCCGGTCGGGGCGTTTGCCTGCCTTTGGGTCATTGCGTTCGATCCGAATCCGAGCATCGCCTGCGTACAATGGCGAGCCGATGCGCGGCGCACGTAAAACAGTACTCGGACGCTAGCACAGGCGACCGCGCGAGCATGCCGCGTGCACGGCGCGACCGACCCGCATTTTGGCCGATACCGATTCTCGCGAAGATCAGTCGCTGCGGCGGGCCGCCGAGACGGCCGTGCAGTGCAGCCGTTTCGTCACGCGCGCACTGACGGCCGAGCTGGGCCCCGGCGCCGATGCCGAAGCGCAGCTCGCATGGCTGGTCGACAACGCGGTGCAGCCCTGGGACCACACCCGGCTCGAAGCGCAGCTGGCGGCTGATCGGGCGGCGCGCGCCGACGTGGAGCCGGGTGCCTGGCTGCCGGGGGCACTGCGTCGGCTGCGCCGCCGGCTGCTGCTCGGCATCATCGTGCGCGATGTGGCCCGGCGGGCGGACCTGGGCGAAGTCACCCAGTCGATGACGGCGCTGGCCGAGTGCTCGGTGCGGCATGCGATGCGGGTGCTGGCGACCGATCTGGCGGCGCGACACGGTGTCCCGGCCGATTCCTACTCGGGCAGCGCCCAGGATCTGCTGGTCGTTGCGATGGGAAAGGGCGGGGCGGGCGAATTGAACGTTTCCTCGGACCTGGACCTGGTCTTCGTGTACGACGCCGAAGGCAGCACGCGTCCTGCCGCGGGCGTGACGGTGAGCCCGATCGCCAACCAGGAGTTTTTCGAGCGGCTGGGACGCTTGCTGATCGCGGCGCTGTCCGAGGCGTCGGCCGACGGGTTCGTGTTCAGGGTCGACATGCGCCTGCGCCCCAATGGCGAGGCCGGGCCGGTGGCGGTGTCGTGCTCGATGCTGGAGGAGTACCTGACGCGGCAGGGGCGCGAGTGGGAGCGCTTTGCCTGGCTCAAGGGCCGCGTGATCTCGGAGCCGGTGCTGGCGGACGGCGCGTCCTTCGCGAGGCAGGTGGCTTCGCTCGATGCCTGCGTGCGGCCGTTCGTGTACCGCCGTTACCTGGATTTCAATGCGATCGGAGCGCTGCGCGAGCTGCACGCGAAGATCCGGCGCCAGGCCGAGCGACTCGCCCGCAGTCGCAGCGGAGCGGGCGACCACGTGAAGCTCGGGCGCGGCGGCATTCGGGAAATCGAGTTCATCGTGCAGACGTTCCAGGTGATGCGCGGCGGTCGCGAGCCGCGGCTGCGCTCGCGCTCGACGCTGGCCACGCTCGCAACGCTCGGCGAGCTGGCGCTGTTGCCCATTGAAGAATGCCGCGCGCTCGCGGACGCCTACGAGTTTCTGCGCCGCCTGGAGCACGCGCTGCAGTACGTGGACGATGCGCAGACGCACGAGATCGCCCCGGCCGGCCCTCAGCGCGATCGCGTCGCGCGCCTGCTCGGGCTGGCCGACGGCGACGAGCTGATCGCGCGGTATCGCGCGCACACGGCGCCGGTTGCGGCGCTGTTTGACCGCATCTTCGCGGCGCCGGCGCGTGCTGGCGCCGACCTGCCTGCAGTCGATCTGACCTCTGCGCTGGCGGCCCTGGAATTTCCCGATCCGGGCGCGATGGCCGAGCGGGTTGCGGCGCTGCTCGATGCGCCCCGCGTGAGCGCGACTTCGGAAGCGAATCGAAAGCGGGTGGCCCATCTGGTCCGTGGCGCGCTGCCGGCCATCGCCGAGGAAGCACGCCGGGCCGAGGCGCGGGGCGGCGCGCCGGTGCAGGAGATCTTCGTGCGCTGGCTGCGGCTGCTCGAAGTGATTGCGGGCCGCAGCACCTACATCGCATTGCTCGACGAATACACGCAGGCCGTGGCGCGCGTGGCGCGTCTGCTCGCTGCCGGCCGCTGGGCCGCCGACTACCTGACGCGCCATCCGGTCGTGCTGGACGAGCTGCTGGACGATCGGCTGGCGGCGCACCCGCCGGACGGGGATTTCGTTCCGCGCTGGGCCGCGCAGGTCGGACGACAGCTCGAGCCGGACCAGGACAGCGAGCGGCTGATGAACCTGCTGCGCGATGCGCACCACGCGCAGGTGTTTCGGCTGTTGATGGGCGACGTGAACGGGCTGCTCACCGTGGAGGCGCTGGCCGACCAGCTCTCGGCGCTGGCCGATGCGGTGCTGGACCTGAGCCTTGCGACGGTGTGGAGGCTGCAGCGCGGCGCGGCGGCTGCCGCGCCGCGCCTTGCGGTCGTCGCCTACGGCAAGCTCGGGGGCAAGGAGCTCGGGTATGCCTCGGACCTTGACCTGATTTTCGTCTACGACGACCCGGATCCCGATGCTCCGGCTCTTTATGCGCAGCTGGTGCGCCGGCTGGTCGGCTGGCTGTCGACGCCCACTTCCAGCGGCGTGCTGTTCGATGTGGATCTGCGGCTTCGTCCCGACGGCAACGCCGGGCTGATGGTGACCTCGCTGGACGCGTTCGCGCGCTATCAGCTGAACACGGACGGGCACGGGGCCTGGGCGTGGGAGCACCAGGCGCTGACGCGGGCGCGCGCCTGTGCCGGCGACCGGGCGCTGGGCGAGCGCATCGAGCAGCTGCGGCGCCAGGTGCTGGCCCAGGCGCGCGATCGCGCGCAGCTTGCCACCGAGGTGATCTCGATGCGGGGTCGCATGCTGCAAGGTCACCCGAACCCCTCGGATCTGTTCGATCTGAAGCACGACCGCGGCGGCATGGTCGACATCGAGTTCGCGGTCCAGTTCCTGGTGCTGGCGCAAGCGGCCGCGCACCCGCAACTGCTGCAAAACCTGGGAAACATCGGGCTGCTGAAGATCGCGGCGCGCCTGGCGCTGGTCGAGCCCGACCTGGCTCTGGCGGCGGCCGACGCCTATCGCGAGTACCGCCGCATCCAGCACCGGATGCGGCTCGATGGGGCCGCGGTCGCGCGCGTGGCGCGCGCGCAGGTCGCGCAGCAAATCGAAGTCGTGGGCCGGCTGTGGCGGGCCGTGTTCGGGACCGACGCGCCTCACGCCGGGGAAAGGGGAGCCAGGGGTTCCTCAGAGCAGGGCGCGCAATAGCACGAAGGCCGCCATCCCGGCGCCCATCGCCCCCAGCATGCTGCGGCTCCAGAGCATCACCGCGATGCAGATCAGGCCCGCATCGAGCCGCGCGTTCAGCAGCGTGAAGTTCAGCGTCCGATCCGCCAGCACCAGTTGCGGCACAACCAGAGCCGCCAGCGCGCACGCCGGCGCGTAACGCAGCCCGTGCCGGATCCGCGCCGGCAGCGCCACGCGGTCCCCCAGCAGCAGGAACAGCGACCGGGTGGCCAGCGTCACCAGCGTCAGCCCGGCGATCACCAGGGCCAGCGTGAAGCCGCTCATCGGGCGGCTCCACGGCGCTCACGCACCATCTCGGTGACGATCGCGGCTGCCACGCCGGCCAGCACGCCCACCAGCACGGACAGCTTCATCGGCAGGTCGTGGGCGAGAACGGCCACGATCGAGGCCACCAGCACGCCGACCAGCGAAGGCGAGTCGGTGAGCGAGGGTGCCACCAGCGTGATCAGTGCCAGCACGCCGATGAAGTCCATCCCCCAGTGGGTCGGGATCCGGTCCGCCAGCAGGATGCCGACCACCGACATCGACTGCCAGGTCAGCCAGTTGGCCACGGCCAGTCCGAGAAAGAACCAGACCTGGCGGGTGTCGGCCGGCCCCGGATGCGCGCCGCCGCCCCAGCGTCGGATCACCAGCAGATAGCCGAGGTCCGATGTCAGGTAGCCCAGGATCAGCCGCCGGGTGAGGCTCAGGTGCCGGAAATAGGGGTGCAGTCCGGCCGAAAAGATCACGAAGCGCATGTTCACGATGGTGGCGGTCAACAGGATCAGCCACACCGGCGCGCCGGCCGCCATCAGCGGCAGCGAGGCGAGCTGCGCGCTGCCCGCATACACGAATGCGCTCATCGCGAGCGCCGGTCCGACGTCCAGACCGATGCGCACGGTCGCCACGCCGGTGACCAGCGCCCAGGCACCCGTCGCGATCAGCGCCGGGACGACCGAGCGCATTCCGTCCACGAACGCCGCGCGGCGCACCTGCGCCAGTGCGACCGGTCGGCCGAACAACGCAGTGAGCCGCTTAGCCTCGAACATCGCGAGGCGCAATTCTAAGCGGGCCGCGAGCGGGATAGAATCAATGCAACGCTCGAGGAGATGCGCAGATGTCGATGTCCGATCGGGACGGCTGGATCTGGTACGACGGCCGGATGGTGCCCTGGCGCGACGCTACCACCCATGTGCTGACCCATTCGCTTCACTACGGTCTGTCGGTGTTCGAGGGCCTGCGGGCCTACAAGACATCCGCGGGCCCGGCCATTTTCCGGCTGCGCGAGCACACGGAGCGCCTCTTCAATTCGGCGCGCATCTTCCTGATGCAGATACCGTTCACGCCGGAGCAGTTGATGGAAGCGCAGCGCCAGGTGGTCAAGGTGAACAAGCTGGAGGAGTGCTATCTGCGCCCGATCGCCTTTTACGGCTCCGAGAAGATGGGCGTGAGTCCGAAAGGGGCGAGCGTGCACGTGGCGGTGGCGGCCTGGCCGTGGGGCGCGTATCTGGGCGAGGAAGGGCTGCACGCGGGGATCCGCGTGAAGACGTCCTCTTATGCGCGCCACCATATCAACGTGTCGATGGTCCGGTCCAAGACGGCCGGTCACTACGTGAACTCGATCCTGGCCAACCTGGAGGCCACGCGCGAAGGCTACGACGAGGCGTTGCTGCTGGACACGCAGGGTTTCGTGGCCGAGGGCGCCGGCGAAAACCTGTTCATCGTACGTGGCGGGCAGATATCCGAACCGCAGCTCGTATCCGGACTGGCCGGCATCACGCGGCGCACGGTGATCGAGCTGGCGCGCGATCTGGGGCTGACGGTGCAGGCCGCCCCGATGACGCGCGACGACGTCTACCTGGCCGACGAGGCGTTCTTCTCCGGCACCGCCGCAGAAATCACGCCGATCCGGGAACTGGACGGCCGCGTGATCGGTAGCGGGCGCCGCGGCCCGCTGACCGAGAAGATACAAACGGCGTTTTTCGACGCGGTCAACGGGCGCTCGCCCAAGTATCGTGAATGGCTCACGCCCGTATGACGAAGACGCAGGCTCCGGTCGTCGAGTTGACCGCGGATAATCTGCCGGCCTTTTGCCCCAATCCGTCGATGCCGGTATGGAACCACCATCCGCGCGTTTTCCTGGAGCTGGGCCCGCAGGGAGAGGCGATGTGCCCCTACTGCGGCACGCGCTATCGGCTCAAGCCCGGCGCGTCGGCCAAAGGTTCGCACTAGATGTTCAGGATCATGTCAAAACCGATCAAGCCCCTTTTGTTCGCGTCGCCCGAGGAGTGCGAGCAGGCGTTCTACGATGCGCTGGAGTCGGCCGATGTCGACGCGATCAGCGAGACCTGGCTCGATGACGACGACGTCTGCTGCGTGCACCCCGGAGGGGCCCGGCTCGTCGGCTACCCGGCGGTTCGCTCATCGCTCGCCTCCTTGCTGTCCAACGGTCCGGTGCAGATTCGCACCCTATCGCGCAAGTGCTTCGAGTCCTCGACGGTCGCGGTCACCAACGTGATCGAGGAAGTGGTCGTGGTGCAGTCCGGCAGCCGTCAGCTGGTGCACGTGATCGCCACCAACGCGTTTGCCAAGACACCCTCGGGCTGGAAAATGGTGCTGCATCATGCGGCCCCGGCGCCGCAAGGGCGCGCGGCCGATGTCGAGACACCGCACGGCCCGGTTCACTGAGCAAGATCGGCGGCTGATTCGCGGGCAGTACCAGGCACCGAGCTGGGTGCCGGGCGGGCACGCGCAGACGATTGCGGCCGCGATCGGGGTGCCGAGCCCGCGCCTTGCATACCGGCGCGAGATCTGGCAAAGCCCGGACGGCGACTGTCTCGGCGCCGACTTCGCGCAGCCGGAGCCGCAGGTGGCGGCCGCACCGGTGCTGGTGCTGTTCCATGGCCTGGAAGGCTCCTCGCGCAGCCACTATGCATTGGCGCTGATGACAGAGGCCGTGGCGCGCCGCTGGCGTGCGCTGGTCGTTCACTTCCGCGGCTGCGGAGGGGTGCGCAACCTGCGGCCCCGCGCGTACCACAGTGGCGATTCGGACGAGGTGGACTGGATCCTGCGGGCGGTGGCGCTGCGCTGGCCGGATGCCGCATTGCACGCGGTCGGCGTCTCGCTCGGCGGCAACGTGTTGAGCAAATGGCTCGGCGAGCGAGGCGAGGACGCGCGCCTGCTGCGGGCCGCTGCCGTGGTCAGCGTGCCGTTCGACCTGGTGGCCGGGGGCCTCAGCCTGGCGCGGGGCTTCAACCGCGCGGTGTACGGTCGCTATTTCCTGCGCTCGATGCGGCGCAAGGCGATCGAATTCGAGCGCGCGTTTCCGGGGCGCATCGATATCGCGCGGGCGATCGCGAGCCGCGACCTGTACGAGTTCGACGAGGTGTTCACGGCTCCGCTGCACGGATACCGTGGCGCCATGGACTACTGGCAGGCGGCGTCGGCCAAGCCCTGGCTGCGGTCGGTGGCGGTGCCGCTGCTGGCGCTGAATGCACACGACGATCCGATCGTCCCGGCCCGCAGCCTGCCGACGCCGCAGCTCACTTCGCGCGACGTGCTGCTGGAGCAGCCGGCGCGGGGCGGCCACGCGGCCTTCGTCCGCGGGCCGTGGCCGCCAGGCGACCTGGGCTTCGTGCCGCAGCGGATCTTCGAGTTTTTCGAGCGCGGCACCTAGCGCAGCTTCTTGCCCTTTTCGCCGTCGTCGTCCGGACTGCTGCGCTTGCCCGACGCCTTGCGCGCCTCCTGTATCTGCCCGTTCAGCCAGCGCAATCGCGCATCGACCTCGGACATCGTGTAGAAATCGGCGTCGGCCGCGCTGCGGGCCAGCTTGAGCTGCTCGACCGCGGCAGGCACGGCCCCCTGCAGCAGGTACATCTCTGCGGTGGCCTGGTGTTGCAGCGTTTTTTGCTGCAGGGCCGCGTGGCTGACGGCCAGCATCTGGAAGTAGCGCGGATCCGAGTGCGTCAGTGCCAGCTGTTCGCGCAGGTAATCGACCGCCTGCCGATTCCGGCCCATCCGCTGCAACAGGTCCGCGTATTCGATTGCGGTCAGGCGCGAAAGCGGAAAGCGCGCGGCGGTCTCGCGCGCCGACTTCAGCGCGGCCTCGCGCTCGTTGTCGTCCCTGGCCGCCTGAAAGCTTGCCTCGTTGACCACCTTATCCAGGATCGCCGATGGGCCCTGGGTGCTGCGCCGTGCGGTGAGCGCCGAATCCAGCGCGGCGCGCGCTTGCTTCAGCTTCAACTGGGCCAGCGCCAGGCCATAGTAGGCGGCCAGCTCGCTGGCGGCCGTGTGGTTCCGGATCTGGTCGGAGAAATAGGTCTGCGCGTCGGCCGCGCCCTGCGCGGAGTCGTCCTGCAGCACCCGCAGGCGGGCCCGCACCAGTTCGAAGTCCAGGCTGTCGGCGTGCTGATGCGTGCGCACGCCTCGCAGGCGTCCCTGGATGTCGGAGATGCGCTCGACGTCGAGCGGGTGGGTCCGCAGGTATGCCGGGGCGATGCTTTCGTAGATACGCATGCCGTTTTGCATCCGGACGAAGAAGGCGGCCATCGCGCGCGGATCGAACCCGGCATTGACCAGGATGTCGAATCCGACCCGGTCGGCCTCGCGCTCGTTGTCGCGCGAGAAGCTCAGTTGGCGTTGCAGCGCGGCGGCCTGTCCGACCGCGAGCGAAGCCTCCGCCGCCTGGCCGCCGGCGCGCGAGGCCAGCAACGCCAGCAGGATCGATCCGATCGCGATCGCCATCGACTCCTTCTGCTTCGCGATCATCCGTGCGATGTGGCGCTGTTGCACGTGCCCGATTTCGTGCGCCATCACCGAAGCGAGTTCCGATTCGCCTTGCGCCGTCACAATGGTCCCGGTGTGGACGCCGATGAAGCCTCCGGGCAGCGCGAAGGCGTTAATCATCGGGTCGCGGATCAGGAAGAACTCAAAGTCGATGTGCCGGCTCTGGCTCGCTGCAACCAGCTCGTAGCCCAGCCGGTTCAGAAATTCAGTCGCGTCCGGGTCGGGCAGGTAGCTCGGGTCCTGGCGCACCTCCACCATCACCTGCTCGCCGAGCCTTCGCTCCTGGTTCGGAGACAGCGATTCGTCGCCGACCTCGCCCAAGGTCGGCAGCTCCTGTGCGACCGCGGGCGGGCGCAGGCCGACCGCCAATGCCACGGTCAGGATCAGGCAGCGGGCCAGCCCGCGGGGTATCCCGGAGCGGCGATGGGTCAACGAACTTTGCACGGCAAGATAGCTACCAACGGTCGCTTTGTATGATATCCGCGCGGCCGGATCGTTCCGATCAACTTGCAAGGGGAAACCGCGTGCGACTTGAAACCGTTTGCAACAACCGTTGCGTGCCCGGGCGGGCGGGTTGGCGCCTGTGAGCCGGCTGACGCACCTGGACTCGCACGGGCAGGCCCGTATGGTGGACGTCGGCGACAAGGCCGAAACGCAGCGCGTGGCGCGGGCCGAGGGGCGGATCCGGATGTCGGAAGCCGCGTTGGACGCGGTCGAATCGGGCGACTCGAAAAAAGGCGATGTGCTGGGTGTGGCGCGGGTGGCCGCGATCCAGGCGGCCAAACGCACCTCGGAGCTGATCCCGCTGTGCCATCCGCTTGCGATCACGAGCGTGAGCGTGGACCTTCACATCGACCGCGCGCTCGCCTCGGTCGTGTGCACGGCCCAGGTCGAGACGTTCGGCCGCACCGGCGTCGAGATGGAAGCGCTGGTCGCGGTGCAGATTGGCCTGCTGACCGTCTACGACATGTGCAAGGCGGTCGACCGCTCGATGCGGATCGAGTCGGTCCGCCTGCTCGAAAAGCGCGGCGGCCGCAGTGGGCACTGGGTTGCGCCGCCGGA
>WNFQ01000401.1_pt1 | contig 28030 bp, 28 predicted proteins | sample 5400171 | NCBI WGS metagenome assembly WNFQ01 (sample SAMN13153356, study PRJNA577476) | soil metagenome | isolation source: 20 cm soil under Madrone tree | place: USA:California | collected 2016-06-14
CTGGCATTACCTACGGAACACTTCTCGGCCCGGCTCAACTGAATGCCGTGGTCATCGGCAGTGGACCATCGGCCATCGGTGCGGTGAGCTACAGCCCGGCCAACGGCATCATGCTGAACGCCGGAAACGGTCAGCCATTGACAGCGAACGTTGCTGGAACTTCCAATTACAATCCGTCTACAAAGACAGTCTCGATTGACATTGCAAAAGCGGCCCAAATCATCAATTGGAGCAACCCAGCACCAATCGTTCTGGGTATGCCGCTGAGCAGCACGCAATTGAATGCAACTGTGACAGGCGTTTCCGGCGGCAGCCCGACGGGTGCCCTGACGTACACCCCGGGAACAGGCACGGTGCTTGGGGTTAACACTCAGCCCCTGAGCGTTACCACCGCGGCAACTCCGAATTACAACCTTGCCTCGAAGACAGTGCAAATCAACGTGCTGTATGCGAGTGGCGCGATGTGCGGCGGCGATGTGGGGCATCAGGTCCTCCAGCCGATCAACGCGACAGGGACGATGAGCGTCTTCAAGATGGGTAGCACAGTCCCGACCAAGTTCCGGGTCTGCGATGCCAATGGTGTTTCCATTGGGACACCTGGAGTGGTGACCGGCTACGGCCTGATGGCGGCAGCCAACACACCAGGTATCACTGTTGATGAGGACTTGTACTCGACCACTCCGGATACTGCGTTCCGTTGGGCTGGAGATCAGTGGATCTTTAACCAGAGCACGAAGAACAATCCGTCGCTGAATAGGACTGGGGCGACCTACTACTTCCAGATCAATCTGAACGACGGATCATCCATCTTTTTCCAGTACGGCTTAAAGTAGCGCCGAGAGCATTCAGCGGGCGGAGAAGGGAACTTCTCCGCACCCGTTTCCACCTTGAAATCATTCACTTGGCCCCGCAAAGTCTCTGCAACGTGACGGGTGGCCCGGACGATAATTTCCTCTGAGTTCTGACTTCTGATTTCTAGTTTCACACTTCGACCTTTCACAATTGCCGTTCAACGCTCAATTCCTGCTTCCAATGTAAAATACTTAACAGCCTAATTCGCGCTTGCTATCCTTCCCACATGGTTGCCGCCACTCAGCCTTGCAGGTTTCTCAATTCCTTCCCCAACCTGATCCTTGCTCCTTGTCCCCTACTCTCTACCTCCTTGAAATCTTCTTGTCCCACCCCGCTACTTTCTAGCAGATGGATTGCGTCCGTAAGTCTTTTAAAATCAACACTTGTGAACCCTCTCGCAAGTGTTGAAAACAAAGAGCTTACAGAAAATCTAAATCCTTTAGAATCAACACTTACAAAAAACAGGGGGGGGAGGGGTGATTATTGTTAACTAGATTCCGGTTCATCAAGACCGAAGCAGGGAATCACCGGCGCCTTCCGGCCTTCCGGGTGGCACCAAAGTTGCACAAATACCGTTCATAACACCAGCATTTGGGAATCCCAACTCCGCTGGGAGCCGTTATCTCGGCTCGCAAGGAATGAATATGAACGAAGTCATGGTACCGCAGAAGGTTCGGCGAACCGGTGTCCGCAAGGGGCTGCTGGAGGATCTTGCCTTGAAGATTTTGTACCTTCACGGGGAGATGTCCCTAGTTGAACTGAGCGAGCACACCTGTTTAGGTCTCGGAGTCATCGAAGAGATCTTCCAATTCTTCCGGAAAGAGCAGCTCTGCGAAGTGAAAGGGATGAACGGCGGCAGCCATCGCATCGTGGCGAGCGCCCAGGGCAAGCAACGAGCGGCGGATTTGCTGCTGCTCAACCAATACACCGGGCCGGCGCCGGTTTCGCTCGCCGATTACACCGCGCGAGTTGATATGCAGAGCGTGCAACGGGTTACCGTGAATCCATCGGACATTGGCCGCGCCTTTTGCCAACTCGTTCTGGGAAAGGAGATGTTATCGCGGCTGGGCGCCTCAGTGGTTTCGGGAACATCAATATTTTTGTACGGCCCTCCTGGAACCGGCAAGACCACGATTGCGACCAGCATCCCGTCCGTCTACAACGACAACGTACTGATTCCTCATGCCATCGAAGTGGACAATCAAATCATTACCGTTTATGACCCCGGGGTACACCGCCGCAGCTCCGAACCAATTGAGGACGAATCGGACAAACGATGGGTTCTTTGCCGGCGCCCGTGCGTGCTCGCCGGCGGGGAGCTGTGTGCCGAAATGCTTGACCTGCAATTCAGCAGCACGAGTCACTTTTACACGGCGCCTCTGCAATTGAAAGCGAACAACGGAGTTTTGATTTTGGACGATTTCGGGCGTCAACGCATGCGGCCCGACGAACTTCTCAACCGCTGGATGACACCGCTGGACCGCCGTGTCGATTTTCTGACGTTGCCAGGAGGGCGAAAGTTCGAGGTGCCGTTTGATCTTTTCGTCGTGTTCGCCACAAATCTCGATCCGGGGCATCTCGCGGACGAGGCTTTTTTGCGCAGGATTCCAAACAAAATCAGGGTAGATTACGCCAGCCCCGACGAGTTCACCGAAGTGTTCCGGCGGGAATGCCAGATGCGCTTGCTCTTCTGTGAGGAGGGACTGCCCGAATACCTGGTGGAATGCGTCACCCAGGAGATGAAGCAGCCGCTTTCGCATTGTCACGCGCGCGATCTGATTAACCAGATCTTTTGGGCGGGCCGGTATTCGGGTGTTGAACCGCAACTGACACGAGAGACACTTCGGCAAGCGTGCCGCGCTTATTTTCTCTCGACCGGAAAAGCGGAATAGCGGAAAAACCAGAAAGTCTGAAACTAGGGCGCTGGTTTTTCGCTAGGAACTTCCAAATAACCGACGATCTGGTTGCGGAGAACCTTGGTGGCGACGAGTCCGAGCGGCGTGGAATTGCGCGAGACGACGAAAACGACGACTTCATTCACAGTGCGGTCCTTGAGTTCAACGCATTTGTCTTCGAGATACACGCATACGGTATAGCGCTGGCTCTTAATGTCGGAGCTCTTGAGCACCATGGATACGGGGCCGACGGATTGCGGGGTCGATCCGCGACCCAGCTCAAAATGCACGGCACTGCGGCGAGTTTGCGCAAGGAGCTTGTTGAGGTCTTCCCGCGTTTGAGAAATCTCTCCTTCTTGAGTGCCAACCACTCCCACGACATCGGCCAAGCGGTCGGCGGTTGCCCGCCAGGCCTCGTCGTTAGCGGCTGCGGTGTCATTCGGGGTTCGAGCGGCTGAAGGAGTGCGCGAAGGCTGGGGTGCCGGTTGAGTTAGAGGAGGCTGTGCTTTCGTGCCATTCGCGGGAGCGACGGTGTACACAGTTCTCTTTGGAGAGGGTTTTTCGGCCGGTGCCTTCACAGCTCCATTGGAGGAGGCGGAATCCGATTCAGGCGCGGAAGACTTGCGGCGCCGCTCGAGCTGATCGAGGCGCTTTTCCATCTTCGTCATTTGTTGTTGAAGGGCGTCCATGCTTTGAGAATCCGCAGCCGCCACGGCACTTTGCCGGGAGTCTGAAACAAGCTTGTAACCGAGAAATGCAAGTGCGGCGAGCGCGACGACTAGAGTTAACGCCCCAAGCATACCGGCTTGGGGGCGCGGCGCCTGTTCTGCTGCGGGAATGAAAGCCTTACGGTCGAAATCAAAGCCTGCCATTTAGAGCCCCCTCAATTCAACGCGCGGATGCGTGCGTCGGATAACGAGCTGAAAGCGTAAGCGATACGGTTCGAGTTTCATCGGGCAACAAATCCACCGCATGCGCCGCACGTTCCATCCGCTGGCCACGCAACTCCACTTGATACTTGCCAGGCGCCACGATCAGCAGCAAGGGCGCATGGCCCACAAACATTCCATTAACCCAAACCTGGGCGGCGGAGGGAATGGAGCGAAGAAGCAGTTTGCCAGGATGCTTGCCGGCGTTCTGTTCCAGGGTCTGCCGATTGGCGACTTCGGGCCGCTGAACAGTTGGAACGAGCAAATGCGGAGATTTGCTCTTATCCCCCGGAGTCGTGACCGACGAAAAGGGGGGCGCCTTCGCGGTGCTGCCAGCCGTGGCGGAGACGGCTGTCGCTCCGGCGGCTTCCGCGGCGGTTTGTCCGCTGGCGAAACCGGGCACGAGGCACAGAAGAAGAGAAAGCAGGAGCAAGTTTCCGCATTGTCGAATGCGATAAGGTTTTATCATTCTAAGCCACTTTCCTAGGTGTTGGTTTGAGCAGGAGTGGTACCAAAATTCCAAATGGCTAGCGCCAAGAGTGCAATAAGCTCTGCATTGACAGGCATTTCCGCATACCCCAAGTATTCACGGCAGTTGAGTCATCGATGCTAGCCTGAAAAGTGACCAAAATCTCTCAAATCAGGGGCCGTGGCGTCCACAAATGGTGACTCGATTTTCCGTTTCGGCGCCGTTTTGGGCGACCGGTATGCATGTTTCAACGCTCAGGCCGTTGGAACGGCGCGTGCTTTCAAGGTATTGCTGAGCGAGGCGTGGTGTGAACGCAAGTAGATCAAAGCCCCGTGTGAAGAAGGGCCCGCGCTAGGGGCGGGAATCGCCTGTGAGCGTTCAAAACAACAGACCTTTTGCTGCTTCGATGCTGCTGCAACCGCACCCATCTGTGCAGGCGTTACCTCGAACTTCAGCGCGGACCGGAGCACGACTGAGAGCCCCGCGTTTCCTCGTTGTTCGCGAGCGACAATTTGCGGGTTGGTGGGGGTCGCTGAGCGTGCTGTTTACACCGGCGCACGTGCATCTACACACCTCCCCGTTGAACCTTTTTCGGAACACACCAGTTGCACCATTCCGATTCGCTGGGCGGCCGCTTACAGTTTCTGTTCTTCTCCATGTTGCAGTGTCACTTTTGCTTCCCTACATACCATCAGGGATCTTCTGGAGACCTACGCCTGTGGAAGTGGCATCCGCGGATCCAGGGAAAATTTATTACCGCCTCACGACAATGGACTTATCTCGAAAGCCCTCACGAATTGCCCCTAAGGGTCCGGGCGGGCACCCCGGCAGTGGTTCCAAAGCAACAGACAGACTCCCGGCCTTGGGCAGTACTGCGGCACATCCGAAGATTACAATTGTCCTAAGGCCGCCGCGTCCCGACAATAAGAAGCAGACCGTATATCAGAGCGCATCCGCCCCCGATCTGCGAATCGCCGTGGATTTGAACCTGCCAAACGTGCTCTTGGGGACTTCAACTCGGGTTCCCAAGCCACAACTCCATTTCGACCCCAATAGCTCGAAACCCGTTCAACCGAAGAAATCTGTCAATGCAGAACCAGCACCAATACTGACAGCTAGCTTGAGCCTCTCAGTCGTACCTGTTTCGGAGCTTGCCGTTGCCCAGCCACATCTACCAGTACCCCCTCCGTCATCCGCCGTGATCACTCAGAGCCGAGAGGGCATGGCATCGGTCGAGGGCGCACTCTCTAGCGGCAAAGAGGGAAGTGCGCTCGTCATCATCGGCGTCGATCCGTCACTGGCGGCCTCACTGCTTGTTCTGCCGCCCGGCAATCGCTGGGCAGAAGTTTCCATTTCTCCGACTGGAGGAGGTGCCGGATCTCCAGGTGGCATCCCCGGGGGAGCACCGAACTCGGGGAGCGGCACCGGAACCGGGGGCGACACGAGCGCGGGCTTGGGACGAGGAGAGTCGGGTGGCGGTGGCGGAAAGGCAGGGACTGCCGGAATACTGGGTATCGCCGGAGGAGCCGGCGGAAATTCCGGTGCACCCGATCCAATGCTGCCGACGAACATGGTCTATGCTGTGCCAGCTTCCGTTCTGCCACGGAAGAATGCTCTTGTCGTTTCGGCTGGGCCGATGGGGGGCGGGGGCCTCGATGTTTACGGCGCCCTGCACTGCGGGAAAATCTATACGGTTTTCTTGCAGATGCCGGGCAAAAGCTGGACGCTGCAGTTTTGCCAACTTAAACACGAAGGTTCGAGGATTGCGACCTCCGGCCAGTCTGCTGTAGTAAAGCTCGAACCAGGTTTGCTGCCACCCGACCCCGAACTCAGGTTCGACTTTCGGCGTTTGCCGTTGCCACCTGAGAATGCACATAAGCTTATTCTTCTCAAGGGATTGATTCGAGAGGATGGAACGGTGGATCTGGTCCATGTCCACCGGAGCCTGCTGCCCCCAATGGACGAAGCGGCGCGCTTGGCGTTCAGCCAATGGAAGTTCAAGCCAGCAATGCGGGAAGGACAGCCGGTTACTGTTGAAGTCTTGGTGGGCATTCCCTCGGACGCTCCAATCATGCGCGCAGTCCACTGATTGCATTCGATTGCTCAAGAGGTGCTGGTCTTTCCCAGCCAATAAGGCGTGGGGGCGCGAAACGGGCACCCCGACGAATCGGGCCTGACAGATATAGCCTAAGTTGCGCCTGGACAGTGGCGAATCTAGATGGGCAAGACAGTGCAACATGCTAACTAGTGTAGAGAAAAGGATTTCCTAAACTTTCCACAGGTTGATTTAGCCACAAGCTCGGCAGTCAGCTAACCGATTGGCTCTAAAGGGGTTTACCACAAATTTATCGACAAGACCATGGTTGGTACTAAGCGTGCACCCCCAGTACCAAAGAATCGTAGAGCGTCCCATTGAGTGTGGCCATGAGTCCTAGCCCTGGGCACACTTGCTTGTCCACAGTACGTCGAGAAAACTTGCTCTAATCTCCCCGTCCCCGCGGGGTTTAGGCGTAGGGTCATCGGACACCTGGAAGTAATCGCGCAGATTGCCGGAGCGTTGGAGGCAAATGCATTGGAAAACCCGATAATACAGGTTTCCTTTTTGAGCCAAGACTCGGGTTTGGGAGAGGCCATAGCGCGCGCCTTGGGAGAAGGGTTTGTCACCCGTACATCCAACGAGCGGGAATTTGATCGCCTGTCGGAGGTGCGGAGATGGGCAGACGTCGTCCTATTGGATCTACGAGCAGCGAATATGCAGGGCAACGAAGAAGCAGCTCTGCGACTGATCGGTGAAATGAATGGAATCTCGTCGCATCCCCCCGTGGTGGTGCTCTGCGATCCGGAGAATCGGAGCCTCCTGCTGGGCGCCATCGAGCATGGGGCCACGGACAGTATAGCCAATCCACCAAACATCCTCGAACTCAGTTTGATACTGCGGCGTGCCTACCGGCTTCACGTAGCAGAAGAGGAACTTCACACACTGCGAGCCGCGACACGTTCCGCGGGAAGACTCCACGAATTGATCGGCACATCAGGTTCGATGCAGGAGCTGTTTGCCCTGGCGCGCAAAATTGCGCCATGTGACGTAAATGTTCTGATCACCGGAGAAACCGGAACTGGAAAGGAATTGCTGGCACGCGCGATCCACCAATTCAGTTCGCGGAGCAAGGGCCCGCTGGTGGCATTCTCTTGTGCGAACCTGCCCGAGACGCTAGTAGAGGACGAACTGTTTGGACACGAGAAGGGAGCGTTCACGGGGGCCCAGATGAGCCGGCGCGGGCGGGTAGAAGCCGCCGATCATGGAACTTTGTTCCTGGATGAAGTCGGGGACCTCGGGGTGGGACTCCAGCCAAAACTCCTGCGGGTGATTCAGGAACGAAGCTTCGAACGACTCGGGAGCAATAAGACCACAAGTGTGGACATTCGATTGATTTGCGCCACGCATCGTAAGCTGTCCGAAATGGTCGAGCAGGGAAAATTCCGAGAAGATCTTTATTATCGATTGAACGTAGTGCAAATGCATTTGCCGCCGCTCCGAGAACGCCGCGATGATGTGCCGCTCCTCGCGCAGCAGTTTCTGCAGAAGTCCGCGCAGCAGTTCAGAAAACGAGCTAAGCGTTTTTCCCAGCAGGCCCTGCATGCTTTTGAGGAGTATCACTGGCCCGGTAACGTGCGCGAACTGGAGAACGTGGTGCAGCGTGCCGTAGCGCTCTCCGAAGATCAAACCGTGGACGTCTCGCATTTGCCCACATTCCTCCGAACCGGGAATGTGAGCCCGACGCCTATATACGGGTGTGCGGCTTCGCGATCCTATGAGGAGGAGATCCGCCGCTTTAAGCGTGGACTGGTTTTGAGAACCTTGCGCGAGTACGGCTGGCGCAAAGCGGAGAGCGCCCGAGCGTTGGGGGTAGCACGCGGCTACTTGCACAGGTTGATTAACCAGCTGGGAATTCAGAAGCATGAGGACGACTTGACCGTGAAACAATTGGATGAATCTCCGCCGTTCGGACCAGTCATGTGACGACGGCCGTTCGAAACCATGGGTACCAGCGATACCAGCCCAACTAACAAGCGCGTCACTGACCGGATGGGAACTCAAACTGAATTGCGGTTCGTCGAAAGTGTCTGCCTTCCACTGTTGCGGAGCGCGCAGAATTCAGATGGGGGATGGGGCTTTCATCCTGGCTCTGAAAGCCGGACGGAGCCCACGTGTTGGGCGCTTCAGGCTTTGCTTCAGTGTTCCTGGCAGGAGATTCCCGAGGCTGCGGTTCGCGGTTTTCAGTTCGTTCGGGAGGCACAACTGGGGGATGGCGCCTGGCCATCTGCGCGCACCGAACAAGTTGGTTGCTGGGTGACTGCGCTGGCCTGCTTGGTGCTGCTTGCGGAAAAGAATTCGTCAAATGCGGTTGCAAAGGGCTTGGACTGGCTGTGTAAGGATTGGCCGCGAGACAGCACCCTCTGGCGGCGTTTTCTGGCCAGATCTTCGTCACGGCGCGATATTTTCCCCATCAACAATTCCTACCGGGGGTGGGGATGGACGCCCGGCACGAGCAGCTGGGTGGAGCCTACGGCATTTGTTCTCCTTGCCCTTGGTGAATGCCCTGCCGAATTGCTTCCTCCCGCAGCGGCGAGACGCCGGAAACTTGCAGAAGCGATGCTCCGAGACCGGATGTGTCCGGGAGGCGGATGGAATTGCGGTAATCCCTTGGTGTACGGCGTTGCCGGTGAACCCCTGATGATTCCAACGGTTTGGGCGCTTCTGGCTTTGCGCAATCAGCCGGACCAACCGGAGAACATTCTGAGTTTGGAGTGGCTGGAAAAGAACGTGGCCAACATTCAGGGCCCCGGGTCATTCGCCCTGGCACGGCTGTGTCTTGAGGCATATGGCCGCAGGTGGCCGAGCGATGCGCCGGAGTTCGGCAGTTTTTACGAAAAGAATGAGTTTCTAAGAAACATCCAGGTTGCGGCTTGGAGTTGCCTAGCGCTGGGTGCCAAGAGGCGGTTCCTGGCAGCCGGGTGGCCGTCTGCGGTGACCTCATGAATGCGCGTAATACAGCGCTTGTCCCCTCGTTCCAGCGGCCGGTTTCAAAGGTATTGATCCGTCGGGCTGCAAATTACAAGCTGGAGTTGGCTTCACTGATCTACGAGAGCCTCTGCGAATTCAATCTCCCAATCAAAGATAAGACCGTGCTGCTGAAGCCAAATCTAGTCGGCCTGGATCCCCTCGGAATAATGAATACGCACCCGGCTGTCATTGCTGCCGCGCGTGAAGCTTTTTTGCGCCTGGGCGCCGCGCAGGTTCTGATCGGTGACGGTCCAGCAATGGATAGAGACACCGAAGCCATCATCGAATCGGTGCGCCTAAGAGAGTTTGCAGGCCCGCTGGCTCGCACATTCGTGGATTTGAATGTAGACGACGTGGAGAGAGTGCCGCTCAAAACTCAGGCGTCGCGATTGAAGGAGCTTTTTCTCCCTAGGACAGCTCTCGGCGTCGATTTCCTGGTTTCAATGCCCAAACTCAAGACCCATCACTGGGCCGGGGTCACGCTTTCCCTCAAGAACATGTTTGGGGTAGTGCCCGGAAGCTGCTATGGCTGGCCCAAAAACATTCTGCATTGGGCTGGAATTGACCGCGCGATTCTAGACATTAACGCAGCGGTGGGGCCGGACTTCGCGATTGTGGACGGCATCATGGGCATGGAGGGGAACGGTCCCATCCAAGGAACGCCGAAGGAGTGCGGAGTGCTAGTTCTTGGCGACGATCCTGTTGCGGTAGATGCCACGTGCTGCCGGGTCATGGGAATTAACCCCGTGCGGGTCAAATACCTCGCTCGGGCGGGGACTCTCCTGGGCCACGTCGAGGCTAGTAAGATTCAACAACGCGGGGAGAGCATTGCCAGCGTGCGCAAACCGTTTGCGGTGCTGGACGCCTTTCGGGAGGTCGTGGAATAGGGTGAGGGAAGAGTTTGGAATGCCAACTGCCATTAAGAGGTGAGAGAGCAGGCTCTTATGACGTGGGGTGTATCCAAATGAGTACGCGCAGACGGTCCGCTTCCTTTCGCAATTTGAGACGGCGCGGCGAGCGTGGAGCTGAGCTGGTGGAGATGGCGTTTGTCCTGCCGCTCCTGCTGACTCTGCTGATTGGAGTCTTCTGGGCCGCCCGCGCCTATAACATCTACGAGACCATTACCCGGGCTGCACGCGAAGGTGCGCGCGTGGCGGTTGCGCGCAGCTGCTCAACCTGTGGGAACGCGATGCCGAGCGTAACAGCCGTCGAGAATGCGGTCTTGAATTCTCTGACTGCGTCTTCTATCGACTCGACTCAGATACAAATTCCGAGCTGCGCCGGGAATCTTAGCAGCACGATCTGTTATCAGAGAGGCATTCAGCTGAATGCAAGTACCCCTACGGAATTCGGAGTCTCTGTCAGCCTGAGGTATCCCTTCCAGTTTAGCCTGCCCTTTACTTCCCTGAACTTCACCACCGTGAACATCACGACCGCGGTGCAGATGCGGGAGGAGAACTGATGCGCGGAAGAATTGCTTTGCGAGCCGGAGGTAGCGATTCGCGGTTCAACCAGCTGTTGCGCGGTCTCGTATTTGGCGGGGAGGGATCGCAGTTGTTTGAATTCGCCCTGGTGCTGCCTATTCTCCTGGTATTCGTGATGGGGATCTTGGATTTCGGCCACGTATACAACCTGAAGCAGAAACTGAACAATGCGGCGCGCGAAGCGGTGCGCTTCGCGGCCAATCAGAATTCCGGCGCGAACAATCTAGTCGCGAATGGCGTGAGCGACACCTCGGCTATCCGTGACGTGGTCGCCAATTATTTGGCGAATGCAGGCATAACTAGTTGTGTGATCGCCGCAAGCCCGAGCGTCTCGGCTTTTACTTATACCTTCAATTCGAGTAGCACGGGCTGTGCGAACTTTTCTTTGGTCATCAATCGGACGTATCCCATAGCAGTCGGAACCGCTACCGCCATCGGAACCAGGGTGACTCTGAGTTACCCGTACACATGGAGCTTCGGCAGCATCATGCGGCTCTTGCTCCCAGGCTCGACGTTAAGTCTGCCAACAACGATTTCGACGGATGCCGTGATGCAGAACATCAACTAGGAGGACATGGCCATGAATGCAAAAGCTGTGAAGGCTGGGAAGGGGCGACGGGAGCGAGGATCCAGCCTCTTTATCGTGGCGGCGGCGATGGTCGCGCTGGTAGGCCTGATGGGTCTGGGCGTCGATCTTGTTGCGCTCTATTTGGGGAAGAGCGAAGCGCAGCGAGCGGCGGATGCGGCGGCGCTTGCGGGAGCGCAAGAATTCGTGCTTTCCGGCTTCACGTCCGGCCTGGTCACGCAGGCGACTGCGCAAACTCTGGCGACGAACCAAGCGGTTGCGGTGGGACAGAAGAATTTGGTTGGCGGTGCTGCTCCGAGCATCCCCGGCGGCAACGTGACCTTTGATTTTACTCATGCTGGAAATCCCTTGATCACGACGGTGGTCAATGCCACGCTGCCCACTATTTTCATGAAGATTTTTGGCGTCACTTCGGCAAATATCTCGGCAACAGCAACGGCGGAGGCTTACAACCCCGCGGGCTCGGCAGCTGGGGGGCCGACACTTTGCACCAGCTGCCTGCGGCCTTTCCTCGTTCCCAATTGTGATGCCGGTCACTTGGTCGCGCCGCCGGGAGGTAATCCTGCCTGTCCGCAGATGGGCGGGCAAAACCAAGACTATTTCCTGAACCCGCCGAACTACGGCATCACTCACCAAGGCGCTGCGCCCAGCGGCATCATTGGCGAATCCTGGCAACTTCACAGTGAGAGTGGAACATCCAGTCAGTGGTATTCGATTGCGTTCCTTGGTTCCCAGAGCAAAGCTGCCTGGCGGGCTAACATCGCGAGCTGCAACACGGACGCGATCGTTTGCGGCACCATCCTACAAACTTTGAATGGAAAGGCGGTGGGACCTGCCGACCAGGGCATTGAAGCGATGATCCACGCGTCGGGACAGGGTTTAGGCCAAGGTCAAGATACGATCGATGTGGGTGGCACGGCGCCATTTCCGATGTATGCCGGAAGCAACAACCCGCTGGTTACGGCAGGCGCGATCGCGACCGGAGCGCAGATAGTGCAGAGTGACTCGCTGGTGACAGTCCCCGTATACGACGGTGTAGACACGACTGGCGGCAACCCACTGACTGCAGGTGGATCTCAAGTGAAAGTTACTGGCTATCTTCAAATGTTTGTGAAGGATGTCATTCACAATAAAACCGACGACATAATGGACGTGATTGTCGTCAATGCAATGAGCTGCGGAGCCAACATTGGCGGGACTTGCGCAGCCGGCGGAAATCAGGGCGCTGGGGGAGGCGGATCTGGAACGGGTGGCACCGTGACCGCGGGCGGCGCGGGATTTGCTCCCGTACGCCTGGTTCATCCTTAGCAGACGGAGTCCCCGCGTGGTGCGGAGTAGGCGGTAAGGCGAGCAGAAACAGCCATGAACGAATCAGACATCGCATTTCGTGCAGGCGTGGGAACCGAGGACCTGGCGATTCCGGTAGCCTCGGAAGTTTGCGCATCGACGGCCGTTCTGGCGCCGTCCGCTGTTGTGGCGGGCGCGGCAGAATCGTTTTCGCTGCTGAAGCATCTCCTCTCGTTTCCAGCCATGCTGGGAACGATGCTCGTCGGGGCCGTTTTTGTCGCAGGGCGCATGTTCGCGGTGGACCCCGATGTGTGGTGGCATGTCAAGAATGGGCAGAATATCCTCGCGACGCATCATTGGCCGACGGCGGACCCATATTCCTTCACTGTTGCAGGTACTCCCTGGTTGTCCTACGAATGGCTTGGCGATGTGCTGTTCGGGGCGGTGGCCCGCTTCGCCGGCTTGCAAGGGCTGGACGCCCTGCTCATCATTTTGGGCAGCGCCATTCTAATCGCTCTCTACGCCTACGCCACGCTGCGCTCGGGAAATTCGAAAGCAGGGTTCGTGACTGCTGCAGGGTTGTACGTGCTGGTGACTCCCTCACTTTCGCTCCGCCCCCAGATGCTGGGCTATCTCTTCATTATCCTGACGCTCATCGTGCTTGAGTATTTTCGTCAGGGCAAGCCGCGGAGTCTATGGTTTCTTCCGCCGCTGTTTCTCGTGTGGATAAACACGCATGGTTCGTGGGTGATCGGACTGGCAGTGCTTTTCGTTTTCCTGGCAGGCGGCCTGATAGATTTTCGTATCGGGAGCATCGAGGCGCGGCGCTGGAGCGCAAAAGAGCGCGTCCATCTCGAAGTCGCGTTTCTTCTTTGCCTCGCCGCGATTCCGCTAACCCCATACGGCACGCGGCTTGCCGCCTACCCGTTCACCGTGGCGTCTTCCTTGCCTGTCAATTTGGCGAACGTACTTGAGTGGCAGCCAATGCCGTTTAACTTGCTCGGTGGAAAATTATTCCTCGCGTTGTTGCTCGGATTTTTCCTCGCACAGATGGCCTTGCGTTTCCCGTGCAGGCTGGATGAGCTCGCGCTGTTCGTGGGTGGCACGGCGATGGCGTGCCTTCATCTGCGTTTCGTGCTGCTCTTCGTGCCATTTTTCTCGGCGCCTCTCGTCACGCTCTTAGCGCGTTGGGTCCCGCCGTACGATCGACGTAAAGATCAGTACGCTGCCAACGCTGTTCTGATGGCCACAGTAATCGCAGCGATGGTGTGGTACTTCCCAACTCGCACGAGCATGCAGGAGATGGTCTCCCGGAAATTCCCGGTGCGTGCGGTCGAATACCTGCGCCAGCACGCCGTCCCTGGCCCCATGTACAACACGTATGGTTACGGCGGATATTTGATTTGGTCACTTCCCGAGCAAAAAGTGTTCATCGATGGTCGCGGCGATCTCTATGAGGCCGGCGGCGCTTTCTCCGACTATTTGGAAGCCGCTAATCTGAAGCCCGCGGCGTTCGCTGTCCTCCGCGCCTACCGAATCCAATCGTGTCTTCTCGACCGCAGCGAACCGCTCGCGACGGTCCTCAGCAATCACGCGGATTGGCGTCAAGAGTACTCCGACGATGTGAGCGTCTTGTTCGTAAAGCGAAATGCAGCTATGTCTGCGAGTGCGATGGGCGGATCGGCAGCACTCGGACGAAAGGAGTGAATGTGAGCCAGCCATTCTTGGAGCGCCCGCGAGGGTCGGCACAAATCGGTTCGACCTTTCCGGGTGAGCGGCGGATGCTCCTCTCCGTGGTGATTCCCTGCATGAACGAAGAGGAAGTATTGCGGGAGACAAACCGCAGGCTGGTGGCGGTGCTTGAGGGAATTTCTTTGAATCTCGAGATTGTATACGTCGATGATGGCAGCACGGATTCGACTCCTGCGCTGCTGCGTGAATTGCGGGCGCATGATTCACGCATTCGGGTAATCCGGTTTTCCCGGAATTTTGGGCATCAAGTCGCCATTACCGCCGGCTTGGAGCACGCCTCCGGCGACGCCGTGGCGATCATTGATGCCGATTTGCAAGATCCGCCGGAAGTCATTCTCGATTTTGTAGCGAAGTGGCTGGATGGGTATGACGTGGTCTACGGGGTCCGCACCGAGCGCGAAGGAGAAACAGTATTTAAGCTTTGGACCGCCAAGCTTTTTTACCGCTTCATTAGTCACCTTTCGGATACGCGCATTCCCCTGGACACCGGCGATTTTCGTCTGATGGACCGGCGGGTTGTGGACGCGTTGCTTTCAATGCCGGAGCGTGACCGGTTTGTGCGCGGGATGGTGAGCTGGCTAGGATTTTCGCAGACCGCAGTGGAGTACCGGCGCGCGCCGCGGCTGGCGGGTGTCACCAAATTTTCATTGTTCAAGATGGTTAGGTTCGCGCTCGACGGAATTTTCTCTTTCTCGACTCTCCCTCTTCGCCTAGCCACATGGACGGGATTTGCGGCTTCCGGTCTGGCTATATTTGGAATCGTCGTCGTTTTACTGGAGAGGTTCTTTGGGGTCGTGGGTCTGGTCAGAGGTTGGTCGAGTGCGATGATCGCAGAATTGTTTATCGGAGGAGTCCAGCTGATCTGCATGGGACTCATCGGCGAGTACGTGGGGCGCATTTATGGAGAATCGAAGCGCCGTCCTCTGTACATCGTGCAGGAAAGAATGGGCTTCGAGGCGCGAAATCCAGCGACTGTGCCGAGACAGCAGGCAGTTGCAGCGGGAGGCAAACGCTGACACTGATTCCCCGTGAGCCGATGCTCCCGATGACAACCGAGACCCTAATTCAACAACGAGAGGCGGCATTCCACGATGCCTGGGCCAGCAGCACGCGCGTAGAGGATGTCCTGGTTCGCGAGTGTTTCGAGGCTCCCACCGCTCTCGAAAACCAGTTCATCTTGCGCCTCATGGGCCCTTTGTCAGGAAAAAGTCTTCTGGACATCGGCGCGGGCCTGGGAGAGTCGTCCGTATACTTTGCGCTGCAAGGCGCGCGCGTGACCGTCGTCGACATTTCTCCGCACATGGTAGAAACAGCGCTGAGTCTCGGCAAACGCCATGGGGTGGAGCTGCGAGGCATCGTTTCAGGCGCCGAAAATCTCAATTTACCCAGGGACGCGTACGACATCATTTACGTGGCGAACACCATTCATCATGTGCAGGATCGCGCCTTGCTGTTCGAGCAGATGAGCCGTGCGCTGAAACCCGGCGGGATGTTCTTTTCGTACGACCCGCTTGCTTACAATCCTGTGATTAACCTTTACCGAAGAATGGCCACGGGGGTGCGCACGCCGGACGAATCGCCGCTGACCACCAACGACATCAAGCTGGCGCGGAAGTATTTCCATCGCGTCCAGCATCAGGAATTCTGGATTGCCACGCTCCTCCTGTTCGTGAAGTACTACCTGAAGGACGGTGTGCACCCTAATAAAGATCGCTACTGGAAGAGAATCCTGCGTGAAACGCCGGAACGCCTGCGTTGGTGGATGCCGCTTAGATACTTTGACAGTGTCCTTACCCGCATTCCGCTGGTTCGCTGGCTAGCGTGGAATGTCGTGCTTTGGGGCGAAAAGACCCCATAAATGTTACGGAAATCAGCCATCCGGCCGTTTGTCATCGCTTTGGCTTTCTTGCTTTTCTTCTTATCGTTATGCGGAGCACTTCTCGGTATCCCACTCGCCATGCGCGGCACGGTTGATTTTCGCCAGCTCTATACGGCCGGCTATATGGTGCGGACTGGCCATAGAAGCGAACTGTACGATTACGACCGGACCGAGGTGTTCCAAAACCAAGTAGTTAGCCCTGCTGATGGGGCTTTGCCGTTCAATCATTTGGCGTACGAATCGCTTCTATACGCACCTTTGTCCATCTTTAAGTATCGAACTGCGTATGCGCTGTTCTTCGGGATCAATTTAGGGATACTTGCCGGATCATTTTGGGTGTTGCGACGATACCTCTCCTCACTACGGGAGCTTTGGACGCCCCTGCCGATCGCTATTTTCGCATGCTTCCTTCCTGTCACATTTGCTCTGGTTCACGGCCAGGATTCGATCATCCTGCTGGCGCTTATGATTTCCGCGGCCGTGATGGTCGATCGAGGAAAGGATCTCAGAGGTGGAATACTTCTCGGTCTGACGTTGTTCAAATTCCAGTACGCATTGCCGATAGTTCTTTTGTTTATAGTTTGGCGACGCTGGCGCTTCATCTCCGGTTTTGCTCTTTCTGCAGCGGTAGTCATCAGCGTCTCTCTATGGATTACAGGATTGGGAGGATTTGTTACCTATGCGCACTCGCTGGTCGAGATGAGCGCGAAGTTTTCGTCTGTCTACATCGACCGGTACGGAATTCGCCCACAATTCATGCCGAATGTTAGAGGACTTGCGTATATGGTTGCAAACGGCTCTTCTCTCGCCACCCACGCTATCGTACTGGTATTGTCTGGGCTCGTGTTGGCATGGACCGCGAGTCGGCGACCTTCCTTGCCTCTCGCGTTGCTGGCCGCTCTCCTGGTGAGCTATCACCAGTTAATCTCAGATATGAGCCTGATGGTTCTTCCTCTCGGCTGGGCCTTGTCGGGGGCAATAGTGGAAAATGGTAGAAATTCGGTTTGGACAACTGCAATTGCGAGCATCATCTTCGGCGGCCCGGCGGTCCTTTTGTTAGCGGGAGACCGATTTTACCTTCTGGCACTGCCTGTAATGGCGCTAATCGTTATTTGGAACGGCCAGCGGTCTCCGTTAATGGCGTCACCAAAACTATCTATCTGAAGGGATGGTGTGTCAACAAACGGTAACGCTTTCTGGATGGAGCGCTGCCACGGGCGAGTCGAGACTGTTGGGAGCCTCGCAAATCCAATGGCTAGAAGCATTTAACAAATGCGAGGCGGATGAATCGAATGGCGGCGCGGGTGCTTATTGTATCGAGAAGACCGGGTGGCAGTCTTGAAACCGCCTGTCTCATTTACCTTGAGAGGGAATTCATGAAAAACCTTCTGATGCGGCTTTGGAAAGAAGAGGAAGGCCAGGACCTGACAGAATACGCATTACTGTTGGTCCTGCTCTCCTTGGCGGCAATCGGCTCGATCGGTGGTCTTGCGACAGCTATCAATAAGACTTTCTCGAACGCAGCCGTTAATTTGGGCACCTAAGGGGCTGATTTGGAGTCGGGCTCGAGCTAATAACCTTGACGGTCAAAGGCCGCTGTGAAGACGGTCCATCCTTCAAACGGCCTAAGCCTGTCGTGGTGCAGAACGTAAGGTCGTAAGTTGTATAAAGTCCACGGAGGGACGAACATGAAACTGCTTCTTGCAAGATTGTGGAAGGAAGAAGAAGGCCAGGACCTGACAGAGTATGCATTGCTGCTGGTTCTGCTTTCTCTCGCGGCGGTCGGTTCGATCGGTGGTCTCGCGACTGCGATCAATAAGACCTTCTCGAACGCAGCCGTTAATCTGGGCACCTAAAGGCCTGCTTCGAGTCCAGGGCTAAGAACTTCGACGGTCCAAGGCCGCTGTGAAGACGGTCAAGACTTCGAGCGGCCAAGGCCTGTCGTGATGCAGAACATTAAGGTCGTAAATTAGCCAAAGTCCATGGAGAAATGAACATGAAACTACTTCTTGCAAGATTGTGGAAGGAAGAAGAAGGCCAGGACCTGACAGAGTATGCATTGCTGCTGGTTCTGCTTTCTCTAGCGGCGATCGGTTCGATCGGTGGTCTCGCGACTGCTATCAATAACACGTTCAGCAACGCAGCTGCTAACTTAGGCACGTAAGCCCGCGTTTGGAGAGCGGAGGTTTTGCTCTTTGAGGGTTGGTGTGTCTTCAAACAGGGAATCTATGACTGCTATCAAAAATAAGACGCACAGGACCCGAAGCGCTGCATGATCACACAACAGACCATCTGGATGTTCGCGCTCGGCGTCACGCTACTCGCCGGCTGGGTGGATTTTCGCACACGTAAGATTCCCAATTGGCTGACCGTCCCAGCCCTCCTGCTCGGCATCGGCATGCACATCGTGGTGGCAGGCTGGCCCGGAGCCAAAACCTCGCTTGAAGGAGCAGGTCTGGCGCTGGTCCTCCTGCTGCCGCTTGTCTTATTGCGGGGACTGGGCGCCGGGGATTGGAAACTGATGGGTGCGGTAGGCGCTTTTCTAGGTCCCGCGATGTTCTTATTTGTATTGGTTGGCAGCCTTTTGGTTTCAGGTTTGATGGCGATTGTGGCCATGCTGCGAGCCCAACGGGTGGGAGAAACACTCCGTAATATGTGGATCCTTGTCCGGGGTTTTTTTTCGTTTGGACTGCGTGTAAACCCCAAGATTTCATTGGATAACTCGACGCTTTTGAAGGTGCCTTTTGGCGTGGCCGTAGCGGTATCCACACTGGTTTGTTTCTGCGCGGCACGATGGGCACTGTGAGCTCCATGAGATAGGCGGTTTCCGAGGTCAGCGACGCGAGGGAGATCGAAGTCATGAACCAGAATCGAATGATCATCGGATTGGCAGTGGCCATCTTAGTTGGCCTGCTGTTCAGCAGCTACATTTACCGCCAATTCCAACGGGCGACAAATGTTAAAGCGATTACGATGCAACACATCGTGGTGGCGGCCGCGCCTCTTCAGCTTGGAACGCGAATCGATACCAATAACCTCCGGCTAATTTCGTGGCCTGCGGATGAGCCGGTTACAGGGATGTTTACGCGCGTCGAGGATTGCGCGAACCGGGCGCTGATTACTCCGGTTGCCGCCAACGAGCTCATCCTTGAGAACAAGCTGGCTCCCAGGGAAGCGGGCGCGGGTTTGCCGGCGACCATTCCGGAAGGAATGCGCGCTCTTTCCGTGGCCGTGAATGAAGTTGTAGGCGTGGCGGGCTTCGTCATCCCCGGAACGATGGTCGATGTTCTCGTGACCGGAAGGCTTCCCGGCACGACTCACGGCGGTGACGACAACATCACGCGCACGATCCTGGAAAATGTTCGCGTCTTGGCTGCCGGTCAAAAGGTGGAGCAGGATCGGGAAGGTAAACCGCAGACGGTTCCGGTGATTACCTTGCTGGTTTCGCCTGGCGATGCCGGAAAGTTAGCGATGGCCAGTACCGAAGGAAAAATCCAACTGGCCTTGCGAAATACGATCGACTCGAAAAGGGTCGATCCGCCCGCGGTGCTTGAGGCCGTACTCTTTGCTGGCCCGGCACCGGCCCCAAAGCGCATGGGTCCCGCGAAATCGCCGGTACTACCGCCGCCTCTGTACATCATTGAAGTTATCTCGGGAAATAAGCGCGAGAACAAGAGTTTCCCAACTCCATGAACAGATTACAGAAAAAACCAATGTTCGAACGTAACGTGAGGCAAAATCAGTTGCTGGTGTTTGCGGCTTTCGTTGGTCTGTTCATCGGAGCGCCGGCAATCGCTGGGCAACAACCCGCACCTTCGCAGGCGCCAGCTCCCCCGGCGCAGAGAGTGCCGCCTGTCGCGCCCTCAACCCAAGCTGGCCGGCCGGAAGAAGCCGAGGCGCCGCAGACTTTGCACCTGTTGGTGGGGCGCTCGATTGTGATTTCGTCGCCGACGCGAATCAAGAGAGTGTCCCTGGCGGACCCAAATATCGCGGAAGCCATCGTCGTCAGCCCTACTCAAGTTCTTGTTAACGGAAAGACGCCGGGAGGTGTATCCCTTCTGCTCTGGGACGAAGCCGATCAGAGTCAGGCCTTTGAAGTCTCCGTCGATATCGATGTCCTGGGGTTAAGCCAGAAGATTCATGAAGTATTCCCATCTGAAGATATACACATAGAAACGTCGAAGGACGTCATCATGCTTTCCGGCCGGATCTCGTCCGCTGCTGTGGCAGACAAGATTCTTGAGGTGGTGAAAAACAGTTCTCCCAAGGTCACGAGTCTGATGGAAGTCCCTGTTGCGCCCACCACCGGCGAGATCATGTTGGAAGTCAAGTTTGCGGAACTGGACCGGAGTGTGTTGAGCCAATTAGGCGTCAATCTGCTTTCCACGGGATTGGGAAAGACCATCGGCAGCACGACGACAGGGCAATTCGGCGGCTTCGGACAACAACAAATTAGGGATATCTTTCCCGTCAACGGTGCGCAGCCCCCGAAAAGCGAGCAGTTTAGCACCACTCAAACAATAAGCGACGTTTTGAACGTATTCCTATTCAACCCCAATATACACCTCGGGGCAATTATCAAGGCGTTGCAGCAGCAGAATTTGTTGCAAATCCTGGCGGAGCCAAACCTGCTGACCGAAACAGACAAGGAGGCGAGCTTCCTGGCGGGGGGAGAATTTCCGTTCCCGATAGTTCAGCCCGGGGCAGGGTTCACTGCTGTCACCATTACTTTCAAGGAATTCGGCGTCCGCCTGAATTTCAAGCCCACTCTCACCGTGGACGGGAAGATTCATCTCCACGTACGGCCGGAGGTGAGCTCCCTGGACTTCTCAAACGCATTGACCATCAGCGGCTTCGTGATTCCCGCGCTGTCCACGCGCCGCGTTGAAACCGACGTGATACTGGAAGACGGACAAAGCTTTGCAATCGCCGGTCTGGTGGATGACCGGGTCACTCGGACCCTGCAGAAAGTTCCGGGAATCGGTGATATCCCGATCCTGGGGAAGCTCTTTCAGAGCCGTGCGTTGAATAAGAGCAAGAACGAGCTGCTCGTCCTTGTCACTCCACGAATCGTGCATCCTGTGTCGGCGGACAAGGCACCCAAGGGGCCAACGTTTCCGCAGCCCTTCCTTGAACCACCCACTGCTCCGGCAGGACAAAAACCTTCTGCCCCGAAATGAGGCGCGCAGGCCAGAAACAATACACAGAGTTGAAATAAGAGAGCGGAGAGGCGAGGAAACACGAGGGATGCTAACAGTAGGTATAGCGAGCGGCGACACAGCCAGTTCAGCGCAACTCGTGGCGAGCTTGCAGCAAACGGGTTGCGTCAAGTCCATCAAGCAATGGACTATTCCCTGCGAAAAACTTACGGACGCCGAGGACTCGTTGCCGGACGTGGTGTTTCTGGACCTGTCGCGTGATCCGGAAGGCTATTTTAGCTTCGGCTTACAGCTTCGCCGAATTCGCCCATCGGTGAAACTGGTGGCCTGTTCGTCGTCACCAGCGCCGAACCACCAACTCCTGCTGGAGGCGATGCGCAGCGGCGTGCAGGATTTTCTGCCGAAACCGGTGAGCCTGGAAGCCCTGAACGAAATATTGTCGCGGTTTACCCAAGAGTTGGAGACGAAGGACCGCTCGTCGCTGGAAAAAGTGATTGTGGTGATGGGCTCGAAGGGCGGAGTAGGGACGACAACGGTAGCTGTCAATCTTGGTGTACAACTCGCTACCTGCACGCAAAAGCGCATCGCCCTGCTGGACTTCGCGCGCCCGCTTGGAAATGTTCACCTCCTGCTGGATCTCCATGCGAAATTCGGCATTCGCGATGCCGTGGAAAATATGGACCGGCTCGATGGCCATTTCTTTTCAGGGCTGCTGACACGTCACAAGACGAAGTTGGAAATTCTCTGCGGGGCCATGCAGCCCGAAGAATGGCAAACCATTGCGGTTCCACCGCTCGAACGGATAGTAAACGTTGCGCAAAGTACCTTTGACATCGTGCTCGTGGACCTCGGATCGCAATTCTCATCGGAGTGGAGCCAGGTGTTGCGTATGGCGAGGATGATTTTGCTGATTGCAGAGGCAAACGTGCCTGCACTGTGGACGCTGGAGCGTCGGCTGCTGGCCCTAAAAGGGTTTGGGATTGAGCCGGATCGCGCGCGCATCATCATTAACCGGTGGCATAAGGGCGATGACGAAGCCTTGAAGAGCGTTCAGAAGGACATCAACCGTCCGGTTTTCGCGTGTTTGCCAAACGATTTCCGGAAGGCCAGCGAAGCAGAAAACATGGGCACGCCGATTCAACTGAATCACAACAACGTGCTCAGCAACCGCTACCGTCAAATCGCTTGTCAGTTGGCCGGAATCGACGGAAACGCCGTGGCCAAAAAAGGCTCGCTAGGCGGACTTTTCTCATTTCCAACGAAAGGGTGAATTAGAAGATGCTACCCATGAGCACCCCTATCGCGCGCACAGATTTCGGCGGAGTGAAAGCGGCGATTCACCGCAAGCTAATCCAAAAACTGAATCTCGACCGCCTGAACGAAATCAACAGAGAGGATGTGCGCCGTGAGGTGAGCCAGATTCTGGAAGCCCTAGTGGTCGGGGAATCCGCTCCGATGAACCTGCAAGAGAGAGAGAGACTTGCGCAGGAAGTGCTGAACGAAGTGTTTGGTCTGGGGCCCCTCGAACCACTTCTGGCCGACCCCACCATTTCGGACATTCTCGTCAACACCTACAAGCATGTGTACATCGAACGCAGGGGCATGCTGGAAGCGACCTCTGTTCAGTTTCGCGACGACGTCCATTTGATGGGCATCATTGACCGCATTGTCTCCGCCATCGGCCGAAGAGTGGACGAATCCTCGCCAATGGTCGATGCACGCCTCGCGGACGGTTCGCGTGTAAATGCCATCATTCCTCCGCTAGCCGTCGATGGTCCTTGCCTTTCGATACGCAGGTTTGGCCGCGATCCTCTGACCGCGGACGATCTACTCAGCAACAACAGTCTAACGGGTCCGATGCTGGACTTGATGAGGGGATGCGTGAAGGCGCGCTTGAATGTCCTCATTTCTGGGGGCACGGGCGCGGGCAAGACGACCTTTCTCAACGTCCTTTCATCGTTCATTTCCAACCGCGAGCGCATTGTAACGATCGAAGACGCAGCCGAGCTGCAACTGCATCAAGAACACGTTGTTCGCCTCGAAACGCGCCCCCCTAACATCGAAGGCAAAGGCGCAATTCACCAGCGGCAGTTGGTCATCAACTCTCTTCGCATGCGCCCAGACCGCATTATCGTCGGTGAAGTTCGCAGCGAGGAAGCGCTGGACATGCTACAGGCGATGAACACAGGCCACGACGGCTCTCTTACCACCATCCATGCGAACACTCCCCGTGACGCTCTGGGCCGGTTGGAGACCATGGTGGCTATGGCCAGTTTGAATATTCCGGAGAGTGCCATCCGCAGGCAGATTTCCTCGGCCATCGACGTGGTTGTCCAAGTGAGCCGTCTCAGCGACGGTACACGCAAAGTGGTCAGTCTAGCTGAGATTACCGGGATGGAAGGGGAGATCGTGACCATGCAGGACATCTTCGTCTTCCGCAAGCGCGGAATCCGCGAGAATGGCGAAGTGATCGGCGAATTTGCAGCCACTGGGGTCCGCCCGAAATTTGCAGAGAAGCTGCTCGTGACCGGCATTCAACTTCCTGCTTCCATGTTCGAAGGTCCGCACTTCAACTAGGAGTATGTGCGTGTCGAGTTCATTGGGCGTGTACAGAAGGGATCAGTTATGGGGATTTTGATTTTCGTCCTGACATTTTTCACGGTCACGCTACTTCTCTTGGCCGTGTGGATGATCATGAGTACGGACAACAGCCAGGAAGTAGTCCGCAAGCGAATGGAGGCCGTTCGCAAGGCGGAGCGCCGCGGGGATGTCACTCTGGGCTTGCAATTGGTTCGGGATGAGATGTTGAGCAGCGTTCCGCTCGTTCACCGGCTAATGATGCAATGGTCGTGGTCAGTGCGGCTTCAAGAGTACATCTCGCAGGCAGGGCTCAAGACGAAGGCTGGCAAGCTGGTCCTACTGAGCGCGGTTCTGGGGCTGGGTGCGTACCTTCTTTCGGGTCGTTTTTTTCCTCAATTCTGGATTCAATCCGTTTCGGGCCTGAGCCTGGCAGGCGCGCCATTCGCCTTTATCGCTTGGAAACGTCGGCGTCGCCTGCGGCAATTTGAAGAGCATTTTCCCGAGGCACTGGACTTGTTGGGGCGCGCGGTGCGTGCGGGTCACGCGTTCACGACCGGCCTCGAGATGATAGCCAAAGAGTCCGCCGAGCCGATCGCTGGCGAATTTCGGGCTACGTTTGAAGAGCAGAATTTCGGCCTGCCGGTTCGCGATGCATTACTCAACCTGACCGAGCGTATTCCCATCGTTGACGTGCGTTTTTTCGTCACTGCTCTGCTGGTCCAAAAGGAAACGGGCGGCAACCTTGCGGAAATCCTGGATGGGCTCGCCCGTGTGGTTCGTGATCGCTTTCGCATATACCGCGAAGTTCGGGTTCGTACGGCGCAGGGCCGGTTGACTGCCGGAATCCTTATCGCCCTGCCTATTTTCATGCTTGGTGTCTTGAGCATATTAAACCCTACTTACATACGCGTGTTGTTTGTGGACCCCAAGGGGCCAATGGTTCTGGCGATTGCGGCGACCATGCAGGTGGTCGGGTCAGGGCTTCTTTGGAAGATTATTCACATCGAGGTATAGCAAGGAGGAGGCAACAAAATGGTCTGGGGCATCACCGCGGTGACTTTTCTGGGAACCGTTGCCATTTTGGCGGCGCTGTTCTACGCCTTCGCACCGAACGTATTGGGAGTGGGCCAGCGTCTCTCGCGCTTGGCGAATGCTTCGGCGCCCGCGTATGAAGCTCGCTTCGCAGACAGGCAGAAGGGGCGCGTGCGGGACACACTCGCGGGCCTTGGCAAGCTTATGCCCGGTGATCCGGCGATGACGCCTCGCGGGCAGCTATTGATGGTTCGCGCGGGTTACCGCAGCCCGCAAGCGGTGCTGGCGATGCGGGGGTTAAAGCTAGCTGTACCCGTCGTTCTCGTTATCTTGGTTTTTACCACCGGATTCTATCGCCTGAACCCCTACATGTTTCCGGTGCTAGCCGCGGTTGTGGGTTACCTCGTTCCCGAAGCATGGCTTGTTTGGAGAGTTCACGCTCGCCAGCATCGGCTGCGCCGCGCTCTTCCTGACTGTCTGGACCTTCTGGTGATCTGCGTAGAAGCGGGCCTTGGCTTGGACCAAGCGCTGCTGAAGGTGGCCCAAGAGATGCGAGTGACTCATCGCGAGCTCAGTGAGGAGCTTCAACTGGTCAATCTGGAGATGCGTATCGGGAAAGGCCGCATCGACGCGTTGCGCGAACTCGCCAGGCGCACGGGTCTCGATGATATTAAGTCCCTAGTTGCGATGCTGATCCAGACGGAGCGTTTTGGCACCAGTGTTGCTCAGTCGCTCCGCGTCTACTCGGATGACTTGCGCGTAAAACGGCGGCAGCGCGCCGAGGAAGCGAGCGCAAAGACAACGGTAAAGATGGTTCCTCCGCTTGTCTTTTTTATTTTTCCGGCTTTGATGGTGGTTATCTTGGGCCCCGCTGTAATTACCCTGCTCCGGCAGTTGATGCCGGCTCTGCAGAAGTAATCGCAGCTACCGCGAACTCACCGATGACGTGAGGCGGAGCAATAAAAAAGGAGAATGATATGGATAGCGTAACGTTGATTCGAGTCGTGGCAGGTGCACTGGCAGTCGCGGTTGCTTTCATTATCTTTTACCGGCGTCGGCGCAAGAGTGTCGAGTAAGAGGCCGCGCGATAGGGCGGAGCGTCAGTTTTAATACAATCTGGAGCAGGGTGCGTTGCACAATGTCCCTTAATGGTCAAAATCGTCCGCTATACGTGTATAACAAGACGCGCCAAACGTTTTTGGCCACTGAGGCAGCTCTTGCCGACAGCTATCTGCTTCGGCTCGTCGGCCTGCTCGGAAAGACCAAGCGGTGGGCGCAGTTGGGTCGAGGTCTGTGGATCGTTCCGTCCAGCGGTGTGCATACGATCGGGATGCTTTTCCCGATTGACTTGATTTTCCTTGGCAAGGAAAAGGAGGTTGTGCACGTCGAAGAACACGTTCGGCCCTTCCGAATCTCCAAGGTCTCCTGGAGGGCCTCGAGCGTGCTGGAGCTGCCAGTGCATACCATTTATCGCTCGGGGACTCAGGTTGGTGACCGGCTCGAGATTGCGCCCGTTCGTTGAGCCTCGAGACACGGCTTCGAAGGGAGATCCTATGAAGGCGGTTATCGTCTCTCTTATCATCTGGATCTTTATTGTTCCTTGCGCAGTCGCAATCTACTTGGTCTTAGCGTTTATCACCGCGCGTGCGCCGAACTTCTATTTCGTCTGCGCGTGCTTCGCGATTACTCTTGCACCCTTGGCGATCATATGGGGGTCCTTCTGGGTGCTCAACCCATCCGGGGAAAGTTCCGCGTGGTCTCCAATAAATCATCAACGATCAACTTCATTTCCGGGAAAGAATCATGAGAAGTATCTCGACGCCAGCCGACCTTCCTAGACTCAGTCTCAATTGAGGGAGGGCGTGCCCCTTTCGCTTCAAACGGCGCGATTCTGTGGGTGGTCTTGCGCGAAACGCTGGTCCTGACATTGGCGGGCCTGGCGGTTGGAGTACCCAGCGCACTCGCGGCTGTCGCGGTTGCCCTCGCCGCCGTGGCGACTCTCGCTGGATACGTTCCCGCACGCCGCGCGTGGATCCCTGGTCGCCCTCCGATACGAATAAGATCGTGCGTCGGTTTGAAGGAATGAGATGAAAGCTGCGGCGGCTTTTCCATTATTCACATCCACTTCGCATGGCCTCGCGGAACGTGCTAGGGTTTGTTGAAGAACAGGAGGGAGTATGCGAGCGCCGATCGAGCTCGAAGTGAACGGCAAGAGATACCCCGTTCAATACCCTCCGGGCACTTCCCTGTTGACGGTGCTCCGCGATGAACTTGGCCTGACCGGAAGCAAATATGGCTGCGGAGAAGGGCACTGCGGCGCATGCACTGTCCTGATTGGTGGCGCGCCGCGCCGCTCGTGCCAAGTCCCAGTCAGCGCTGCAGTGGGAAAATCAATTACGACCATCGAAGGGCTGGAAAAAGAAGGCCTCCTGCATCCCGTGCAGCAGGCTTTTCTCGACGCGGGCGCTTTCCAATGCGCTTTCTGCACACCAGGAATGATCATGAGCAGTGTTGCGCTCCTGCACGCGAAACCCAATCCAACATCCTCTGAAATTATCCAATTCCTGCAAGGGAATATCTGCCGTTGCGGAGCGCATCCGCGTATCATCGACGCGGTTCGTCAAGCCGCAAAAACGATGCAAGAGGGTCGGCCATGAGCGACTCCACGAACAAACTCTTCCTGGAACCGGAGCGCTACGAATTCCACGCGGCACCCATCCATCACTTCGAATTGGCTCGCCGTGATTTTTTCAAGCTCCTCGGCGCGGGCATCGCCGTTTTCGCCGTTGCGAAAAATTCCTCCGCGATGCAGGAAACGGCTCCCGGAGCACGGTCTTTCCACAGCGAAGAGCTTCCCAAGGAGATCACCTCCTGGTTGCACGTCGGCGAGGACGGCACGGTGACTGGATTCACCGGGAAAGTCGAGATCGGCCAGAACATCCGCACGTCCCTGGCGCAAACCATCGCCGATGAGCTGCGCGTTCCTTTCGAAAGCGTACGCATGGTGACGGCGGACACCGCACTCACCCCGTTTGACGCCGGCACCTTCGGCAGCCGGACG
>WNFQ01001187.1_pt1 | contig 28021 bp, 27 predicted proteins | sample 5400171 | NCBI WGS metagenome assembly WNFQ01 (sample SAMN13153356, study PRJNA577476) | soil metagenome | isolation source: 20 cm soil under Madrone tree | place: USA:California | collected 2016-06-14
TGTCGTGAGAACCTAGCGAATCACCAAGCGCCCTTGCCGTCTTTGTCTTCGGCGGCGCCTGTCCTCTTAGGTCGCTGGTGCGCAATAGACTTCAGATAGCCAACGGAGGAATCGGCTCACCTGATCGAAAACCGCAGCCGCCAGTGGCTTTCAATCAACCGAGCGGATTCGTCGGAGAGACGTCTTATGGCAACGGCGTCGATCCGGATTTCGGATTGCCATCCGCAATTCGCAATCCGCATTCCGCAATTGAAGCCGTCTCGCCTTTGACGAGAGTGACCGCATGTCTGAAAAAATCGCCTTAGTGACCGGCGCCGGTAGTGGCATTGGTCGTGCCGTGGTACTTGCATTTCTCCGCAATGGGTTCCGTGTCGTTTTGGCCGGGCGACGAGTGGCGGCGTTGCAGGAGACGATCAAAAGTGCCCAGGCGAGCGAATCACAGGTTCTGGCTGTCACTACTGATGTGACCGATCCGGCCTCAGTTCGAGCTCTTTTCCAGCAAACGGAACAGGGGTTTGGTCGGTTGGACGTGCTGTTTAACAATGCCGGAGCGGGAATACCGGCCGCGCAACTTGAGGATGTCACCTATGAGCAATGGCTGCGCGTCGTTGCGACGAATCTAACCGGTCCGTTTCTCTGTACCCAGGAGGCATTTCGTCTGATGAAGAGACAGACGCCCGCTGGCGGCCGGATCATCAACAATGGTTCGCTTTCTGCCAATGTACCGCGACCGAGTTCGGCACCTTACACTGCAACGAAGCATGCCGTGACTGGCTTGACCCGTTCGACCTCACTCGATGGACGCAGTTACAATATAGCCTGCGGCCAGATCGACATTGGAAATGCTGCCACCGAAATGGCGGCAAGGATCGGGGAAGGCGTTCAGCAGGCCGACGGATCAACCCGAGCTGAACCTCTGATCGATGTATCACTCGTCGCTGACGCGGTTCTTTACATGGCAAACCTACCGCTAGAAGCCAACGTCCAGTTCATGACCGTTATGGCTACCAAAATGCCATACATCGGAAGGGGCTAAGGAACGCAGACGGCAGGATCTGTGACCCGAGTCGGGAGGGGGCTGTGGAGTAACGAGCGTTGATAGAGCGTCTGCCCATGCGCGCCACCTTAAGTTGACGCGTATGGGCGTCTGCCGGACCATGTGCCAGCTACATATGAGACGATGCACTAGGTTGCGGACTATCTTCCGGGGATCCACCACACACTCTCTCTGGTTGCTAGTTAATTATATTTTATTAAATCCTTAGTGTTGTATGGCTTGATCCAAATCTGCTAAAACGCGTGTCAACAAAATGCCGCGCCGTCAAGAGCACAGTGTGCCCCTACAATCTTCTTTCTGCCGGTCTACTGTCTATAGCTTGGTCCTTGTACTTATTGGCCCTTCAGTCTTGTTTGCTCAAACTGGCGATCCTTTCCAGATCACCTCTGCAAATGGGCTAGTCACTGTTTTGCCTTTGACGGTTTCTGCAAAACACCAGCCCCAGTTAGGTGACGGCACGCCGATCAGTGCCACGGCGTTGTTGGCCGATTCTACTTTTTATGGGTTCGGAACACCGGCCGACCGCGCGTTCGCGACTGGCAGAAATAACGTGATCGGAATCTCTTTCGATGCTTCGGAATTCGATATCAAAGGCCAGAAAGGGGAGACTTACACTTTTCCGATTACCGGCGCGTTCAAGATCAGTGATCGGGTTCATCTAGACTATGTGATTCCTCTGCAATACGTGAAGCTGTCCGACGTTGAGCTTTTTCAAGGCGGGTTGACCCTCGATGTGCCGATCCAGCTTATCGTCTCCTCGAGTGAGCAGCCCTGGTCATGGGATGTCACTCCGACGCTGGCGTTCGCTGAGGCTGGCAGCAAAGAATGGATCGGCGGCGGAGCCCTCACCAATCTCCTATGTTACCGCCTCAAGAACGTCGCCTTGGCCTATGGCAATTATTTGAGCTTCTTTGAGGGCCATCGGTGGACCTTTGACGATGTCAACTTCGACAAGCGCGTGAGCCAACAGATCATGAAAAATGGTCTGAAAGTTACAGCCCAGTCTGGTAACTGGGTTTTCGATGCCTACGGCATCTATACTCAATACTTCCAATCGGCGGCGATTAGTTCCTATTACACGCTTGGTGCCGAAGTCGGGCGGTATTTCATTTGGACTTACAAAGGAATCCCGGTCGATCTCGGTTATCTCAGCCTCGGCTTCTATACCGAGCAGGGAAACCGGTTTAGTTCCGGTCATGTCCAATTTGGCTCGGCCTGGAGATTCTGAGGGAAGTCATTCCTGTCCTGGCAAAGCTAGGTAAACAACACCGCGCGGTGAACCTGGCTTGCGCTTACGGCTGCTCGGAGAGCGGTCGCCGCTCAGTCTAGAAGTACCACTATAGAAAAAACGTAGGTACGCCTTGACTACTGGCTTTTACGCATATATAACTACAAACATAGAGAATGTTATGAAGTGTATGCAAAAAGATTAATGTAGGACCTATGAGTGGCGCGCGATCAATACCCGATGAAAGATAAACCTGGTTTCATGCCAGCGGCGCGGGAATTACCGAGAACTGCTTTCTTATCGAAAGGCCGAAGTTGTTTATGATCTTACTTATCGATTCTGTCAGCGGTTTCTTGCCAGGCTGGACCGCACCGTTGATCAGATGGTCCAAGCGGCCCGATCTGGGAAACAAAACATCATAGAAGGTAGCAAAGTTTCCGGAACCTCCAAAGAGATGGAGATGAAGCTGCTTGGCGTTCCGCGCGCCAGCCTTGAGGAATTGCTGGGCGACTATTGCGACTTCCTTCGCGTGCGCGCTCTTCCGATTTGGGAAAAGGAGAGTCGCCAAGCCCGATTTGTCAGGCGACTGGGAACCAAGGCCGATCTGAGTTACGCGGATTATTGGGAATTTGGTGAAACCCGGCCGGCTGCAGTAGTCGCGAATATTGCCGTCTGTCTAATTCACCAAACCGACTTCCGTTTGGACCGGCAAATCGGCCGGCTCGAGCGGGATTTTGTTCAAGAGGGCGGGCTCCGCGAACGTATGACTCGCGCCAGGTGAACGAGGGTAAGCGATCGGACACATCGGACACCTGAACCTATAAGTCCGATGCGGCCCATCGGTTCTATGCGTCCCATGCGACCGATCGGTCCTAGGAGTCTCATGGAACACATCGGTCCTATGCGTCGCGTGCGACCCGATAGGTCCTATGCGTCTCATGCGACCCATCAGTCCTATTCCGTGGGCGGAAGTCTATCTTTGCATCGATGCCTGGCGCAGGATCGCTTGAGGCAATCGAAACGATCAGTGAGCTGGTGGCACATCCTCGGTTTCATCTCTCATTTATCTGCTCTACCATATCGCCAATGAATCATTGGACACCCATTCAGATCATTTCGCTGGTCGCTGTTCTCACCGCGAACAGCGTTTCCGGACAAACGAGCAGGCTCACCACCGCCACTGACGTTGCGCGTTATCTGGCTGGAATGCCGGTCTCACAGGGTTCGCCTTTGGAACCGCTAACTCGTGATCCCCAGTGGGTTGCGCACTCCAACGCGATGAACAGCTCCTTCAGTAAGCTGGACCAGCGGCAAATAAACAACATTCGAATCTGGCGAGCTGAGGTGTTAGCTCCGGTCATCCAGTCGAGTCGGACCTGTCTCTATCTCTTCGGGGGCCCCGACTTTCTTTACGCGAATGCTTTTTTTCCGGACGCATCAACTTATGTACTTCAAGGTTTGGAGCCGGTAGAATCGATTCCGGACTTAATGACTCTCCCGATCCAATCGCTGGACAGCACTCTGCAGAACATCGAAATATCGCTGAACCCGGTTTTGAACTTCAGCTACTTCGAAACCAAAGATATGCGGACTGATTTTTCCCGGTCACAACTCAAAGGCGTTTTGCCGGCTATTTTCGTGTTCATTGCTCGAACTGGAATGGAGATAACCAGAGTAGATTACATTTCGCTTGAGCCAAACGGAGGAATCATCAATGGCTTTCGCGGATCTGTGCGCGGCGCGCGGATCGGTCTGGTCGACTCAGCAACGAATGCCCAGAAGACTGTCTACTATTTTAGCTCGGATCTCTCTGACGGTTTTTTGAAAGGCAATCCTGCTGTGTTGCGTTTTTGCCAACGTCTGGGCCCAGCGAACGCGTTTTTGAAAGCCGCCTCCTACCTGATGTATCAGAATAGCTTTAACACTGTGCGCGGTTGGTTACTTCAGGCCAGCGCTTCAATATTACAGGATGACTCAGGCATTCCGATTCGTTACCTGACAGCGGACAGATGGACGTTGCGGGTCTTCGGCTCTTATCCTGGTCCGATCGATCTTTTCAAGAACTATTATCAGCCTGAACTCCGTAACTATTACGCAACGAGTAATCCGAAAGCGTTGACCTTCGGGTTCGGCTATCAGATCAATTACCGCAACTCGACTTTGATGCTCGCAGTGCGGAAACGGTGACGGCTTATCGCCTGCTATTTGCTATCAGCCTCAGCAACCCGGGAAACCGCTTGTCCAACTCCGCTCTGCGCAGCGATGTCATGCACTTGGTTCCCTCAGTCCGAGTGAAGATCAGACCGGCATCGCGCAAGACATCGAAATGATGAGATCGAGTTGCTTTCGACACATCCAACGCAAATTCGTTGCAAGCATGCTCTTGGCCATCCGTCAGCGCGCGAATGATGGCGATCCGGCATGGATCGGAAAGAGCCTGCATCACGGTCGCTAAGTCGATCCGGCCGAGCGAAGGATGAGAGTAAACCTTCATAGGGGATGAACGAACATACCATGTTGAGATAGTTAGACAATGATCGAACTATTGGTTGACTTGCGGCTGGCTGCTCGGATAGTTCGAAAAAGATCGAACTTGGCGATCGATTGATCCTGCTACCAACATTATGATGACACTGCAAGACCCGATTCAAATCGGTGATTGGAACCTTCCCAATCGCGTAATCATGGCTCCATTGACCCGATGCCGAGCGAGCGATGGACGCGTTCCCAATGAATTGATGCGAGAATACTACCAGCAACGCGCCAGCGCCGGTCTGATTATTTCCGAAGCGACTTCGATCTCTCCGACGGGCGTCGGGTATCCGGATACCCCAGGGATCTGGTCGAAAGAACAGGTCGCGGGCTGGAAACGGGTGACCGATGGAGTCCACATCGCGGGAGGACGAATCATTCTGCAATTGTGGCATGTCGGTCGCGTGTCGGATCCGCTGTATCTTAACGGCGCACGTCCCGTTGCGCCGAGCGCAATAGCGCCGGACGGCCACGTGAGCCTGGTTCGCCCGAAGAAATCGTTTGTGACGCCTCGCGCCCTCGAGCTCGATGAAATTCCCGCGATTGTCGAAGACTACCGAAGAGGGGCTGAAAATGCGCTTGCCGCCGGTTTCGATGGAGTCGAATTGCACGGTGCGAATGGTTACTTGCTCGATCAATTCCTTCAGGATGTGAGTAATCATCGGACGGATGAATATGGGGGACCGATTGAAAATCGTGCCCGACTGATGCTCGAAGCCGTCGACGCGGCAATTTCAGTATGGGGAGCTGCCCGGGTTGGTCTGCACCTCAACCCGCGTGCCAGCACCTATTCGATGGGCGACTCCAACAAAGCAGCGACCTTCGGATATGTCGCTCGCGAAGTCGGTAAGCGTGGTATCGCGTTTCTTTGCGCCCGCGAATCTTTAGAGGAGCCGCGCCTCGAACCGGAACTGAAGAAAGCGTTTGGCGGTCCGGTAATAGCTAATGATTCGTTTACCAAAGAAACCGGCGAACAGATACTGGCCAAGGGTGAAGCCGACGCCGTCGCTTATGGCCGAATTTTTATCGCCAATCCGGACCTTCCTCGTCGCTTCGCTTTGAATGCGCCGCTCAACGAGCCGGTTGCCGATACGTTCTATGGTTCGGGCCCGCGCGGTTACACCGATTATCCTTCCCTCGATCTGGAAGAGCAAGCAGCGTGATGGTTGGGTGCGAACGGAGCAATCGGTAGGGCGAAACCCAACTCCGCCAAGCCTACGTCGCGGCGGGCGCTCTGGGAAGGGCATCGCTTAATAGCTCGGGCGCGCCGTAGTCCGCGAAGGCTCACAGATCCTGCGAAGGCAGGATCTGTGAGCCTTGGGTGATTCCGCAATAAGTTACGAGTGGCGGGTTGCGGGTTACATGTTGCGAGCCAAGTGATCGACGCGCGTCTCTCAACCTGTAACTCGCAGCCCGTAACCCTTCTTACACGAACAGCGGCAGCGTCTCGAGACGAGCACACTGTTCGCGCATCGTCGCATCATCGGGCGCCGAGGTGAAACGACTCGCTGCATCCAGCACCTTGGGAAGAAGCCGTATGTCGCCCACCGTAGCAACGAAGATCCCAGGACGCGCGAGAACCCAGTGTACAGCCGCATCAATGTCGGCTTGCTCGTCGAACGGTTCGTACCAGGTAGCCCGTGTGCGTTCGCGGCCCCACCAGGGCCGACGTGCGATCGACTTGATCGTTAGCACCGCCACGTTCCGCTCGGCGCAAACGGCAGCCACCCGCTCGAACGCCGCTGCGTAATGAGGATCTTGCATCATGATGTAACTGTAGGGAAGTAAGACGCTATCGAAGTCGAAGCGCTCCAGACTTCGGAGATGTGTTGCCGCGATCTGTGTACCGTGGCCAGTAATTCCGATAAACCGAACCAAGCCTTGATCGCGAGCCTCAATGCAAGCCTCAAGCGCACCTTTTGGGCTCAGAGCGGTGTCCCATTCGATAGGATCGGCGAGACTATGGAGTTGAATGAGATCAAAACGCTCCACGCCCATGCGTTCAAGCGAGCGATGGATGTCGCGTTTGGCCGCGTCATAGGTCCGGCCGCCAGTCTTCGTCGCTAGAAAGAAACGTCCGGGATGTTCTCGCAGCCACGGCGCAATCCGGAGCTCAGCGTCGCCGTAGCCGGCTGCAACATCGATGTGGTTGACACCGTAACGTAACAGTATCTCAAGTGCCTGGTCGGCTTCCTCCTGAGAGACTTTCGACAGGCCAGCGGCCCCAAAAACGGTGCGCGTGCTTTGGTGTCCCGTTCGTCCGAACAACTGTTTAGCAATCATAGCTAGGTCCTCCAGTGTAGAGAAACGTCGAAGTGTGCTCGGAATTCAAGCAGTACCAGGCCAAATTTTTTGACTCGCTAAAGAATTGGAAATTGATTCTGATGCATTCGATCTCGGCAACCGCCAATCGTGCTCTATACGGAGCAGTCGATTATATTTCGCCAGGCGCTCCGATTGGGTGATAGAGCCAACTTTGATGAAGTCGCCAGACCAGCCAACTGCCAGATCCGCCAGCCAATGGTCTTCGGTTTCGCCACTGCGCGCGCTAATCGAGATCTGCCATCCAGCGTCTCTGGCCACGCGATGCGCTTCTCTTGCTTCGGTCAGCGTTCCGATCTGATTCAGCTTTAGCAGCAGAGCATTCGCCGCCTTGAGCTCTATGGCCCGGCGGATCCTGTCCGGGTTCGTACAGGTAAGATCGTCGGCGAGGGTTAGTGCCCGGCCTTCCAATCTTGATCGCAGTTTTGGCCAATTGTCCCAGTCATCTTCGGCGAGACCATCTTCGACACTGACGATTGGAAATTCTCTTACCCATCGGTCGATTTTAGCAATGACGCCTTCAGCCGTTTCGTTTTGGCCATCCAGGTGATAATTCTGGCCTCGCGTGAAGTGACTTGCCGCTACGTCGATCGCTAGAGCGACTTCTTTCCCGATACGAAATCCGGCTGCCTCGATGGCCTCTGCCGCCCTTTCCAGCATCTCCGAACTGTGTCGAAACGGCGGTGCCAATCCGCCTTCATCTGCTGTTAACGCGCGCGCATCATATTTTTGCAAAATGAGTTCGGCGGCAGATTGATAGATCTCATAGAGTATGGCCAGGCTATCTGCAACGTTCGCAGCCGTGATCGGTACTACGAGCACGTCCTGAATTGCGACTTGGCCAAAGGCATGTTTCCCGCCACTGAAAAGATTGACGGTTAACCGTGGAAACGTCGGCTTCTCATTCGCTATTAGCGATGCGAAATATTGGAATAGTTCGACGCGGGCAAGGCGAGCGCTTGCTCTGGCGAAGGCGAGGGAAGTGGCGAGAATTGCATTCGCTCCCAAGCGGATCTTGTCTGAAGTTCCATCGAGCTCGATCAAAGTGCGATCTAACGAATCCTGGTCGGCGAACTCTCGACCCACCAAAGCCGAAGCAATCGGGCCAGCGACATTCGTGACTGCTTTTCGCGTGCCCAGACCGCGGTATCGCTTGTCCTGATCGCGTAATTCTTTCGCTTCCGCTTTACCGGTTGAAGCACCAGAAGGCACGGAAACGGTTTCAACTACGCCGCCGTCTAAGCCGATAGTCACTGCGAGCGTAGGACGGCCGCGGCTGTCCAAAATTTCCAAAGCGGCCAGCTGCGTTATCCGGCTCACGACATTATTCTCCTGGCAAAGATTTCGACCAGTTCCGAAAGCGTAGCTGGCGCTGCTTCGATTAAATCAAGGGCGGCTTGGGTCTGTGCCGACCGTTCTGAGTCGTTCAAATACTCGAGCGGCGAACGGCCAACTGCGCGCGCGAGCAGGCAGGCAGATGTGTGTTTTACCGCCCGGTGCTCCAATCCTGTGGTCCAGGGCGATTCGCGAACCAGCCCGAAGTAGGTATCCCAATAACGCAGCGCCGCATCGAACAATATGAAGCGGTTGCTGGGTAAATGATGCGCTTTGCTCAAGAGATGCGTCAGACTAAAGCCGAGATCGAATGCCGGATCACCGAAATGCGCAACTTCATGGTCGAGCAAGATCGGTTTGTGCTGATAAATCAAAATGTTCTTCGGACTGAAGTCGCCATGAACGAACGTTTCTTGGCGGTTCAGCGTGTCTGCGACCAACTCGGTGAGAAAAGGTTTTGCCGAAGGCATTACGGCTGAGCTGTATTCGTAGTAAGGCTCCAGTCGAAGCGTGTGGAAAAACGTTCGATCGGAAAATTTCGCCCGGAGTTCGTCGGACCTCAAGTACGACCGTTGATGGATCCGCCCCAACAATTCTCCGAACTCTTGGATCAGTGCTAAATCAATCTTGCCGCCCAGCAGCCTTTCTTTCCAATTCTCGTGCGGTGGAGGAACTGCCTCCATTGCAAGAATGTTCTGTTCTCGATCCTCAAAGACCAGGGGAGTGATTGTGCCGGGTGAAGTGATGCTCGGCAGAAAGCGCAGCGCGTCGGCCTCAATCCGAATTCGCAGTGGATCGCTGAACCAATCCGACTTTACCCGCAGTTTTGCTAAAGCTTGTTTAACCACCCAAGCTGGACCTAGTTCCCGCTGCAGCCAGACGGTCTTGTTGGAAACGCCACCTTTCAATGTGCGCACGATGGGTTTTTCGTGCGAACCGATTCGCTTAGTAGCACGGAGGTAACCGAGCAATTGGTCGCTACTTTCAATGTCGATGATCATGTTCGGGAGGTGGTAGGGATCGGCGGACCGACTTTGTCCGGCGGCTGCCGGATCGCGCCCGCGCTCAGGACTATACACCTCCTCAAACTTTGGGGGCGCCATCCGGAAGAAAGAATTCCAAGCGCGGCTCGATGCGGAAACAGCCGCCGAAGCGATTATCTCCTTGGTCCGAGGCCTGAGCGGAACCTGCGCCGGCCACGCCGACGCGATGGAGCGCCCCCTTCGTCAACTCTCTGCGTGGCTAGCGGCAAAATGATGGTATCGCGCAGGTGGACGATGTCGGATCCCCCCGATGTTCTATCTTCCGGCGAGACCCACTCGCCATCATGCAGTAACGATCGGCTATTGGCTATCGGCTATCGGCTATTCGCGCAGCGCTGGCTGTTTCTTATCACCGGCACCGGAGGCAACACGATGGAGCGCGCTACTTCCTCCCACGGAATTCCAATTGTCGATAAACCGAGAATTTCTGCCACGGGCGCGTTGTCGAATCCGATAACAACTGGCGGAGGGGTTTTAAGCTTTTGATAACAAATCAGTGCGGCTTCTGCCAAGCGGTCGCTGCAGCAAAAAAGGGCGTCGGCCCGAAGGCAACTCAGCGGTGCCGCGATATTCTGTACCGCAGAACGGAAGAACCAGGTTCCTGCCTCAATGACTTGAGCGGAAGGGAAAATTCGACGGAAACCATCGATTCTGCTTTGGCTCCGCGGATCCGAGGCTGGGCCTCCGATAACCGCCGGCCGCCGCGTAGAGTAACGCGACAGAAGTTGGCCGGCAGTGATACCACCGCCGAAATCATCGACACTGATCGAATCAGTGAAGAGGCTGCCGATCCCCGCTGGCGGTTTGTCGTGCAGAACCAGGGCGAATCGATAATCCGACGAGAGATCATGCATCAGCCGAGGCGACTCCCAGAGGACAGGATAGACATCTTCACGAACGTGTTTTGGCGCAATGGGACCAAATGTCACCTCGAAAGGCAGCTCCATCGTCTCCATTTTGGCGACCAACTGCCGCAAAAGAAGGTTGCCAAAACTCCCAGAACGCTTTGCCCGCCTGGCGAAAATCAAGAGAGCGGACCGCAGCGTGTTCTTCCGACCAGCAATGAAGCTCCCGGACCCGGCTCGCCGGATAATAAAACCATCCCTTTCCAACTCGGTGAGCAAGTGGTGAGCAGTTTGATAACTGACCGCGAATCTCTGGGCAATGTAACGCGCCGAAACGAACCTTTGACCGGCCCGCCGTAGTTCGTCCGAAACCATGGCGCGCAAGGTCCGCCGAATCCTGTCTATTTCACCGCTCGGGCGCCGTCCCATTCGCGAATAATCATATCAGTTTGCGCCAGGAGCAATCTCTTTTGGTTGCATCTGGTTTCGCCTTCAACAAATCTGTCTAAGTGCAGGCGGAGGTATTTCGGTCGCTGCAGATGAATTGATCCAAGCTCTTCGCCAAAGGTTGGACAAGTGGGAGTGGCGACCCGGCGGCTTACGCGTGGAACTTGCGTTCGCGAAACTGGGAGAATGGGCGGGCGCGTTCGGAGCCGCCGCCCGTGCGATGCAGACCTGTTGATTCAAACCAAGGAACTACATATGATCTCAACGAAATTCGCGGGATTAGGGGATGTAAAACGTCCGGGTCTTTCTGTCGGCTCCGCTACCGAAAGGCTGTTGTGCTTGGCCTATGTCGAAAAACGATTGATGTTCCTGTGCGCCGCAAAAATGATCTCCGCGCCCGAGCGCGATCTGAAGGTGCTGCTTGGGCGCCTGCAATACCACGCAGCCGGCCGCTGTCACTCGCTCCGCAATCGGCTTCGCGAGATGCGTACCGCCAAGGTCCGAATCGACGGTGTTCCCAACGAAGCTCTAGCGATTCTTCTGGATGAAGCCTTGGATGGCGAGGATAGCAGGGAAGTTGCGCGGATCGTGTGGTGGATCCACCAGGAGCTTCTCGCAAGCTACGAAGACTATCTCGCCACGACCAATCCGCTGGCCGATGCGCCGACCTGCGAATTGATCGAGACCTTTCTTCTTCGGCTGCGAGCTACGGTCGCGTGTCTGTGCGCGCACCTGGACCAGCTTGGTGTTCCTCAGCCGGAACGAAATCTGTCTCCACGACTTCGGCAATTTGTCGACGCCGCCGGCGGAGTGGACGGGTCCAAACGAGCAGAGGAGATTGTTGGCCTGGAAAAATCCGCCGAACCGTTTGTGGTGCCGAGAAAGCCAGGTCGCGACGCTGGTCTCAACCAAGTCTGGGACTACGTCAAACCTCCGATGGAAAATGTCGCTGATCACTTTGCTTACATGTTGGGAATCAGACTCTCGGAAATCAATGTGGCGGAGGGTTTGGCCGTTGTGCTTTGCGAAACCAAAGAGATGCCTTGGGAGTTTTATTGGGATATTTCTCGTCATCTCTGGGATGAGGTGCGCCACTCCATGATGGGCGAGGCGGCTATAGAGGCGACCTTCGGTACGGTGAACGCCATCCCAATGCGCGACTATGAGAGCGTTTACTGCATGGAGGCGCCCGCGCTAGAGCAGTACGCCACCCTAGGCCTTGAGATTGAAGGCGCTCAGATGAAATACCCCATCGGTAAACGAGGCGAGTGGGAGTTCTGTCGAGATGCGGTTAAAGATCCCCTGATGACGACCTTTCAGGATTTTGATTGGGCCGACGAGGTTCTGCACGTCAACATCGCCAAGCGACAATTAAACGAATGGTTCCGTAACGGCACACAGGAACTGAGCGCTTTGGCGGAGGCAGGCAAACAAAATCGGGCTAGGGTGAAAGAACGCCATCCGCCGGTGCGGATTAAGACGCCCCCGAAGAGAGCATAGATTCCTGTCCACCAGTCGTTAGGGTTAGGAGCCGGGGTTTAATGAGGTGACGGATCCGCGGAGTGACGGAAAAGGCGCGAAGCGTAGACAAGATTACAGCCTGGGAGAACTGTCGGATTTTGAAGTTGGTCTTGCCACTGAGGCGCGAAGCGCTGGCCAGATTTAAGCCTGGGCTGCTAGGCCCAGGAACGTTCGAATGAGGGCGATTAGCGCTGAAGGCGCGGTGGATTGCAGAGCTCGCTCCGGCCAGAAGAGATGGTAGGCGCAGAAGACAGCATCTGGATAGGCGTTTTGCCTTTTGCTCACGAAAACTCATAGAACAATCTCCCACGCGCTTTCAGCGCTACTCGCTTTTGTTCAAATTCCCTGGGCCTAGCCGCCCAGGCTCAAATCTTTTCTGCGCTTCGCGCCTCTCCCTAGTTCCGTAACGAAGCCCGTTTGAAAGTCCAACAACCCCTTCTCCGGTCAAATCATATCAGTTTTTGCTTCGATTTATCTCGTAAAACTTGTTGAATGTTTCTTTCCTGTCCTAAATCAGAAAATCCGGTTACCGGATTTTATCCCCCCAGAATATGAGAACACTCGTTCGGTTGAATTCGGCAGCCCGGTTTGGGCTGCTTTCAGAAAGCCGGTCGCGCCGGAGCGCAACGGCGGCGGAAGGAAGAGCCATTTTGAGAAAAATGGGCCTCTGCTTGCCGATCCTCGGTATGATCGCGACGTTTTTTGCCCCCATCACTAGTTTGGCCGCGGACAAAGCAATCTACTATTGGGTTTCACACGGATCGCCGACTGACCCGGTCTGGACCATTTTCCTCCAGGGTGCCGAGCAGTGGGGGAAGGACACCGGGAATGACGTTCGCACCTCCTTCCATAGCGGCGATGTTCCGTCGCAACAGGAAGCTGTCCGCGCCGCCATCTCGGCGAAAGCGAGAGGGATCGTCACCAGCACACCCGATCCAGGGAGCCTGACCAAAGTCATTGCCGATGCCCATGCGGCCGGTATTCCGGTGATCATTATGAACACCGAAGATAAGACCAGCGGCCGTGACGCCTACGTCGGCGGCGACAACGTCGCGATTGGTCATCGTTGGGCGCAATATCTGGTGGATCATAACTTCGTCAAAAAGGGCGATTTTGTTTGGATGCCGGTAGAAGTCCCCGGCGCGACTTATCAGGTGCTCGAAACCCAAGGGATCGACACCGTATTCAAGCCGCTCGGCGTAACCTACGAAATAACCGAAACCAAACTTGATCAGGCTGAGATTATTACGCGAATGTCGGATTACCTCACCGCTAATCACAGCAAGATTAAAGCGATCATCGGTCTGGGTGACCTGGTGACCGGAAGTGTCAAGCGTGTCTTCGATCAGGTTAAAGTCAAAGCTGGTGAAATTCCGGTAGTCGGATGGGGTAATACTTCCGATACGGCCCAGGAAGTCTTGGACGGTTATGTTAACGCAGCGATGTGGCAGGATCCGCAGGCGACCAGCTATTTAGCTCTTTCAATGGCGGCAATGACGGCCAGCGGGATTCCGCCTGGATTCGACGTCAACGTCGGCACGTTGTACGAAAAGGACAAGGCAGCGACCTACCTCAAAATAACGCAGGGCTCGGCACACAAATAATTGGGTGCAGTGTGCCGTCTCGTATATACCGATGATGTCGCCGGCGACCCGTTTTGAACGCAACGACATCACCGGTATATGCGAGACGGCACACTAATTTCGTTCATCCAAAGGCTGATAGCGAGACCCGAGTTTGGGCCGTTCGTCCTACTCATTGGCGAGATCGTTGCTTTTACCGTGCGCTCGCCGGCGTTCCTGTCGGCAGGCAATATCAGCAATTCGTTGGCATTCACTCCTGAGCTTGGGATGATCGCCTTGGGGATGACCCTGCTGATGATCTCCGGCGAATTCGACCTGTCGGTGGGCTCGGTGTTCGGCTTTGCACCGATCGTGATGTGGACATTCTACAACGCTCACATCACTTCGCTGGAGGTCGGCTTCCTGATGGCGATGGCGATCGCAGCGGTCATCGGTTTCGTTAACGGGTGGCTGGTTACCCGCCTCAAGATACCATCATTCCTGGTCACCCTCGGAATGCTGCTGGTCGTGCGCGGGACCGCGCTCTACATCACCAGCGGCTTTCCGCAACGGACTTGGGCCGCCAACTCTCCTCTGATGGCGATCATTGTCGGCGAATTTTCGATCGGTGAACTACGTATCCATACGTCACTGCTTTGGTTCATCCTGTTCGCGATCATTTTGGGCTATGTGCTGACCCAGTCCAAAGTCGGGAACTGGATTCAGGCGGCGGGTGGCAACCCGGAAGCCGCCCGTGCGCGCGGCGTACGCGTTTCGCGTACCAAGATTTTGCTGTTCATCCTGACGGCAGTCCTCTCCGCTTACGCCGGCGTGACCAGCTCGATTCGAGTTTCAGCGGCCAACCCGAACAGTGGCACTCAATACGAGCTGGAGGTGATCGCTATGGTGGTAATCGGCGGTACCGCGCTCACCGGCGGTCGTGGCACGATCATCGGTACAGTCATCGGTGTGCTGATCCTGCGCATGATGCGTAACGGCATCGTCCTGATTGGCGTGCCGGGCCTTGCCTACAATATTTTCATCGGCGCGATTATCCTGGGCATGATGGCGCTTCATTCCTGGCTTGAACGCAGGCACCATGCGGGGACTTAACGCTATGGCAGAAGAACTCGTGCGGATGGAGCACATCAACAAGTTTTTTGGTCGAGTGCAGGCGCTCAGCGACGTTACTTTGTCGGTTCGTCGGAATGAAATCGTTGGTCTGCTGGGTGACAACGGCGCAGGCAAATCAACGCTGATCAAGATTCTCTCTGGTGCACTCAGGGCCGACAGCGGGGATATCTACATAGATGGCAGCAAGGTCGACATCCGCAATACGACCGATGCCATCGCCCAAGGGATCGAGACGATCTACCAAGACTCGGCGCTGGTGACCCAGCTCTCGATCGCTCGCAATCTGTTTCTAGGACGTGAACCAGTGAAAGAGCCACGCCTCCTTGATCGGCTGGATCAGAACGCAATGAATGAGGTGGCGCGCCGGCTGTTAAAGCAAGTCGGCATCACGAAAGAAATTCCACCAACCACCCCGATCAGTGCGCTGTCGGGTGGCGAACGCCAGGCGGTCGCCATTGCCCGTGCCATGCACTTCGACAGTGACCTGATTGTCCTCGATGAGCCCACCAACAATCTCGGTGTCGACGAGACCAAAGGCGTATTGCGTTTCGTCCGCAGTGCCCGCGACTCGGGGCATTCGTGCATCTTTATCGCCCATAATATTTACCATGTATTTCAGGTGGTTGATCGTATTGTGGTTTTGCGGCGAGGCAAGAAGGTTGCGGACGATATTGATCCGAAGCAGACGACGATCGAGGCGGTTGAAAGCATCATTACGGGTATGACGATCGTCCCGCCGTAGCTTCAGCAATCGCCCGGTGTTTCTCTTGCCGCGCTGCCCAAGGAGCAACAGAATCCGAGATATGCGTTGGTCCCTCAAAGTTGCTTCCGTTGCCGGAATCGAAGTACGAATTCACCTGACCTTCCTGCTCTTTCTAGCATGGATTTGGTTCAGCTACTACCAGGTGGCAGGTTTGCCAGGCGCCGTGCAGGGGGTGCTCTTCATTCTGTCCTTGTTCGCCTGCGTACTCCTACATGAGTTTGGCCACGCTTTCGCCGCGCGCGCATTTGGCATCGCGACCCCTGACATCACTTTGCTGCCGATTGGGGGCGTGGCGCGACTCACTCGCCTCCCAGACAAACCTTGGCAGGAACTCGTAGTCGCCATCGCCGGACCACTCGTGAACGTAGTGATTGCCGCGGCGTTAATCTTTGTGGTTCACAGCAGCGCCGAGCTTGAACAACTCCAGTACCTGGAAAGTCCAAGAGTTGAGTTACTGAGCAAGCTGGCGTCCGTGAACGTGATGTTGGTGTTGTTCAACTTGATTCCGGCGTTTCCGATGGACGGCGGCCGAATACTCCGCGCCCTCTTGGCGATGGCGCTGCCGTACACTCAAGCAACCCAGATTGCGGCTCGGATTGGCCAGGGCCTGGCGATTGTCTTCGGCATCTTCGGGCTTTTCGGCAATCCTCTGCTGATCTTCATCGCATTCTTTATTTTTGCCGGTGCGCAGCAAGAAGCCGCGATCGTGCGGGCCAAGGAATCACCCCGACCCGCGGCGAAGGATTAGCGCACGCGAATCCCGCACGCCATATTCCATCCGCCTACCCTTCGCTATTTGCTATTCTGCAGGACGGCTAGTGCCAATGATGACGGTGGTGCCAGCCGTGATAGTGCCGATAACCCCACCGGTTATAGTACCAATAGTGATAACGCGGTCCGTAGTAATAGGGATATCCATAGTAATAGTCCGGATAATAACCAGGGTAGTAATACGCCGGTGGACCTACGAATATCCCAAAGTGGACACCTGCTTTCGCAGGTTGTGGAGTGAAAGCCATTAGACCGAGAGCCATCAGTCCAATTGCAAGGTATTTATTCATAGAATCGTGTCGTTCTCTAAGAGCAAATTTTTGTGCCCGAAAGATTAGACGACTGGAGCCGGTTGATTCTTCAGTGATATCTCCTCCGGGACAGAATGAAGCGCTGGCGCCAACGCCGCGCATGCAGATTGCAAGCCAGGTAGGGCGAAACCCGACTCCGCCAAGCCTACGTCGCGGCTCAGTTCTATGATCTTGCACACGCTGATTGTCAGGGCGCGTCGTAGTCTGCGAAGGCGGCAGATCCAGCGAAGGCAGGATCTGTGAGCCTGCCCAGCTTTGATTCGTCGGTGAATAATTGCCTGGTCCTCTCGGCTCAGGGGCCCAACCCGCAGTCTTTTAGAAGACCCTCAGTTTGGCCCTTCGCGTTAGCACTGGCTCCCTGTGGGTTCCGGGAGAACGAAGACGGGAGCATCAGGCTACTTTGTATCACCAGATCTGGACGCGCTCATCGGGCGGGCGTACCATGGGGCTGCCATCCAGAACGTCGAAGGCGTGGGCAAACTCCGGCAAATTGCTGAAGGGCCCGTTGACCCGGAATTTTCCCGGGCTGTGCGGATCTATCTGTAAGAAAAGCCGAATCGTCTCGCGGCGGGTGTTGTTTCTCCAATCTTGCGCCCAAGACAGAAAAAATCGCTGTTGCGGGGTGAATCCGTCGATCTTCTGGTTCTGCTCAGTTGCGGATTTTCGTGCCAGCGCTTTTTCCAGCGCGGCGTACGAGATCTTCACTCCCCCAAGATCCGCTATATTCTCGCCTTCGGTGAGCTGACCGTTGACATGGAGATTGTCGATCATCACATAGCTATTGAATTGCTGTACGATTTTTTCTCCGCGCTCCTGAAACCGTTTCGCGTCCTCGGCCGTCCACCAGTTCTTGAGGTTACCTTGCGCATCGTATTTCCGACCCTGATCATCAAACCCATGGGTCATCTCGTGGCCGATCACCGCGCCGATGCCGCCATAGTTCACGGGATCATCTGCTTGGGCATCGAAGAATGGTGGCTGTAGAATACCGGCTGGGAAAACGATCTCATTGCGAGTAGCACTATAATAAGCATTCACCGTGGGCGAGCTCATCCCCCATTCGGTCCGATCGACTGGCTTCCCGATCTTTGCCAGTTGCCGTTGGGTTTCAAAGGCAGAGGCGGCCAGCACGTTCAACACATGGGGTTGTGCCTTGACTTGGAGGTTGGAATAGTCACGCCATTTATCCGGGTATCCGATTTTGATGCCCAACCCATCAAGCTTCTTTAATGCGGCTGCCCGAGTTTCTGGCCCCATCCAATCCAGTTTCTGAATCTTGTCGTGCAGCGCGCTTTTTAGATCATTGACCATTGCCAGGGCACGTTGTTTTGCCTCCGGCGGAAACTTCTTTTCTACGTAAAGCTGCCCCAGGGCTTCGCCGAGATTGTGATCCACTTCCTGCAGGATCCTTTTCCAGCGAGGAAGGTTTTGCTTCACTCCGGTCAGCTTCTGTTTGAAGAACCGAAAATCCTCGTCCACGAAAGCGGTGCTGAGGTCTGCGGCGGTGGCGTGGATCAGATGCCAACGGAAATAAGTCTTCCAATCATCTAAGGGCGTATCGGCCGCCAGCTCGGCTACCCGCTGGAAGAATTCAGGTTGTTCGACATCCATCTTGGCCAGTTGCTCATCCGATATCCCGAGGCTTTGAAAATAAGTTGACCAATCAAAACCTGCCGCCGTCTCGGCTAGATCGGCAACTGACATTTTGTGATAGTTAGCTTCCGGATCACGGAGCTCCACTCGACCCTTCGAGGCTTTTGCCAGCTCCGTTTCAAAAGCGAGCACCTGTTTTGCTTCCGCTGATGCTCTCTCTTCCGGGTCTCCGAGCAGTTGAAACATTTTCGTGATATGCTCGAGGTACTGATCGCGTATCTGGCTTTCGCCATCCTTGAGGTAGTAATCGCGATCCGGCAAGCCCAGGCCCCCTTGCGAAACGATGGCAATTTGGTTGGTGCTCTCTTTAGCGTCCTGCCCGCCAGTAATCTCAAAGAGGGCTCCAATTCCGAGTTTGTGCAGCTGGCCAAGGACTGAGGTCAGTTGTTTCCGATCGTTGATCTGCGCGATTGCATCGAGGTTCCCTTGGAGAGGTTTCACCGCGGCGGTATTGATCTGCTCGTCGTTCATTCCGCTGGCGTAAAACTGTCCGACCAATTGCCGAACGGTGCCGGCGGCGGTTTCCCCTTTACTTACTTGAGCAACGCTCTCGTCCAGGATCTGGTGCAGCGTTGCGTAGTTGCGCTCGATCAACTCCTGGAACGAGCCCCATCGACTGTATTCTGGAGGAATCGGGTTACGCTCGAGCCAACCGCCGTTGGCGAACTGGTAGAAGTCATCGCCCGGTTTTGCCCGCAGGTCCATGTTGGCTGGATCGATTGCGGGGGGTTCGGTCGCAATGACCGAGAACGGAATCATCAGCAGGATCGGAAAAGCGAAGCGAAAGATTCGGGCTACGCGCATCGCGAATGCTAAATTGTGTGATCCGAGCTTGCAAGATCGTCGCGGATAGGCTTGCAACCGTTATCGTCCTCGAAGCGCCGCTGAACTTATTGCGTTCCTGCGCTAGCGGCATTCCCGGAGATTGTCTTCGGTAGGGCGACTAGCCTGTCCGACATAGTCCGTGGCTTTCACGTGGCGGGCTGTTGCATTGAGACGACGTCGGATCCCAATACGCCTCTTGTCTTGGCGGGTCCTCGAAATTGACGCGAAGCTGCTCGCTTGGCGTTACAAAAACCCCAGTTGTGGCCCCATTCTTACGGGCAACTAATTCTTCATCCCAATTCGAGACCGATATGTTTCATCAGCGCGATCGCGTTTCGACTTTGTGCTTCGCCTGCTCTGATCCGGTAATCGAAACTCATCTCGGCCTTTCCATTCTTTACTACGAAGGTCTCTTGAAAATGAACCTTATCGGCGAAATTTGCGATCTCGGGAATGTCCAACAGAGACAGGTCATGGGTCGACATGGCTCCGATCGCTTTGCACTCAAGCAGATTGAGGATCAAACCGCAGGTGATTATTTTTCGCTCGTCAATATTGGTGCCGAGCAGGACTTCATCCAAGAGATATAGCGCCGGATGACTTCCTTTTTGGGTTGTTTGATGTGCCGCTTCCACGACGACTTTGATGGAAGAAAGCTCTGCCATGAAGAGCGAAATGCCGTCGCTGACCGAATCCATCGCTCGAATGCTGGTCACTACCTCGACCGATGGCAACTCGAACTTCCTGGCGCAAACTGGGCCGCCAGCTTTGGCCAGCAGAACATTAGTGCCGATCGCACGAAGGAAGGTCGTTTTACCGGACATGTTCGAACCGGTTACCAGGAGGATTCGTCCAGGTGGTCCCAATCTTGCGTCGTTATCAACACGAGCCCGCTCCGGGATCATGGGATGACCTAACGCCTGACCGAGAATCTGGTCGGAGGAGATAAAGTTCGGAAATGTCCAACTCGCATTATCATGTAATAACGAAGCGAAGGAGCAAATCTCCTCGACCCTACCGATGGCCCTTAGCCAGCGCTCAAATTCGCCACCGTTCTCGGCCCACCATCTGCCGAACGCCCTTCCGAGGTTCAGGTTCCAAAGAAAGAGGATATCAAGGACGAAGCCGCCTGGAAACCTACTTAGACTGACGAGGCCTTCCAATTTCTCCATCTTGCCGATCGCTTCTCCCAGCAATTCTTTGAGTTCGACCAATTCCGGGGAGATTAGAGACTCCGCTGTCACGCAACGGAAGGCCTGGATAAAATGCCCGATGATGCGATCGGCGTTCATGGCCGATTTGAGATTCTTCCTGACGCTTCTTCCCCGGAGGAAAGACACCACATAATTCAGGGTCATTACAAGTCCCCAGGGCCATTTTGGCAAATAGCCAATCAAGTTTAGGGCGAACAGGAAAACCAGTAAGAACGGCGAGAGGACGCAAAACAACCTTGCCAGCCCTTGCCCAACGAACGCTGAACCGGAATGAAGCGATCCCAGTAACGCATCGCTGTCCCACGTTGAATTCCGCAATGGAAGCGTTGCGCATTCTAGCTCTTGCCGGAAATCGAGCTTTGCTGCTAACTCTTTGACGGCAGCCTGGCGATTCGGGATGCGATCTTGCTCGATCCCGCCGATCAGTACCTCCGCCACCGCTTTTCGTCCCTCCCATGTGTTCGCGGTGCAGATCAATTGGAACAGAGAAACGGGACCGAATAGATCCAGATCTCGGGCCAGCATACCGTTGACCGGTGCTGAGGGTGCCGACCGATTAGGTAAAGCTTTCCACTGGCGGTCAACCCGCGCCTTACCTTCCGCATTCAGGTTCGTCATCGCCCGCGCGTGTGATAACGCTTCTTCCACCGACTGATGCCGAAACGCGACGATCGCAAAGAGTATCACTAGAAGAACGAGAAATCCGGCGAGGACACCAACTCCGAACGCATTGTCTTTCGGAGTGACAATGACGGATCCCGCCCCGAGTAAGACGATCGCCAATCGCAGGTTTGAATATCGTCGCGATCGAGCGTCAAAGGTCTTCGCTTGTTCACTGAAATAGGCGATCCGTTTTTCGTATCGTTCCGCCGGCGACGCACTTGTTTCTGATTCCATTATTCCTAGGAGGGATCCAGAAAACTGGGGCTCATCAGCACAGGTTCATTTTGCGCCTTCACTTTCTGGCGACAACGCCCCACGAAAGATCCGAGAAGCGTGTGGTCTCTACCTGAAATCCTAGCTCCTTGAGATCCGGTACCGCCGTATCGATCGACCAGAAAAACTCCTCTTCAATCGCTTGCGCCGTCTTCGCGTCGCCTTTGGTGAGGTATTCCTGAACCTTTGAGGCTTTTTCTGCTTGGTTCTGCAGCATCAAATCGCCGAACACTGCGCGTCCACCCGGAACTAGGCCAGCGAAAACTTTGCCAAATAATAGGCGCTTCTCTTCGTCAGTCAGATGATGAATGGCGTACGTACTGATGACGGAATCAAATGGCGCACGCTCGTAATCAAATACCTCAAGAATGTCAGCTTTGAAAAAGCGTCGATTTAGGATGTGACCTGACTTGGAACGCGCGATCGCTTCCATCCGCTCAGATAGATCGACACAGACCAATTCGCCACATCGATCGAGGAGGCAGGAAAGATTGCCGGTTCCGGAGCCGAGCTCAAGCACTCTGGAAAACGAGTCGATGCGCGCTTCGCTTATCACCCAGGCGAGGACATCGTGATAGGCGGCTCGGATGGGATCTTTTTCGTTCCGTACGTCGGCATCGTAGCCGTTCGCGCCATCATCGTGATTGAAAACTGGCCCATGAACACTTCGCATACTGAATGTCTGACCGGTTGGAATTCAGGATCGGGCAATATCTTCGTGGGATGGAAGAGATCCTGAAGGTTTTAGGGGGCACTCGCAGCCAAATATTAGACCAATACCGCCCATGAAGAACACTACAACAATTCCAGCGGAGTAAAATCCCTCGCCGTGCCGATTGTGTCATCGTCCCCCATTGCAAAGATAGAAAACTTGATAATTATGCCTTCCATGCCGCCACCTGATTCATCGGGTACTCGTGAGCCAAAGGAAATCAAACAGATCGCTACCCTAGGCAGTGGGGAAATTGTTGCCCTCTGCAATGACAGCACAGTTTGGATTTATGCGGGGAGTGGCTGGCAAAAATTGCCAGATCTACCAAACGACGATGGATGCTGAGATCAATCGCTGGCCGAAGCGTTCCGATCGATTGAGAAATCATGATCAACGAACTCAGGAGGAGTTACGGTATGCGCCCGGCTATCCACGTCATTTTGATTTCCATCGCCGCAACGCTCTGTTCCGCTGACGAAGCAAGTCCGACCGCTCCGCTCAAAAGCGAAATACCACCGGTTTTCACGGCCAACACAGAGAGCTTTGATTTTGTCCGGCGCACCGAGATGATTCCGATGCGCGACGGGATCAAACTCTACACGGTTATTCTGATTCCGCGGGGCGCGGGGCGCGCTCCGATCCTCCTCACTCGAACTCCCTATGACGCAGACGAACGAATCACTCAACAGCAAAGCAAGCACTTGTCGGCCGTGCTCGGCAATAAGGATGTGGCCGACGAACTGGTTCTAGACGGTGGCTACATCCGGGTTATCCAGGACATCCGTGGTAAGCATCATTCGGAAGGTGATTATGTCATGACGCGGCCCTTACGCGGCCCACTCAAGCCGACCGACGTGGATCATTCAACCGATACGTATGACACGATCGACTGGTTAGTGAAGAACATCTCAGAATCGAATGGGAAAGTTGGAATCCTTGGTATTTCCTATGACGGTTTTACCGCATTGATGGCGCTGTTTCATCCGCATCCAGCATTGCGTGCGGCTATGCCAATCAATCCAATGGTTGACGGATGGGAGATGATTGGTCGCATAATGGCGCTTTTCGGCAATTATCGCTGGTCTATTGGTATGATCAGGAGGCGACACGCCAAAACAAAGAGAAATGGTGGTCCGACCATTTCGACGATTACGAATCTTGGCTCGCTGCTGGCCCAGCCGGCGAAATGGCCCATCAACGCGGCCTGGATCAAGTCGGGTTTTATCAGAAATTCCTGGCACATCTGGCGTATGATGCCTTCTGGCAAGAGCAAGCGCTGGATAAGCTGCTGGCGAAAGAACCGCTCTCCGTCCCGGTAATGCTCGTACACAGTTTATGGGACCAGGAGGATATCTACGGCGCGTTCCATGTATTCCGGGCAATCAAGCCGAAAGACACAGATAACAGCAAAGTGTTTCTGGTCATGGGACCGTGGTTCCATCATCAGCAACTCCTGCAAGGGAATGCCATCGGCGATATCCGCTTCAGCGAGGACACGGCAGCATATTTCCGCCATACGTTGGTTCGCCAATTTTTTGATCACTTTCTCAAGGATGCCGCGCCGCGGGCCGATTTAGCACCAGTAACCGCCTTTGAGACGGGAACCAACCGGTGGCAGCGGTTGTCTGCTTGGCCGCCTCGCAGCGAAGATGGCCATATAGATATGGTGCGGCTTTATTTTCAGCCGGCTGGAAAACTCGGGTTCTCCGCGCCGGGTCCGGCCGAGCCCGATTTCGAACAATACATGTCCGATCCGGCCAAGCCAGTCCCGTTCTTGCGGCGACCAATCCATATCGAGGGCGATAAGGGGGAGCATGATTGGCAAACTTGGCTGGTCAGCGACCAGCGCGAGGCCTCCAGTCGGACCGACGTACTCACCTTCACCTCCGAAGTCCTGACTGAGCCATTGAAAATCAGCGGATCGCCGATCGTGAATCTGATCGCCGCGATGACCGGCACGGATGGTGATTTCGTTGTCAAACTGATCGACGTCTATCCAGACGAAGTCGGGCGCGAACCGAAAATGGGAGGCTATCAGTTGATGATTTCGGCCGATATTTTTCGAGGGCGATATTTGGATGGCTTTGACCAGCCGCGGCCAATTCGAGCAAATGAGAAGGAACGTACCGGTTCAGTCTGCCGGATGCGAACCACGTTTTCTTGCCTGGCCATCGGCTAATGATTCAAGTGCAGTCAAGCTGGTTCCCCCTTTACGATCGTAATCCGCAAACTTACGTCAGCAACATTTTGCTGGCCAAACCAAGCGATTACCGGAAGAGCTCTGTCAAGGTCTTCGACGCCGGCGACAACGCCAGCTTCGTGGAATTGCCGGTGGTGAAGAGCAGATAGGGCCCGAGGGTTTATGGGCGTATGGGCGTATCGGCGTATCGACGGGGTAGGGCGAAACCCGACTCCGCCAAGCCTACGTCGCGGCTCAGTTCTATGATCTTGCCCACGCTGATTGTCAGGGCGCGCCGTAGTCTGCGAAGGCGGCAGATCCAACGAAGGCGGGATCTGTGAGCCTGGAGAACGACCCATGGGGATGTCGGCGCATGGGCGTTTCGCCCTCTCCGGTAGCGGCGACTGTCCCGTTATGCCCCTGGTGTTACGCAACCTCGAAAATTCACGCAGAGCTGCGCGATTGGCGTTACCAGAAACCGCTGATTGCTTCAACACGCCCGCTACTCCATTCTTCATCATGTTCGTCACCAAACCGCGACTATTCCTTAACTTCATTCTCAAGAACAAGTTCGCAGTTCCTTCTTTCAACGTCAGCAATCTGGAAATGGCCCGTGCTGTTATCGAAGCGGCAGAGCTCGAAGATGCCCCAGTGATGGTGCAGACCGATTTCATTAATTTTGACTATGCCGGGATGACCGAGCTTGCCGGAATCATTCGGAGCCTCGCCGAGCGAGCGTCAGCGCCGGTGCTGATGCATCAGGATCATCCGGGGAAAGATGAAAATATCTATCACAGCCTTCGTCACGGTTACTTCTCGGTAATGTATGACGGCGGACATCATCCGTTGGCGGACAATATTCGTGACACTATTCGATTTGCGGAAGCCGCTCATGCTTGTGGAGCGATCCTTGAATCCGAAATCGGTCAATTCGGTGGCGAGTATCAGGGCGGTCGAGCCATTCGAGCGGCCGCCGAAGAGACCGCCGAAATGGCAGCAAAGAGCGGAGCTGATACGTTGGCGGTTTCGGTTGGTTCCGAGCACGGTCAGAAAACACGGCTCGATCTTGAACTGTTGCGCGAGATCGCCAAGAGCACGCGCATCCCTTTGGTCTTACATGGCGGGAGCGGTATCCATCCGGAAGATGCGAAGGCGGCCACCCAACTGAATGTCTACAAAATTAACATCGGAGCTGCCTTGATCAACGGCTTCGTTGATGCGTTAACCGAAGGAGCAGCACTGCCTCCGGCGCACGATCCAAAACACCAGGTTATTCTCCGACACGTGATCGAAAGGCTGCGGGAAATCGCTCGAACTCGACTGTCGTTGTTCGGTGCGTCCGGTCACGGAAAAAAGTTGCTGCAAGAGTTAGTTGTTGCCCAGAGTGACCTGCCACATCGGATCGAAATAACGAAGCAATGATCTCCCTAGCCGGCACGTTGGTAGCCGACATCATGGCACGTCCGATTGGCGATTGGCCAAAGCGTGGAAACGTCGTTTCGATTGAAGAGATCGAAGTTCAACCGGGTGGCGCAGTCGCAAATACGGGACAAATTCTGGAAAGACTGGGGGTGCCGGTGTCGGTCTATGCGACGGTGGGCGGCGACAATCTTGGCCAGATAACCAGGAGCTTGGTGGAATCTTGGGCCACACGATCCGGGATTCAAACTCTGGTTGGACATCGCACCACCGCAACAATTGTCGCGGTGGGAGAGGATGGCGATCGCAGCTTTATCAACGCGCCTGGCGCGTGTGATCAATTCCGGTTAAGCGAAGCGCAGGTAGACGAGGACGTGCGGCTTGGTGCACGTGCTCTTCACGTGGGTTACGCTCTTATTCTGCCGGCATTTGACGGTCACCCGATGAAGCAAGCCTTTCGTCGAGCGAAAGAGTTGGGCATCTTGACCTCTCTGGACGTGACCTATTCCGACTCGCCGCTATGGCCGACCCTCCTCGATCTAATGCCAGAAATGGATGTTTTTTGTCCAAGCCTTTCCGAGGCAGAAGCAATTACGGGAAAATCCGGAGCCACCGCCGCCGCCCAAGCTCTCGAGCGTGCCGGAGTGAAACAGTTTATCGCGGTCACCAACGGAGCAAACGGAGCGGTAATTCGGATTCCCGGTGAGTTCGAGGAAAGCTTGCCGGCATTGCCGGCCATGGCGATCGACACGACCGGGGCCGGCGACGCGTTTATCGCAGCGGTGCTCGCAGCTTGGTATCGCGGACTCGATTGGCGCACCGCGGCCCGAGCCGGAATCGCAGCAGGTTCGTTGGCGGTTACCAGTGGAAAACGATACGAAAATCTGCGGAGCTGGTCGCAGATCGAAGCGTTAATCGGGCAACGGTAGGGTGAAACCCGACTCCGCCAAGCCTACGTCGCGGCTCAGTTCTATGATCTTGCACACGCTGATTGTCAGGGCGCGCCGTAGTCTGCGAAGGCGGGATCTGTGAGCCGCGCCCTACCTGCACAACGATTGGTTTGCCACAATCACCGACCACAGGCGTCATTTCTCGCGTTCCAACCCAATGATTGATCTAGATTCCGCCAAATGGAAACTTTCTTTACCAATTTCCGCTCAAGCAAAGTGGTACCTACTGGATGCACTCGCACTTCGGTCTCCAGGAACAGTTGTTGGGCACCGCTCCGCTCATCCTTCAGACGGAAGAACAGCAGGACAAAGCGGACGAACAATACGTGATTCTGTTAGGCGACTTTTCATTCAAGCCGCCCGGCCAAATTCTAACGAAACTCAAAGCAGGCATGAAAAAGATGAAAGGCATGAGCGGCATGACTGCAATGCGAAACAATCGAAGACTAGTGGCCCAGAAATGGGACGATGTCGCGCATGCGTTCTTGGCGGCAATATGGCAAACTATAGCTGGACGATTAACGGCGCTGCTTATCCCAATAACAACAGTCTCAATGTGAAGGAGGGCGAACGCGTTGAAATTGTGATGCGCAACGACACGGGCATGTCTCACCCAATGCATCTGCATGGCCACGACGTCCAGGTAATCGAGATTGATGGCAAAAAGTTGAACGGCGCAGTGCGCGACACGTTGATTGTCCCACCAAAATCAACCATCAAAGTAATCTTCGATGCGAACAACCCTGGCGTCTGGGCGTTTCATTGCCATATCCTCTATCATTTGGCGGCAGGTATGTTTACGGTCCTGAAATACGATGGAGTTAATACCGAATTCTGGCAACCGGATAAGACGCTTGGTGAGCTTGCAACTCCGGGACCAACGCGCTGAACTTACGAAGTGGAGGGTGCGCGCTTCGGTAGCGGCGACTCTCCCGTTACACCCTGTTGTGCCGCAGACTCGAGACCGTCAACGAAGAAATTGACTCACCCGACCAAGAGCCGCAGTCGCAATCCGTACCGAAAGCTAGTTTGTCGTTTTGCAGATAGATCAGAGGGCCTAAGAAATCGTTCCAGGCGTTGACACCGGCAAGCAGCGCGACTACGACCAAGGCAGGGCGGGTTAGCGGTAAAATAATCTGGTAGATAATTTGGAACTCGTTAGCTCCGTCGATTCGTGCCGCCTCCGATAAATTGCTGGGAATTTGCAACATGAACTGGCGCAGAAGGAAAATAAAAAACGGATTCCCAAAGAACGTCGGTAA
>WNFQ01000489.1_pt1 | contig 27958 bp, 28 predicted proteins | sample 5400171 | NCBI WGS metagenome assembly WNFQ01 (sample SAMN13153356, study PRJNA577476) | soil metagenome | isolation source: 20 cm soil under Madrone tree | place: USA:California | collected 2016-06-14
CGCCAATCGTTTTTGCCGCTCCTCGATGAACAGGGATAGCCGTTGGCGCTCGTCCGCGAGCACGAAAAGATCTCTGGCGAGGCGGTCGCGCTCGGCGGCAATTTGCTGGCGCAAGCGCACGAGCTCGGCGAGATCGGCCGCCAGCACCTCGGTTTGCTGTCGCATCTCGGGCAATACCGCGCCCAGCATCATGGCGGAGCGCACCGATTGCAGCGCGTCTTCGGCCCTGATCAAAAGACCGGGCGGCGCCTGTCGGCCGATCCGCTGCAATGCCGCCAGCACCTCGGCGATGACCCCGCGCCTTTGTTCCAATGAGGCCCGCAGCGCCTGCTCCCTGTCGTCGAGGGGTTCGAGGCGCTCCTGCGTTTGGGCGATCCGCTCCTCTACGCCCACCACACGGGACGCGGTGTCGATGATCTGCTGATTGAATTTGCGCCGATCGTCGCCGATCGACTCGATCTCGCGTTTGAGCCGCGCCTCGTTCTCGAGCGTTCTGCGTTGCTCGGCGCGGAGCGCTTCCAACTCCTGGTCGCGTGCCTGGAGGGTATCCAGATTTGCGGGTGGGGTCTCGGCCTGCGGAGGCGTAGGCGGTGTTTGCGCTGACGCGGCGAGGAGGCCGAGCGGCAAAACTCCCGCCACCGCCAGCATCAGCGAACGCAAAACGACGGGAGAGCGCGAGGCCGCCGGCATGAATTCGTTCTATGCAAAAAAGTTCCTACCGAAATACATAGCTATGATTGGCACCGGATTAAGACGAGGGGCAAGGCTTTCGTGATTGATGGACGCGTAACCGCTCGATTTTTCCGTCTTTTTTACGCCGCAGCGACCGATCACGCGCGGTGGTAGGGATGCCCGGCCAGGATGGTAACGGCGCGATAAAGCTGCTCCAGAAGCATAATTCGAATGAGCTGATGCGGCCAGGTCGCCCCCCCGAAGGCAATGGCAAGGCTCGCCTTCTCACGTAGGCTGGGCGCCAGCCCGTCGGCCGCGCCGATGATGAACACGACCGCGGGCGCGTCCTGCCGTCGCCAGTCCTGCAGCCGGCCGGCGATATGAGCGCTGCTCATGTTCTCGCCGCGCTCATCCAAGATTACGGTGGCCGCGCCGTCGGGCACGATATTGGCAGGGCGATCGATTCTTCCAGCCGTCGCCGGGCGGCATCGTCGGCGCGGCTTTCCTTGATCTCGACGATGTCGAAGGCGTTCAAACCGACGCTGCGACCGGCGTCGGCCGCGCGTTTGCGGTAGCGCTCGGCAAGCTCGCGCTCCGGACCTTGCTTCAACCGGCCGACGGCGGCGATCACGATGCGCATGCGTGACGATACGCACGGACCGTGCGCCCGCTCAAGCCGCTCGACCGACCGCTAACGAATTTCGTCAGCGGCCCTCAACTTGCCCGCCGCCCATGGGGTCGAGCCGGCGCCCACATCTTCTCCAGATTGTAGAAGGCGCGGACTTCCGGCCGAAACACGTGGACGATGACGTCGCCGGCATCGATCAGCACCCAGTCGCAGTGCGGCATGCCTTCCACCCGCGCAGGCAAGCCGGCGGCGGCGAGGTCCTCCAGCACGCGATCCGCGACCGAGCCGACATGGCGGTTCGACCTGCCGGAGGTCACAACCATGGTGTCTGCGATCGTTGATTTGCCGGTGAGATCGATGGTGACGGTGTCCTCAGCCTTCATGTCGTCGAGGCGGGCGAGGACCATGCGAAGAATCTCCTCGGCGTCAGGTCGCACCTTGGAGATGGGTTCGGCGGCGCGGTAGGCGCCAGCGCGAGAGAGCACAGGTGTTGGCAGGGTCTTCCTTTCCTTTCGCTGCATCACCGCCCCGCGCGAAGCAGGGCAACCGTAAGATAGGCACGGCCGGTTAACGGTTTCAACCTGCCGCCGTCCCACAATCTCCATACTGTGGCGCTTTCGCATCACCTTTATGACGGGCGGCGCGCAGAGCCGTCGACGAGAGCGGCGATTTCAGGCCATGCAAGTACACCCAGGCGGGCGGCTTGCGGTTGGGCAGTGACGTTGCCGCCGACTCGGCAATGCGCGCCCGCGCGAGCGCGTGGCCTGCAGGACTGGCGCTGGCGTAGAGGCTGGGCCCGAGCCGATCGACGACCGCGATCGGCACCATGGCGGCGATGTCGCGCCATCTTTGCCAGCGATGGAAGCTGCGTAGATTGTCCGCGCCCATGATCCAAACGAAGCGGACGCCCGGACAGTGGCGGCGCAGATAGGCGATGGTCTCGTAGGTGTACGGCGTGCCGATTCGCGCTTCCAGGTCGCTGATCTCGATGCGGGGATGGCGTGCAAGCGCCCCGGCGGCGACGATGCGTTGTGCGAGCGGGGCAAGCCCCCGCGTGTCCTTGAGCGGATTGCCGGGTGTCACTAGCCACCAGACTTGGTCGAGATGGAGCCGCTTCATGGCGAGCAAGCAGGCGCCGAGATGCGCCTCATGCGGCGGATCGAACGTGCCGCCGAACAGACCGATCCGCATCCCAGGGGCGTGCGCAGGCAGCGCGATGCGCGGCGCGGTCGGTTTCCCCTCTGCTTTTGCGGGAGAGGGTTGCGACGGCGCAAGCGAAGTTTTCACGGCCTGATCTGCCCCGAGCCGCGCACGCGATACTTGAAGCTTGTCAACTGCTCGACGCCGACCGGCCCGCGCGCATGGAACCGGCCAGTGGCAATGCCGATCTCGGCGCCGAAGCCGAACTCGCCGCCGTCGGCGAATTGGGTGGAGGCGTTATGCAGAACGATCGCTGAATCCACCTCCCTGAGGAATTTCTCCGCTGCCGCCTCGTCTTCCGTGACGATCGAGTCGGTGTGATGCGAGCCGAAGCGCTCGATATGCTTCATCGCGCCATCCACGCCATCGACCACCTTGGCGGAGATGACAGAGTCGAGATATTCGGTCGACCAGTCCTGCTCGCTTGCCGGTTTCACGCGCGGGTCGGCTGCGCGCGTCGCCTCATCGCCGCGCACCTCACAGCCGGCATCGAGCAGCATGGTGACGAGCGGCTTGAGGTGGGTCGACACGACCGCGCGGTCCACGAGCAGCGTCTCGGCCGCGCCGCAGACGCCGGTGCGCCGCATCTTCGCATTGAGCACGATGGTGCGCGCCATATCCAGCCTTGCTGCCTTGTCCACATACACGTGGCAGATGCCTTCGAGATGCGCAAAGACCGGCACACGCGCCTCCGCCTGGACGCGTGCGACCAAACTCTTGCCGCCGCGCGGCACGATCACGTCGATCGTGCCGTCGAGGCCTGAGAGCATCATCCCGACCGCGGTGCGGTCGCGGGTCGGCACCAGTGCGATCGCAGTCTCGGGGAGCGAGGCTGCCCGCATTCCCTCGATCAGCGCGGCGTGAATTGCCTGATTCGATCGGTAGCTTTCCGATCCACCGCGCAGGATCACCGCATTGCCGGCCTTGAGGCAAAGCGAAGCCGCGTCTGCGGTCACGTTCGGGCGGCTCTCGTAGATGATGCCGACGACGCCAATCGGCACGCGCACGCGCTCGATGGTCATGCCGTTCGGCCGCGTCCAGCGCTCCGTCACCACGCCGACCGGATCGGCGAGCGCGCGCACGACGTCCAGGCCATCGGCCATGGCGGCGATGCGTCTCTCATCGAGCGCGAGCCGGTCGAGAAAGGCGGCTGTGGCGCCCGCCGCCTTGGCCTCGGCCATATCATCGGCATTGGCGGAAAGGATGTGTGCCTGATGCGCGCGGATTGCCTCGGCCATCCCCGCAAGGGCCTTATCCTTTTGCGCCGTGGGCGCGAGGGCCAGCGCGCGCGCGGCACTTTTTGCCCGCCGTCCGGTCTCGCGCATCACCGCTACGACGGTGGATGCTTCGACGGTCTTGAGCGGCGCGGTCATGGCGAAATCTATTTCCCGAGCACTTCTCCTATCATGTTCGTGGCAGTCCCGCGAGGCCGCCCATGTTGCGGCCGCCGGCCGCAAATGTAATGACAGCGGGGCGGGGACGATGGGCCGGCGCATGAAGCTCAAGGATCAGGTGGCGGTCGTTACTGGCGCGGGCCGCAACATCGGCGAGGAGGTTGCGAAGCTGTTCGCCGCCGAAGGCGCCAAAGTCGCGGTTGTCGATTTGGACAGGCCGCGCGGCGAGCGGGTCATGCATGCGATCCGGGCGGCGGGCGGCGTGGCCGAACTGTTTATCGGCGACGTCTCCAAAGGGAGCGACGTGGCCCAGATGGTCGATGCGATCGTCGATCGCTTCGGCCGCATCGATATTCTGGTCAACAACGTTGCGATCTCGGACAACAAGCACATTTTCGAGATTACGGAGGAGGAGTGGGATCGAGTATTGGCGGTAACACTCAAGAGCCAATTCCTCATGGGTAAGCACATCGGCCTGCAAATGGCGAGGCAGGACACGGGAGGGCGGATTATCAATATCGGTTCGACGTCCGGCTTTATGGGCAGAAGCCGCGCCGTTGCCTATTCGGCCGCGAAGGGTGGCGTCGCGAACTTGACCCGCGCGATGGCGGCGCAACTTGCCCCACACAAGATCAGGGTGAACGCGATCGTGCCCAATAAGATCGGCTCTCCGGTCGGCAAGGACGAGTTCGATCCGACCCGTCCGGTACCGAACATGGCCAAGCGTCCGGGCCAACCGCAAGAAGCCGCCAAGGCGGTGCTGTTCCTGGCGAGCGAGGAGTCCTCGTTCGTTTACGGCGCCAATCTGTTCGTCGACGGGGGTGTGTCCGCCATGGATCTATCGTGACCGGGAATCAGTGCTCAGTAATCAGGCATCAGATGAAGGCGCCTTTTCTGATGACCGACGACTGATTACTGATCCCTGTTTCCCGTCCATTTCGGCGTGGCGCCTGCAGTCTTGTTGCGCCGCGCCTCCTTGACCAGTTCTTTGATCGCGCCAGTGATCGGGAGCGAGAGGCCGGCCTTATCAGCGAGGTCGGCGGCGATCTGCATGTCCTTGAGCGCCCACGTGAAGGAGACACCGTCCCATTCCTTGAGCGCGTTCGAGGCACCCGAGCTTATCAGCAGCGCCGCGCGGAGTTTGACGAGATCGATTCCGGTGGTCTCCGCCAGCCGGCCCGCTTCGATCAGGCCCACGGCATTGATCCAAAGCAGCAGGTTATTCATGGTCTTGCCGACCTGGCCGTGGCCGACTTCGCCGAGATGGGCGTAGTCGGAGCAAAAGCACCGATAGATCGGACGCCCGCGCTCGACGACATCGGGCCTGCCGCCGACGAGCGCCAGCAGTGTTCCATCATCGGCCGCGAAGCGGCCGCGGCAGATCGGCGCGTCGAGGATGGCGATGCCATGCCCTCTGGCCTGCTCGTCGAGCGCCTTGACCGTGTCCGGCTTCGCAGTCGAGGAGACCGCGATGATCGAGCCGGGCGCGAGATTGGCGAGCAGTCCGTCCACTTCGAGCACGACCTGACGGAGCTCCTCGTCATACCCGACGGCGACGATCACGAAATTGGCCCCGCGCGCCACCTCGGCCGGCGTCTTGACCGTGACAGCGCCGATATCGCTCGCCTTAGCGAGTTGTTTGTCGTCGATATCGCAGGCGGTCACTTGATAACCGTGTTTGATGAGATGCTTCACCATCGCGAGGCCCATGCGCCCTACACCCACGATGCCAACTCGCGTTTTCTCCCCGTTCATTTTGTCCTCTGTAGTACTCCGCCTCCGTGCTGGGTAAGGCTCATACCTTGGCTTTGAGCAGCGCCGCGAGCGGTTTATCCGCGTCTGCAACGTCGCTGGGGTCAACCGGTATGCCGCGTTCAATCAGCCGGCGCGCCACCGCGATCTCGCGCTGGGCATTGATGCCAGACACGTAAGCGAGGTGCGGCCCCTCGAACTCGAACAAGAGCAAGCCACCCGCACCGACGGGCCGGCGCACGCGGGCTCGGTTGCGCCACCGGCCAACCCACGCCTTGGATATACATGTCATGTTGCTCCGACCAAAACGAGGGTACGACGTCATAAGCGACATCGCCGCCAGCGGCGTTGCGTCCGGCGATCGCGCCATGCTCCTGGGCATGACGCCAGTTCTCCAGCCGTACCGCTCCGCGCGGTCCAGGAAAGCGCGCGCAGTCGCCGGCCGCGAAAATGGCGGGATCGCTGGTTCGGCCATGCCGATCGACAAGGATGCCGTCGCTTACGGCGAGGCCCGCCTCGCGTGCGAGCCGATCATCGGGCACGACGCCGGCGCCTACCACGATCAGATCGGCGGCGATCGTGCCGGTCTCGGCGTCTACCGCGAGCCGGCCATCGGGCAGTTCGCGCAAGGCCGACGGCGCGGCGCCTACGCGGATATCGACCCCGCGTGCGCGGTGGCGCTCGTGGATCACCGCGGAGAGTTCCATATTGGCGACCCGCGCGAGGATGCGCGGCGCGATTTCGATCACGGTCGTCTTAATACCGAGTTCTGCGGCGGAGGCGGCCACTTCCAGCCCGATCAGCCCGCCCCCGACTACTAGGAGCGAGCGGCTGTGTTCGAGGCGCGCCGTCAGCGCGCGTGCCTCTGCCTCGGTGCGCAGATAATGAATGCCTCTGCGTCCGCACGTGAACATCGGCAGGACCCGATTTGTCGAGCCCGTCGCGAGCACGAGCGCGTCGTAGCCGATGCGCTCGCCCATATCCGTGACCAATGTGTGCGCGCCACGATCAAGCGCCTTGACCGCCGTGCCGAGCTCGAGGCGCACACCATGTCCGGACACGCCCTTCGCCCCGGCGATCGGCGCGTGATGAGGCATCGCCTTGCCGGTGAGCACGGCCTTCGACAGCGGCGGCTTTTCGTACGGCTCCTGACGTTCGTCGGTGAGCAGGAGTACTTCTGCGGCGGCGTTCTGCTGTTTCGCCGCGAGGGCGGCGGCCACACCTGCCGGCCCGCCCCCGACAATGACGATTCTGCGTCCGGTGCTCATCCCTGTCTCCGTCCGCGCGGAATCGGTCGGCTTCTACGCCCTGAGCGCGGACAACATCTCGTCGATGTATTCGTCGCTGCTGGCGATGACGAGCATCGATGCATAGGGCCGCAGCGTCGCGAGTGTTTTCGAGAGCTCTTGGTTCGACTGCTGTTCGCTCCCGATTATCAGCGCCATCGTCATCACCTTTCGCGCGGCGCACGCTTCGCCGATAACGGCGGCAGCTTGCGCGCTGGTCCCTGCGCTCGACACCATCACCACGAGGTCGGCGCCCGATACCTCTTCGACCAGCGCCTTGGTGCGCCCAGCGAGGTCGCTCAGCCAAGCTGACCAACTCTCCCCGCTGCGGGGTGCGCCCTCGAACTTGATCGATGTGAAAAACGTCGCACGATGCCAGCTCTGCTGCGCCAGGCGCTTGACCACGCGTTCACTCGCCGCATCGAGCGCGACCACCTTGACGACACGCGGCTTGGAGTTGGGATAGTCTACCCGAAACCGGGCCTCGGCGGCCGAGCTCATGCGTGCGCTTTCGCTATCCATGTTTGCGTCCCCGCGTGTGGCGTTCCAAATACGGCGCTTGGCTCTCCCGCTATGTCGCTAGAAGTGGCATCTTCGCCCATCCGGCGTCAACGATGAGAAACGGGAAGGGATTGCCGCCATGGATATCCTCTGCACCAATGGCGTGAAGTCGGTGATGCTCGAGCTTGTGCCTGTGTTCGAGCGCGCCCGCAGCACGAAGATTGCTGTCACCTGGGGCTCCACGAACGCGCTGCTGAAGGACATCAAGGGCGGCGTCGGCGGGGACGTCGCCGTTCTGACTGCCGAGGCTGTCGACGAGCTCATCGAGCAGGGCAAGGCGATTGCCGGCAGCCGCGTCGATCTCGCTCGCTCGCGCATTGGCGTTGCCGTGCGCAAGGGTGCCGAGCAACCTGACATCGCCTCGCCGGAGGCGCTCAAACGGGCACTCATTGCGGCAAGCTCGATTGCCCATTCCAAGACCGGCCTGAGCGGCCTCTATTTTCCCACCGTGCTCGCGCGTCTCGGCATCGCCGATGCGATCAAATCGAAGATCGTGACACCCGATCCCGGGACTCCCGTCGGCGAGGTGGTCGCCAAGGGCGACGCTGAGATCGGCATCCAGCAGATCAGCGAGCTTCTGCCGGTCCCCGGCATTGAGATCGTCGGGCCGCTGCCGGAGCCGTTGCAGAAGATCACGACGTTCTCGGGCGGCGTGCTGGCGGCGGCGAAGGAGCCGAGCCTCGCCGAGGCGCTCCTGAAATTCGTGGCCGCCGAATCCCCGCGCTTGCTCAAGCAGAAGGGCCTGGAGCCGGCATGAGGGTAAAGGCAGCGCGCGTCACCTGTGCTGCGTGATTGTGTCGACGAGCGCGAGCCGCCCCTTCTTCACCTCGGCGAGCGCGCGTAAAAGCGCCGGACGGATGTCCTGCGGCTTGTCGATCGGTCCCTCTCCGTAGCACCCCATGGCGCGGGCAAGCGCGCCGAAGTCCGGCTCCGGAGCGAACAGGTCCATGCCGATATGGGCCTTGGCCTCATCCGTCCCGCGTAGCTTGGCCATGCGGATCTGGTGCTCCCAGTCGTTGTAATAGGCGCGGTTATTGTGCATGACGACCAGCATCGGAATTTCGTATTTCGCGGCGATCCAGAGCGCGCCGGCGTCGAACATCAGATCGCCGTCGGGCTGGATATCGACCACGATGCGGCCCGTGCCCTTATGCGCCAGCGCCACCCCGAGCGAGATGCCGATCTGGGTTGAGGTGCCGAGCTCAACGCCAGGATGCCGATAAGGCTTGTCGAAATCCCAGAGCTTGCGCACCTGCTGCTTGAGTGTGTTCGCCGTGAGCACCCAGTCCTCGGCCTTGATCACCTCCCAGGTTTCGAGCGCCAGCCGCGCGAAAGTGATCGGGGAGGCGTCCCAATTGCGCCGGGCGTCCTCCTGCCATTTTGCCCAGACCTGATCGTGGCGTTTGCCGATCGCGGCTTTGCGCTCCGCGATGCGGGATCGCAGTTTGCTGTCGCCGGCGAGGCGCTGCTTGCATAGCCGGGTGAGCGCCGGAATGCCCAGCGCGGTATCGCCCAGCGCACGGATGGAGCAGGGCTGCATGCGACAATAGTCGAATGCCCATTTGCTGATATTGATCTCGCCGAAGCCGATCTCGACGAAGTCGCACGAGGGCGGGGTGAGCTGTTCGCGCGTGCGCATGACGCTATTGAGCTCGGTGAGCTGCTTCTCCCAGTCCTTCACATCCAGCCCGACAACCAGATCCGTGCGCCGAAGCGATGCCTGGTCCATGCTCAGGCATAGCGGATGCTTGTTGGGAAAATTGAGCGCGTTGTTGACGTCCCATACTGCAGCGCCGGTGGTCTCGGCTAACTCTACGATGCTCTCGAAGCCGCCCGCGCGCCGGCCGGCATATTCGACGAGCAGCATGGGATGCTCGGCCGCGATCAGCTTGTCGGCGATCGCTTCGATCGCCTGCGGGTCAGGCGCCATCGGCGCCGGCGTCGCCGCTGCCTCGGCGGGGGGCAACGGCACTTTCGAAGTCAGCGGCGCCTCCTGAAGCGCGGCGTCGTAGCACATATAGACTGGGCCCTGCGGCTCGGTGGTCATGATCGAATAGGCGCGCGCAAAACTTTCCGGAACGCCATCGATCGAGGTCGGCTGGTAATCCCATTTGACGTAGTCGCGCACCGCGTTGCCCTGAACGAGGGCCGAATGCGTCCAGTCGATGTGCGGGCGGCGCTTGCCCTCGTCCATTGGACCGGTCGCGCCGATGATGAAGATCGGCACCCGGTCGATGTAGGCGTAGTAGATCGCCATGCAGGCGTGCAGGAGCCCGACGAGGTCGTGCAGGATCACCGCCATCGGCCTTCCGGTCGCCTTGGCATAGCCGTGCGCGATTTGCACCGCGATCTCTTCGTGTTGGCACAGCATCATCGGCGGCTCGTTGCCGCCGTAGTTCACAAGCGAATCGTGCAGGCCGCGAAAGCTTGCGCCGGGGTTGAGGGTGATATGCGGAAAGCCGTAGCGCTTGATTAGGTCGACGATCACGTCGGACTGCCAGCCGCGGTAATTCGCGGCCTGGCGTGGGCCGGTCTCATCCTGCATCGGCCCACTCCGTCGGGGTCACCGTGCCGACTGATTGCTGGCGTCGAATCCCGGAGCGTTCTCCACCTGGTCGAACCAGTCGTAGCCCATCTCTTTGACCATGCGGTTGCTCATCATGATGAGCCGCGCCTCCGCGGTCGCGAAGTGCTGATGCGTGGTGAACGGCGGGATGTAGATGTAGTCGCCCTCTTTCCACTCGAACTTCTTCGGCACCTCGGCCCACTCCCATTTGAAGGCATCGAGGCAGTCGAACCTCATATCCCAGTGCAGGTCGTAGCCCGACCCTTCGACGACGAAGACGATCTCCTCCCACATGTGCCGGTGCTTGCCGGAGCGGTCTCCGGCTTTGAGGAACTGCATATAGGCCTCGACGCAGCACTCGCGCGTGTTCAGGCGATGGTGGACGAGATGCTTGATCAAGCCGTCGGCGGAACGCTCCCAGGGCATGTCCTCGGCTTTGACGACGTTCGCCCGCGTTTCGTACTGCTTGCGGAAATCCTGCGAGGCCGCGACGTCATCGGCGTGAAACGTACAACGAGCGGAGCCGGACCATGCCGGGCCTTTATCTTGGAAAGACATTCTCGCGCCTCCTCAAATGTCAGCCGGTGGTTTGTAGGACTCTTGACCGGGCGGCGGTTTGTCGGGCGGCCATTCGACGATTTTCTGAAACAGGAGATGCATGAAAAGGAACAGCGGCTTTGCCTTGAACACCAGGAGAATGGCTTCGTTTTCGGGATCGTCGTTGAAGTGCTGGTGGACGCAACCATTCTCGACGATCATCACATCGCCCGCCTTCCAGGGGATGTGTCGGCCGTCGTGCACGTCGTGGCCGCGCCCTTTGAGCACGTAGAACACCGCGCTGTTGAGGTGGCCGTGCTTCTGGCCGTACGCCCCCGGCGCATAAGCCTCGATATGGGATTCCATCGACTGGATGATGCTGGTGGCTTGGGGACTGATCACGCTCTTGCCGAACTGGCCGGGACCTCCTTTCCACGGCACGTCCCGGGACGAATAGACCCGCTTCTCCTCGAGCAACGCCTTGAAGAGATGGCTGTAGGTGCCTTCGAGTGCGCGTACGAAGGTGCGCTTTTTGGCCCACCGCTCCCACTTCTGGTGTTTCTTCTCCTCGGCATATTCGTCGGGCTGGTTGTGCCCGATGCCCGGCCGCACCTGGTCGTACATTCCGGTCATTCCGCCGCCTCCTTATTGGTTCCACGAGGGCAGGCGTGCGCCGCCCGTCGTTGCGTGCGTTTGTGAAGGAATGCTGTCATTACGAGATAACGGGAAGGCGTGCAACGCTCGGGCCGTCGATCGCGTTGCCCGCGTTTGCCTCCGCTGAACAAGCCCCCGCAAGCATCAACTCGGTGCCCCCTCGACGCGGCAGGGCATGAGCCGAGCGAGCGCTCGCGGCGTGAGATGCCGCAGGCCAACGCCTGTCTCAAAAGAGGGATGAAGAGGAGATTGTTACAATGCTACCGTGCATGCCCGCGGCGCGCAGGTGCGCGCCGGCGATCTATTCCGCCGCATAAAATGGCGTGGCGGTGCGCTGCTTCAGGTTACCGAATGTAAGGACCCGGGCGCGCAGTTGCGCGAGCGTCCCGCAGTCGCGCAGTGCCAGACCGCAGACCTTTTCCGCCGCCTCTTTTTCGCTACCGGCTTCGACCTTGCGCCAGTTGTGCTCGGGATTCCATTGGCCATTCGGCCAATGTTGCACCTGGTAAGTTCGCTTTGTTTGCATCGTGTCCCCCGATGTTTCGCGCGGGGCGGGTACAAATGGTTTTTGGCGACAATCGGGCGCCACGCGGCAAGGATTATGAATTCTCAAGCGGCGCTCTTGCCGCTTTCGCATGCATGCCATGCAGGGCGCGGCGGCTCTCTGTCGACCGCGCGATTCTAGCCCCGGTACTTCTTTACGGTCCGTTAACGTGATCGAAGGGATCGCCTTCGCTTTGCGCCGCTCTTGCTCCTCGGGCGGCCGTGGTGGGTCGCGGATCGCGCCGGCACGACGCCGGCCGTTTGCGGCCGCGCCAGTTTGCCGAGGTCCCGCAGTCGCGGCAGGCCGGCGGCGGCCCACATGGCCTCCGCTTTTTGCAGCCGAGTCACCCAGTATTCCCAGGCGCGCTCGACCCCGCGCGGACCCAGGTTATGGCCTCCGCATTTCTCCATCTCCCCGGGTGAGAGCGGACCCGGGGTTCCGATCGCCATTGCGTGCAGCTGCAGCTCGGCGTTGCGGGTGCTGTAGATCGAACGGAACACGCATTCGCGCAGCGATTTGCCGGCAAGCGAGGCGCCATGGCGTCGCAGCAGCAGCATATAGTGCGGGCCGAGCGCGCGGGCGTGCGATGCGCCCTGCTCCGGCGTGCTCACCAGCAGATTCGTATCGCCGAATTCGTCCCGGCTGTCCCATAACGGCACCTTGGCTCCCAACGTGCCGCCGAGATGAAAGAGCGGCATGAGCTCCACGCCCGTCGCGCAGAAGGGCAGCACCGAAGGAGCGTGATGGTGACAGACGGAATTCACGTCGGGACGGACTTTGTAGATCTCGCCGTGGATCACCATCTCGCTGTAGAGACGAACGTTTGTCGACACGACTGGCTTGGAATCGAGTGTCATTTCCAGAATGTCGGATGGTTCCACGAGCTCCGAGGCACGATGCCGCGAAATAAAATAGCGATCTGGATTCTTGGGATTGCGCACGCTGATGTGCCCAAACGCATCTATGATGCCTTCGTTGGCGAGAATGCGGTTGGCAACGGCGAGCTCGTGGCGCAATTCGGCGAATGCGTCGGGCATGGCTTTGGTCTCTCTGTCAGGGATACAAGGAAAGGAAGAGCGAATAGCACTACGACGAGCGAATGGGGTTGCTCAGTGTGTTCGCTATGCGCCGGTCGCTAGTCGCTGTTCAAGCACATCCGATGGTGGCGAGGAGGTCGGCAAACTTTTCCTTGACCTTCTGTCGCAGCTCGGGGCTGGCGCGGGCGACCATCGGAAAGTCGGCAAGCCGCTCGTGCGGCCGGCAGGCGTCTATGATAGCGCGGGAATTGGTTGAGCTTGCCGGATCGAGCAACGGGTCGAGCGGTCCGCTCCAAGCGCGGCGAACGAACTCGATATCGGTCGCGGGATCGCAGCGCGTGCAGATGGCCCACATCACGTCGAACAGGTCGCTCGGATCGACGTCCTCGTCGACCACGGCAACGAAGCGCCCGAGGTACGACCCCGATTGGCAGCCGGCCGCGAGCAGGCCGGCCTGCCGGGCGTGACCGGGATAGGCCTGCTTGATGGCGATGACGTTGAACATGCGCGCGCCGCCGAATTCGTGCACCCACACGCCGGCGACCCCGGAGAGGCCGGCGCGCTCGACCTCGTCCCAGATCATGCCGGCTTTCATCACGCATTTACTGAAGGAGAAGTCGGACGGCGGACGCATCGGCGAGGCGATGCCGAGGATGGGATCGTCGCGGTAATAGACGCGCTTTACTTCGATCAGCGGCTGCTGGCTCGGGCTTGAGGCGTAATATCCCGTGAACTCGCCGAAAGGTCCCTCCCGCGCCTTGACGTTTTCGACCATCTCCCCTTCGAGCACAATCTCCGCATGGGCCGGGATCGGTAGGCCGTAAAGCTCACTGAGCACGATCTCGTACGGCTCGCCGCGGTGGCCACCGGCATAATCGTATTCGCAGAGGCCGAATCTAAGCTCGTTGCCACCGGCAAGGAACAGCAGCGGATCGTGTCCGCAGGAGATGAGCACGGGACAAGGTTTGCCGGCGCGGAAATATTTCTCTCGGATTTGGCGACCGTGCTTGCCTGGCGAGATCCACAACGAGACGTGATTCTTGTCCTGCACCATGGCGCGGTAGGTCCCGCCGTTGACCCAGTCCGCGTCCAGATCGCGCATGATCACGAGGTCGTCGGTCCCGATGTAGCGGCCGCCGTCGTGCTCGTGTAGGAACGGCACCGGAAACTTGAACAGATCCACCTTCCCGTCGCGGTCGATATTCTCGAGCACAGGACCCGTCGTGACGGTCTTGGGCGCAATTGGCCGGTGGCGCTTCATCCGCTCGCGATAGGCGCGCACGACATCGAGCGGGTGATCGGGAACCGGCAGCCCGAGCGCGATCGCGAGCCGCTTCGATGAGTTCGTCGCGCCGGAGAGGAGCCGCATGCCCTTGGGATAGTCCGGCACGTCCTCGAACAGGATTGCTGGCGGCTCCGGCCGGGCGTGGTTCACGATCTCGGCCAGCGTGCCCATTTCGAGAGGCGTTGAAAGCTTGCGAGCCTTGGGTTTTCTCCAGCACGGCGTTCCCTTTCGAAAGCTCTCTTTGCAATGTTTTGCCACGCCCCACGCGAGTTGTCATGCCCGTGCGCGCGCTCTGCGTGGAGGGGTCTTCTCCGGTCGAAGCCGGTTCGTTCCCGCGTGAAACGGCTGTTGCGGCGCGCTTGCTTGCGAAACGACCCGCGGCGTAGCCATCTCGTAAAGATCGCTCGCCTTTTGACCGTCTGTGAGGCGCCATGCGATAACGATACCGGCGCATGTGCGCGCGCATCAGGGCGCCAGCCAGGGCATATTTGAATGGCCGAGGATCAGAAGCGCAGTCACACGCTCGCCGACCATCTGCTCGGACAGGATGTTGCGCACGCGCATGACGGCGAGGCCGATCACGACCATGATCATTTCGAGGTCGATGCCGACGAGCGGCTGGAAGAAAACCCAATCTGGATCCAGGACCATGTGACGCTGGTGACAGTCGGCGTCGACATCGGCTCCTCCGGTACCCAGGTCATCTTTTCCCGCATCAACCTGCGCCGCTACGGCGAGGATCTCACCAGCCGGTACTATGTCGTGTCGCGGGAAACCTTGTTTCAGTCGCCGGTGGCGCTGACACCCTATTCGAGCGACGAGCGCATCGACGACGCCGCGCTTGGTGCAATCATCGACGATGCTTACAAAGCGGCCGGCGTACAGGCACAGGACATCGACACAGGTGTGGTCATCCTCACTGGCGAGGCGTTGCGCCGCGAGAATGCCGAGGCGATTGCCGCTCTGCTCGCTGAGCAGCGCGGGGACTTCGTCACCGCCGCGGCCGGGCATCACATGGAATCGATGCTCGCGGCCTACGGCTCGGGCGCGTCAAAGCTTTCATACGAGCAAGACAAACGCATTCTCAACGTCGATATCGGCGGCGGCACCACCAAGCTTGGTATCGTCGAGAAAGGCAACGTGATTGCCACCGCGGCGCTGCATATCGGGGGCCGGCTGCAGGTGATCGACGCGAGTGGGCGGATCGTGCGGCTCGATCCGGCGGGAAAATTTCACGCCCGCCAGGCAGGCTTTTCCTGGTCGCGTGGCGATGTGGTCTCGGCTGGCCAACTCGACAAGGTCGCCGCGAATATGGCTGAGCTGCTGGTGGCAGCGCTGACGCAGCGTCCGCTGCCACCTGCGGTCGAGCATCTCTACTTGACCGATCCGATCCGTGACCTCGGCCGCATCGACGGGCTGATGTTTTCCGGCGGGGTCGGCGAGTACATCTATGGCCGCGAGGAGCGCGACTTCGGCGACATGGGACGCCGGCTCGGCCGCGCCATTCGAGCGCGTATCGATTCGGGTGCGCTGCCATGGCCGCTGCGCCCGCCTGGCGAATGCATCCGCGCCACCGCTCTTGGGGCTTCGGAATACAGCGTGCAGCTCAGCGGCAATACCAGCTACATCTCCAAGCCCGGAGAGCTTCTGCCGCGACGGAATCTGCAGGTTCTGCAACCCGCCTATATCTGCGACGAGATCATCGATCCGGACAGGTTCGCCAAAGAGATCCGCGCGCATTTCACGGCTTTTGATCTCATCGAAGGCGAGGGCGAAGTCGCGCTCGCTTTGCGCTGGCAGGGTGCCCCGTCATACGAGCGGATCCTCGCTTTCGCCGAGGGGATCCGCCGCGGCCTCGCTACGACGATCGAACGCAAGAAGCCGCTCTACCTCATGCTGGACGGCGACATCGCGCAGACGCTGGGCGCCATCTTGCGCGAAGAGCTGCTCGTCGAGAGCGAGATCTTGGCGATCGACGGATTGGTGCTGCGCGATTTCGATTACATCGATCTCGGACGCATCCGCATGCCCTCGTTCACCGTGCCGGTGACGATCAAATCGCTTCTGTTCAGCGAAGATCCCCGCCGCGGCCGGCCGCCCCAGCGCATCCATCATCACGAGCATCATCCCCATGATCACCGGCACGGCCATCCTCACGATCATCACCATCATCATGATCATGATGAGCGCTGAGTTGGGTCTGCTGCCCTGCAGGCGCTCCGATCGCGGTGCGCTCCGTCTCCGCGTTTGGGAAAAGGGATGGGGTGAGGGGGGTGCCGGCGAAACTAAGAGAGCAAAAGGCCTCGCCCGACTCGCCTCCCGCTTGCAGAGGGAGCAGACGGAGCAGCTGGCATACGAGCCGCTTCCGTGACCCAAGCGGTCGAGCGACTCACCCCTTTAGCCGCCGCTGCGCCGCGGTTCGATCCCAAGTGGCTGGTGATTGGCGCGCCGGTGGCGCTTGTCATTTGGCTCGCCCTCGTGCCGCTCGTGTTTCTGCTGTGGCAGAGTTTTCTGACGCCGCAGACGGCGGCCGTTCCGGCGCAATACACGCTTGAGAACTTCCGCACCGCTTATTTGAGCAGCGACAACACCCGCCTTTTTGCCAACTCGCTGCAGTTCGCCGTCGGAGCAGCGCTGCTCTCGCTCGTGATCGGCACCGGCCTCGCTTGGATGAACGAGCGCACCAATACGCCGTTGAAGACCCTGTTCTTCGCACTGGCGATCATCCCGCTGGTGATTCCAGGCATTCTCTTCACGGTGGCGTGGATCATGTTGGGAAGCCCGAAGATCGGGCTGATCAATCTCGCCCTGCAGAAGCTGTTTGATACCGACGCGGTATTCGTAAACGTCTACACCATGGCGGGCATGATATGGGTGGATGGGTTGCACTACTCGCCCATGGCGTTTCTGCTGATGACGGCGGCATTCCGCTCCATGGACCCGGCGCTCGAGGAGCAGGCTGCCATGAGCGGAGCCTCCGTGCCGCAGATTGCGCGAAGGATCACCTTGCCGCTGGCATGGCCGGCGGCGCTCGGCGCGCTCCTGATCCTGTTCGTGCGCGCGATCGAGTCGTTCGAAGTGCCGGCGCTGCTCGGGCTGCCCGTGGGCATTCACGTGTATACGTCGTCGATCTATCAGGCGATCCATCAATATCCGAGCGAGATAGGGCTCGCCGCCGCCTATGCCGTGACACTCCTGCTCATCACCTCACTCGGCATCTATGCGCAGTCGCGGCTCTCGAGCCAAGGCGCGCGATTTTCGACCATCACCGGCAAGGGCTTTCGTCCGCGCACGATCGATCTCGGCCGTTGGCGCTATCTCACCGCGACGATCTTCATGCTGTATTTCCTCGTCATCGTGCTGCTGCCGTTCCTGGTGCTGGTTTGGTCGTCGCTGCAGAAATTCTACAGCGCGCCGTCTTGGGCCGCGCTCAGCCGCGTCAGTCTCGATTCCTACCGGGCGGTACTCGATTATCCGCAGTTCGCAAATACCGTCTGGAACAGCGTCGTCCTCGCGATCGGCAGCGCAAGCACGGTCATGCTGGTCTCGGCGGTCATCGCATGGATCGTCGTGCGCACCAGGGTGCCAGGGCGCTGGATGCTCGACAATCTAGCCTCGCTGCCGCTCGTTTTTCCCGGCTTGGTGCTCGGGCTCGCGATCATGGTTTGCTATCTGTACCTGGATATCGGCGTCTATGGCACGCTGTGGATCATCTTCATCGCCTATGTGACGCGATTTCTGCCCTACGGCATGCGTTACAATTCGGCCTCGATGCTGCAGATCCACAAAGAGCTCGAGGAATCAGCGGCGATGAGTGGCGCCTCGTGGAGCATGACCTTTGGCCGCGTGGTCCTGCCGCTGTTGAAACCAGGACTGCTCGCCGGCTTTATCTACGTGATGATCGTCTCGATCCGGGAATTGTCGAGCTCGATCTTGCTCTACTCGCCGGGCACCGAGGTGGTATCGATCATGATCTGGGAGCTGTGGCAGAATGGGCAATATGTGGAGCTTTCGGCGCTGGGGGTCATGCTGATCGTCGCGCTGTTCCTTCTCGTCGTGCTGGCGCAGCTCGCCGGCAGACGATTCGGAATTGCCGAAACTTGAACCAAGCCACGGGTGCAGCGTGCTCAGCGTGCGGTCGCTTTTCACCGAATATGCCAACGAAGGGGGCGGCGCGGTCAAAGCCGTGCAGGACGTTTCGTTCGAGGTACCGGAGGGCAAACTGTTCACGCTGCTCGGACCCTCGGGCTGCGGCAAGACCACGACACTGCGCTCGATCGCGGGGCTGGAGAAGCCGACTGCGGGCGAGATCGAAGCCGACGGTCGGCTGGTTTATTCGTCGGAGAAGGGCATCTTCGTTGCGCCCAACAGGCGCAATTTCGGCATGGTGTTCCAGTCCTACGCCATCTGGCCGCACATGAACGTATTTCAGAACGCCGCCTTCCCGCTCGAGGTGCGCAGGTTGCCCAAGAAGGATATCCGCGAAAAGGTCATGCGAGTGCTACATGCCGTGGCGCTCGAAGAGCTGGTGGATCGCGATGCCACCAAGCTTTCCGGCGGTCAGCAGCAGCGCCTTGCGCTCGCACGCGCCTTGGTGATGGAACCGCAGCTTTTGCTGCTCGATGAACCCCTCTCGAATCTAGATGCCAAGCTGCGTGACCGCATGCGATTGGAGCTCAAGCGGCTGCAACGTGATCTCAATCTCACGACGGTATACGTGACCCACGATCAGACGGAGGCGCTCGCGCTTTCGCACGAGATCGCGGTGATGAACGAGGGCCGAGTCGTCCAGGTCGGCACCCCGCGCCAGATTTACGAGCAGCCGACCGACAAGTTCGTCGCCGATTTTGTCGGCACCACCAATTTCATCGGCGGGACGGTCACCGCGCTCGGCGAGGGCCGCTGCGTCGTGAGTTCGGCTATGGGCGAGATCAAGGCGCATGCGAGCGAGGGCGTCGCCAAGAACGCGACGGTGATCGTGTCGGTGCGGCCGGAGGACGTGGAATTGTCGGAAACGCAACCCGTGGCCGGCGATGCCGACAATGTTTGCAAGGGCACGATCGAGGCCAAGGATTTCCTCGGCGATTGTCTGGATTTTCACGTCAAGGTCGGCGATGTTGTCTTATTGGCAAAGGGGCACCCATCCTTGCGCACCCCGACCGGCGACTCCATCTATCTGCGCATGAAGGCGGACAAATGCGTGGCTATCAGCAGTCAGTAATCAGTAATCAGAAGTCAATGATCAGAGCCAAGCAGGCATGCTCGCACACTGACGCGCGGATGTGATGTCTCATTCCTGATTACTGAACACCGCGTTCTGATTCCTGGAGGAAGGTATGGCCAAAGACGCTGTCGTTTCGGAAGAGCTGGCGAAGAAATTTTCCACCGAAAAGGACACGCCGTATCTGCGCTGGGTTCGCAGCGAAGGTCTCGATATCATCGGCGCGCACTACGTGCGCAATTTGCGCACCGTCGAGCTCAAGCCGTGGGCCCGGCGCGGCGGGCGCGGTGTTTACATCAATCATGAGGCCTCGCGCACCTCCAACGACTGTTACGTCTGCGAAATCCCGGCCGGCAAGAAGCTCGAGCCGCAGCGGCAATTATTCGAGGAGATGATCTTGGTACTCGACGGCCGCGGCTCAACTACGGTGTGGAACGACGAGGGCCGCCGCATCACCTTCGAGTGGAAGGCGGGGGCGATGTTCGCCATCCCGCTCAACTGCTGGCACCAGCACTTCAACGGCTCTGGGCAGGCGCCGGCGCGCTACGTCGCCGTCACCAATGCGCCGCCGGTGATCAATCTTTACGAGGATGTCGAGTTCGTCTTCAACACCAGGCATGACTTCAAGAACCGTTTCAACGGCGAACCCGACTATTTCGGTGCGAAGGGCGAGCAGAAAGGCCTCCTCCTCGTCACCAATTTCGTGGCGGATGCAGTCAATCTGCCGCTGATCAGCGCCAAGGAGCGCGGTGCCGGCGGCGGCCATATCCGTTTCAACATGGCCAAGGGTTCGATGAACAGCCACATCTCCCAGTTTCCGATTGGTACCTATAAGAAAGGCCATGCCCACGGCCCCGGCGCGCACGTGATCATCCTCTCCGGCGATGGCTACTCGCTGATGTGGCCCGAGGCCGACGCACCCAAGCGATATGAATGGGAAGTCGGCACGCTGATTGTGCCGCCCAACATGTGGTTCCACCAGCACTTCAACACCGGGACCGCGCCGGCGCGCTATCTTGCCTTCAAGCACGAGGGCGTTGCCATTCGCAACACGCAAGGTGTGCCCAGGGCCTGGATCAGCCGGCGCCTCGGCGGCGATCAGATCGACTATGCCGACGAGATGCCGGTGGTCCGCAAATTGTTCGCCGAGGAGCTGGCCAAGCACGGCCTGAGCCCGCGCATGGATCAGGCCTACGCGCAGGAGCTCGCCGATCTGCCGCCGCCGGTGGCGAAGACGGGATAGGCCAACGCGCTGCTTGCGGCGGCTCGCCTCAACGCGCTGTTCGCCTGGCTTGTCGTCGAGGCTGTGAGGAAACGGCTGAAGCCGCGCTCGTGCGCAAGGGCGATGCCTCGGTCGTCCTGCTGATGCGCCCCGGTGCGGCCAAATTCTGGTACATCCGCCGCAGGCTGCGCCTGACGACGTTCAGGTCTTTTGCCGATACCCCCGAGATCGTTCTTCCCTCTAGCTCGATTGCGTGCGGGATCACGCGGGCCAGGATCGCCGACCCCTTCGGCGTCAGGCACACGGTCACTTCCCGGTTGTTGGTCGCGGATCGGGTGCGGGTAACGAGCCCCATTCTCACCATCCGGGTGACGACGCGGGACAAGGTCGAGACATCGATGCTGGTGCTCCCGGCAAGGTCGATCTGGCGTTGCCCGTCATGCTCGGCAAGCACCGCCAGGACGCGCCACATCGCGATGCTCAGTTGATGTTTGGCAAGCGTGTTTTGCCCAAAGTCGATCACCAGGAGCCAGCCCACCCGGTTGATGAGATAAGGAAGGTACTCGCTGAACTTGAGCCGCGTGCGATTGCTCACGAGGTTGAAATTCCTTGCAAATTATTCAGCCGCTGCTTCTACGGGCCGCTCGCCGTGCATGATTTTGTCGACCCTACCAGTCATCAATTGCATTTACAACAATTTCAAATGCATCTATGATGGCGGCAAAGTGGGGCCGCGGCCCAGTGATCGAATGGGAGGAGCGCTGTGGAATTCGGCTATTTCACTCTGAGCGACAATCACTACGAGAACAACGCGCGGACGGCGAACCAGTTCGTCGCCGACATCGCCGAGGAAGCCCTGCTTGCCGACAAGCTCGGTATGCACTCGGCCTGGATCGGCGAGCACCATTTCAACTCGCTGGGTGTGCTTTCCTGCCCGGATATGGTGCTTGCCTATATCGCCGCACGAACAAAGCGCATCCGGCTCGCCCCGGCCGTATGCGTGCTGCCGCTGCACAACCCGATCCGCGTCGCCGAGCAATGGGCCACGCTCGATCTCTTGAGCAATGGCCGCGTGGATTTCGCGGCGGGGCGTGGCTACGATCGCCGCGAATACCTGCCCTTTCATGTCTCGTTCGAGGACAATCAGTCGATCTTCGACGAGGGGCTCGAAGTCGTCCGCAAATTATGGGCGGCGGACGGACGCATGTCCCATCACGGCAAGCATTATTCTTTTGACGATGTGCGCATTACGCCGAAGCCCGTGCAAAGGCCGATTCCCGCTTATGTCGGCTCCTTCTCCAAGCCATCGATCGAGCTGGCGGCGCGGCTCAATTGCGGCGTCATTGTCGCTCCCTTCGCCGCCGCCATGACCTTCGGCGGCTTGAAGCAGGTCGCGGATGTCTATCACGACAGCTGCGCCAAATACGGCACCAAGCCCGGCCGGCTGATGTGCAGCTATTTCACCCATTTTGCCGATAATGGCGCGCAGGAGGACGGGCAGCGCGCCCGCCAGATCCGCTATTACCGCGAATGTGTGATCCCGGCGCTGCCCGGAGATCCGAAAACCGCCCCGCCGAGCTATCGTTATTTCGTGGACATGGTCGCGCGCCTGCAGACGGTCAAACCGGAAGATCTTACCGAGAACTCGGTGCTGCTGGGCTCGCCGCAGCGGATCATGGATACGCTGAAGAAGGTAGAGGCCGCCGGATTTTCCGAGGTGATTCTTTATTTCAACGTCGGCCTCAAACCGCACCAGCAGGTGAAGGACGAGATGACTCGGTTCATGGAGGAGGTCGCCCCCGCGTTCGAGGGCGCCCACAAACAAAAGGCGGCCTAAAATCTCACGACAGAATTCAGGCTCCGGGTCCATTATGCCCGGCGAAAGTCGGCACCCGGTCACGCTCGCTGCCGCAGCAACCTGCGGATCACCTTGCCGGTGGTGGTCATCGGCATTTCATCGACGAAGGCGACCTCGCGCGGATATTCATGCGCGGATAGGCGCGTTTTGACGAAGCCTTGGATATCGGCCGCGAGCGCGTCGGAAGGGGCATGCCCCGATTTCAGCACGATGAAGGCCTTCACGATCTCGGTGCGCAGCGCATCCGGCTTTCCCACCACCGCCGCCAGCGCCACCGCGGGATGCCGGATGAGGCAGTCCTCGATCTCGGTCGGGCCGATGCGGTAGCCCGACGAGGTGATGACATCGTCGTCGCGCCCGACGAATTGGAAATAGCCATCGGCATCGGTGATACCTTGATCGCCGGTGGTCATCCAAGCGCCAATGAATTTTTCGCGCGTCGCGTCGGGCTTTCCCCAATACTGCAAGAACATCACCGGATCTGGCCGCTTGATCGCGATCTGGCCGAGCTCGCCGGGCGAACAGCGTGAGCCGTCGGGTCGGATGACGGCGACGCTATGGCCGGGTACCGGTCTGCCCATGGCGCCGGCGCGCGAAATACCGATAGCTGCGCAGGAGGCCACCACCAGATTGCATTCGGTTTGCCCATAGAACTCGTTAATGGCGATGCCGAGTGTCGCCTTGCCCCATTCGTAAGTCTCGGCGCCGAGCGCCTCGCCGCCCGAGCCGACCGAGCGCAGCTCTAGTCTCGCCTTCGGCCGCGGCGCCGAGCGCAACATCCGCAGCGCCGTCGGCGGGATGAAGGCGTTGCGCACGTGCATCTTTGCCATCAGCGCGAAGGCCCCTTCCGGGTCGAACTTCTCGAATTTTTGCGCCACCACCGGCACGCCGTAATGCAAGCCCGGCAACAACACGTTGAGCAGCCCGCCAGCCCACGCCCAATCTGCCGGTGTCCAGAACCGATCGCCGGGCTGTGGTAGGAATTCGTGCGGGACCTCGAGACCATCAGCGCGGGATCCTCGGCCATTGTGGCGACCGGCGTGAACTCGGAAACGGCGCGCGCCAGCACCGCGTTGAAGTCCTCGGCGCCGTCTGCCGGCCCGTCGATCGACCACACGAATTCGAGAGCGGGCGCGATGTCGCGGCTCACTGGAAGCTTCGCGAGCCCCTGCGCATTCGTGATCAGCATCCGTGCGCCGGAATCCTTGAGGCGGTAGGAGATCGCCTCGAGCCCGAACAGCATCGCCAAGGGCAGCGCGATCGCGCCGAGTTTGTAGATGGCGATGTGGCTCGCTGCGACGGCCGGTCCCTGCGGCAAGAGGATCGCGACGCGATCGCCCTTGGCAATCCCGCACGCAGCCAGCGCGTTGGCCAGCCGGTTCGAGGTGTCGCGCAGCGCGCCGTAACTGACCTCCTCCACCGTGCCGTCCGCACGCAGATTGAAAATGGCAGTTCGCGTGGGATCGATCCCTGCCCAGCGGTCGCAGACGTCAACGCCGATATTGTAGAACGCCGGGATTTGCCAGCGGAACGAGCGATAGAGCGCGCCGTATTCGCGCGCGGCGGGAAGGACGTGGGCCGCGTACATCGCAAGCGCAGGCTAGTGATGCAAGTCCAGGAGGTCTATAGCGCGCCGCTGTGGGGCAGCCGCGCATCACTTGGCGTGAGCCAGTCTTATTCTGCCTTTGTGTCGGCGCCGGCCGGAATCGGCAACGCGAACGCGGGTCTGCCGAAATGTCGACGCGACGTTGCTCCATTCGCCGCGTTGCTGGACATGCGCGGGATCATTGCCGGGCATCGGGCGTGCGAGCCCATATTTGGAGCCATGGGCGTCGATCCATTTCCAGACTTCTTCCGGGTTGGTCCCCTCTACAGCGGTAACGTCGACCGCGCGGCCGTGGCCATAGCCGCCGGTCCGGCGGCTTCCGCCATGGAGCGAGTTGCCCACGTGCGCCTTAAAGCCAGCGGCGAGACGCTGGCGATAGTCGTCGCGGAATGCGCTGAGTATCGACCAATGGATGCCATCGGCATCCATCGCGCGTCCGGCGTTAAAGAGCTGCTCCCGGAAGCCAGGGTCCATGCCGTCGATCACGTAGTCCTGCAATGATAAGCCCATGCGCTGGGCAGCTGCGGGATCCTTCCACGTGAAGTCGCCCGAGGAATCTTTCTTGATCGGCGCTCGCTGATAGACCTCCCACAGGTAGTCGTCGATTTCGTCGAGGACTACGGTGCCACGTTTCTGGCGCATGTCGGCGCTTTCCGGCTCCGCCGATTGCCGGGATGGGAAAGCGACGAAAGCACCCACCTTTATCAGCGCGCGCTTGATCATGTCCCGCGCCGCCGCGGTAATGGAGAGAGGCGGGTCGGGATTGACGAAGCGGATCGTTTGAACTGCGCGCGGATATTGCGGGCCGGTTTCCTCGCCCTCCTTGGCAAGGTCGGAGCTTTGCAAGCGCGCCGGCGCCGCCCGACGATAGACAACGGTCTCGTTGTTAGCGCTTTCATACCCGGACACGGCGGGCTCGCCGTCCTGGTAATTCATGATCGCCAGCGCCACCATTGCGGCTGCCGCGACACCGGCGGCAAGCTTGCCGACGAACATCGCGTGGGACAGAAGCACTCTGAACAGAAAGGTCGGCGGGCGCAGCGCTTGTGCGATCACCCGCCGGCGCAGCGTCAGCGTCACCGCCGGTCGGTGCAGCGTCGGTGCGACGCCCGGCCGGCGCGGCGACGGAGGCAGTCGTACGGGAGTGCGGCGCGCTGGTACGATGGCGCGCGAATGCCGCATTACGGCGACGAACTGTCCCGCCAAAGCGAAGCCCCCCCTCCCGATCACTCTGGGCGGATACGTCCCGCTGCCATGGCGCGCGCAGCCCCTCCCCAGGGCGACAACGGCGTCACGCCGGCACATTGCAAGTCGGACGAAAGCGAGTGATCCCCACCCCAGAAATGATCCCCGAACGGTGGAAGTTGAATTGATAAATAAGGAAAAAAATTGACCCCGCGAGGACCAATTGGCGGCGACAGTTGTGCAACGCTCGACGTATTAACCTTTCGTACACCACGTTCCAAATTGTTTGAGGCTTAGGCGGGACATCCCCGATTGCGCTGAAACTGGAAAGCGCAGCCCGCAGGCTTTGCCTGACGCACGCGACGCCGCTAAAGAAGTCTGCGCATGCGCCCTGCAACGCACTCCGCCCCACCCCGAGACACGATCCGTCCATGATTGAGGAGCCGAGCGCGCGCGGCGCCCCGAAGGGCGACATCGATTACCGGCTGCTCGTCCCATTCCTCGCCCACGTTACGCTGATCCAGACCCTGAGCCTCATCATTCGGATCACGACCTCCTACCGGGCGATCGAGCTCGGGCTTCCCGTCCTCTGGCTCGGCATTATCGCCACCGGATTCGCCATCATCCCGGTCTTCACGGCCCTGCAGGTCGGACGCTGGATCGATCGCGGCAACGACGCACGAGCAACATGGCTTGGCTCTGCGCTCGTATTCACCGCCTGCATCGGGTTTTGGGCGTGGCCTCGCTCGGCGATGTATTTGCTCGGCTTCTCCGTCCTATTGGGCTTCGGCCACATGTTCTGCATGGCCGGCCATCAGATGTTGGCGGTGCGTTCGGGCGGCAAGCGTAGCCGGGAAACCGCGCTCGGCTATTACATGGTCGCAGCGTCGATCGGGCAGGGACTCGGGCCGTTTGTGGTCGGCTGGCTGGGCGGGGCGGCCGCGCTGCCCCCCACTGGCTTGCTGTTCGCCATCAGCCTCGCCGTAGCCGCCGCGAGCGTCATCGTGGCGGTCCTGATCAGGCCCGCCGTCGCCAAGACGGCTCGTCACGATCCAGGCGATTTCATCCCGATCGGGCGACTGCTCGCGCTGCGCGGCTTTGCCGCCGTCATGGTGTCAAGCGTCGTGACCGTCACCGCGCTGGATCTCTTGGTCATTTACCTTCCTGCGCTGGGTGCTGAACGTCAGATCGATTCCAATCACATCGGACTGCTGTTGACCGTCCGCTCGGTTGCCTCGCTAGTCTCCCGCGTGTTCTACGCGCGGCTGATTTTTGCGGTCGGCCGCATGCCCCTCACCTTGATGAGCATGCTCGCCAGCGCCGCGGGGTTTCTGGTCCTGGCATTGCCGCTCCCGCTGCCGATAATTTACGCAGTTCTCATCTGCTTGGGATTCGCGATAGGCATCGCCTCGACGCTGACCCTCTCGGGCGTCATGTATCTTTCGCCGCCTGAGGTCTGTGGCACCGCATTGACGCTGCGGATGACCGGCAATCGCGTCGGGCAAATCATTTTTCCCGCGCTTGCCGGCTTTCTTGCTGCCGCCACCGGCGTCGCCGGCATCCTGCTGGCGCTCGGCCTGGGCCTCGCCCTGTCCGGAATCGCGGTCGCGGTGAGCCAGCCGACATCCTGACCGCAGATCCCCTTGCGAGACAGCGCGCGCATGGCAGACCCGATCACGATCCGCATGGGAGGCTACGGCCCTCCAACGACCGGCTTTAGCCGCGCGCTCAAGCGCATCGGCGACCTGTTGGAGGCTGAGTTCGGCGATGGTGTGGAGGTTAAATACGTCTGGAACATCATGGACCTCGGCTATCGTGCCGAGGACATCCTCTGGTTGGTCGAGCACGGCCTGCTGACGCTGGGTTATCAGTCGTCGAGCTACCTGACCGATCGGGTGCCGGAGCTCGGGATTGTCGACCTGCCGTTCCTGTTCTCACGGACGCAGTCCGCGCGTGCCGCCATGGACGGCACGCTCGGCGACGTCCTTGCCCGCAAGATCGAGGAGCGGGTGAATTTCCGAGTGCTCGGCTGGTTCGAGAACGGATTCCGACATATCTCGAATCGCCTACGGGAAGTGCGTGCGCCAGCGCATCTCGTCGGGCAAAGAATTCGCGTTCTGCCGAGCAAAGTGCAGGCACGGACATTCGAACTTTTAGGCGCGGTGCCGTTGCCGATGGATCTCACCCAGGCGATCGCGATGATCACCGCCGGCACCATCGACGCGCAGGAGAATCCGCTCTCGAATACCGTGACCTACGGCGTGCACAAATTTCATCGCTTCCATTCGCTGAGCAATCATTTCTATGTTTCGCGGCCGATCTTCCTCCACCGCACCGCATTTGATCGCTGGCCTGCCGACCTTCGGCGCGCCATGCAAAGGGCTATTACGGGCGCCGTTGCCTTTCAGCGCGATCTGCACGTCCAGGAGGAAGAGGAGGCGCGCAAGGCCATCGGGGCACAGGGTTGCGAGGTCCTCGAGCTCACCGCCGCCGAGCGCGATGCGTTCGCCAGTGCCGTCGCGCCGCTCATCAATGAGGCGCGGGTAACCTTCGGACCGGCGCTGTTCGATTTGACGGCGGTCGGCCCGGCGTGAGCGGTGTCGCGCCAGCTATCCGCGCCGCTCCTCGGGCTCGGCCAGAATCAGCGCCCAGAACACCTTGTACTTCGATTTTGGGGCGTAGGCCGCGGCAATGCCCATGCGAGTTGCGCCCTTGAGCAGCATGTTGGCGCGGTGGGGCGGCGAGTCGCG
>WNFQ01002087.1_pt1 | contig 27900 bp, 25 predicted proteins | sample 5400171 | NCBI WGS metagenome assembly WNFQ01 (sample SAMN13153356, study PRJNA577476) | soil metagenome | isolation source: 20 cm soil under Madrone tree | place: USA:California | collected 2016-06-14
GCAAGAGCCTGGGCAAGGCCTGCGCCAAAGCCTTTCCGAAGCCCTGGGTAGCCGCAGAAACCAGGGCCTGCTTGGCCCCAGGCGCGGCTTGACCCGTCGCGCGGGCGAGGGCTAATCTCCGCCCGCCTTCAAGAAAGCGCCGGCCCCATCGAGCGAGCCCGCGAATCCTTTCCGGCCCGGTGGCAGAGTGGCCATGCAGGGGACTGCAAATCCCCGTACGTCGGTTCGATTCCGGCCCGGGCCTCCAGCAACATCAATTGGTAAATTCAGCCACCTTGAAGGCCTCTGATTTCGCATCAACACTGCGCCGGTAATCGGCCCGCACACCCGAATTGTGACGCGCCACGGCCTCCAGCGCCCACCAGGAAAGATCGTTGAGATTCAACGAACAGCGCTGTCCGGCGTGCAGCATGGTTCGGTGGTGCACTTGTGCCGCTCTCGCGGCCGCGGGTTCAACGAACAGCCACCGCCGCGCGCAATTGATCGATGATGTAGTCCTGCGTCGTCGCATCCAGGTAGGGATGGAAAGGCAAGCTCAATACCCGCTGCGACAGCCTTTCGGCCACGGGCAGGCCCCCTGCAACCACCGGAAATCCAATATACGCCGGCTGCTCGTGCAGGCTTCGCGGATAATAGACCGCAGTTGGAACGCCGGCCCGTTTGAGCGCGGCGGCTACTTGATCGCGGTTGTTCAGTTTGATCGTGTATTGGGCCCAGACGGAGCTGGTGGCGTTGTCGACGTGAGGAACTTCGACGAGATCGGCGAGTGCCGCGTTGTATCTCTGGGCGACATGCTGGCGCCGCTCGATCTCCTCGGCGAATACGGAAAGCTTTGCCAGCAGCACCGCGGCCTGAAGACTGTCCAGGCGCGAATTGACGCCGATCCGGATATTGTCGTAGCGATCACGCCCCTCGCCATGCGAGCGCAAGGAGCGCAGCAGGGCGGCGGCTTCGCCATCCGCCGTGAAGATGGCGCCGCCGTCGCCGTAACAGCCGAGGGGTTTCGAGGGAAAGAAGCTCGTGGTGGTAATCGCGCCGAACGTGCCGACGCGGCGATCGCCGAGGCTGGCGCCGAAACTCTGGGCGGCATCGGAGACGACGATCAGGTTATGCTCGGCGGCGACGGATTCGATCGCCGGGTAATCCGCCGGGAAGCCGAACAGATCCACCGGCATGACCGCCCGCGGCCGCAGTCCCGCGGCTTTGGCCGTCGCCACCGCCGCCGCCAAACTGCGCGGATCGATGTTGCAGCTCTCCGCCAAAACATCGCAGAAGACAGGCGTGGCGCCGGCGATGACGACAGCTTCGGCGGAAGCCGAAAAGCTGAAGGCGGGAACGATCACCGCGTCCCCAGCCCCGATCCCCACGGCACGCAGGGCAAGGTTCAAGGCATCGGTGCCATTGGCGCAGGCAACGACATCCCAGGCACCGCAGAATTTGGCCAGCGCCTGCTCCAGCTGCGTTACCTCCGGCCCCATGACGAATTGACCATGGGCCAACACACGCTGCATGCCCTCGTCGATGCTGCGGCCCAACCGCCGGCGCTGCGCCTGCAGATCGATGAAGGGGATCGGCATTTTGACGGCAGCGGCTTTCGGCACGTCATTCATCGCATCGGCTCCGGGAATCTGGTCGATTGTGTTGTCCATGGGGCTGACTTAGCACAGCAAATGGCAAATTGCAGGAGCCAATTCGCCGCGGCCATGGGGCGCCTCTTGACGCCCCCGACCCGCCGCTGCAGCCTTGCCTTGTCTCAATCCGTAGAGCCGGCGCAAGATGGCAGCGAAACCCGGGGTATATACGGAACTCCGGGGTTCGGGAGAAAGATCATGAACGACAATCCGGGTATTCTCGCCGCCCTCGGCCGGACGATGCCGATCAAGCTTGGCCCTATAAAGATATTGGACCGTGGCGTGGGCTTGGTAATCGTGGACGAGGTCAATGGATTCGCCACCGTGGGCGCGGGCTATCTCGCCCCGCCGGTCGAAAATCCCCAGGTGATCCGCATGATTGCCGAAACCGACCGGCTTGCCCGCGCCTTCAGCCGGCACAACTGGCCGATCTTTGCCTTCCTCGACACCCATGTGCCGGGCAAGGCCGAGCCGCCCTACCCTCCCCATTGCGAGGCCGGTACCGGTCAGGAGAATCTTGTTCCGGCGCTTAAGTGGCTGGAGAACGACGCCAACGCGACCCTTGTGCGTAAGGACTGCATCAACGGCTTCGTCGGCGCGATCGCGCCCGACGGTTCCAACCGCGCGGTGGATTGGGTCAATCGGCACAAACTCGAGCAAATCCTCGTGGTCGGGATCTGCACCGACATCTGCGTCATGGATTTCGTGCTGACGTTCCTCTCCGCGCGCAACCACGATCTGATGCCGAGCCTCAAGGACATCCTCGTCTATGAAGCCGGATGCTCGACCTACGATCTGCCGCGCGAAACGGCGGAGAAACTGGGACTGGCCTCCCACGCGGCCCACCCTCAGGATGTCGCCCACTACATGGGGCTCTATTTCATGGCCTCGCGCGGCGCTCAGCTCATCGACAAGGTCGAACTCGCGGCGGGTTGAATATTTGCCGAGCGAAATCGTTGCGGACGGCCTGCCGTGGCCAACGCTGCCATGCTAAACTTCTCTCAACAAAATTAAGGGGCTAGCGGTCATGGCTGAGGTGCAAGGGGCCGGCGGATATGCCGGTCGATTGGTGATCCAAAACATTGGACTGATGCTGTCGGGCGATCTCGATCGGCCAGTCGTGGATGGCGATACCATCGTTGCCGATAACGGCAGAATTACCGCCATCGGCAGGGCCAAGGACATCGATACCGGCGGCGCGAAGATCGAGATCGATGCCAAGGGCACGGCCGTCGCCCCGGGTCTGATCGACAGTCACGTCCATCCGGTGTTCGGCGACTGGCCCCCGCGCCAGAGCCAGCTCAACTGGATCGACAGCTTCCTGCATGGCGGCGTCACCACCATGATATCAGCGGGCGAGGTCCATCTGCCGGGCCGGCCCAGGGATGCGGTGGGCGTCAAGGCCTTGGCGATTACGGCACAGCGGGCCTTCGATGCGTTTCGCCCGAGCGGGGTCAAGGTTCATGCCGGCGCCCCGGTCATCGAAAAGGGTATGGTCGAGGAAGATTTCAAGGAATTGGCCGCCGCCGGCGTGCGGCTGTTGGGCGAGGTTGGATTGGGCGGCGTCAAGACCGGCGAAGAGGCTAAGCGCATGGTAGGCTGGGCCCGCAAATACGGGATCCAGAGCACGATCCACACCGGCGGCCCTTCCATTCCCGGCTCGGGCTTGATCGACAAGGATGTGGTGCTGGAGGCCGATGCCGATGTGATCGGCCATATCAACGGCGGCCATACGGCTTTGCCCCTGGATCAGATCCGTTGCCTCTGCGAGCAATGCAAGCGCGCCGTCGAAATCGTCCACAATGGGAACGAGAAGGCGGCCCTCTACGCCATGCGCACCGCGCGCGAGATCGGCGAGCTTCACCGCGTCATCCTGGGCACCGATTCGCCGGCGGGTTCTGGCGTGCAGCCTCTGGGGATCTTGCGCATGATCGCCATGCTCTCGAGCCTGGGCGACGTGCCGGCCGAACAAGCCTTCTGCTTTGCCACCGGCAATACGGCCCGCATGCGCAAGCTCGACACCGGCCTCATCGAGGTCGGCCGCGCCGCCGATTTCGTCCTGCTCGACAAGGCACAGCACAGTGCCGGCAAAGACCTTCTCGACAGCGTCCAGCTGGGCGACTTGCCCGGTGTCGGCATGGTCGTCATCGATGGCCAGATCCGCAGCGGCCGAAGCCGCAACACACCGCCGGCGGAGAGAGTGGCCGAGATTGCTGGGCATTGAAGAAAGATGGCAGGCGCAGCAGCCGGCGAACAACGGGAGCCGTCGAACGTTGATACGCCTGCCGGCCGCCGCTTAACGCAGCCCGTCCTCTCCCTTGATCTCGTGCTTCTGCAGGCCGCCGACCCGCGCCAGCGGCCGTCCGCTGTCGGTCAGCGCCACGGCAACGACTATCTCGTCGGCGCGCGGCGCATCGGAAATTCGAATTTCGACGGCATCGAAATGGCTGCGAACGAAGGCCGCGTCCTTGTGGCCGAGCGGCACGTCGACCGCCGTGCCAAGCCCGCCCATCTTCTTGGCTGAGGGCACCAGTGCCGCGCCCTTCTCGACGGCCAGGCGCAAAGCCTTACCAAGACGGGGATGCAGGATCGCCGCGGCATGCTCCCATTCGCCCCTCTCGCCCACGATGGCCGCCTTGCCGTAACTTTCGATCCGGGCCGGTGCTACGCCCAGAGCGGCGACTGCTCGTTCGCCCAACAGAGCGCCCAGCTCTTCGCCGATCGCCATCAGGGGCTCGAGGTCTTCGGCATAGCGCCCGGCGAAAGGATTTTTGATCACCGCCGCCGCAACCGCCTTGCGGGTTGGCGGATCGACGGGCTTGCCCATCTCGGTGCGCGTTTCCTCGATGACGACGACGATCTTGCGGATCTCGGCCTTCATCGCAATCCATCCTCTCCCTTGATCTCGGATGCCTTGAGTCCCCCGGCGCGGGCGTGAATGCGTGGGCCCGTGGTCATGACCAGGGCCACCACCATTTCGTGGTCGCGAGGTGCATCGGCGATGCCGACTTCCATGGCATCGAAATGGCTGCGCACGTAACTGGCGTTAATATGGGTAACGGGAATGTCGAGGCGACAGCCTACCGGCCCGACCTTTTTCGTCGAGGAAACGATGGCCTTGGCATCGCCCAGGACGTGGCGCATGGCATAGCCGCCGGGGGCATGCCAGAGTGCGCCATGCTCCAGCTCGCCCGCCGCCCCGATGATGGCGCCCTTGCCATAGCCTTCCACCGCCTTCGGGTCGCCGCCCAGCAGATTCACCAGACGCCGGGCCATCTCGACGCCCAGGCCGTTCAATGCCTCAAGCATCGGCATGATGTCGGCGACATAACGTCCGGCATAAGGATTATGAATGGCGGCCAGAAGGGCGGCCCGCCGATGCACGCGGTCGGGGCGCGGGCCGCCCTCGTGAAATATTTCCTCTATCGTCGAATGAAATTTGCGAATCTGGATTTCCATCGGCCGTCACGATCCTTTTCATCTCACGCAATTGCAGCATCGCTGCCAGGATAAGTCCAGCATGGGTGAGCCGTCTGGCTTCGGCTTCACCGGCATCGAGCGCTCTATCGATGGCTTCCGGAGCCAACGGTCCGACCGTCACCGTTACGGGAAGGTCGCCAAGATCGCTATCGGGATCGATGGTCGATGCCGGCTGGCGAACAACGGCTCGATCGTCCACGTTCACCGCGTTTGCGATGATGGTTGCCGCCGCATCGGCTTGCGCGGCGGTTCGGGCCAAGACGGTGACCGCATCGGCTATCCCCAGGCTGAAACTGCGACCGTCCCGGCCGCTGGTGGCGATGCCGCGCACGGCACTGTCAGCCATGATCTCGGCGCGGCGGTCGATGGCGGGTGCTGACAGATCGCCGACGATTCCCGCGGTAAATTTCTCGCCGGGGATCAGATAGAGGGCGATGTCGCCACCATCGTTGACATAGGCCTTGCGCAAAGCGCGGCCTTCGATCAGGGCCGCCAGCATCTCGTCGGCGACGGCGCCGGCAACCGCGGCCATCGGGGTGATGAACCTGGCGCGATAGGGCCAAACTGCAGCGGCCATGCGCCGCGCGACAGGGCCGCTGAGTTTGGGCTGCAAGCCTTGCATCTGCCTACGCAACAGCGTCAATTCGCCGGTCAATGTGGGAAGGATGTCGGGGAATCGCACCCAGGCCTGATCATAGGCATGAGTGACTTCGTCCATCGGCCCGAAAGCTTCGATGACCAGGTCGATCGGCCCGTGATTGAGATGCAGCCGCCCATCGGCCAGCAGCCTGCGCTGGGGCGCCATGTCAGGTTCCGGGCTCCAACGGCCAGGGATTGGCGCTGCGCCAGCCGGTCAGTTGCAGCGTACCGCGATCCATGACCTCTTCGACCGGTCGCACCGAGCCCATATGGCCGCCAAGTTCGCGGTAGTCCTCCAGCCGCATGGTGAACTCGATGGGCCCCACAATGGCAGGGGTCGGGACATAGCCGAAGGCATTGTCTGGCATAGCCGCCACATCCACCATGTAGGTGATGCCCCCGCCAGGCCAAATGAAGACGGGGGCGCCACCGGAGGTGACCCGCACCAGGGCGTCGCGCACGGAACGTGTCAGCCGGATGGGATTCTCGGTCACTCCGGCGCGCAGGCTGCCGCCCGCCCCGGCCATGAACAGCACGGTCGTCAGCGCCGGTTCGCAATTCTCGCCAATGCGATCCACCACCTTGCGTATCGCCGCCGGGATCTCCTCGGCCACAGGCCTTAGCTGCTGGTCGAGCCGAAAATAGGCGGCGTCTTCGCCGGTAGTGCTGACCATCAATAGGCGCAAGCCGGGCCAGGCCATCTTCGGATCGATTTTCTCGATGATGATCAGCGGGTCTTCCACATCCGTGCCGCCCCAGCCAAGGCCGGGGTTCGCCACCTGGAAATAGCGGCCGGGAGTCGATTTGCGCCCGCGCACGCGAATGCCCGCGGGCTTCATATCGAGAAAGCGTCCGGCCTGGTGCTCGCTCAGAACCCCGGTGATGTGATCGTCGACCACGATCACCTCGTCCACATGGCCGTGCCATTGCTGGGCGAAGATGCCGATGGTCGCCGACCCGCAGCCGACCCGCATGCGTTCCTCGGCCTCGCCGTTGATGATGGGGGCCTTGCCAGCCTGCACGACCAGTTTCGCGCCGCCGTCGACCTCAAGATCGGCGGGCCCTTTGTTGCACAGCGCCAGCATCGTCTCGCAAGTGACCATGCCTTCCTTCTTGCCGCCGCCGGTCAGATGGCGCACGCCGCCCAGGGCCAGCATCTGCGAACCGTATTCGGCGGTGGTCACATGGCCCACCTGTTCGCCCTGGGCGCGGACCGCAGCCTGCTCCGGCCCGATGAAGCGGTCGGTATCGATTTTCAACTTCAACCCGCAGTAGCTGAAGATTCCCTCCGTCACCACGGTCACCATATCCACGTCCTGATGGCGGCTGGAGACGATGAAAGGCGCCGGCTTGTAGTCCGGATACGTCGTGCCGGCACCGATGCCGGTGATGAAGGTATCCGCGGTGGGCAGCAACGCGCCGGTCCATTCGCCGGCCCCCAGGAAGGGCACCATGGCGCCCTGCTTGGCCGCGGTGCGCGAGACGATGACCATGGGATCGGTGCGGGTCAGCACCCCATCCACGTTTCCGTAGCGGTCGCAGGCGCCGGTCCGTCCCGGCCGGATTCGACAAAGCACCGGGCAAGCATCACAGGTGACGATGCCATCCTTACTGTTTTTGTCCGGAGCCTCGCTCATCTCATTCCGCCGCCTGGCGCTGGAGAGCCGTCAACACTCGATCAGGTGTCGCCGGGACCCGCGTAATCCGAACACCGGTTGCATGCCGAATGGCACCCAGGATGGCAGGCGCGGTCGGGATCAGGGCCGGCTCGCCGATGCCCTTGGCACCATAGGGGCCAAGCGGTTCGCGGTCTTCCACGATGATGACCTCGATCTCCGGCATGTCGCCCACGGTTGGTATCAGATAGTCATGCAAATTCTCGCTGCGGCCCGGAAGGTATTCCTCCATCAGCGCCAGGCCCAGTCCCTGGGCAATGCCGCCGTGGATCTGGCCTTCGACCTGCTGCGGATTGATCGCCCGGCCCACGTCATGGGCCGCGACGATGCGGCTGACCTTGACACTGCCAAGTTCGATATCCACCTCGACCTCCGCCATCTGGGCGGCAAAGCCGTAGGTTGCGTAGGGGATGCCCTGCCCATCGGCATCAAGGGGCGTGGTCGGCGGATCGAAGCGCCCCTCGCCGATCAGAACATCGCCTTCCGACCCCAGTGCGGGCAGCTTCGCCAGATCGACGGTCAGCGCCCGGCCGCCCTCGCGCAAAATCACCTGGCCTGCGCCCAGTTCCAGGGCGGCGCCCTCGCCGACGTTGGCAAGGCGCAGAAGTTTGGCCCGCAGATCCTCACCCGCCGCCTTTGCCGCATTTCCGGAAACGAAGGCCTGACGCGATGCGGATGTCTTGCCCGCGTCCAAGGTGCGATCGGTGTCGCCCATGACGATGTGCAGCGCGGAAACCGGCACGCCCAGCGCGTCAGCACAAATCTGGGCTATGATAGTGTTCGATCCTTGGCCGATATCGACCGCGCCGTTGTATAGGGTAAGCCGACCGTCGCGGGTCAAGCCGACCCGCATGGAGGACGGGTTTGACATGGAGGTATTGCCGATGCCGTACCACATGCAGCCGATACCCACGCCCCGGCGCGAAACGATCTCGCGCCGATTGGCTGCCTCGGCCGCCGCGCGCGCGGCGCGCCAATGGGGCCGCAAAGTGTCCAGGCACTGGGCAAGCCCGGCGCTCGCCACCAAACCCTGGCCCGTCGCCGTGGCGTCACCTGCCCGGATGGCGTTCAGATGGCGGAACTCCAGCGGATCGAGGCCCATTAGTGTCTCATGAGCGATGGCCGCCTGGGGCACGCCGAAGCCGCGGAAGGCGCCTGCCGGCGGGCAGTTGGTGTAGATGGCCCGGGTGCGCGCGAGCACATGGGGCACGGCATAGGGCCCCGTGGCATGCACCGGCACGCGATTGGCGACCGTCGGGCCCCAGGAAGCGTAAGCGCCGGTATTGAAATCGCCTGCGAAATCCACGGCCATAAGCTTGCCGGCGCCATCACAGGCAAACCGCGCCTGGATCTTGGCCGGGTGGCGCTTGGTGCTGGCCCGCATCGATTCGGGCCGGCTATAGGTCCAGCGCACCGGGCGGCCCAGTTTCCAGGCCGCCAGCGCGATCAGCGGTTGCACTGAGAGATCGAGCTTGCCGCCGAACCCTCCCCCGCAGGCCGAGGGAACGATGCGAATGCGGCTTGGGTCGAAACCCATGATGAGCGCAATCTCGTCGCGATCCATGTAAGGAGTCTGCGTGCTGGCGAAGATCTCGATGCGCTCGCCGACCCGTCGGGCATAGCCGGCCTCGGGCTCGACATAGGCGTGTTCCACGAAGGGCGTTTCGAAGCTGCCGCTAGCCACCGCCTTGGCCGCAGCAAAGCCGGCCACCACGTCGCCCTTTCGCAAGAACCCGCGGATCAGCACGTTGTCGGGGCGAAACGCATGTAGCGCCGGCGCGCCCGGCGCCAGTGCCGCCTCGGGTTCCATGATCGCCGCGCGCGGATGCCATTCGATTGGTACTTCCTCGTCGGCGATTGCCTCGATGGCCGCGCGATCGCCGACAAGGGCAACCACCGCTTCGCCGCGATAGCGCACATGGCTCTCGGCCAAGACGGGCTGGTCTTTGATATCCGGGTAGATACCATAGGCATTGTGCGGCACATCGGCTGCGGTGAGCACCGTGACCAGACCGGGATGTCGTTGCTTCAAGTCGGCGAATGAGCCCATCTTGAAACCCGCACTGGCATGGGGCGAGCGAACCGTCCTAAGCCAAAGGCAATCGGCAGGAAAAGAATCGGCACCGTACTTCTCCGCGCCCGTCAGCTTGGCCGCGCCGTCAAGCTTGGCGATGCTGGTGCCGACCGCGGCTCCAGCCTTCGGTGAGATAGAAGGCAGCGACGATCCGACGTTGAGCACCGCATCGACGATCTTGCGATAGCCGGTGCAACGGCAAAGAACGCCGCCCAGCACATCTTCGACATCGTCCCGGCTGGGCCGGCGATTGCTTCGCAAAAGGCTTGCCGCCGCCATCAGCATGCCCGGCGTGCAGATGCCGCATTGTGCCGCGCCGTGGCGCAGGAAGGATTCCTGCAACTCGTTCAAGGCGCCGTCGGCGGCCAATCCCTCGGCCGTCGCGACGTCGCGGCCCTCGAGCTGACCAAGCGGCACCAGACAGGCGCAGACCTGCTTGCCGTCCAGCAGCACCGTGCAGGCCCCGCAATCGCCGGCGTTGCAACCGATCTTGGTGGCGGTCAACCCCAGATCCTCGCGCAAGACATCGGCCAGGCGGCGGATCGGGGGCGCCTCGAGTGCCGTCGATTTGCCATTGAGGCGGAAGCTGATCATGCGGCCCCCAACCGATTCAACGACCGACGCAGCAGCACCAGGGCGGCCTGGTGGCGGTAAACTGCGGTCGCACGCAGATCGTCGATCGGCGTCAAATGGGAAAGATGTTCAGGCCTAACCGCGGTCGCCAGCGAGCTTCCCAACGGGCGGCCCGAAAGCTCTTCCTCCAAGGCAGGTAGGCGGCGCGCGATTTCCGAACAGGCGCCGACTGCAATGCGCGCCCGCTCGACGCTGCCTTGCGCGATCTCGACGACGACTGCGACCATGACGATAGAAATGATCAGGTATTTTCGTCCGCCGAGCTTGAGAAAGCTGCTTTGCGCGTCCGCTCCGGTCCGTGGCACCAGCAGGGCCGTCACCAATTCATCGGGGCGGCGCTTGGTTTTCCGATTGCCGATAATGAATTCCCCGATGGGCATCTGGCGGCGGCCATCCAGCGAGGCAAGCTCCACCTCGGCGTCCAGCGCCATCAGGTTGGGCAAGCCGTCGGCCGCCGGCGAGGCGTTGCAGACATTGCCGACGAGGGTGGCGGTGTTCTGGATCTGGATGCCGCCGATCTCGCGCGCCGCCAGCTTCAGGCCATTGAAGGAGCATGGCAGATCGGCATGAATAAGGTCGCTCCAGGTGACACCGGCGCCGATGCGGATATATCGGGGCATGATCTTTATGCGGCGCAACTCGCTGAGACCACTGATGTCGAGCACATCCTCCGGCACCGCCCGGTCCACCCGCGCGGGGTAGAAGTCGGTGCCGCCAGCAATCACCGCCAGCCCGCCACGGCTGAGCGCGCTCAAAGCCTCGCTGAGATCGCTGGGGCGAAGGTAACTACCCATCGGTCAGGATTTACCCTTCTTTATCTTGGTTGCAGGCGCGAGTTCGCCCATCCTCCGCTCGATGTCGGCCTGGGCGGGCAAGCTCGGCTGGGCCCCTGGCGAAAGACAGGCAAGGGCACCGGCCGTGCTGCCCCAGCGCAAGGCAGTCGGCAGATCGGCCCCCTTGTCCAGCGCGGCGGCAAACGCACCGACAAAGGCGTCGCCGGCGCCGGTGGTATCGACCGGCTCGATGGCAAGCGCACCGATCTCCCAACCCTGCTTGGCCGCAAAGGCGACGGCCCCCTGCGCGCCCAAGGTCACGACAACGGCGATCCCGGTCGCCTTCGCCAGGGCAAACCCGGCCGCGCGCGGATCTTCGCCGCTTTGGCCGAGCTTGGCGGCGATCATGCCCACCTCGATCTCGTTCACCACCAGCCAGTCGAGCGCCGATAGGATAGGCTGAGGCAGCTGTCCCGCGGGCGCCACGTTCAGCAGCAGGCGGGCGCCCAACGGCCGCGCGCGCTTCACAAGGGCCCAGTTCTGGGCTGGCGACACTTCCATCTGCATGGCGACCAGACTGCGCGGTCCCAGGTATCCGTCCGCCAACTGGCTTTCGCGAACCTTCATATTGGCGCCGGAAGCAACCGCGATCATGTTCTGCCCGGCTTTGTCGACGCAGATGACAGCACAACCGGTCGGCGCGGCGCGTCGCGCCACCCCTGAGAGATCCACCCCCGCCGCCGCCATGTCTGCGAGTGCCACCTCGGCGAAACCGGCCCGGCCAACGGCACCCACCATGCGGGTCATCGCGCCGGCCCGCGCTGCCGCCAGCACCTGGTTCGCGCCCTTGCCCCCCGCCACCAGCTTGTAGGAGGGACCCAGCACCGTTTCCCCGGGACGCGGCAGGGCCCTCACCGGTACGACCAGGTCGACATTGATGGAACCGAACACGACGATCATGCGGAGCCTCGGGCAACCGCGAGGCGTTGGGCCGTCGCGCGTGCCGGAATTTCGATGCGCGCGGCCGATGCTTTGAGCGCTTTGCCGTTGAGAGTGGCGGATCGGATTGCCGCGCCCGTAAACTCGACCCACCCCGCGGGCCCAGGCGGCAACACCGCCCCCGCTGTCCGCGAGCCAACGTCGAGATGGGTCAGACGGCCCTTAATACTGGTCGAAAAGCGTGGTTGGCCCGATGTGGTGATTGCCAGCACACCCTCCCCTGATTCGATGGTCGCCAGGCCCAGCGGCGTCTGCAGCGGCCCCAAGCAGATGCTGTCGCCATGGGTAATCTCCCAGCCATCCCAAGGCGTGATATCGGTCGCCTCTGCCACGGCGATGGCCGGCATCAAGGCGCCCCAGCCGTAGAAGGAATCCGTATCGGGCTGGTCGAGGGCGGCGCCGCTGACCGAGTTGTAGTTCTCCGGGCAATGGCGGCGATGACGCCACTCGCCCTGGAACAGGCGAAAGCTGTTGTCGGCGAGTTCGCTTGCCGCCTCGGGAAAGCCGGCGCGTTTGAGGCCGTGATAGACGAGAAAATTCAAGGGCGGCCAGACGCGGCCTCGCCAATAGACATTGTCGGCAAAGGCGGGATCGTCGCGGGTGACCGAGGCAAGCATCCATTGCCCGCCGAATTTGCGCGGATCCGACAGCATGGCGACCATGGCGCGGGCCTGCTCCGGTCGTGCCGCGCCGCAGAGCAGCGGATAGAAGCTGGGTGGAGCGATACTGCGCACGAATTTTCCCGACCAAAGGCGATTGGCGAAGACGTTCCGCTCGGCATCCCAAAGAAGATCGGCGATGCGCTGCTTCAGCCCTTCGGCGTGATCGGCCAGGCGCTTGGCCTCTGCCCCCTCGCCCAATTCGCCGGCGATCAGGGAAAGCATTTCGCCGTCAAGGGCCAACAAAGAGTTGAGGCCGACGTCGGCGCTGTCGAGGGTCCAGCTCCTGGTATTCAACTGCGCCTCGTCATGGGTCGGCGAATTATCCATGCTGGATTCGTCCTTGGCCGCCAGCTTGGTTCCGCGATAGAGCCCGCCGCCGACGGGAGAGGTACCGTATTCCACCATGCCGTCGCCATTGCCGTCGCGGGTCGCCCACCACCAGTCGTGATTGGCTCGCAGCACCGGCCAGGCTTCCCGCAACAAATCGAGATCGCCCAGGCGGCGAAAGAGCATCCAGCAGATGAGGGCGCCGATGGGCGGCTGGCTGCGGTCGATCCAGGCATCGCGGCCGGTCAGCAGGCAGGGAAGATTGCCCGCCTCGGTAGCCCCGGCGAAGACGGCGCGCAGATTCTCGCGTGCCACCTCCGCATCGAACATTCCGGCCATCAACCCGTGATACAGCACGTCATCAAGCCAGACGCCGAAGCCGCCGAATTTCTGACTGACCCAGTTACGGCTGAGGGAGGTATAGGGCCGGCGGTTGACCGGATCCCAGACCGTGTTCCAGCCAATGACGTCGCGCACAGCGTCGAGCGCGCCCGCATAGGCACCGCCATGGATGCTGGGCAGTGGCGCCATGGGTTTCTCAAGGGTGGTTTTGGCCCGGGCCAGCGCCTGGCCGCGGGATTCCCCGATGGTAGCGGCAAAGGTAAAGGTAACAGCGAAGCCGCCGCGCTCGCCCCGGGAATCGAGGCAGAAATAGCCCTTGGTCTCATACTCCTGGCGCAGCGCCGCCATGTCCGGGTGAAATGTCGCCAGCAAAGGCGGCCGTTCACCCAGCACGACCACGTCATGACCGCGAATCCTCGTCGAGAGCTCGCTGGTTTCCGGATCATAGCGCCATTCGGCACCGTCTTCGCTGCTGAGCGCCAGCATCACCCAGAAACGCAGGCCCCATTCGCCCATCTTGCCGGCCTGCCAATGGCCGCGAAGGGTGAAGGCATCGGGCTTGTCATAGCTAAGCTTCAGATCGGTTCCGGCATGGGCGAGCGATAGCGCCGTGCCGTTCGCGTCCATCCGCCGAGGTCCCAGGCTGATGCCCGTCGCGCCAGCAGGAAACCGGGTGAAACTGTTGCGGCTCGCCGCATAGGCGCAAAATCCAAGGTCGAGACCCAGCGGCAGATAGCGCATGGACGCCGGGTGCTCGCTGTCCCAGCTGTTCCAAAATCGGCTCTCGGAAATTTTCGACGCCGGATTTCCCATATCCTATTTCCAGGCCGCGAGAATCGCCTCGGTGGGCGCCAGATCGATGAGATGTTCGAATCGCGGCAGGACATGCTCGAGTGTGGCGCGATGGGCGGCAGGCGAGAAACTGGTCACGGCATCGGTTGCGATCACGACCCGAAACCCGCGATCCACCGCCTCCAGCGCCGTGGCGAAGACGCAGACATCGGTCTCGACTCCACTCAACACCAGCATGCCGCAGCCGAGCCGATCGAGGGCGGGCGCGAAGGCGGCACCGGTATAAGAGGAAAACCCATCCTTGTCGATCTGCGCCTCGGGGGGCGCCTTGGCGGCCAAAGGCGCCACGAGATCGAAGAGATCGGGTGAGATATTTTCCTTCGTCACCTGCGGCCAATGCCGATAGAACCTTTGCCAAATGCCGCGCGCCGCCTCGCTGCCCGAGGGCGTGACAAACCGTGTATAGAGCGAACGTGCGGGGCGATGATCGATAAGCCGGTGGACGTTGGGCAGGATGGCGTCCAGCGTAGGCACCTGCCAGCCCGTGTCTTCGGCGAACAGGCGCTGCACGTCGACCACGATATGGACGGCATCCGCGCCGATGGGGGCCAAGGGCGCGCTCACGGCAGGACCACCACACTATGGACCGGCGACCATTCCAGGCGAACGGGCTCGCCCGGCGCCAGGGACGGCGCGCCACGGTTCTGCTCGAAGACCGTGATCTCGCGGGCGTTGACACTCACTTTGTAGGTCGTGCTCATGCCGGAATAGACGGCTTGGCTGAGGCGCCCTTCCAGCCGATTGTTGTCCGCCACCGCCGGCGTGTTCGATCCCAACAAGGCGATTTTTTCCGGCCGTACGGCGAAGATCGCAGGCTCGCCGATAGCCGGAAGCTTGTCCCCGGTGAAGAGCGCGCCGAGTTCCGTCGCGATACGGCCTTCCCCCTCCACCCGGCCTTCGAAGAAATTGGCGTCGCCGAGGAAATTGGCGGCAAACGCCGTGGTCGGCCGCTCATAGACCTCCAGCGGCCTGCCTGCTTGCACGACCTTGCCTTCGTTGAAAATGGCGACCCGGTCGGAAAGAGTCAGCGCCTCCTCCTGGTCGTGGGTGACGAAAACCGTGGTGATACCGACTTCGCGCTGAATCTGTTTCAACTCAATCTGCATCTGCTGGCGCAGGCGCTTGTCAAGCGCACCCAGGGGTTCGTCGAGAAGCAGGAGCTTGGGTCGGGTGACCAGCGCGCGCGCCAGGGCGACCCGCTGCTGCTGCCCGCCCGAGAGCTGGCGCGGGCGTCGCCGCTCGAATCCCGCCAATCTCACCAGGGCCAGCATTTCGGCCACGCGCTTTTCTACTGTCGCCCCCTGCTCGCCCCGCACGCTAAGCCCGAAGGCGACGTTTTCGAACACGCTCATATGGGGGAACAAGGCGTAGTTCTGGAATACCATACCGATCTCGCGCCGATGCACCGGCGTATGGCCGATATCCTTGCCGTCGAGGCGGATCTCGCCCTTGTCGGGCTCGACGAATCCGGCGATGGCGCGCAGCAGCGTGGTCTTGCCGCTGCCGCTGGGGCCGAGCAGGCCGAAGAACTCGCCATCGGCGAAGGTCAGCGACACGCCCGCCAGCGCGATGACGCTGTCGTAGCGCTTTTCCACCCGATCGATCTCGACGACGCTCACCGCTCGCCTCCAAATTTATAGAACCGCGCAATCAGCAGCATCAGTCCCATGGAGACCAGGATGATGATGGCTGAGATCGCATTGACCTCGGGCGTAAAGCCCTTGCGGATGGCGGAATAGATCTCGACCGGAAGCGTGGTCTTGCCGGGCGGCGCCAGGAAATAGGAGATGACGAATTGGTCGAAAGAGACGGCGAAGGCGAACAAGGCCGCGGCTACCATCCCCGGGGCCATGAGCGGCACGGTAACGCGCCAGAAGGATTGCCAGGGTGTGGCGCCCAATGTCGCCGCGGCTTCCTCGAACGCAGGTCCAAATCCCTTGAGGCGGGCGCCCACGACGATGATCACATAGGGCAGCGAGAGGGCGACATGGCCCAGCAGCAAGGCGTGGAATCCCCGGCCGATACCGATCCAGAAGAACAGCACCAGCATCGAGGTGCCGATGATCAGCCAGGGAATGGTGATGGGCGGAAACAGCAGGAGCTGGAGCAGTGACTTGCCGCGGAACTCGTATCGAGCAAAGGCGAAAGCCGCCATGGTGCCGAGCATGGTGGCCACGATCATATTGATCAGCGCCAGGACAACCGAGTTGAGGCTGGCGTCGAGGAGACGCTCGTTGCTCACCAGATGCTCGAACCACACCGTGTCCCAAACCACCGGCAGTTCGTAGAGCGGCGAGCGGTTGAAGGCCATGACGATCATCACGATGATGGGCACGTAGAGAAAGCCCAGGACCAGGGCGAGATAACCTTTCAGCAGACTCGTCCATAAGCGGTTCATGCCGCGCCCTGCAGATGCCGACGCAGGAAGGGATAGCAGACCGCCAAGATCAGCAAGACGATGCCCAGCAGAAGGAAAGAAAGGGCGGCGCCCAAGGGCCAGTTGAAGACCACGGTGAACTGATCCTCGATCACATTGCCCAGCATGATGCCGCCCGGCCCGCCAAGGATGCGCGGCTCCATGAAGGAACCGATCACCGGCACGAAGATCAGGATTGACCCGGCGACCAAACCCGGCACGCTCAGCGGCAAGAGAATACGCCAAAATACGGTGAAGCTGGCCGCGCCCAGGCTGCGCGCCGCCTCCAACAGGGAATCGTCGATGGCCTGAACCGAGATGTAACAGGTCAGAATCATGTAAGGCAGAAAGCTGTGCACCAGTCCGATGACCACGGCCCAATAAGTGAACAGGATGTTCAGATGCGGGGCGCCGGGAAAGATATCCTGGATGCCGCGGTCGATCAGGCCATCGCTGCGCAGCACCATGGTCCAGGAGAATGTCCGCACCAGCGCGTTGCTCCAGAACGGCAGCACGACCATCAGGAACAGTGCCTCGCGCCAGCGCCCCTTGATGAACTTGGCCAGCGCGAGGGCCGCGGGAAATCCCAGCAACAGGCAAATGCCGGTGACGTAGATGCCCAACATCAGGGAACGGCCGGTCAAAGTCAGGTAGAAGTCCTTGCGAAAGAAATCGAGATAGTTCTGCAAGGTGCCTTCGATGGGCCGGCCGTTCAGCGGGGCGACGGTGAGGAAGCTGAAGAAAAGCATGGCCGAGAGCGGCAGAAAGATGGTGAGTACCAGCCAGAGATAAGCGGGACCGGTGAGGGTCAAGATGGTCCATTGCCGTCGCCGGCCCAAGCCTTGCTTGTCGGGTCGTTGTTGGCTGGCTCTCACTAGGCACCCCGCAGCGCCGAAAGACGGGCGGCCCGCATGCCTGCCATGTACGGGCCGCCCTGAAAGATTACTTACCGAGTTCGGTCTTCACCTGCTGCCAAAGCTCGGTGAATTTCTTGCGCTGATCGTCGCTCAGCGGCGCCATGTAAAAGAGCCGCTCCTGCATGCCCGGCTGCCCCATGACGACGCGATTGAAGGCATCGGCCGGCAATTGTGCGTTTGCGGCATTGTTGGCCGAGGCCGGCGCGCCGACGCCCGTATCCCACTTCACGTAGAATTCGGGGCTGACCATGAAGTCGATGAATTTGTCGGCGCAGTCGACATTCTTGGCATTGGCGGCGATGGAGAGGCCGTCGAACCAGCCGATGGCGCCCTCCTTCGGCACGACGAAGGAGACCGGCAGGTGGAAAGCCTTCTTGGAGCGGGCCGCCGAGCCGCTCCAATATGTCGCGATGTCGAAGTCCTTGCCCGCCAGGTGCTTGTTCCACTCGTCCTCGGAGGACCAGAAGGTCTTGAGCTGCGGCTTGAGCGCAAGCAGCTTCTGCTTGACCTTATCCAGATCGGCGGGATTGTTCGGGTCCTGGCCGGTGGCGATGGCGCCGAATGCCACTGCCTCGACCGGATCGTCGCGCCAACCCACATGGCCGGCATAAGCCGGATCCCAAAGCGCCTGAATCGAATCCGGCGCCGGTTTGATGAGGTCGGTGTTGTAGGCAATGGAAGTCACGCCCCAGACCCAGGAGACGCCATAGGTCTTGCCGTCGGCGTTGAGGTAGCTGGAATCGCGCAGCTTCGGCGCCAGGTCCTTCCAATTCGTTATCTTGGATGTGTCGATCGCCTGGAGCAGCCCCTCCTTCGCCGCCGCCGTCGTATAGGAGCTGTTGATCAGGACAACGTCATAGGTGCCCGGGTTTGTCCGCAGCTTGGTCAGCATCTCTTCTTCGGAGTTGAAGTAGTCGTGGACCACTTTACAGCCGGTGCGATCCTGGAACAGCTTGGTGGCCCAGGCCTCGTCGGTGCCATAGCCCTGCCAGTTGAGGACGTGCAAATCTGCCGCTGCGAGCGCCGGCAGCGAATTCAACCCGCCCCAAGCAAGGGTCAGCGCGAAACCGCCAATGCCCAGGTACCGGGCAAGATCGCGACGGGTCAGTTTGCCCCGCCGATCAGAAATCGCACGCATAGCCGCCTCCCATTATTTTGTTCGTATACGAACTAATCTGCGCCTGCCCCCGCGGCCTGTCAACATCCCGGAAGTCGGCACGAGGGGTCCATATTAGCGCAACTGCTTCAGCAGGCGAAGGAGGACCGCCCTCTCCCGGGGCTTGAGGCGGGCGAGCGTATCGACCGACACGCGCAGCGCACGCCCGACCCCCTGTTCATAGGCTCTCTTGCCAGCCGCCGTCAGGGTGATGAGGACGCGCCGCCGATCCGTCGAACTGGGGGTCGATGCGATGAAGCCTCGTCTGGTCAGGCGATCGACCACGCCTTTGATGGTGGCTGCATCCATCGCCGTCAACCGGCCCAGCAAGTTCTGCGAGCAACCGCCGACTTCGCCAAGCTTGGCAATGGCGGCCCATTGGGTTGGCGTAAGGTCGTCGCCAAAATACCCGACAAACAGGAGCGAATTCTTCTGATAGGCCTGTCGCAGAATGAAGCCGATCTGGTCGTCGAGGACATAGGCTGGTTGCCTCCCGCGGCCGGAACGAGCGGTCGGTGGTGAAGACAGGGATGGATGCTTGTTCACTGTATTGCCCGGTCAATCGGCCAATCGGATAGCGCAACCGCGGGACATCTGCGAATGGCCCGCTAGCTTTACCGTATGCGTACAAACAAACTAAGTTGGCGCTTCGATCGCGTCAATCGGTAAGGGGGTACCAGGCGAGCCGAACCCGAAGCGTGGCCGCGGCGCGGCAGAATCCCGTTGAAATGGGGCAAGGCGCTCACTAAGAGAAATACAAGGCACCCCGCACGCGGCATCGCCGCATCTCGACGGGGCGGCAGATTCCAGCAGGCAAGCCTCGTGGCAGAAGCAAACTTACCCGTGTATGACCTGACCCGGATTCGGCGCGACTTCCCGATTCTCGGTGCCCGCGTGCACGATCATCCCCTCGTCTATCTTGATACGGCAGCCAGCGCCCAGAAGCCGCGAGCCGTGGTCGAAGCGATGACGCGCTTCATCGAGACCGACTATGCCAACGTCCATCGCGGCGTACATGCCTTGGGGGAGCGCGCGACCGAGGCCTATGAGCAGGCCCGGGCGCGGGTGGCGCGATTCCTGAATGCGCGATCGCCGGGCGAAATCATCTTCACATCGGGCGCCACGGCTGCGATCAATCTGGTAGCCGGCAGCTGGGGCGAGGCGAACCTTCGCGCGGGCGACCGTATCATCCTCTCCGCCCTGGAGCACCATTCGAACATCGTGCCCTGGCAGCTCTTGCGCGATCGCCATGGCGTCGAGATCGCCGTCGCAGAGGTCGACGACGAGGGCAACTTCGATCTCGCTGCCTTCGGCCGGCTCCTCGGGCCTCGCTGCAAGCTGGTCGCCGTCGCCCAGGTATCCAACGCCATCGGCACGATTCTGCCGGTTGGCGAGATCGTTAGCCTTGCCCATGCCGCTGGCGCCAAGGTGCTGATCGACGGCTGTCAGGCCGTACCCCACCAGCGGGTCGATGTCCGCGCCCTCGATTGCGACTTCTATGCCTTCGCCGGCCACAAGCTCTATGGGCCGACCGGTATCGGCGCGCTTTATGCGCGCGCCGAAATTCTGTCAGCCATGCCCCCCTGGCAAGGTGGCGGGGAAATGATTCGAACCGTGACCTTCGAACGCACCGAATTCGCCGATCCGCCGGCGCGCTTCGAGGCGGGCACGCCGAACATCGTGGGTGCCGTCGGCCTCGCCGCGGCCATCGACTATGTGGAATCGGTCGGCCTGCCGGCCATTGGCCAGCATGAACGGGCGCTGCTCGCCCATGGCACAACGGTCTTATCGCGCCTCAATGGCTTGCGCATGATCGGGACCGCAAGGCAGAAGTCCGGCATTCTTTCCTTCGTGCTGGACGGCATCCACCCCCATGACGCGGCGACATTGCTCGACAGTCGGGGCGTAGCGCTGCGTGCCGGCCATCACTGCGCCCAACCGGCCATGGACCGCTTCGGCGTCACAGGCACCCTGCGCGCCTCACTTGGGCTCTACAACACCCGGGAAGAACTCGACGCTCTGGCCGCGGCCGTGGCTGAAGTCCTGCGCCGCTTTGCCTGACGCGGGTCAGGCCAGATCGAACAGCAGCATCTCCGCCGGTTCATCGGCGACGATTTCAATGTCCGACTCTTCGCTGATCGCCGCTCCGTCGCCGGCCCGCAGCCACTGGCCGTTGGCCGTCACCGCCCCCCGCACCAATTGCAGCCAGGCATGGCGACCCGGTGCCAAAACATGCTTCACCCGATCGCCCATGCCCAGCAGCCCGGCGTAGAGCGCCACATCCTGATGGATGGTCACGGAGCCGTCACGGCCGTCGCGACTGCCCACCAATTTCAGCCGACCCTGCCGCTCGGCGCTGGGATAGCTGCGCTGCTCATAGCCGGGCGCGATGTTCTTGCTCTCCGGCAGGATCCAGATCTGCAGGAAATGCACAGGCGCATCCTTCGACGGATTGTATTCGCTATGCGTAATGCCGCTACCGGCACTCATGCGCTGCACCTCGCCGGGCTGGATCGCTGCACCGTTACCCAGGCTGTCCTTATGCTCGAGCGCGCCTTCCAGCACATAGCTGATGATTTCCATGTCGCGATGGCTGTGGGGCGGGAAGCCGCCCTCGGGCGCCACTCGATCCTCGTTGATGACCCGCAAATCGCGGAACCCCATATGGTCCGGATCGTAGTATTGGCCGAAGGAGAAGCTGTGCCGGCTATCGAGCCAGCCGAAATTGGCGCGGCCACGGGCTTCATTGGGGCGAACGGTGAGCATGTCCTCTCCTCTTAGGGCCAGGAATTCGGGAACGACATCTTATCGGCCGCACCCGATGTAGGAAGCGCAACATAGGCGCGCAATTCGTTACGGAATCGAAACCGGCCGGGTTACAGCCTGACGGCAGCGTCGGCGCGCTGTCGGCGTGGTCCGCGTCAGCCGCCCCAGCTTGCGCCCCTGATCGCCACACCTATACTCCAGCCGTGATTCTGGGCTCGCACCGCGGTGCTAGGCAAATCATCCTCGAACCCATCGGAAACCTATCTTGGACGTCTGGAACCCCGCTCAATACCACCGCTTTGCCGATGCCCGGCTGCGTCCGGCCATCGATCTGCTGGCGCGGATCACGCTGGCCGAGCCGGCGACGATCTATGACCTGGGTTGTGGCAGTGGACGCACCACGGATCTGCTCGCCCGGCGCTGGCCCAAGGCGCGAGTCGTCGGTGTGGATTCCTCGGCCAAGATGCTGGCCTCGGCACGCCAGGAATTCCCGCAGATTGAGTTCGTTCAGGCCGATCTGGCGCAATGGTCGCCCCGCGCGCCGGCCGACCTTCTTTTCAGCAACGCTGCCCTCCACTGGCTGGACGATCATCCGGCGCTGTTCCGCCGGCTCATCGGTCAGGCGGCACTAGGCGGGCAGTTTGCCGTGCAGATGCCCCACAACCATGACCAGCCGTCCCATCGTGCGATTGTAGCTGCGGTCGAGGCAGGGCCCTGGCGGCAGCGCCTGCGCCCCTTGCTGCGCCCATGCCCCGTGTCTCAGGCCGCGCAATACCACGCCATGCTGGCACCCCATACCAGCCGCCTCGATATCTGGGAGACCACTTATCTTCAGATACTCGAGGGGGCCAATCCGGTGGCCGAATGGACCAAGGGAACGGCGCTCAACCCCTTTCTCGAAGCGCTCGAGGCATCCGAGCGCGCCGAATTCGAGGCGGCCTACCGTGCCTTCGTCGTCGAGGCCTACCCGCCCGATGCCCAGGGCAAGACTTTGTTCCCGTTCAGCCGTCTCTTCTTCGTCGCCGAGCGAGACAGCGTTGGATAGGGCAGCCCGCCTCGCCCGGTTGCGCGTCGTCGGGGCATTTCTGGTCGGCCTGACGATTCCCATTTCGACGACGATTTCCGAAATCGTCACTGGAGCTGCCTTTCTCGTCCTGCTGATCGAATGGCAGCCCCGCGAAAATTGGCAACGAATTCGAGCCAACCCCGTCGTCTGGGCGAGCTTGGGGTTGTACATTCTTCTAGGGCTTTGCATGCTCTATAGCGTGGCGCCACTGCCCGAGGCGGCGCGGGTCTGGCTGAAATACCGCGAGCTCGTCTATCTGCCGCTGTTTCTCCTGCTGTGCCGCGATCAGCTGGCCGCGCGGGCGGGACTTTTCGGCTTCCTCACGGCCATGGCGGCGATATTTCTGCTAGGCGTTTATCACTGGCTGTCCTACATGCATAGGCCGCTATCGCCCTTTGCTTACGGCGGCGTCTTCGGCAGCTACATCACCGAGGGCGTCATGATGGCGCTGGCCGCATATTACCTGGCGGTCGAGGCGATCCTGGAGCCCCGTTGGCGGAAATTTGCGGCACTCGCCGCGGGCCTCGCTCTGTTCTATGTCCTCTTCGTCAGCGTAGGACGCACCGGCTATGTCGTTGCGCTTGGCCTCGCCCTTCTTCTGCTGTTTCGGGCGGCATCGCGGAAATGGCTGCCACCGGGTGTCCTGCTGATCGTCATGGCCTTCGGCAGTGTGCTTCTCATCTCCCCCGATCTGGCGCAGCGAATGTCGGGCGTCGTCCTCGGCATGCAGGGATCGCACGACGGCGCGGCTGCAAATAGTGCCGGTGCAAATAGTGCAGGTGCCCGGATGCGGTTCTATCGCGGCGCCCTCGTGGTCATCGCGCGTCACCCCATCTTCGGCACCGGTACGGGCAGCTTCAATCGGGTCTACAACGATCAAGCGGCGATCGAGAATCAGGCGCTTACCACCAATCCGCACAACGAATATCTGATGATCGGCGTGCAGACCGGCATCCTGGGCGTGGCCGCCCTGCTGGCCCTGCTTGGCACCCTCTGGTTCCATGCCGCGCGCTTGCCGGTCGGCGACGCCTGGCGCGGACGGGGCGTCGCCCTGGCACTTGCCATAAATTGCCTTTTCAACTCGTCGCTGCTCGACCATGTGGATGGCCAATCCTTCGCCTTCCAGATCGGCCTTTTCTATTTCGGAGTCCGCGGACGTGAAGATCAGCGTCATCATCACGACCTATAATCGGCCCGATGCTTTGAGCCTGGTGCTGCGCGCGCTCGCCGCGCAGAATGCCGGGAATTTCGAGGTCTTGGTCGCCGACGACGGCTCGACGCCGCAAACCGCAGCCACCCTCGACGCCTTGCGGCCACATCTTCCCTATGAACTGCATCATGTCTGGCAGGCCGACGAGGGGTTTCGCGCGCCCATGGCACGAAATCGCGCGGCGGCAGCGGCACGGGGCACCTATCTGATTTTTCTCGACGGCGATTGCCTGCCGCTGGTGGATTTCATCGCCATGCATCGCCGCCTGGCCCGCGAAGGCTGGTTTGTCAGCGGCAATCGTGTGCTCTTGAGTCAGGCTTTCAGCGAGCGGGCCACGCGCGAACAGATTCCGCTGTGGCGTTGGAGTGCGCGCCGGTGGATGGCCGCGCGGCTGACCGGCAAGGTCAACCGGTTGACGCCGCTGCTTCGCCTGATCAACTGGAGCCACCCGCGCGGCGGTTGGGTCGGTGCCAAGACCTGCAATCTCGCTGCCTGGCGCAGCGACTTCCTGGTCGTCAACGGCTTCGACGAGGACTTCGTCGGCTGGGGCTATGAGGATAGCGACTTCGTCCAACGGCTGCTGAACGCCGGCCGCCGGCGGCGAACGACACGCTGGGCCGTGCCGGTGCTCCACCTTTGGCATCGTGCCCAGGACCGCAGCCGCGAGCGGGCCAACTATGCCCGCCTCGAACAGACGATCTCCTCCGGCGCCATCCGGGCCAGCCGCGGGGTCGAACGCTACCTCAAGGCGGCTTAGCCAGTGTCGCGCCGACGCCCCGTGGAGCCACTAATTATTTGATCTGGTGGCCTGATTCACCTAACGCTTCGGTATGAAGCATAAGCACCCGACCTCACCGAAATGACGGCTCCCGCGTCCTCGTCGCGCGCGCCATCGCGCGTCCTCGTCGTGGGCCCGGCCTGGGTCGGCGACATGGTCATGGCGCAAAGCCTGTTCGCCGCGCTCAAGGAAATGCACCCCGGGGCGGAGATCGACGTGTTGGCACCGCGCTGGACCCTACCCTTGCTGCGCTTCATGCCGGAGGTTCGCCAAGCCATCGAACAGCCCCTGGGCCATGGCGAACTCGGACTCGCCGCGCGATATCGGCTGGGTAAGACGTTGCGCGGCCAAGGCTACGATCTGGCGTTCGTCTTGCCAGGGTCGGTGAAGGCGGCCCTGATTCCGCTGTGGGCCGCCATTCGCGAGCGCCGCGGATATGGCGGGGCGTTTCGCCGGTTGTTGCTGACGGAGGCGCGCTCAAAGCCAGACCTTCCGCAGGTCGATAGCTATGTCGCCCTGGCCGATTGGCCGGGCCAGCCGCCGCGACCACGCTTGACCCTGCCGCAGGCGGTGAGCGCGCAGGCGCTGGAAGCACTCGGCCTCGCCCGGCCCACTGCACCGCTCCTGGCGATTGCCCCCGGCGCCGAATACGGCCCCGCCAAGCGCTGGCCCGCCCGGCATTTCGCCGCTGTCGCCGCGGACCGGCGCGCTGAGGGCTGGCAGGTCTGGCTGCTCGGCTCCGCCGCCGATCGCGAGACGGCTGCCGAGATTCCTTGCGACCAGAATCTGACGGGCCTTACCAGCCTGGATCAGGCGGTCGCGCTGCTTGGTCTCGCCGACGCCGTGGTCAGCAATGATTCGGGCCTGATGCATGTCGCCGCAGCCCTTGATCGACCGCAGGTGGCGCTGTTCGGCCCATCCGATCCGGGGCGCACCGGCCCCCGCAATCCGGCGGCCCAGGTGCTGCGCCGCGGCCTCGACTGCAGCCCTTGCAACAGGCGAGTTTGTCCGCTGGGCCATCATCGCTGCCTGGAAGATCTGTTCCCGGAAAGCGTCCTGGCTGCCTTGCCCCGGGACGAGGACCGGCGTCGATGAGAATCCTGGTGATCAAGACATCATCGCTGGGCGATGTATTGCAGACCCTGCCAGCAGTGAGCGACGCAAGGCGGGCGAAGCCCGATCTCACCATCGATTGGCTGGTGGAGGAGGCCTTTGCACCGGCGCCCGCCTGGCATCCTGGCGTGGCCGACGTCATCCCCATCGCGCTGCGCCGATGGCGCAAACAGATCCAGGCGAGGCAGATTCTCGCCCTGATCCGGCGGTTGCGCGAGCAACGCTACGATCTGGTAATCGACGCCCAAGGCCTGCTCAGGAGCGCGGCTTTGACCTCGATCGCGCGCGGGCCCTCCGCCGGCCTCGATTCCCGATCGGCGCGGGAAGGCTTGGCCTCGCTGATTTATGGCCGTCGAATTTCCGTGCCCCGCGATATGCATGCGGTGGAGCGGCTTCGCCGCTTGTTCGCCGGGGCCCTGGGCTATGCCCTGCCGATATCGGCGCCCGACTACGGCCTGAAGCCGGCCGAGCGCCCCGCCAAGCCGCGCCTTCTCCTGCTGCATGGGGCCACATGGGCGACGAAGCGCTGGCCGGAAATCTATTGGAGCGATGTGGTCCGCCGGGCGATCCGGGCCGGCATCGAGCCGGTGCTGCGCTGGCATGACGCGGCCGAACGCGCTTCAGCCGAACGGATCGCCGCGGGTACCTATGGCACGGTCATCCTGCCGGCACCGGATTTGGAGGCGCTGCGTCGGGTGATCACCGGCACCACCATGGTGGTCGCCAATGACAGCGGCCCGGCGCATCTGGCCGCGGCCCTTGGCGTGCCCAGCATCACCTTCTATGGCGCGACCCGGCCGGCGCATAACGGCACGCTGGGGCCAAATCAGATTCATCTCGCGGCCGAATTTCCCTGCTCGCCCTGCCGCAGCCGCATCTGCACCTACCGAGGCCCAGCGCGGGTGGAGCCGGCTTGTTATGGAACAATCCCGCCGGAACGGGTCTGGCGCGAGATCGAGCGTATGATTGAGAAATAGCGGCGAGTTCTAAAGATAGGGATCGGCCGCTTCGAGGAAATTGGCGACGTAATCCTTGATCCCATCCTCTATAGAAGCGAAGGGGCGATCGTAGCCGGCTGCCTTCAGGCGCTGGATGGGCGCCTCGGTCATATATTGATAGCCGGGTTTCAGCGCCTCAGGCATATCGAAATACTCGACCGCCAGATTCAACTTCGGCAGTGTGGCCATCAACGCCTTGGCGACATCGAGAAAGCTGCGCGCGGTGCCGCTGCCTAGATTGTAGAGACCGCTCACCTTCGGATGATCGAGCAGCCAGAGAATGACTTGGGCGCAGTCGCGCACATAGACGAAGTCGCGCAACTGCCCTCCATCGGCATAGTCGGGCCGATACGACTTGAATAGCCGCAATTTTCCCGTCGACTTGGCCTGGGCGTGCAGCTGGGCCAGCACGCTTCGCATCGGCCCCTTGTGATACTCGTTGGGACCATAGACGTTGAAGAATTTGAGTCCCACCCATTGCGAGGGCACAGGCTCGCCCAAGGACACCCGTCGCGCGATGCTGCGGTCGACCAGATGCTTGCTCCAGGCATAGCCGTTCATGGGGCGAAGCTTGGCCAGCGCCTCGGGCCGGCCGTCGTCGTCGAAGCCGTTGGACCCATCGCCATAAGTGGCCGCCGAGGAGGCGTAGATGAACGGCTTGTCGAGGGCGGTACAAAAATCCCACAGCGCCAGCGAAAGCCGAACATTGTTTTCAGCGAGACTGTCGCCATCGGACTCCGTCGTGGCCGAAATGGCACCGAGATGGACTACCCCCCGCACACGGTCGTGACGGCGCGACAACCATTCGAGGCATTGCGCGGGCGCCACCAGCTCGGTGACCTCATGCTTGGCAATGTTGCGCCACTTGTCTCCGGTGCCGAATGAATCGCAGACCACGACGCGCTCGCCGCGGGCCGCCAAGGCCGCCACCACATTGGATCCAATGAATCCGGCGCCGCCGGTAACGAGAATCATGATCGACCCTTCCCCCCCACCCGGGCAATCGTCCCGGTCGTGCTGTGGCCCGCCAGCAGTTCAGCCAGCATGACGCGGCCGCCATGACTCTGAACTACATCGGCGCCGACTACCTGATCGAGCCGATAATCGGCACCCTTCACCAGCAGTTCCGGCTGGATCGCGCGAATGAGTGCGATGGGCGTGTCCTCGTCGAACATCAGGACCAGATCGACCGCGCTCATGGAAGCCAGCACGATGCCTCGCGCGGTCTCGTTCTGCACTGGCCGATCCGGACCCTTGAGTCGGTGGATCGAGGCATCGCTGTTGAGACCCACGATCAGACGGTCGGCCGCACCGCGCGCCTGGCTCAATAGCGAGACATGGCCAGGGTGGATCAGATCGAAACAGCCGTTGGTAAAGGCGATGCGATCGCCC
>WNFQ01000851.1_pt1 | contig 27889 bp, 25 predicted proteins | sample 5400171 | NCBI WGS metagenome assembly WNFQ01 (sample SAMN13153356, study PRJNA577476) | soil metagenome | isolation source: 20 cm soil under Madrone tree | place: USA:California | collected 2016-06-14
CCTTTCTGATCCCTGAGACCACGTCAGCAATCAACTCCTCGACCCCGCTCTCCCAGCGCGTGGTTGCTTACAACATCGAGGCCAAGTACGATGCGGCAAGGCATACTCTCGACGGAATCGAAGTCCTGACCTATCACAACCTGACCGGTCAGCCGCTGGACCGGTTTCCCTTCCATCTCTATCTCAATTCCTTCCAGCCTAAGTCGACGTGGATGCGCGAAGCCAAAGCCATGGGCAGCCGTGACGTCCGCTACGAGAAGTGGGAGGACAAGTATTACGGTGCCGACGAAATCAAAAGTTTTGAAGTTGTGGGCCAGGGCGATCTCACGTCCAAGCTCGAATACATTCAACCGGACGACGGGAACAAAGACGACAAAAGCGTAGTGCAGGTCGTCCTCCCCAAAGCTGTGGCCCCGGGCGAATCCATTCAGTTCAAGATCAAATTCCACGACCAGTTTCCCGAGACCCAGGCCCGAACTGGGTGGAAGCGCGACTTTGTCCTCGGAGGACAGTGGTTTCCGAAGGTCGGCGTCTGGTGGAACGGTGCTTGGAATTGCCATCAATTCCACGTGACCACCGAGTTCTTCGCGGATTTCGGCGTATACGACGTTACCCTCACTCTTCCGCACTACGAAGTGGTCGGGGCCACCGGAGTCCTGGTCAACACGGTCAACAACGCGGACGCCACTCAAACCCTCACCTACCACGGCGACGACATCCACGATTTCGCCTGGACTGCCAGCCCGCGGTACAAAGTGGGAGAAGATACTTTCCCAGGAGCCATGGGCCCGGTTCAACTCCGTCTGCTGATGCAGCCCGCGCACTGGAGCCAGGAAGCACGCCACGCGAAGATCCTCAAGCAAACGCTCGAGCACTTCGAGCGCTGGTATGGCCCCTATCCCTACAAAACTCTGACGCTTGTGGACCCGGAGCCTGATTCCGCCGCGGGCGGTATGGAATATCCGACCTTTATCACCGGCGACACCACCTGGTGGATGCCCGATGGCGTCCATCTTCCCGAGGTGGTGGTGGAGCACGAATTCGGCCACCAGTACTGGTATGGCATGGTCGCTACCAACGAATTTGAGGACGCGTGGTTGGATGAAGGTGTGAACAGTTACACCGAGGTGAAGATACTGGATGACGTGCTTGGCCGGGATACTTCATTCCTCGACCAATTTGGAATAACGGCCGGAGAGCACGAACTGCAGCGCCTGCAATTCATTGGAGTGGCCGATCTGGACCCAATGGCCCGCAAGGCCTACGAGTACGCTAGTTTTAACTCTTACGGCGGCATCACCTACGGCAAGACCGCCAGCGTTTTGCTCACCCTGGAGAAAGTCATAGGCGAAGACACCGTGCAGAAGGCCCTGCACACCTATTTCATGCGCTATCGGTTCACGCATCCGACCAAGGAGGATTTCCTCAAGACGTTCGAAGAGGTTTCGGGCAAGGACTTGCGTTGGTATTTCAACCAGGCCGTCTACGGCACGCAGGTATTTGACTATGAAGTGATGCGCGTCGGTTCCTATCCCGCAGCCTGGTACGAAAAGGATGTCAAGGAAAAGAAGGGCGAAACGGTGTACGAATCAAGAGTCCAGATCCATCGAAAAGGGGAGTTCGTCTTCCCGGTAGAGATCGAGGTTAAGTTCGACAACGGGGAGAAGGTCCGGGAGCAGTGGGACGGCCAGGATCGCTGGACTAGATTCACTTATCAGAAGAGAGCCAAGCCCGAGTCGGTCGAAGTCGACCCCGACCACAAGATCAATCTTGACCGGGACGATTTCAACAACAGTCGGACCGCCGAACCGAGGGCCGCAGCGACGCGCAAGCTGGCCAACTACTGGAATTTCGTGAGCCAGACACTTGCTCAATTCCTTACCTGGTGGCTGGTCTAGGAGAAAACAAGACAATGAGCGACGAGGGCAGCTTGATTTCTGCGGGTCTTCGCATCGTAAACCGGCACAAGCGCTACATCTTTTGGTTCTGGGTGCTCAATCTGACCCTGGCGGAATTTGGCACCGCCGCCTTCCGGAACCAGATGCATGGCGGGCTGGATCATAGCTTGCTCGCGGACAAACTTCTTCATGGATTCGCCCTGCTAGTGTTCGTCGAATTGCTGACTCGTCCCGAAACCGGTTCTATGACCGGTTCAACGATGCCCGCGATGTATTTCGCGATTCTGTTCTTCCTAACTACGTTGCTGCTCATGCCGGGCGTGCTCGAAGGTTACACGTCCGAAGGGCGCCTCTCTCGCGAGGAATTCTTCCTCGCTTGCGGGCGCAACCTCTGGAGGTTCGTCCGCCTGCTGCTATTTTTCGCGATCATCGCCGGACCGATCGCCGGCATGCTTTTCGGCATCAAGGCTGCCTTGGTAAAAGTAGCTGGCAAAAGTACGAACGAAATGGCGCCTTTTTACACCAGCCTGTTGACGTCGCTCGTGATTTTCCTCACCTTGACCGGGATTCGCATCTGGTTTGATCTGGCGCAGGTCGATGTGGGGGTACGCGATCAAAGTGCGGTGCGGAAGTCAGTCGCTGCAGGATTCCGGTACGCACGTCGGCATCTATTTCGGCTGCTGGCCACCTACTCGGGGATTGCTCTGGTGGGCTTGCTGGTTCTGGTCGCGGGCGTTTGGATATGGCATGCTCTGGTTCGCCCCAGCAGTGTTTTCGGGACTTTCTTAGTAAGCCAGGTTATGCTGATCCTATGGCTCTGGGCGCGCTTTTGGCAGCGTGCCGCGGCGGTCGCCTATTACCTCCGGGAATCATCGCTCCCCGTGCCCCTTCCAGCCGTTTCTGAGCCCGTTCCACTGCCCGAGCCAGCCGCTCCGCTGGTGCCTCCGACTCCCGAAGGGGCGGCACCGGCCTGAGAACGGCTTTTCCACAGTTCCTCTGAAATGCCCGTCCAACAAGGCTTCCGGCATAGCACGTTAGTGGGTAATGAGTAGCACGGAAGTGCTATTTGCAGATGCTCGACTCCCGTTTACCTTGTCCAGCGAGCAGTTCTGGGGGAGGGCTGCCCGGGCGCCCGTGACTCGAAAGAGTCCGGGCGCTCGTTATTGGTGCGGCATTTTCCAGTCATCCACTTCGCCCCAAAACAAGAAGGGCGACGCCGAAGCGTCGCCCGCTATTTCTTTCTGTACGGGAATCAGTGCGTCGAAATCGTGAAGTTCACCGTAATCGGCACCTGCGTCTCGACCGGCTGCCCACCCTGTAAATGGGGTCTGAAACGCCATTGCTTCACGGCCTCGCGAGCCGCGTCAGCCAGGATCGCCGGCCCTCCCAGCACGCTCAGGCTCTGAATTCCGCCGTCTTTCCCAACGCGCGCATCCAACCGCACAATACCCTCAACCTTCATCTGTCGAGCTAACAGCGGATATTCAGGCCGTACTGGCCGCGAGAGAACTTGCCGGGCGTCCGTGGACATCTGCACGCGTTCCCCAGCATTGCTCAAGGGAGCGTTGCCGACACTCGCCATTTCCGTAGGCGGTTCTGACGCGTCGGGAACCACTGTTCCCGGTTGCATCACAACCTTGACCGACGGTGCGCCCGGTCTGACCTGTTGAATCCGGTCGCCTGACACCACGTCCACCCGGAGCGGTGGCAGCACAGCGCGGGCGGTTGTAGCCGCCGGGGGCGGAGCTGCGGGAGCCACGTTTTCCGCGCTTTTGGGCAACGCCGAATGCCCTCTCTTCTTGGGCGCTGGAATGGAACGCGGCGTAGAAGGGCTGGCCATGGACGGACTTTCTGTCCCTATGTTGGCAGCCTCAACCGTTGCCACGGTCGCCGAATCGTCAATGACTTCGGAGTCTGCGCTGGTATCGGTCGAAGGGAACCAGAAGTCCCGGTCCTTGACCAGCACCAGTCCAAGCGCCACCAGCAGCAGAATCAGGGCGATTACCATCCGCCGCCGTTGCCGCTGATCGTCCTCCGCCGGGAACGTAGGGGGGGCCACTACCCGGGGCTGGATGTGCTGCTCTTCAACCTCTTGTCGTTCTAACTGGTCTAACATGCGGGCCCTACCCTTCCTTGCAGCCCTTTGGGGAAGGCGTAAGTTCGACTTCAGTATGCCTTGAAATCGCGCGCAAAGCTAGAAAAACTCACGGCTTCCCCCTGTGAGCGTCGTCACAGCCAATTGTGGCAGCAATCACAACGGTGGGTAACCTCCGGGCGGATACTGTTACCGTGACACGGGTCACAGGCGTCTGGTCATTGGCCATGCCCGTAAGTCTTTGACGCACATGGCCGGAGACGGCCCCTGATGCCCCCAACGAGGCCAGTAGCGCGAAGTGTCATCCCGGGGGAACTTATGCTCTCGCCATACGGACGGGACATCGTCGAAAGCTGTCTGACCCGCAAAATGGGGGCGGAGCGCCTGTTCTGTGACCTGCCGACCTCGGCGCTGCAGTCCTTCGAATCCATCAAGTACGCGACCGCTTATGTTAAGGGGGCGATTCTATTTGTCGAGGGCAAGCCCCGCGCGGCATCTTCGTTCTTTGCAAGGGACGCGTGAAGCTCTCCATATCTATGCGACCGATGGGAAAACCCTGATCCTGAAAATTGCCGAACCTGGCGAAGTTCTGCATCTCAGCGCCACCGTCTCGGGCAAGCCCTACGAATTGACTGCCGAGACCATCGATCCCTGTGAGGTCAACTTCGTAAAGCGCGAGGATTTTCTTCGCTTTCTCCGAGAGCATTCGGACGCACGCTTCAAGGTCGCTGAACAACTCAGCGAGAAATACAACAACGCGTGTCACGAAGTCAGGTCGCTTGACCTGTCTCAGTCTGCGGGCGAGAAACTCGCCAAACTTCTTCCCGCATGGAGTTCCAATAATGGAGAGGGAAACAAGCAGGAGCCTCGCTTGAAGCTGGCGCTGACCCACGAGGAGATCGCACAGATGATCGGAATCTCGCCTCTTGGCGGATTTGAAGAAGCGCCAAATCGTGCAGGCGAAGAGTTCCCCGCTCGTCATTCGCAACAAAGCGGCTCTCAAGGCCATGGCCACCAACAACTGAAATTTTTCGCAACGACTCCTGTGCGAAAAGTCACGGCAACCGGTGACTCCAATCACTGTGCTTTTCTGCGCCGCCGTGAAGCTGAATGCTGAATGCTGAGTGCTGCGACAGAATGTTTGAGCTGTAGGGCGTGCTATGCTCGGAAGCCGGGTCGATATCCTTGGCTTTTGACAAGCTTACCTCTGGACCACGACGGCCTGCGGAGCCCGGCGCTGGTTCTCGCCCTGGTGTTGAACAATCACTTCAGTCTGTAAATCCTACACATTTATTGAAGCCTCTGGACGGGAAGCCGGATTTTCTTGCGCTTCGCGAGCGCGTTTCTGCGGGTGTTTTGGAGGCGCTGCCGGGACTTTTGCGGGAGACGCCGGATCCGGATTCTGCCTTGCTGATGCTGGAGCGCTTGGTCGCAGAGTCGAGCGAGCGAGTGATTGGGGTGCTCAACCGGCATCCTCAGGTGGTGCACTACGCAATCATGGTGTTTGGGCATTCCCGGTTTCTGGGGGAAACTCTGGTGCAGAATCCGGATCTGCTGGAGTCTCTGCTGAACCGCTCGCGACTCGACCGCAGTTATTCGGGCGAAGAATTTCAGGGGGCCTTGAAGGCGTTCCGATCGCAGGGGCGGGAGAGCGACCTGTCGACCACGTTGGCGCGATTCAAGCGGCGGGAGTATGTGCGGATCGTGTTGCGCGATCTGCTGGGGATCGCGCCGCTGGCGGAGACCACGGGAGAAATCTCGGCGCTTTCGGATGCGCTGATCATGGAGGCATTGCGCGAGGCGGAAGCTGTGTTGCGGGAAAAGTATGGATCGCGTCAGGATGGAACCCTGGAGGGGCGGCGCGGAGCGCGACGATTTGCGGTTTTGTCGTTGGGAAAGCTGGGAGGCAATGAGCTGAATTACAGTTCTGATGTCGACCTGATGTACCTGTTCGGCGACGACCCAGGAGAAGACACGCCTGCGACACAGGAATATTTCATCCGCCTGGCGCAGCAGGTGACCGATCTTGTTTCGCGCGTGACCCGGGAAGGCCCGGTCTTCCGGATTGATCTGCGGTTGCGGCCGCGAGGCGCGGACGGGGAACTGGCGATCAGTCTGGGACAGGCGCTGCGCTATTACAGATCCACGGCACAGGACTGGGAGCTGCAAGCACTGATCAAGGTGCGACACTCGGGGGGAGATGCGGAGTTGACGCAGGCGTTTATTCGCGGGGTGCAACCGCACGTGTATACCGAGAAGATCAACTTTTCCGCTATCAAGACGGCGTTGGTAGCGCGAGAGCGGATGCAGCGGCAACGGCTGCGGCGGGCGGGCACAGCGCATCCGCAAGCGGCGATCAATATCAAGCTTGATCATGGCGGGATTCGCGACATTGAGTTCCTGGTGCAGTGTCTGCAGCGGGTGTATGGGGGTAGGGAACCGTGGCTGCGGTCACGAGGAACGCTGTTTGCGTTGCAGAAGCTGCACGACAAGGGGCACATCAGCGGGAAAGAGTTTCACGAGCTGACCAGCGCTTACGAATTTCTTCGGCATCTGGAACATCGACTGCAACTGCGGCATGGGCAGCAGACGCATGTGCTGCCAACTTCCGAGGCGGAGTTGCGGATTATTGCTTCGTCGATGGACCGGGCGGAGGAGGCGATGCGGGACGCTTCCGATCTGGTGACTCTCGTGCAGCAGCGGATGGCGGCGGTGTCGGGGATCTACAAGCGTGCCATCTTTCAGCAACAGACGCGGGAAGGGCAGGAGGTCGCGGATACGGCATTCGCGCTGCGCGGAGAGATGGAGGGCACGGCTCCGGACGCGTCGAATCAGGAGATTCTGGAGCGTCTGGCGGGCGACTCGCCTCGGCTCTATGCCATTGCACGCCGCGAGGAGTTGGCGCCGGCGGCGCGTCGAAATTTGTTTCGCTTCCTGAGCTCGGCGCTGACTAGTTCGGAGCGATACGCGGCGGTGGTGCGGCAGCCGGAGGCGGTGGAGCTGGGGGCGGCGGGACGCAGTCCGATCCGGTATTTGCGTACGTGGCTTCGTCACCTTCTTCTTATGGGGAGAAGCTGTCGCTGTTGCGGAGGCATTACCGGCATCGGGAATTGGCGGAGGGAGCGCGCGATGTGGCCGGGGTGCGCGACGTGTACAGCTCCTTGGCGGCGACGACGGCGGGAGCGGAAGACGCGATTGCGGCGGCGTTTGGGATTGCGGAGAAGCCCGCTGGGCTGGCTGTGTTTGCATTGGGGCGCTTGGGGACGGGAGAGTTCGATGTGGCCTCGGACGCGGACTTGCTGTTTGTGCGCAGCGAGGATGCGGAGGGAGAGTCATTGAGCCGCGGGGTCGAGCGCATGGTGCAGGCGCTGTCGGCTTACACGCAGGATGGGATGGTGTTTGCGGTGGACACGCGGTTGCGTCCGCGGGGCGGGGAAGGAGAGTTGTTGGTTACGGTGCCGCAGCTGGAAACATATTTTCAACGCGAGGCCCAGGCTTGGGAGGCGCTGTTGTATACGAAACTGCGGTTTCTGGCGGGGGATCGGAAACTGGGAGAGCGCGCATTGCGCGCAACGGGCGGACTGTTTGCGCGCTTCGAGAGTGAGCCGGGGGTGTTGCCCGCAATTCGAGAAATGCGGAAGAAGCTGGAAGGGAATCAGGATTCGGAGAGGAACTTCAAAACTGCACCCGGAGGAACTTACGACATTGATTTCATCACGAGCTTCCTGTTGGTGAAGCATGGGATTTCTGAGAAGAGCGGCACGTTTCGGGATCGGTTGTGGCGGTGCGCGTCGGGAGGAGTTCTCGAGAAGCGAGATGCGGCGCGCTTGGATCATGCTGCGGAATTGTTGCGGACAGTCGAGCACGTGGTGCGTCTCGTGGTGGGACGAGCATGGAAGTGGTTGCCGGCTACGGAACATGCGCGGCGGGTAACGGAGGAATTGATGGGTCGGATTCTCGATCGATCGTTCCCGGAGGGATTGGAACCGGAGTTGGAGCGGACTTGTGCGGAAGTGCGGGGGATTTATGAGCGGGTGTTGCGGGAGGTGGGGTAGAGACTGGCAGGCGTCGGTCGTCAGTCTTCAGGAGCCGTCAGGGTGTGAATCCCATGGGACAGACAGTCGCGGAAACTCCACCCTTCGACTGCGCTGAGGGCAGCTTCTAGCGCACAGGAGGCGCTAGAGTGGGGCACCCGCGGTACGTGCTACCATCGGCTTTTTGTCAGGGAAAGATGACATGACTACTTACCACATTGCGCAAGTCAATATCGGCCGCGTGCGGGCTGGGCTGGACGATCCTCGGATGGCGGGATTTGTGAACCGGCTGGACGAGATCAACGCGCTGGCGGATCGCAGTCCGGGATTTGTTTGGCGGCTGCAGACTTCGGCCGGGAATGCGACTTATTTTCGACCTTACGAGGATGATCGAATCCTGCTCAACCTGTCCGTGTGGGAAACCATCGAGGAACTCAGACACTATGTTTATCGCACGGCTCACGTGGAGTTGCTTCGACAGAGACAGGAGTGGTTCGAGACCTTTGCCGGGACCTATGCGGCTCTGTGGTGGGTGCCGGCGGGTCACATTCCAGGGATCGACGAGGCCAAGAAACGGTTGGCGTATCTTGATGCGCACGGGCCGACGGAATTTGCGTTCACCTTCAAGACAACATTTCAGCCGGATGTGCAATTCCAGCGGGAGATTGACTGGTCATCGTTTGAGCCTTGCCCGGCCATTTAGGAAGGCGGCTGCTTTTTGGAGTGGCCGGCGATTGATTCGGCGAACTCGCGAACCTTTGCTAAGCAGCCCTGGCTAGCGGGGCTGGCCGGCGACGACCGCGGCGGTCCAACAGCCAGACAATCAGCCAGGCGATACCGACTAGCATCAGGATGGGCGGGCCAACGATCAGCCAGAACCAGGCTCGGCCTTCGAGGGCAGTGACGTCTCCTCCGATGGTGACAGTGGGCTGGCGGCGCAGAGATCCGCCGACTGCGGCCAAGTCGCCGCCGACTTTGGCGGTGTCGCTCAGGCGGACATCGCCCAGGACCGTCGTCAAGTCGCCGGCTACCGATCCATCACCTTCCATCACAATGTTTCCGCCTACGGCGGTTACGTCGCCGGACACTTGGCCCAAAATATAAATCGAGCAGCCGATGCAGGTGAGATCGCCGGCATCTTGGTCGGGGCCGATGCGGATGTCATGGCCGAACTGGGCGTATTCGGGATTGTTCTTGGCGGCGGCGAAAGGGGCGATTGCTAGAAGAAGTAAGAGTGCGAGACAGGCGTGTTTCATGAATGGCGGGGCTCCTTTCGCACGAGCCTAGTTTGTGATTCTGGGGCAGCGGCGGAGGGTTGTCAAGGCTGGGGGGCATGGGCAGGGGCGATTTCAGCTGGAGTATTGCATGGACGGGACGCAGACAGGAGTGTCCGCGCCACACTATATAATGATGAGTTTTCCATTACAGCAAGGGGTGTACGTATGGCGGATTCCTTCAATGGCGTGGCCGTGCCGGGCAATGGGGCACGGATTTCGTATGCGGGTGGAAGCTACCAGGTTCCGGACAATCCGATTGTGCCGTTTATCGAGGGTGATGGGACCGGGCGGGATATCTGGAAGGCGTCGGTGCGCGTGTTTGATGCGGCAGTGGAGAAGGCTTACAAGGGCAAGCGGCGTGTGGCCTGGTACGAGATTTTTGCCGGCGAGAAGGCTAAGGCGAAATTCGATAACTGGTTGCCGGATGACAGCGTCGGCGCGGTGAAGGAATTTCGCGTGGCGATTAAGGGGCCCCTGACTACACCGGTGGGAGGCGGGATTCGCTCACTGAATGTCGCATTACGACAGATTCTCGACCTGTATGCTTGCGTGCGTCCCGTGAAGTATTACAAGGGTGTGCCTTCGCCCGTGAAGCATCCGGAGCGAATGGATCTGGTGATCTTTCGCGAAAATACCGAGGATGTGTATGCCGGGGTGGAGTGGGAGCAAGGAACTCCGGAGGCTGCGCGGCTGATTGAGTTTCTGAACAAGGAGATGCTGAAGGGCGGCAAGAAGCAGGTTCGGCTGGATTCGGGGGTGGGGATCAAGCCGATTTCCATCACCGGAACCAAGCGGCTGGTGCGGATGGCGATTCAACATGCGTTGGAAAAGGGGCGCAAGAGCGTGACCTTGGTGCATAAAGGAAACATCCAGAAGTTCACCGAGGGAGCATTTCGCAAGTGGGGATATGAGCTGGCGACCCAGGAGTTTCGGGATCGCGTTGTGACCGAGCGGGAGAGCTGGATTCTGGATAATAAGGATAAGAATCCCAACGTGTCGGTGAAAGAGAGCGCCGAACTGGTGGAGCCGGGGCTGGAGTTTGCGCCGCCGGAGTTCCGGCAGGCGGTGGAGATGGAAGTATTGAGTGTGCTCAATGCGATTTACGCTTCGCACGGGCATGGGACGTGGAAGAAGAAGTTGATGATCAACGATCGGATCGCGGATTCGATCTTTCAGCAAGTCGTCACGCGAGCGGATGAGTATACGGTTCTGGCGACACCCAATCTGAATGGGGATTACATCTCTGACGCTTGCGCAGCGCAGGTGGGCGGGTTGGGGATCGCGCCGGGCGCGAACGTGGGAGACGGGTACGCGATTTTCGAGGCTACCCATGGGACCGCTCCGAAGTATGCGGATAAGGATGTGATTAATCCGGGGTCGGTGATTTTGTCGGGGGTGATGATGTTCCGGTTTCTGGGATGGAACGAGGCCGCGGACTTGATCGAGCATGGGTTGGAGCGGACTATCGACCAGAAGAAGGTTACTTACGATTTTGAGCGGTTGATGGAAGGCGCGACCAAGGTGAAGACCAGCGAGTTCGGGGATTTCATTATTCGGAATATGGATGCTTCGGTGCTGGCGATGGCGGATTAGGGGAGGTCAGAACCCTTGAACCGCAAAGGGCGGAAAGTGAGCGCGAAGGGCGCTAAGAAATCTCTTCCCAAATTGCGCGGGAGTAGCCGCAGCCCTCGGCCGACTGCGCGGCAGGTCTAAAAAAGAAAGAGCTTGGGATCAAGTCATGACCAAGAAGGAGTCATTACGGAAAGGACTCATATGCGCAAGAAGGTGACGATCGTGGGGTCGGGGAATGTGGGTGCTACGGCGGCACATTGGATCGCTTCGAAGGAACTTGCCGACGTCGTTCTGATCGACATCATTGAGGGCGTGCCGCAGGGCAAGGGGCTGGACCTGCTCGAGGCTATGCCGATCGAGAAGCGGGATTCGCACATTCTGGGGACGCAGGATTATAAGGACACGGCTAACTCGGACATCGTGGTGATCACGGCGGGAATGCCGCGCAAGCCGGGAATGAGCCGCGATGATCTGCTGAATATCAATCACAACATCATGCAAGCGGTAGTGGGCGAGGCGGTGAAGTATTCGCCGAACTGCATTTTGATTATTGTGTCGAATCCTCTGGATGCGATGGCGCAGGCGGCTTACAAAATGAGCGGGTTCCCGCGGGAGCGCGTGATTGGAATGGCTGGGGTGCTCGATTCAGCGCGCTTCCGGACGTTTATTGCGGAGGAACTCAAGGTCAGCGTGGAAAACGTGACGGCTTTCGTTCTCGGGGGACATGGGGACACGATGGTACCGCTGACTCGGTATTCGACCGTGGCGGGGATTCCGATTACGGAGTTGATGGATGCCGCAACGCTAGACAGGCTGGTGCAGCGCACTCGCGACGGCGGGGCGGAGATCGTGAAGTATTTGAAGACGGGGTCGGCTTACTATGCGCCGTCGGCTGCGGTCACGGAGATGGTGGAGGCGATCCTGAAGGACAAGAAGAAGATTCTGCCTTGTGCGGCTTACCTGGAGGGGGAGTACGGGATCAAGGGCCTGTACGTGGGTGTGCCGGTGAAGTTGGGAGCTCGCGGGATTGAGCAGATTATCGAGATTAAGCTGACTGCGCAGGAGAAGTCGGAACTGGATCGGAGCGCGGCGGCGGTGAAGGAGTTAGTGGGGGTGATTGGGGTTTAGGAACTACAATCACACTTCTCACGCATACTCCGGAAGGGATACAAAGAAAACGCGCACACTCCGAAAGGCTAAAAAGAAAAAAGGACCGACGCAAGAACGTGTCGGTCCGCAGTTGTAACTAGAATTTCCCGAGCTACGCAGTCACGGCTTTTTTCCTATCGACTCTCATGCGCTCGTCCCTGAACCGCTCGAGTTGTTCCGAGTCGGGTGCCAGGGCGTGGAAACAGAGACGCGCCTTTTCCGAAAGCTCGCCCAGTTCCCGTCCAATCCCGCGGCCCAGGAACTGCTCCCTGGCAAAGCGCTCCAAGGCTTCTCCAAACACCTCGCAAGCGGTGGCCGCAGAGGGTTCCTCGGCTCGACTCGAGGACCCGGGCACCTCAGGCGGGATGATGAGGCCGCGAGTATAGAGCAGACCGAGCGCATAGAAAAACTGCGCGGTCGCCGCCAGTCGCGCTTGTTCTTTCACCTCGCGGTTGTCGTGCTCCAACGCCGGGGCGAGCGTCCGTAGAGCCTTGCCGCAGCGGAGCAATTCCGCGCGCAGAAACTCCAGGAACTCAGGAGAAAGATAGTTGCCAGTCGTTTTGCCAAATCCCGAGATGAAGGTCTCCGGCGAAAGGTACTCGGAAGCACCGAATGCGGGAAAACCTAGGTGGGACATTCCGTGTGTGCTCTCGGGTGAAAAGGATACGGGAGGCATCTGGAAGATGGGCCTGGGGAGAATACCTGAATAGTACGGATTCGCCTCAAAACCCGGAAATGCACTTCGGTACGCAGGATGGTAAGCGGAAGGGTCAAACCATGGATAAGGCCTCTGGGCCATGCTCATATCGATCGGGTTAAAGGTTTGCCAAGGCTGGACGGACGTCGAAAAATACGGATGCATAGGCTACTCCTTTTGGATTCGTTTCTTGAGCTTACTGCGCGGCCGGAAGCCTTTTCGCGGTAAGGCTTTTTGTGGGTTGGGGGTTTGCCTTGAAGACTTCGGCTAACTTAAATCGAGATGTCGAGTTTTATCGAGGTGTCGAGAATTTCTGAAGCTGGAAATCCCGTAGGCCCAAGCAAGCTGATCACTCAACACACCATATACTTTCCTTGGGTGCCTGAAACCAGCGGTTCAAGTTTTCCACACCGTGACGTGATCTAAACGGCATGTGCAGATTCACTCCATTTCACTCAACCGTAGTGATGTGGTATTTGTTGTGGGTAGCTTGAATTTTACTCCTGTCACGATTCCCGACAATCGGGTTAAAGCCGTAATTTGGCGACAGCCTGTGAAAATTCTGTCACTTCGTGCACCCATGGCGTTCGCGACTACGCCGACCCAATTCCAAGAGATTCTGTCGGCTCCGCTCCAGCTGACAAGCTTAGAAGGAACTGGCGTGGCAGCGACGGTTTTGCCGACTTGCGGGCCGGCTTATACCGCTCGTTCGATGGTCACCGACTGCAGGACCACTTCTTTCTTCGGGCGATCCTGGGCGCCACGGGGAGCGTTGGCGATTTTGTCGGCGATTTCCTGACCTTCGATTATTTCACCGAAGATGGTGTGCTTTCCTGTCAGCCACGTAGTGGGCGCGACCGTGATAAAGAATTGACTGCCGTTCGTGTTCGGGCCGGCGTTCGCCATCGCCAGCTTGCCCTTCTCGTCAAATTTGTGCGGGGAGCCGCGAGTTTCGTCTTCGAATTGGTAGCCGGGGCCTCCCATACCGTTGCCGGCGGGATCCCCACCTTGAATCATGAAGTCCGGAATGACGCGGTGGAAGACTGTGCCGTCGTAGAGGCGGTCTTTACTTTTCTTGCCGCTGACGGGATGGGTCCAGTCGCGCTTGCCTTCGGCTAGGTCAACGAAGTTGGCTACGGTTTTCGGGGCTTCTTTTTCGAAGAGACGGCAGACGATGATGCCCTCGGTCGTCGTGAATGTTGCGTAGGTGCCGGGTTGGCGGCTCATAGATTCCTTTCGTTTGCGCGATGATGGGTGGTTTATTTTCTACCAGGCGAACAGTCGACGGGCGAGGACGCCCGTCGCTCCACGAGCCTAGTTCGGGGGCGTTGTTTTGGGTGCCGCGGGTTTGGCTACTGTGGGCCTTTTCGGCGCGGTAGTCGCGGGCTTCGCTGTGGTCGCCGGAGGTGGGCCGGGCTTCACGATCGTGATGTGGATGATCTTCACGGGTCGGAAGGGGCGGTTGCCGTGGGGGTCACTGGCCATGCGGGCGATTTGTTTGACTAGTTCGACCGATGCGTCGTCGCACTGACCGAAGATGGTATAGCCGCCGTTCAGGCTGGGGTACGGGACCTCGGTGATAAAGAATTGCGAGCCGTTGGTATCGGGACCCGCATTCGCGTAGGCGAGACGGCCGGGACGGTCGAAGGTGAGGTCGGGCGAGGTCTCGTTCTTGAATTTGTAGCCGGGATCTCCCATGCCGGTGCCGGTGGGATCGCCACCCTGAATCATGAACTCGGGGATGACGCGGTGAAAGATAGTGCCGTCATAGAGAGGGACGCCGTGCTTCTTCTGGTGGGTGGCGGGGCTGGTCCAATCTTTGGTGCCGCTGGCCAGGCCGATGAAGTTATCGACGCCGATGGGGGCCTGCTTGGGAAACAGCGTGCAGTGCATCTTGCCGGCGGTGGTGTCGATGGTGGCGGTGGGTTCGGCGGAGGCGGCGGGTGCTGGCGTGCGTCTGGGGGGCGTGGTGGCTGCGGGCTTGGTTTGCGACCATGCGGAAAGAGAAAGAAGGATTATGGCTAGCCCGATTCGAGTTTGCATGCGGACTCCTTGTTGAGTTTCGGTTGTGGGCCCTTGCGGGCGGGATTGGGCGAATGAGAATTGTACGACAGCGGGACGCGTTGGCATTGGTGGCGGAGAGAAAACTCTTAACCGCAAAGGTCGCGAAGGATTGGCGCGAAGGATGGGAAGAAGGTTTTGTCAGCGACGTTCACCCGGTGGGCCGGTGGCGGAGCCAACGCCGGAACCTCGGGGCTGAAGGGGCCCCATTCTGCTTTTGGAGTCTACGGCGCGCCTGAAGACGCACCTTCTAAATCGCCATAATCCCTGTCACGAATTCCGTCCATATTGGTGCGCCGAATTGCCAGGACGCATCTCCCCTAACCGGCGAAAGTGTCCGTCGAGGTCTGCGCTGAAAGACGCGCGCGCGGGGTCGTTCGACTGCGCTCGGCCGACGCCTCACTTCGCTCGGGATGACGAAGCGGGGAATGCTGCATTCTTCTCGCAGCTCGCGGCCGTCACTTCGTGGCGGTGTTTGTCGGCGTCGATTGCATTTCACGGCTCACATGTTCAACCTCGCGGAAGACCCGCAACAGATTTCCACCCAGGATTTTCTTGATGTCGTCTGGGCTGAAGCCACGGTCTAACAGGGCTTGCGTAATTTTGGGGAGGTCGGCGGCGGAGTCGATGCCGGTCGGTGTTGCGCCGCTGACTCCGTCGAAGTCGGAGCCCAGGCCTACGTGATCAACTCCCGCGATCTTCGCGATGTGGTCGATGTGGTCGATCAGGGATTTCAGGGGCGGGCGCGGGATCCTTGCGGCCCACTCGCGCCCGATCTGATCGTATTCCGCGTAGGTCACGGGCTTGCCTGCTGCTTTGTGCTGTTCGATGAAGGTTGCAACCGCCGCGTCGCGATCTTTCGTCTGAGCTTCCATGGCTTTCTGAAAGTCCTCGTCGATGAAGCCGTTGAAGAAATTCACCATGACTACGCCGTTGTTTTTTGTGACCGTGCGAAGCATGTCGTCGGTCATGTTGCGGGGGGCGTTGGTCAGGGCGCGGGCAGAGGAGTGCGAGGCGATTACAGGCGCCTGGGAGCTGGCTACGGCGTCGTAGAACGTTTTGTCGGCTACGTGGGAGATGTCGACCATCACGCCCAGGCGATTCATTTCGAGGACTACCTGCTTGCCGAAATCGGTCAGGCCGTTGTGGTGTTCGACCTTGGGGTCGTTGATGTCACCGGAGGAGTCGCCCCACTCGTTCGTGTTCGACCAGGTCAGGGTCATGTAGCGGACGCCCAGACGATAGAACTCGCGCAAAAGGCGAATGTCATTTTCGATAGCGTGGCCGCCTTCGATGCCCATCAGCGCGGCTAGTTTCTTCTGTTTGTGCGCGCGCTCGATGTCGTCGACTGAGAACGCCATCATCATGCGATCGGGATGGCGGGCAGCTTGTTCGTAGACGGAGTCGATCAGGTCCACAGCGCGGTGGGCGAATTGGCCCTTGAACGAGGGCTCGACCCAGATGGAGAAGAACTCGGCCCGCAGGTTGCCGGCTCGGGCTTTGTCGAGACTGATGTGGCCGATGTCTTTGGGATCGGTGCTGCCGATGTCGAAATTTTCGTCGAGGAAGCGTTGCGGCGTGTCGGCGTGGGTGTCGACCACGATCGCGGAGTTGTGGATTTGCAGGGCCTTGGCGGTGACTGCGGTGGGCGCGGTTTGGGCTAGCAACTGAGCCGAGGAGACCAGGCAGAGCAGAAGCAGATGCGACTTTCGATTCATAGAGGATTGCACTGATTGTGCGTGCAAGGGAAGGATTGTATATGGTGCGCGGCGTCGCGGGGAAACCGGAGTCAGCGGATAGCGGCCAGGGCTTGGGTCACGCATTGTTCCAGGGGCTGACTGGTGTCGATTGTGGTCTTCGGGAGCGTGATGGGCTCGAAGTGCGCTTGGACTTCGCGGTAGAGGTCGAAGGTGCGGTTGCTGGCAGGGTGGTCGCTGGCTTGGGATTCGATGCGAGTGCGGGTTAGTTCCTCGGGACAGCTACATTCGAGGATCCGCCAAGGCTGCTTCAGGTGATTCGCGGTCTTGATGACTTCGTCGATCTGGTAGCGGCGGGAGAAGGTGCGACCGTCCAGGAAGACTACTCGTGCGGGATTCTTATTGAGGAACCAGGTGGCGGCTTTGAGCATGAGTTGCATCACGAAATCGTCTTGCTTGGTGGAGTATTCGATATCTTGCGGGGCAAAGACGGCGTGGCGGATTTCGTCTTTGCTCAGGATGGCGGCGTTGAGACGGGGGGCGAGAGCATGCGCTAGCGTCGACTTGCCGGTGCCGGGGAGGCCGGCCAGGAGGATGATCATGCGAAGGTCACGTCTTTATACTTCTCAGACACAGCATACAGAAAACGTTTTTGGGGCCGGTAGTGCCGCACGCAAACACGGGTCCTTCGACTGCGTTCGGCTTTCGCCTCAGTTCGCTCAGGATGACAGTTCTTGAGGGCTTGGAACGTTTGCAGAGTTGTGAGTTACTTCTGGCTTAGTTCTTCGAAGGGAACGTTGTCCCAGTGGGTTATGTCTTGTGTCTCGCGCCAGCTGGCGTAGCGGTCGGAGACCATGACGTGGAAAACCCATTGGCGGCGCTCTTCTTCTGGCTCGACCAGGCCTAGAGCGGTCAGGTAGAAAAGGTAGCGCTGTACAAAATGGATTTGCTGCTTGGACATACCGCGACGTTGGATGTCTAGCGTCAGGCCAGCCAGGTGCGAGGAGGCGGTTTCGCCTTCCGCGGGGGCCGCGTTGCGGTTGTGACGGCGAAGTTTCTTTTGGACCTTGACGGTGCGGACGGCGGAGTTTACCTGGATCTGGTCGTGGAACTGGCCGTAGTAGGCCTGGCTCAGATCTTCCACGAAGTCGCGCGTCCAGGGACGGCAGTAGCGGCGGTTGGGATCTAGTCTCGGATCGATGCGGAGCGTCGCGCCGGTGCGGAGCGGGACGAGGGCCTGACTTTCTTTCAGAGCTTCCAGTTCGTCGTCGTCTTGAATGCGGGGCAGGTCGAGGCGATCGATTTCTTCATTCTGGCGGAGCAGGGAATCGTGCGAGGGACGGAACATCGGGTTCCAGCGGACGCGGCGGGTGTGATGCTTGGTGGTGCGACGCGTTGTGGAGCGCTTGGCCGTGTAGCTGTGCAGGGCGAAGGCTTGGCTGCCTATGGCGAGGGTCAGCAGTGCTACCAGTGCTAAGCGCCGAGTTCCCATTCTCACGAAGTGGCCTCGAACCTTTTGGGGAGAGCTCCAGTGGCATGGAGCAGGAGGGTATTCTAACCTAGCTGTCAAGAAAGCCAAGGGAAAAGGACTGCGCGGCCGTTACTTAGGAGTGGAGCGGTAACTATTACGGGATGGTTACCGGTCTAAGTTGCTGGTTTTTGGCGGACGCGTTTTGGGAAATCTCCGGACGCGGACAGGAGTGTCGGCGCCACACGAATCACCTTCGGAACAGGTCGAACAGAGCTTGCTTCATTACTTCGCCGCCTACTTCGGCGATCGAGGTGGTGAGCGGGATGTCCTTGGGGCAGACCTCGACGCAGTTCTGGGCGTAGCCACACTCCTGGATGCCGCCGTCGCCCATCAGGGCGGTGAGGCGTTCGCGCTTGAGGGCTTTGCCGGTGGGGTGCGCGTTGAAGAGGCGCACCTGCGAAATCGTGGCGGCGCCTACGAAGCCGGTCTCTTCGTTGAATTGCGGGCAGGCTTCCATGCAACAGCAGCACGAGATGCAGCGGGAGAGCGGGTACATCTGTTCCTGATCTTCGGGAGAGACGCGCGGGCCGGGGCCGAGGTCGTAGCTTCCGTCTACCGGCACCCAGGATTTTGTCACTTTCAGGTTTTCGAAGATTACGCTGCGATCGGTTGCCAGGTCGCGGACTACCGGGAACTTCGAGAACGGCTCAAGACGGACGGGCTGCTCCAGTTTGTCGAGCAGGGCGGAACAGGCCATGCGAGCACGGCCGTTGATTATCATGGCGCAGGAGCCGCAGACTTCTTCAAGACAGTTCGAGTCGTAGGTGATGGGCGTGGTCGCTTTGCCGTCGCGGGTGACGGGGTTGGCGGCGATCTCCATCAGGGCCGAGATTACGTTGCGGCCGGGTTTGTAGGGGAGCTCGAACTCGTCCCAGTAGGGCTTCGAGGTGGGGGTGTCTTGACGTTTGATTTTGATGATTACGGAATTAGGCATTCGCTTCAGTTCTCAACTTTGGTGAACATGGCACTTAGCATTTGGCCATCCGCGGTTCTTGTCGATTCGCCACGGACCGGTGACGGTCAAATGCTAAGTGCCAAGTGCTAAATGTCGCATTGCTTCGTTTCGCTGCATCAGTACTTCCTCGGCCGCGGCGGAATCAGCGATGCGTCCACCGGTTCGAACTCGAACTTAGGCTCATCGGCATCGGGTGCGAACGTTGCTTTTGTCGTCTTCATCCAGTTCTTGTCGTCGCGCTCGGGGAAATCTGGTTTGTAGTGCGAGCCTCGGGATTCGTCGCGCATGGCGGCGCCCTGGGCGATCACCCTGGCCAGTTGCAGCATGTTGTAGAGCTGGCGCGTAAAGGCTACTGTCGTGTTCGCCCATTGCGTGCGATCGCTCAGGTTGATTCTTTGCATCCGTTCGAGCAACTCAACCAGCTTGGCATCACATTGCTGGATGTTTTTGTTGTAGCGGATGACCGTGCAGTTCTTGGTCATCTCGTCGCCTAGCTCCTGCCAGATCTTGAAGGGGTTTTCGGAACCGTCTGCTTTCATGAGGCCGTCGTTAACTTCCTGTTGACGTTTCCTCTCGGCTTCGAAGTGTCCGTTGGCCTCGGATTTTTGCAAGCCGCGGGCGTATTGGACGGCGTTGGGCCCGGAGATGAAGCCTCCGAAGATGCAGGAGACCAAACTGTTTGCCCCCAGGCGGTTCGCACCGTGGTATTGGTATTCGGATTCGCCCGCGGCGAAGACGCCGGGGATATTCGTGGCCTGCTTGTAATCGACCCAGAGGCCGCCCATGGTGTAGTGCATGCCGGGAAAAATTTTCATGGGCGTGTCGCGGGGATCGTCGCCGATGAATTTTTCATAGATTTCGAGGATACCTTCCAGCTTCTTGTCGAGGATTTTGCGATCGATGTGGGTGAGGTCGAGGTAGACCATCGGCTTGCCGTCGATGCCGAGGTTGTGCTCATAGACTACTTTGAAAATCGCTCGCGTGGCCACGTCGCGCGGGACCAGGTTGCCGTATTTCGGGTACCACTCTTCGAGGAAATACCAGCGCTCGCTTTCGGGGATGCTCTTGGGGCCGCGCTTATCGCCGGCTGTCTTGGGCACCCAGACTCGGCCGCCTTCGCCACGGGCGGATTCTGACATCAGACGCAGCTTGTCTTCGCCGGGGATTGACGTGGGGTGGACCTGGATGAATTCTCCGTTCGCGTAGTAGCAGCCCTGCTGGTAGAGAGCGGATTGCGCGGACCCGGTGCAGACTACCGAGTTCGTCGATTTGCCGAAGATGGCGCCGATGCCGCCGGTCGCCACGATGATGGCGTCGGCGGGGAAGGCGCGGATTTCCATGCTGCGGAGATCCATGGCGCAGATGCCACGGCAGACTCGGTTGCCGTCTAAGACCGCCGAGAGAAATTCCCAGTGCTCGTACTTCTTGACCTTGCCTTCGGATTCGTAGCGGCGAACTTGTTCGTCTAGCGCGTAGAGAAGTTGCTGTCCGGTGGTGGCTCCTGCAAAGGCAGTGCGGTTGTAGAGCGTGCCACCGAAGCGGCGGAAATCGAGGAGACCTTCGGGCGTGCGGTTGAAGGGGACGCCCATGCGGTCTAACAGGTCGATGATGCCGGGGGCGGCTTCGCACATAGCTTTCACGGGTGGTTGGTTGGCGAGGAAGTCGCCGCCGTAAATGGTGTCGTCGAAATGCTGCCAGGTCGAGTCGCCTTCGCCCTTGAGATTCTTGGCGGCGTTGATGCCGCCTTGCGCGCAAACGGAGTGGGAGCGCTTTACGGGGACGATTGAGAACAGGTCGACGTTGCCGCCCATCTCGGCGATCTTGATGACCGCGGCCAGGCCTGCGAGACCGCCGCCGATCACGATGATTTTCGGATTTGTGGCCATTTCCGCTCTACGCTTTCTATGACGCTATTCGATGAGGCTGGGTTTTGCTTCTTCCACGATGCGGGCGCCGACCGGATCTACGGGTTGTTCGGAGAAACGGGAGCGCATAGTGTAGAGAGTTGTGAGTCCGACTACGCTCATTAGAAGGAAGAAGCCCAGGCACACGCGGAGGAATCGGCGGCGCGCGGCTTCTCCGGAAACGATCCCCCACTTGGCGCTGAACAGCCAGATGCCGTAGGCGAAATGCCAGGAGGCGCTGACCAGGCCGACTACGTAAAACGCCAGCAACGCTGGATTGTAGAGTTCCTGCTGAACTTTGCCGAAGGATGCGCCAGCGTGGATATGGAGATCGATGCCGGTGAAGCGCATCGTCCAGGTATGCCAGAGGATGTAGGCGAAGGCGATTCCGCCAGTCCAGCGCTGGGCGGCGTACATCCAGTTGCCGACCCACGGGTAGTCGCCACGCTGGTCTCGCCGCAGTACCAGAGGTAGAAGCCGTAGAGCGCGTGGAAGAGGATCGGGAGCCAGATGCCGAAAAGTTCTAAAGCCGGGACTAGCGGGAGGCTTGCCAAGAAACGGACTTGACGGGCGTAGGCGGTGGGGCCTCCGATGGCAGCGGCGTTTGAGATCAGGAGGTGCTCACAGAGGAATGCGCCTACCGGAATGATGCCGGTGAGCGAGTGCAGGCGGCGCAGGAGGAACGACGTGCCCTGGCCGGCTCGCAACGGGGCGACTCCAGGCTTGAGCGTGCTGGGAGCCGCGGGACTGGCTGTCGCCACGATGACTGCTCCTTGTGCGTTCAGATGTGGGACGCGAACCTTTTATTATGTTGGTGGGGTGAGAGTGAAGTCAAGGCGCGAGCGATGCGCTTTTCGGTTCCGGCGAAAGGGCGCTTTGCGCCGACGGGCGGGGACGCCCGTCGCTCCACGTTCATTTTGGGTACAATTGCGGGCGCTTGGGGGTGTCTATGTTTCCACCGAAGGGGCCGTATTGTCAGAGTTGCGGGATGCCGTTGTCGAAAGATGAGAAGGGTGGCGGGACAGAGGCGGACGGGACAGTGTCCACTGCGTATTGCAGTCATTGTTACCTGGGTGGGGCGTTTACCGATCCTACCCTCACGGCGGAGCAGATGGTGGAACGGGTGCGGAGAAAATTGAAAGAGCGGCATATTCCGGGATTTCTGGCGAAGTCGATCGTGAAGGACATTCCGATGCTGGCACGGTGGGCGAAGCGTTAAGTGGGCGCTGAAGCAAGGTCATCCATTCCAATGAAGAATCTCGGCGGAATTCCCTCATGAAGCGTCGATTTGTTGCGCTGCTGACCATCGTCTCTGCGCTTACGCTCGGCGCTCACGCTGACGACCGGCCCATCGCCATTGTGCACGGCAGAATTATCGATGGACTCGGTGGCGCCCCCATTGAAGACGGGACCGTCATTCTCCGCGGACGCACGATTGAGTACGCCGGACCTGCCAGCGGTGCCGTCATCCCGAAGGATGCTCGCATGCTTGATGCCAAAGGCAAGAGTGTTCTGCCCGGACTGGCTGACATGCATGTTCACCTGCAGGGCGGATGGGATGGCATCGGGGTGGATTTGCTGGGCTACCAGCGTTACTTCAACGCCATGCTGTACGCCGGGATCACCACTATTCTCGACACAGGAAATTATCAGCCGTGGATTCTCCAGTTGCGGCAGGAACAGGCTAGTGGGCATTTGCTCGCCCCGCGGATCTATTGCGTGGGCGCCATGATCGACGCCGCCGAACCAGCGTGGCCAGACCTTGCCTACGCAGTTGCGGCACCCGCGATGATCCCCGCGGTGGTGGAACGGGACAAGCGTGCTGGTGTGGATCTCATCAAGGCTTACCGCAATCTTTCCGACGCCTTCCTCATTTCGTTGACGCGGGAGGCCAGCAAGGCTGGGCTGCGCGTCATCATCGACCAGTGGGAACGCAATGGCTCACCCGATCTGGTTCGCACTGGAATCGCGGGTTTCGCACATGCACCTACACGCAAGATGTCGGCCGACGATTTGCAGTTGGTCCACGACCGCGATGTATTTGTGATCACCACACTCGTGGTCGAGGAGTATTCCGGGCGCCGGCGGCTGTCCGATCTTAGCTTTCTCGACGAGCCGCTCATTCGCGATACGACACCGCCCTGGTTCCTTACCGAATTGCGTGCGCAGACGGCGCGCACGCCGTCCGATACCGAGAGAGACGAAATCCAACGTTCGGCTGCCGGCTTCGAAGAGATGAAAAAGAACGTCAAGAAGCTCCATGATCTGGGAGTGTTCTTGGCTGCGGGGACGGATGCTCCTTATCCGGGCGTCTTTCAGGGCGAGGCCCTGCATCACGAGTTGGAGCTGCTCGTGGAGTCGGGATTCACGCCGCTCGAAGCCATCCGCGTGGCGACCTTCAATGCCGCGCGGATCATGAAGGCCGACACGGAATGGGGCAGTCTGCAAGCGGGACGCCTGGCCAACGTGCTCATCGTCGATGGCAACCCCGCCAAACACATTCGTGACACGCGCAAGGTGGACACGGTGATCCTGCAGGGAAGGGTGGTCGATAGGTCCAGCCTGAGTTTTGATAGCACTCGAGACCCCGGATTCCGCGCTGTTCCGGGAAACTTCGTCCCCTAATAATTTCGGCTGCGGTTCACGATGGTGAAGTGCGTTCTTCGTCGAGGGCAGCGGATCCGACCTCCCGCCGCGTTTTTGCGGGGACCTAGGCAATCTCGCAATGACAGTACTGCACTGTGCCGATGTGCTAAAGCCCACCGAGTAAGTGGACCGTCGTAACCTTTCAGCCGGGGTCCTTGTGGGCTAGACTCCCGCCTAGCAAATTCTGGCGACGAGTATGCAGGGAGTTGCGCAACCACAACTTACGGGAATGCCGGTGAAACCAGACTGTCTCGTCTGGTATGCGGGAGATCCCTGCGATGAACGGATCCAGCAGTACCATCAGGCGGTGGAACAGCGGCGGCAACAGGAGTGGCAGACTTCCGTCAGCGCACCCCTGCAGAAGCAGATTGCAGACCAGCAAAAACAAATTACTGAACAGCGAAATCAGATCAAGCTTCTGCAATTGAAGATGGAGTCCCAATCCATGGAGGCGTCGCAGAGCCAAGCGCGTAACGAAGCGCTTCTCAATGGAATCGGGGCGGGCGTGGGGGCGGCTTTGGCGCTGCTGGTGGCAGTGGCTGGTTTTCGGAGACTGGCTCGGAGTTCTTCTGCTTCGAGACGTGAAGAGGGACGGGCTGCGTCTGCATAAGCCAGGCGTGGGCGGGTAACACAGGGTCCTTCGACTTCGTTCGGCTGCGCCTCACTATGCTCGAGATGACAGCGTAATCTAGTCCTATCGTGCTTTTTCCGATTCCGTCCAATCGGGGTGTTTTCGATTTATTCCGATCTTGTGTCCATCCATTCCAGGAATTTACGGAAAGCGGCGCCTCGGTGGCTGTAGTTGGCTTTCTGTGCGGGGGTGAGTTCGGCGAAAGTCTTTTGGATTTGGGGGAAGTAGAACAAGGAGTCGTAGCCGAAGCCTCCGGTGCCTTGCAGGTGGTCGAGGATCTGGCCTTCGGCCGTGCCTCGGAAGGTGGCTAGCGTTTGGCCGTTCCGGGCGGCGGCAATTACACACACGAAACGGGCGGTGCGCTTTCCATGGGGGACGCCTTTTAGTTCGCGCAGGACACGGGCATTGTTGGCGTCGTCGTCGGTGTTGTTGTCGGCCTTGTGGGGTTCGTTGGCGGCGTAGCGGGCGGAGTGCACGCCCGGTGCGCCGCCCAGGGCGTCGACTTCCAGGCCGGAATCGTCGGCTAACACGATTTCTCCAGGGATGGCACGGCTATACTGTTCGGCTTTCTTGCGGGCGTTGGCTTCGAAGGTTTCACCATCTTCGATTGCCAGGGGGAGGGACGCGAAATTCGGGATGGGGGCGACTTCTATGCCGTGATGGCTCGCCGCGCCGGCGAAGTCGCGGAATTTGCCGGGGTTTGAGGTGGCTATCAGGACTTTTCTCATCGCTAGGAAGTTCATTCACCACGAAGGACACTCACGAAGGACACTAAGGTACACACGAAGGAAATTCAATCAGGTCGGAGGACGACTGGGCTTGCTGGTTCTTAACGATAAGAAAATTACCAAACACAGTGCTAGCAGCGAGAGGATTCCTCCCGTCAGGCGATCGGGTGTCTCTACGAAGGTGACCTCGACCGCGTTTGTACCGGCGGGCACGGGGAAGAGGATTTCGCCCGTTCCGGCCTGCGTGGTTGACTCGACCACGCGGCCGTTGACTTTGACTTTCCAGGCGGGATAGTTGAAGAGACGCAGGCGAAGTTGTTCGGGACGCGACACGTCGGCGGTGAGGATTTTGGATTCCGCGGTCCACTTCTCGATGCCAATCCTCGCTGGATCGCCACTCACGACGGTGACCTGGCGCTCGTCTTTGTTGACGTCATAGGGATCGACGCGGGCGGGAACATACTCATCGACACCTTCGTAGCCGCCGCCATCTTCAATCGCGTCGTGCATCTCCTCGATGTCGGCGGCGGTGTCCCACCAAGGTTGTTGCACGCGGTGAGCGAGATTCCAGATCAGCGCTACCATCGCAGCGTAGAGGAGCAGACGCGTTGTCCAGCGGCGGATCGCGAAGGTCACCAGCAACGCGAACGAAACATTCAGGCAGAGCAGCCATCGCCAGGGAAGCTGCACGTAGCGGAAGTTCGGCAGGTGCTGCCAGAAGATATTCGTGATAGGGAACATCACCAGCGTGGTGGCGGCGGCCCAGGCGACCAGCATCCACCAGACCAGGGGTTGATCTTTTCGGGCGCGGCGGGCGAAGAATGCGGCCGCGGACAGGGCAAGCATTTCAGCCACGGCGACAGTCGATATCAGAAGGTTGAAGCGATTGTGTTCATCGTCGGCAAGCCTGGTGAAAAGAAAATTGTCTTGTGGGCGAACGCCGGGGGCCAGCACCTCACCCAGGTTTACCCACTTTTCCTCATAGGCGGCGGGAACGATGTAGAGGCTGGCCAGAGCTGCGCCCAAAACAACGGCTGCTGCGCCATAGAGCAGGACGCGGGGATTTCGGCGAACGATGGCCAGCACCATCACGAGGAGGACGAGCGAGTAGTTGACCATCAAGGCGGCCGGAGCATTGGTGAGCCACGCCGCGGCCAGCACCAGGCTTAGAGAAACGATGATACGTTTGCCTTTTTCTTCCATTTGCAACACCAGAAGAAGAAGCAGGGGGAGGAGGCATCCGGTTAAGAGTTCGGCCTGGGCGCTGCGCCAGTAGACGACTACCAAGTAGTAGGGATTTGCGGCGTAGAGAACGGCGGCCCAGGTGGCATCGCGCGGGCTTACCGAGCGGCGCGCCAATAAGTACATGGAGAAACCGGAGGCGGTGAGTGCGAGCCATGTGTAGGCGCCGGAGACTAGCTTCCACGGGAGGATTGCGCCCAGGAACGCGCCCAGGTTCCAACTGGTTGGGGGATAAAAGAGGAAGCGGGCTTCGCCGTAGGTCCAATGCGCATACTGGGCCCAGCGTGGATAGAGGATGCCTTGCTTCCATTGGTGGACGGCTTCCATCCAGGAGAAGATATGGAATTCGAAGTCGTGACCGGAGGGGTTGCCAAGAAAAAAGAACGGGACGATTACGGCGAAGGCGGCGGCCGCAATGGTTAAAGCGGGAGTGTGGAAGAGGTCGGGGGACGCGGGTGCGCTGGCGTTGGTGTGCGGATTCGGTTGTGATTTGTGCAGGGGGGGCTCCGGGATTAATTTAGCAGGATTGTGCGGGGCGGGAACCTTGCCAGGCGAAAAGCTTTTGACCGCACAGGGCGCTAAAAGGACCGCGAAGGTCGCTAAGAAATACTGGGGACGTTCGGAGACTCCTCACTTGCGGACAGATTCGCGGGCGATCATTTGCGCTTCGGTATACTTGTGCTTGCGTTTTCGGGTGGGAGAACTTCTATGAATTTGCGCCGGATCGGACTGGTGATTTTCGGGTGGATGCTGGGAGTTGGAGTCTGCCTGGGGCAGTCGGCTTCGGCTGCGCCTGCTACAAGGGATACGCCATTTGCACCCTTCGAGCAGTGGAAGAGCATGGTACTGGCGGGCGATGCGGCTGGCTTGAAGACGCTGTACAGCGTCAATCCAGTGGCGCGGATCGTGACCGCTTCTCGCGAGGTAGATGCGGATGCGGCAATCCATTATTGGGTCGGTCTGAAGGCGCGGAGCCTGAAGGTGGAAGTCACGAAAGACACCTCGACCGAACCGGGGAAACGTTTGGTGTTGTTTCAGGCAGAGATTCTTACGGCGGCGACGGGCTCCGAGAAGACGTTCTACATCACCGAAGGGCAATTGTGGCAGCAGCAGGCCGAGCAGTGGCGCGTGGTGATGAGCAAACGGTCTGACGCTACCCGGTTGCAGCAGCCGGCATCCGAGGCCAGGAACGTTTATCCGGCTGATGCCGATGCGCATGCGGAGATCAAAGAGGCATTGGAGAAAGCGGCCAGCGGGCACAAACGCGTCTTGGTGGTTTTCGGCGCGAACTGGTGCTACGACTGTCACGTGCTGGACCTGGCATTTCGGCGAGCGGATATCGCTCCCTTTCTGGACGCGAGCTTCGAAGTTGTGCACATCGACATTGGGCAAGGGGAGAAGAATCAGGATCTGATGAAAGAGTATGGCGTGCCGGTCGAGCGCGGGATTCCGGCGCTGGCCGTGCTCGATGAAAAAGGGAAGCTTCTTTTTAGTCAGAAGAACGGGGAGTTCGAGAAGGCTCGGGCTTTGGGGCCGGAGGATTTGGTAGCGTTTTTGAATCGGTGGAAGGGGATTTAGGCAGGTCTCAGGTGTTAGGTGTTGGGTCTTAGGTCATGCGTTTCAGTTGTGCTGTCAGGTCTCGGTTCCCCTCGTCGTTTGGTCTCATCGTTAGCGATCACCGCGCGTCCTGAAAATATGTCCTGGCCTGCGGTGCCGCTTGCGGACACGCGGTCCTTCGACTGCGTTCGGCTGGCGCCTCACTTCGCTCAGGA
>WNFQ01000888.1_pt1 | contig 27848 bp, 23 predicted proteins | sample 5400171 | NCBI WGS metagenome assembly WNFQ01 (sample SAMN13153356, study PRJNA577476) | soil metagenome | isolation source: 20 cm soil under Madrone tree | place: USA:California | collected 2016-06-14
GGCCGCCGCGCCAGCAAGGCTGTGAGCCAGGGCCGATGTTTGGTGCCATGGATCTTGGCGTAACGGATGACAGAGAGCGCGCCGGCCACGAACAGGCCGCGCAGATAGCGGTCACCTTGTTTGCTTATATTGCCGAGCCAGGGGGCCGTCCGCGCTAAACGCGCACGAGCCGCCGGGCTTTCCCAGCAGCTCAAGCGTTGCGTAGCGACGCGCGGCGTCGCGCGGTGGAACGTTGCGATGCGCCGAGGCGCGTCGCGTTGCCTACCATGATGTCGATAAGTCCTACGCATCTCATCGACGACCCCATGTGCAATCGCGAGGCGACTTCAAGACAGCGCTGCTGGCATAAAACGTGCGCCATCTGTTTATGATGTCCGGAGGTTAGACAATCGTCCTAGATGTTGGGGCTAGTCACTCGCGCGCCGTTGCCCAGTTCCCAATCCCAGTCAGGCCGGATATCGGTGCCCCTTCGGCCGCACGCCTGACAGGTGAATAGCGGCTCAAGATCAGACAGCCGAACTCAAGGTCCGCGGCCGTTAACCCTGGTGCGAAACTCTACTGCGATCCTGCCCGGCCGCCCCTTAAGTGCCTGATTCAGCCCTACGCTCACAATCAATTCGCATATTCGGACCATGCGGGGTTGGTCATGATCAGGACAATGTGGCTTGCGGCTCTTTGTTTGAGCGGCTTTGGTGCGATGGTCGCTATCTGCGCCGGAACTCCGACGCCTCCGCCGATCGTGGAAGTATCTCCGGATAAAACGACCATTGGGACAGGCTCTTCGCAGGATATCAGCGCCGGAACCCTGACGCCTCCACCGATCGTGGAAGCATCTCCGGATAAAACGACCATTGGGATAGGCTCTTCACAGGATACGTTGACAAAGGCGGACAAGCTGGAAATTGCGTACGTTCGTGACCCGCCCGCCGCAGAGCCAGTCATGCCGGTTGCGACGGCGCCCGACGAAACTCCACCCCAACCTCTTAGCCCACCAGCGACCCCGAAGATTGTGAGCCGGCATTCGCACGATCCCCACGCCAAGAAAGTCGCAGCAGTATCTCCTGGCCGACGCATCAAAGGCCAGGAGTCGAAGAAGAGTAAGAATGTCGAACGTGCCAAGCTACCGGTCGACCTCAGGCCCTGTCCGCGTCCTGAGGGCTTTGCCGGTTTGTTAAGGGTGTTGAACCTCTCGCCAGGATGCGATTCATAATTCTCTTGGTAGGTGCCTCTCTCAAGCACCAACGCCAATAGTCGTGTGGATTGGCCTGGCGGCCAGCGAGAATTTGCGCAAAGCCGATCTCACCCTGACCAAGGTCCCATGTCCGAGTTGGGGTCAAAACCAGAAAACCTCAAGGCGAGCATATGTTTTCCGCTTTTTCCCTCAAAGCAGACATCGCCGGCTTCCAGGCGCAAACAGAAAGACTACCTTGCGGTGATCCTTCCCGACGCTTGGGGAGAGCCATGCTTGTTCCTCTCTTTAGCGAAGGAGAAGGACCATGGAAGATCGCGCAAATACCATAGCTATTGCGAACACAAGCCGGCCCTGGAACAAGGGCAAGCTGACCGGGGCGAAGCCGCCGCTGCGTCCCAAACATGTCTGGTCGATTCGGACGAAGCTCCAGATCGAGGGGCGGGTTCGCGACCTTGCGATGTTCAATCTGGCGATCGACAGCAAGCTTCGTGGCTGCGATGTCGTCGCGATCAAGGTTGAGGATGTCGCCGCGGGCGGATACACGGCGGATCGCGCAACGGTGCGACAGAAGAAGACCGGACAGCCGGTCAGATTCGAATTGAGCGAACAGACCCGCCAGGCGGTCGATGATTATTTATTGGCTGCCAACAAAAAGCCCGGCGAGTTCTTGTTCGCGGGTCATCGTGGTTCCGAGCACGGCATGACAACGCGTCAATACGCGCGTCTCGTTTCTGAGTGGATTGGTAGTGTCGGGCTAGATCCAAAACGTTTCGGAATGCACTCGCTACGACGCACGAAGGCTACGTTAATTTATCGGCGGACTGGTAATCTCAGGGCCGTCCAACTTCTACTCGGCCACACCAAAATTGAAAGCACGGTCAGATATCTCGGCATCGAAGTAGATGATGCGTTGGCAATAGCAGAACAGGTTGATGTCTGAGATAAGAGGCCAAGCCAATCTAATTTCGTTACCTATATGAAGCCTAGATCCCAACATCAAACTTGGTAGCTCAGCAAGACATTGATACAAAACAGGAAAAATCCAAGCTTTGAGAAGCCCCCTCTCCCCTTGTGGGAGAGGGTTGGGGTGAGGGGTTACGGTCTATCGTGAGAGCGAAACCCCTCACCCGGATCGCATCTTAAGATGCGACATAGCCGAAGCTTGGCTTCGGCGTCCTTCGAGAACGGCCGCCGAAGGCGGCCTATGCCTCTCCCACAAGGGGAGAGGTGCACCGAGGATGCGCAGTCGATGAATTTGATCATTTCTGTCCGACGCGGGGGCAGACGAAAGAGGTCAACCCTCGTAAAGTCCCTTGTCCCGCGCCTGGCGGATCGCGAGGCCAGCCAGCAGGTCGAGCATCGGCGTCGATAGTCCGGCGGCCCTGGCAAATGCCGCGGGCGCCCGCACCAGCGCATCGATCTCCATCGGGCGGCCGCGCTCAAAATCCTGCAGCAGCGACGGCTTGTGGTCGGGCGCCGGTCCAGAGCGGGTGACGCGCTGGACACTGGCGTAGCAGCTTTGGCCGATCGCCTGCGCCTCTTCGAGCAGGCGCGGCACGACATCGCGCAGCGCGGGCTCGGCCCTCGCGCCCCTGGCGGTTTGCCCTGTTATCAGGCACAGGACCGACATCGACATGTTGGTCATCAGCTTGGACCAGATCGCCTCCCGGATCCGCATCACCGGCGGCGACTGGATCGAGGCTTGATTGAGCACGCCTCGCAGGCGCTCGATTCGCTCGCTCGCGTGGTCGTCGCATTCGCCGACCAGCAGCATGTTCCGGTCCGGCGAGAGATTCTCGACGACGCCGGGCGCGACCACTTCGTTCGACGAAAAGACCACGCCGCCGATGATCCGCTCCCTGGAAACGACAGTGCGCAAGCGGCCGCCGGGATCGAGAAAGCCAAGGTCCGGCGGCGGCGGATGATCCGAGGACAGGCCAATGTCGTACCACCAGGGAATGCCGTTCTGCGCGAACACGATTGCCGTGTTTTCGCCGAGCAACGGCGGCAGGCCCGCGACCAGGCTGCCCAACGAATTCGCCTTAAGCGTGCTGATAACCAGATCCTGCGGCCCAAGCGCCGCCGGATCGTCGGAGGCCTTCACTCGCGCCGAGAACTCGGCGGCGCCGACGCGAAGCGTCAGGTCGTTTGCCTTCACCGCTTCGAGATGCGGTCCGCGCATCACGCAGCAGACGTCATGCCCGGCGTGCGCAAGCCGCACCGAAAAATGGCTGCCAACGGCGCCCGCGCCAAAGATGCATATGCGCATGGGGAGGTTCCGGTTAGGTTCGATCACGCAGGACCAGTTTCCACAAGCTACGCGGCAGCGCAACCGGCCACGCACTCGGCGTGATGTCGGTCGAATGGTTGAAGCGATGCGCCGACCTGAACAAAAGTGGAGCGCAGGGTGTAGTGCAAGGTCGGATGACCTTGCCGCAGCGGCCGAAATGCCGCATCCTGTTTGCAGATGTTTTGGCAATGCCGGAAAAATTACCAGCAGGGGACAGGGAGGATCTATCAATGATTACCGCTATTGTCCGTTTCAAGCTGCCCGCAACCATTGACGCCGCAAAAGCGGCTGAGCTGTTCCAGGGCTCGGCGCCGAAATACCAAGGCCTCGCCGGCCTTGTTCGCAAGTATTACCTGTTCGACCCGGAAAGCCGGACCGCCGGCGGCTGCTATCTGTGGGAGAGCCGCGAAGCCGCCGAGCGCGTCTACAATGCCGAATGGCGCAAGATGATTGCCGAGCGCTACGGCGCCGCGCCCGAGATCAGCTATTTCGAGACTCCGGTCATTGTCGATAACGCCCTCGGCAAGACCATCCTCGACACCGCGGCGTAACAGCGACCGCCTTGGCGCGAGAGGATCGGCAATGCCCGCCAACCCAGTTCTATGGGACCTCGATGAGCGAGGAGTCGCGACCGTTACGTTGAACCGGCCGGAGGTCAACAACGCCTATGATGCCGGCCTCATTCAGGGCGTGCTCTCGGCGATCGATGAACTCGGCAACAAGCCGCTGCTTCGTGTCGTTGTCCTGAAAGGCAACGGCAAGCACTTTCAGGCCGGCGCCGATCTGAAATGGATCAACGCCGTGAGGCCGCAATCGCCTGATGAGAACGAGGCTGTGTCGCAAGCAACCTTCGAAGCCGTGCAGCGGCTCAACAGGCTACCGATCCCCACCGTTGCGCTGGTTCAGGGCGGTTGCTTCGGCGGCGGCACCGGCGTGATCTCCGCGTGCGACGTGGTGATCGCGGCCGACAATGCGGTGTTCTCGATCACGGAAGTCCGATGGGGGCTGACGGCCGCGATCATCATCCCGCAACTGTGTGACGCCATCGGCGTGCGGCAGGTCCGCCGCTATACCCTGACCGGCGAGCGTTTTGGCGCACAGGACGCGCGGCGCATTGGTCTGGTGCACGAAGTGGTGCCGCTCGCTGATCTGGAAACCGCCGGCGCCAAAGTCGTGGAGCAATTGCTGGCCAACGGTCCCGAGGCTTTGGCCGAAACCAAGGCATTGGCGATGGAAAGCTCGTTTGGCGGAATGAGCGTGGAAGACGACGCCTATGCGCGCCTCGTCCGGATGCATGCGACCAAGCGCCAGACCGAGGAAGCTTCGGAGGGCCTTGCCTCGTTCGCCGAAAAACGCGCGGCCAACTGGGCGGCGGGCAAAACATAGTTTTCGCAACGATCGATCCGGCGCGCCTCGGAGGCGATATCTCCTCAAATTGCTCTGGCTTGAGCAGCCTCAGGCCTTTTGGCGCGATAGCTAAAATCGGCCAGCCAAGGCATGATCACCCACGGATCATCCGGGAACCCCAACTTGCCCGCCAAAACCATCGAAGAACCCGCACGGCAACTGCCGCTATACGGCGAGTATGAAGTCGCGGTGCTCGGCGGCGGGCCCGCAGGCATTGCGGCTGCGGTCGCTGCCGCGCGCGCGGGAAGGCGGACGCTGTTGATCGAGCGTTATGGATTCCTCGGCGGTATGGGCACGGCGGCGGGAGTGACCAATTTCTGCGGGCTGCATGCCAATGTCTTTGGCGAGATGCATCGGGTGGTGCAGGGCATCGCCTCCGAACTGCTGGCGCGCATCGATCGGCTCGGCGGGCTCAACGCGCCGCATCTGATTTTTGGGAAGATCCTGGCGCAGGCCTACGACACCGCGGCCTACAAGATCGCGGCCGACGATCTGCTTCTGGGCCACAAGGTCGACATTCTCTTCCATGCGCTCGGCGCCGGCGTCGCGATGCATGACGCGCGCCGGATCAACGCGCTCGTGGTCGAGACCAAGGCCGGGCGGCAGGCGGTGCGCGCCGATATCTTTATCGACTGCTCCGGCGACGGCGATCTCGCCGCCTGGGCCGGGGCGCGCTTTGAGGTCGGCGACAATGCCGGCAGCATGCTCTATCCCTCGATGATGTTCCGCCTCAACGGCATCGATCCGGAAAAGGCCGGCGACGCGTGGCGGACGATCCCGGCGCTGATGGAGCAGGCCGAAGCCGCCGGCACCCATCGTTTCCCGCGCAAGGGAGCGATCGTCCGGCCGCAGCGCTCGCAGATTGAATGGCGGGTGAACTTTACCCAGCTCGCGCGGAGCGATGGCACCGCGATCAACGGCCTCGAGCCGGACGACCTTACGCGCGGCGAGATCGATGGCCGCCGCCAGGCGCTGAACGCCTTCAATTTCCTGCGCACGGTGCCGGGATTTGAAAAATCCTACATCGTCGACCTGCCGCCGCAGCTCGGCATCCGCGAGACGAGGCGCGTGGTCGGCGGCTATATGCTCTCGGGCGAGGACGTGCTCGGCTGCGCCGCGTTTCACGATTCGATCGGCGTCAACGGCTGGCCGATGGAATCCCATGTCGCGGGCGACGTGATCTTCACGTTTCCGCCGATTCCGGAATCTCGCGGTTTCAATGAGCTGCCCTATCGGATGCTGACGCCCGAGCGCATCGACAATCTCTTGGTCGCCGGCCGCTGCGCCTCGATGACCCATGACGGCCAGTCGGCCGCGCGCGTCTCCGGCGCCTGCTTTGCGATGGGCGAGGCGGCCGGCATCGCGGCGGCGCTGGCGCTTGATGGCAACGCGCTGCCGCGCGATATCGCGGTGGAAAAGCTGCAGCAGCAATTGAAGCAGCAGGGGGCTTTCATCGGGCAGGATCAGGCGATTCCCGAGGGGCTATAAAGCGGGATGGTTTGTTCTCGTCATTGCGAGGAGCGATTCGTCCGCCGTAGCTCCACGAGCGAAGTGGAAGCGACGAAGCAATCCAGACTGTGGTAGCCATGGGTTGCTTCGCTGAGCCTGTCATCGGGCGGCGCCACGCGCCGACCCGTTGGCTCGCAATGACGGTTTCAACCCGCGGGTATCGCCTCGAACCTACAAAACACGGAGGAAACGGGATGACAGGATTTGCGCGGCTCGCGCTGGCGGGCCTGCTTGCGATCGCAGCGGCGGGAATCGCGCGCGCCAATGAACCGTTGAAAGCAAAGATCGGCGTGCTCAGGCTGTCGTCGTCGGCGCCGGTGTTCATTGCGCAGGACAAGGGCTACTTCCGCGAGGCCGGACTCGATATCGAGCTGAAATTCTTCGATGCCGCGCAGCCGATCGCGGTCGCGACCACCTCGGGCGATGTCGACTTCGGGGTAACCGCCTTCACCGCGGGGCTCTATAACCTCGCGGGCAAGGGCATGCTGAAGGTGATCGGCGGCATGAGCCGCGAGAAGCCGGGCTATCCCCTGATCGGCTATTTCGCCAGCAACAATGCCTATGCCGCGGGCCTGAAAACACCGAAGGATCTCGCGGGAAAACGCGTCGCGGTGACCCAGGTCGGCTCCAGCTTTCACTATTCCCTCGGCCTGCTCGCCGACAAATACGGTTTCCGGCTCGCGGACGTAAAAGTGCTGCCGCTGCAATCGCTGTCGAACGCGGCTGCCGCGCTGAAGGGCGAAACCGTCGATGCCGCATTGTTGCCGGTCTCGACCGCGCGCACGCTGATGGACGCCGGCGGCGCGAAACTGCTGGGCTGGGTCGGCGACGAGACCCGTGGCAGCTTGGCGCCGTGTTCGCATCGACCAGGACCCTGGCCGACAAGTCGCTGGTGACAAAACTTCTGGCGGCGCTTGCTCGCGCCGATCGCGAATACCACGATGTGATCCTGGCCAGCGTCGCCGACGGCAAGGCGCCGATCAACGATAAGACAAAACCGCTATTGGAGATCATCGCGAAATACACCAACCTCCCGGTCGAGCAGGTGGTCGGCAACTGCGCCTATATCGATCCCGACGGCAGGCTCGACGTCAGGAATGTCGGCAACCAGATCGGCTGGCTCCAGGAGCAGGGTTTTGTCGACAAGGGATTTGACGTCGACACGATCCTTGCCAAAGACTATGTGAAGCCGGATTGATGGAAGATGCACGAAGCAGCGCGCTCACATTATTCCCGTCATCCTGAGGAGCGCGCTCTGGCGCGCGTCTCGAAGGACGACGGCCCGGGACGGCCGCTCATCCTTCGAGGCTCGCTGCGCTGGCACCTCAGGATGACGGATCGGGCGGATCGCTAAAATGGATCTGATCGCCGACCATATCAGTCACCGCTTCGGCGCGCTCGAGGTGCTCGAGGACGTGTCGTTCACGGTGCGATCGGGCGAGGTGGTTGCGATCGTCGGCCCCTCCGGCTGCGGCAAGAGCACACTGCTGTCGATCCTCGGAGGGTTGTTGCAGCCGGGCGCGGGGGCTGCGGAATTGCGCGGCGCGCCGCCGCCGGGCAGTTTCAATCCACTGACCTTCGTGTTTCAGGATTTTGCGCTGCTGCCCTGGTTCACCGTCGAGCAAAATGTCAAATTCGCGCTGCTGCATACGGATCTTGCCATCAGCGAGCGCCGCGCTGTTGTCGATGACGCCCTGCGCCGCACCTCGCTGTCGGATTTCCGCGGCACCTATCCAAAACAATTGTCCGGCGGCATGCGCCAGCGCGTCGGCATTGCCCGCGCGCTGGCGGTGCGGCCCGCGATCCTGTTGATGGACGAGCCGCTGTCGGCGCTGGATTCGCAAACCCGCGAATTGCTGATGGAGGATTTTATCGGTCTGCTTGCGGATGGTTCGATGGGCGCGGTCTATGTCACGCATAATCTCGAGGAAGCCGTTCGTTTGGCTGACCGCATCGTCGTGCTATCACGCCGGCCCGGCCGTATCCGCGAGGTCGTCACCATCCCGCTGACGCGCGGCGAACGCGGCGACATCACCGCCCGCGCCAAATTGCTGGCGCTGCAGAGCGAATTATGGTCGCTGATCCGCGAGCAGGCGATCGACGCCGAGCGCGAGGTCCAGCATGCTTGACCGCGCCGACGATCCGGCGGCCTCGCCGCAAGCGCATGCCGACACCCAACCGCGGCCGGTAACATTTCGCGGTGCGGGTTTTGTGCCGGGAGCCGGCCGCTATTCCGGCTGGATCGCGCTGGTGCTGGCGATCGGGTTTTGGCAGCTGGCCGGCAGCGCCGCTCTCGTCAATCCGCTGTTTCTGCCGGCGCCATCGGCGATCGCGGTCGCAATCTACAAGCTCGCGCTGTCGGGCGCGCTTTGGCACCATCTGTCGGTTTCGGTCATGCGCATCGGAACCGGCTGGATTCTCGGCACGGTCGCCGGCGTCATCGTCGGCTTTCCGATCGGGCTCTCCAGCCTGGCGCGCGGCGTCGGCATCACCTTCATCTCGGCGCTGTTTCCGATTCCGAAAATCGCGCTATTGCCGCTGTTGATCCTGTGGCTCGGGATCGGCGAGGAGCCGAAGATCGCGACCATCGCGCTTGGGGTGTTCTTTTCCACCGCAATCTCGGTCTATAGCGGCGTTGACAATGTGCCGCGCAACCTGATCCGGATGGCGCAGAGTTTTAACGTGCCGTTTCATTCGATCGTGCGCCGGGTGATCTGGCCCGGCGCGCTGCCGTCGATCCTTGCCGGATTCCGCATCACCGCTTCCGTCGCGCTGCTATTGGTGGTGAGCGCGGAGATGATCGGCGCCGAATACGGCATCGGCTCGTTTGTGCTGCAGGCCGGCAACCTGATGCAGACCGATCAGCTGCTCGCCGGCGTCGTCATCCTGTCGCTGTTCGGGCTCGCGGTCGGTAAGTTGATCAATCTGCTGGAAACGCGGCTGTTGCATTGGCGTTAGCCCGCTCTCGTAGCCCGGAAGGAGCGTCCGGGCTATCGCACCGTGATCCGGTTCGCCGGTCGGCGCAAGCGGCGTGGAGCGGTTGCCCGTCACCGCCTACCACCGCCGGGCCGCGCTATATTGCGTCGTGCCTATCAAACATCTGGTCACCTGCCGGTCGCAGTTGCGCATGCATTTGTTCTGATTTGCCCCACCCCTGGGATTGGCACATCTGCCCACGCAATTTGCGGCTTGATCCTCACATCGCGCGGCTGTCACTGCTTCTGCCGGTGAATTGAGGAGCACTCCGGTGCCGATGAGGGTGATCGCGAAGAAAAGGTGCCGTGTCATGGTCGAACCTCCTGAGAAAAGCGAGCGCCACTCCAAATCCTAACCTCTCGATGGGGCTAAAACCTACTCTTTTCCGATCAGGGCCCTTGGGCGGCAGGCTGGCGCATTCGCGCGACCCGTTCGCTCGCAATGACGGGTTTCGTCATGCCCGGCCTTGTGCCGGGCATCCACGTCTTAACAGTGTCGCGGCAAAAAAAGACGTGGATGGCCGGACAGGCCCGGCCATGACGGCCTGGGTCGACGCCGCACCTCACGCGTTGCCGCGGTCTTCGCGGAACAAATCGAGCTTCTGCTGCACCGGGCGGTCGGAGAAGCTGAACAGCACCGAATCATCCTCGGCCTCGTGGGTGACCCAGTGCCAGCTCGGCGCCACGAACAAATCGCGCGGGCCCCACTCGAACGTTTGCTCGCCGATCCGCGAACGCCCCTTGCCCTCGATCGCCGCGAATACCGTGGCGTCGGTCGAGCGGTAGCGCGCGGTCTCAAATCCCTTCGGCAGCAGCTGGATGAAAGTGCCGATGGTCGGCATCGCGAAATCGCCGGTTTCGGGATTTGAGAATTTCAGCTTCAGGCCGTGGCAGGCGTCCCACTCGTTCCTCACTTTCGCCTGTTCCAGCGCCTCGCGGGTGTAGCTGTAGGGGTAGTTGAAGATCGGCGAGGTTTTTGAAGCGCGCTTCTCATCGACCGGCAGCAGATTGTGGCCGTAGCGGGCAAAGCTGTCGCCGGCGGGCCGCGTGAGCTTCTGCTGGTCCTCGTTGGAGCCTTCCGCGAACGACGCGTCGAAGAACTGCACCATCGGGATGTCGAGCCCGTCCAGCCAGAACATCGGCTCGGAGGTTTCGTTGGAATGGTCATGCCACGTCATCGACGGCGTAATGACAAAATCGCCGGGCTCCATCGCGGTGCGCTCGCCATCGACGGCGGTATAGGCGCCCTTGCCCTCGAGGACGAAACGCAGCGCCGACTGGCTGTGGCGGTGCGCCGGCGCGACGTCGCCCGGGATCACCATCTGCACGCCGGCAAACAAAGACGTCGTGATCTTCGACTGCCCGCGCAGCCCGGGATTTTCCAGCACCAGCACCCGCCGCTCGGCTTCCTTGGCGGTGATCAGCTTGCCCGCTTCGGTCATGTAGTCGCGGATCGCATCGAAGCGCCACAGATGCGGCCGGCAGGCGCTCTTCGGCTCCGGCGTGATCAACTCGCCCATCACGTTCCACAAGGCGGAAAGATTTTCGCCGTCGATCTTGCGGTAAAACGCCTCGCGTTCCGGCGTCTTCTGTACGGCTTCCATGGCGGGCCTCCCGTCGTTCTTGTTGGTTGGTAGATTGACAGCATACTTACAATATGGCTAGCGTCAATGACGGCAATGAAAGCAAACAACGAGAACCAGAGGGAGGTTCCGATGAAGCTGCACGGCTATTTCCGCAGCAGCGCGGCCTATCGGGTCAGAATAGCATTGAACCTGAAGGGGTTGAGCGCGCATCACCTGCCACACCACCTTCGCAAGGGCGAACAGCGCGACCCGGCCTATCTCGCAATCAATCCGCAAGGGCTGGTGCCGACGCTGCAGGACGATGCCGGCGCGATCATCACCCAGTCGCTCGCCATCATCGAATGGCTGGAGGAAACCCATCCCGAACCGCCGCTGCTGCCGAAAGATCGGTTGCGCCGCGCCAAAATCCGCGCCTTCGCGATGGCGCTCGCCTGCGATACCCACCCGGTGCAGAACCTGAAAGTGCTGGCGAGATTGCGCGAACTTGGCCTGCCCGAAGAACAGGTGACGGGATGGGCCGCATGGGCCAACCGCGAGGGTCTTGCGGCCTGCGAAAGATTGATCGCCAATGAGCCCGGGCCATTCTGCTTCGGCGCGGCGCCGACCATGGCCGATCTCTGCCTGGTGCCGCAGCTTGGCAATGCGCGGCGTTTTGGGGTCGATGTCCACGCGTTTCTGCGCCTGCTCGAAGCTGAAGCGGCCGCGAAAAACATCAAGGCGTTTGTGGACGCCGCACCGGAGCGGCAGCCCGATGCAGAATAAGTCCGCGCCTCTCACGATGGATGCCGTCTATGCCAAGCCCGGCTATCTGTTTCGGCGGATGCAGCAGATCGCGGTTGCGATCTTTGTGGAGGAATGCAAGGCGTACGACCTGACGCCGGTGCAGTATGCCGCACTGGTCGCGATCCGGACCCATCCCGGCATCGACGCGACGCGGCTTTCCGCCGTGATCGCCTTCGACCGCTCGACGCTGGGCAACGTGATCGAGCGGTTGGAGGCCAAGCAACTCATCGAGCGCAAGCCATCGCGCGAGGACAGGCGGGTAAAACTGCTTTATCTGACCAGGGCCGGCGGAGCGCTGCTGCGCGATATCATGCCCTCGGTCGATCGCGCGCAGGCGCGGATGCTGCAGCCCCTGAAACCGGACGACCGCAGGACGCTGATGGCGCTGTTGACGCAGCTGGTCGATCTCAACAACGAGGCGTCGCGGGTGCCGCTGCGCGCCGAAGACGCGCTCGAACACCTTGGAAGGTCGAGCTGATGGCATCGCCGGGCGCACGAGCTGTCCTGATCGCCGGCGGTGGTGTCGGCGGCCTCGCGGTGGCGCTCGGTCTTGCACAAAAGGGTATCCGTTCCATTCTTCTCGAAAAGGCGTCCGCCTTGGGCGCCATCGGCGCGGGCATCCAGCTTGGACCGAACGCGTTCCATGCTTTCGACTATCTCGGCGTCGGCGAGGCGGCGCGCGGCATGGCGGTCTATATCGATCAGCTCCGGCTGATGGACGCGCTCACAGCGGAAGAGATCACCCATGTCGACTTGCGCGAGGCCTTCCGCGCGCGTTTCGGCAACCCTTACGCGGTGGTGCATCGCGGCGATCTGCACGGCGTATTCATCAAAGCTTGCCGGGATCACGACCTGATCGATCTGCGCGTGAGCTCTGAAGTGATCGGCTACGATCAGGACGGCGCGTCGGTGACGGCGCGGCTTGGTTCAGGCGAGCGTGTCATCGGGTCGCTGCTGATCGGCGCCGACGGGCTGTGGTCGAACATCAGGAAGCAGGTTGCAGCCGACGGGCCGCCGCGGGTTTCCGGTCACACCACCTACCGGTCGGTGATCCCGACCGAGCAGATGCCGGAAGATTTGCGCTGGAATGCGGCGACGCTGTGGGCCGGTCCCAAATGCCACATCGTCCACTATCCGCTGTCGGGCTGGAAGGTGTTCAACCTCGTCGTCACCTATCACAATGACGCGCCGGAACCGGTCGTGGGAAAACCGGTGTCGGACGACGAGGTGATGCAAGGTTTTGGGCAGGTGCATCCGCGCGCGCAAGATATCATTCGCCACGGCAAGAACTGGCGGCTGTGGGTATTATGCGACCGCGATCCGGGTCCGCGCTGGGTCGACGGCCGCGTCGCTCTGCTGGGCGATGCCGCGCATCCGACGCTGCAGTATTTCGCGCAAGGCGCCTGCATGGCGCTGGAGGACGCGGTGTGCCTGTCGCACATGCTGGGCGCCTATCCGGATGACCATGCCGCCGCGCTGGAGCGTTACCGTTCACAGCGCTTTCCGCGCACCGCGCGGGTGCAGCTGCAATCCCGCCTGATCGGCGAGCACATCTATCACCCCGCAGGCGAACACGCCCGCATCCGCAACGCGATCATGCGCGCGAAAACGTCGGAAGACTATTACAACGATCTCGCCTGGCTCTATGGCGGGACGGGGCTGGCGGGATAGGGCCTGAGCGTGCGCGTGCAACCCCGCTCGTCATGCCCCGCGAAGGCGGGGCATCCAGTAATCAGCAGCGTTCGTCATCATCACTGCCGGCGATTACTGGATCGCCCGCCTTCGCGGGCGATGACGGTTGCGATAAACGGAAGCAGTACGCCGCTACATCTTCATCACCGCCTGGCGGTCGATCTTGCCGGTGCCGGTCTTCGGCAGCTCGTCGATGAATTTTATCTCGCGCGGATATTTGTAGGGCAGCAAGTTGGCCTTGACAAAATCCTGCAGCATTGTTGTCGCCTCGCCTGCATCGAAGGTGCGGCTGTTCATCACGACCACTGCTTTCAAAGTCATGCGCCGGTCCGGCAGCTCGAGCGCAAACACCACGCATTCGCGCACGTCGGGATGCTCGGCGAGGCAAAGCTCGACCTCGAGCGGATAAACCCATTGGCCGGAGATTTTGACCAGGTCATCGGCGCGGCCGCGGAAGAAATAAAAGCCGTCGCTGTCGCGCACAAAGCGGTCGCCGGTGTAGATCCAGCCGCCGTCGCGGATGGTCTCCGCTGATTTGTCCGGCCGGTTCCAGTACAGCGGCGTCGAGGAATCGCCGCGCACCCACATGATGCCTTCCTCGTTGTCGCCGACCTCGCGGCCGTCCTTGTCCTTCAGCGCGATCTCGTAGCCGGGCACGCGAAGCCCCGCGGCCCCGACCTTCTTCCTGTCCGGGCGGTTGGAGAGGTAGATGTGCAGCTCTTCGGTGGAGCCGAGCCCTTCGACAATCCCAAGCCCGCTGAGGAGCTTCCAGGCATTGAAGACCTCGGCCGAAAGCACTTCGGCGGCGGACAGCGCCATGCGCAGGGATGAGAAATCGGTTGCCGCAGCACCATCGGCCTTGGTCAGCGAGGTATAGAGCGTCGGCAATCCGAAAAACACGCTTGGGCGAAACCGCTCGATCGCCGCAAAGATCGCCGCCGGCTTTGGCTGGCCCGGCAGCAGCAGCGTGGCGGCGCCGGCCGAGAACGGGAAGGTGATGGAGTTACCAAAACCATAGGCGAAGAAGATTTTTGGCACCGAAAAGCAGACGTCGCTGTCCCTGAGCTTCAGCACGTTGCGCCCGAAGGCAGCCTCGGTATAGGCCATGTCGTGCTGCAGATGGACAATGCCCTTGGGGCGTCCGGTCGAGCCCGACGAATACATCCAGAACGCCATCTCGTTGCGATGGGTATCGGCCTCCGCAAGCTCGGCGGGAAAGCCCCGCAGCCATTGTTCGGCGATAACGGTATTCGGCACGGCGTGTTGAGCGGCCGCGCCGTTGATCACGATCAGCGTGCGCAACGCCGTGTCCTTGCAGGCCGTGGCATCGAAGCGCGCGCAAAACTCGGCGTCGGCCACGGCGGCCGTGGCGCCGGAATCGGAAAGGTAGAATTGCAAGAGGTCAGGTGTGGTCAGCGTATTGGTCAAAAGCGGCACGAGCCCTGCGCGAACCGCGCCGAAGAACGCCGCCGGATAGGCCGGGGTATCGTCGAGGAACATCAGCACGCGGTCGCCGCGCCCTAGTCCCAGCGACTGGAAGCCGTGGCCCCACCGCGAGGCTTCGGCGCAGAGCTCCGCATAGCTGCGCTCACCAGTCGGGCCGGTCAGCGCCAGCCGACCGCCCCAGCCGCGGGAAAGATTGTCGAACAGGATGCGGCTGGCATTGTATTGTTGCGGGATCGCAAAGCCGATCTCCAACGCCCCCGGGCTATCGGGGGGAACGGCGTCGGCGATCTCAAGTGCTGTATCCGCCTTTGGCGATGTCATCCCTTGCCCCCGCTTTGGCGCAACGATTGCCTCGACGCGGCGTATTTCGCCATGAACGCCGGCGACATCGCGCGCAGGCGCGCATCGTCGATCCGCCCCGAGCGGGTGATGTAGCTATAGGCAAAATCCATCAGGCCGAGCTTCATATGCTCGGGAAATTTTTCGTACCAGTCGGCGCTGGTGCGCGCCGCCGTCACCAGCTTCTTCACGATCGGCTTGCGCCCGGTCTGGTAACGGGCGAGGCCTGCGGCAATGTCGCGTTCCGCCTCCAGCGCCCTGGTGAGCGCGATCGCATCCTCGATCGCGAGCCGCGTACCCGAGCCGATGGAAAAATGCGCCGAATGCAAGGCATCGCCGATCAGCACCATATTCTTGAATGACCAGCGTTCGTTCCAGATCCAGGGAAAATTGCGCCACACCGATTTGTTCGATACCAGGGAATCGCCGTCGAGCGTGGACGCGAACACTTGCTCGCAGATGGCTTTCGATTGCTCGACCGTCCTGTTGGCAAAGCCGTAGCGCTGCCATGTCGCCAAATCGCATTCGACCAGGAACGTGCTCATGTCGGGCGAGTATCGATAGTGATGCGCGTTGAACGATCCGAGTCCGGTTTCCACAAAGGTCTGCGACAGCGTCTCGAACCGTTTTGACGTGCCATACCAGGCGAACTTGTTGGCGGAATAGGACAGCGAGGTGCCGAAATCGCCTTCGAAGCTGCGCCGGATCAGCGAATTCAGGCCATCAGCTCCCACGATCAGATCATAGCCGGTCAACTGGTCCACGGATGCAATCAGCGTGTCGTAGCGCAGTGCGACACCAACCGAGGATGCGCGCTCCTGCAGAATCCCGAGCAGCTCGAGCCGGCCGATCGAGGAGAAGCCGACGCCGTCGATCTCGACGCTCTCGCCGCGCAGATTGAGAGTGATGTTGTTCCAGCTCTCCATCCTTGGGGCGATGACGTCAACGGTGTCGGGATCATCAGTGCGCAGGAATTCAAGCGCCTGCTCGGAGAACACCACGCCAAATCCCCAGGTGGCGCCGGCGCGGTTCTGCTCAAACAGGTCGATCCGAGCGTCCGGGTGGCGCCTCTTCCAGAGATAGGCGAAATAGAGGCCGCCCGGGCCGCCGCCGATCACGGCGATACGCAATTTCGCCTCCTCTCGACGGCGCCGCGCCATCGCCAGCGCTGCGCCAGCCGGTGTTCAGTTCGAGAAGCTGATCATGTCGGTCCGGGTCAGCGTTATCTTCGGTGACAAGATCGGCGCGTGGGTCAGGTTATAGGCGACATATTGCTCGACATAGGTGTCCTGGCCCACGGTCGACATGCCGTCCACCGGCACGATCACGTTGAAGCCGCGCAGCGCCGCGGTGCTCGCGGTGTAAAGCACGGCGCCATGGGCCGCGGTCCCGACCGCGATGACGGTGGTGATCCCCTTGTCCTTCAGGATATTCGCAAGACCGGTATCCTTGTCGCCCAGCATGAATTTGTCGACAAGGGCGACGATGACAGGTTCATTGCCCTTGGGCGCGACCGCAGGGAGGGTGTCGCCGATCGCGGGAGCAGGAACGTTGGGTCCCGCAGTGGGGACCAGGGTATAGATGATGGTAACACCCTTGGCGCGGGCGTCAGCGAGCAGCTTCTCGATCCTGGGAATGGAAGCAACGCAACGCGGTCGCAGTTCCGTGTTGCAGAACTGCTTGATCAGATCCATCGCCAGAAGCGCGGTGGTCTTGGGATCGAGCGTGACGGGCTTGAGCTCGGGCGGAGGCGGCGGCTTCACGCTCGACCACTCGTCGACGATGTTCTGCGCAGGCGCGGGCGCGCCGCAGGCCAGGGCGACCGCAAGCGCGGCGAGCGGCAACAGGTGGCGTGACCGGAACATGTTTTCCTCCCCAGGTTTGTTACCCCAAGGGACCAGCAAGTGCGCGCGCCGTCAAGGCGGCGAAACCCCGAATTACCTGTTCAACTAGCTCGCCGGCGAGTTGCTGAAGGTGCGAACACCTCGCGCCGTTGCGTGTGACCTCCCTGTAGGAGGATCAACTGAGATGGTGGACCTTCTGAAGACCGTAAACCGGTGTGGGAATGCCCTCCATTCGCGCCTTCAACTGGAGAGACAGAAACTGCGAGTAGTGTCGCGACTGGTGCAGGTTACCGCCATGGAACCAGAGCCCCTCCTGCTGCGTCGGCTTCCACATGTTGCGCTGCTCGCCTTCCCATGGACCCGGGTCTTTGGTCGTATTCGAGCCTAGTCCCCAAACCTTGCCTACCTTGTCAGCGACTTCCCTGGAGATCAGGTCCGCGGCCCAGCCGTTCATCGAACCGTAGCCGGTGGCGTATACGACGAGATCGGCCGGCAGCTCGGTGCCGTCGCTCAGAATCACGGAATGCTCCGTGAGTTTTTTGACATCGACGCCGCTCTTCAGCTTGATGCTGCCATTGGCGATCAGTTCCGACGCACCGACATCGATGTAGTATCCTGACCCGCGCCGCAGATATTTCATGAACAGGCCGGAATCGTCGTCACCATAATCGAGCAGGAAGCCTGCCTTCTCAAGACGCTTGTAGTAATCGGCATCGCGTTCCCTGATCGCGTTATAGACGGGGATCTGGAACTCATGCAGAATCTTGTAGGGGAGTGACGCAAAGATCAGGTCGGCCTTGGCCGTCGTCATTCCGGACTGCACCGCCTGTTCGGAGTAGAGTGCAGCCAGTCCGAGCTCCATCAGCGAGTCCGACCTCACAACATGGGTCGTCGAGCGTTGAACCATGGTGACGTCTGCTCCGGCTTCCCAGAGCGCGGCACAAATATCGTGGGCGGAATTGTTCGAGCCGATCACGACGGCTTTCTTGTTCCTGTACTTGTCCGGCCCCGGATGCTGCGACGAATGGTGCTGATCGCCCTTAAAAATATCCATGCCTTCGAATTTCGGCATGTTGGGCTTGGCTGACATCCCCGTCGCGAGTATCAGCTGTTTCGGCTTGAGGACGATTTCCTTGCCGTCGCGCTGCACGACAACGGTCCATTCGCGGCTCTTCTCGTCGTAAGATGCCTTCTTGCACTCCGTTGAGCCCCAGTAATTGAGCTCCATCACCTTTGTATACATTTCGAGCCAATCCCCGATCTTGTCCTTCGGTGAGAACACCGGCCAGTTCCGGGGAAACGGCAGATAAGGCAGATGATCGTACCAGACCGGATCGTGCAGGCAGAGCGACTTGTAGCGCTTGCGCCAGCTGTCGCCGGGCTTTTCGTTTTTCTCGACGATGATCGTCGGCACATTGAGCTGGCGTAGCCGGGCTGCCAGCGCGATGCCGCCCTGACCGCCACCAACGATGACGCAATAGGGTTGACGCGAGTAGCCGAGTTCAGTCGCTTCCGCCTCGCGATCTTCCTTCCACGTCGTTCGATTGCGTTCGGCGCCGTGTTTGGCGCCCATCGGACGGTCGAAGCCAAGTGGCTCTTCGTGGTCCTTGAGTTCGCTCATGGTCGTCAATAACGTCCATATTCGGCCGTCCTTCAGGCGGATGTGGCCGAAGCCGCGGGCAACCCCGGTTTCGAATTGTATCCAGCTCTCTGTAATCCCGTCGGCTTCAGAAGCATCCTCACCGTCCGCAATTTTCCAGTTCGATGGCTTGGTGTCGGCGAGCCGCGCCTTGAGCATGTCGCGAACCTGTTCCTTGCCCTCCATCGTCTTGATGTTCCAGGTGAAGGTCACGAGGTCGCGCCAGTAGCAGTCCGTCTGAAACAGATCGGCGGCGCGGTCCACGTCGCCGGCCGACAGCGCCTCGTCGAGCGCATTGAGCAAGCTGGTGATTTTTCCGTTCGGGGCTTTCTCGAGCATCTTGATGTCCTCCCTTGCGCCGGTGGCGAGAGCCTGCGCTGTTTTCTTTGTTCCGGCGAGCTGAAACGAGGCGCCAACGAAAACGGCGGGCTCGCGCGGGGTCATTGATCTTTCAAGATATATAATTCTAGCACGTTGCCGCGGAGAGGCGAGCAAGAAACAGCCGGGTTGGTCTGAATTGCGGGCTAATCGCAACATGCGCGCGATTGTTCTGGGTCATGGGCAGCGACGTACCCGTTCAACACCTTCTTGTCGAACGTGGCGATGTCTGAACCTATCGCGCAGCGAACTGGCTCAGAACTTCCTTGCAGGCCGGCGAGAGAGAGGCTGCCCTTGTAGCCAGGCATTGCACGATCCGGCCACCGCCAGGTTGAACGCCGCCGCAAAGGGAACGAACATCACCGCCACAGGCGGACCTCAAGACGAAAATCTCCTCGCGCGGCCGCAGCGGCCGCAGCACCAGCGCCGGGGCGGCCGTAGCGGCGGGGGCGGTAGCAGGAGCGGCGGTAGCCGTGGCTGCCGGAGCCCCGGCTGCCCCAGCTGCAGCAGCGCCACCGCTCGCCGCGCTGATCGCCTTCTCACAGTTCGCCGAAACCTTCGACTTGTTCTTCTCCAGACATTGCAGTGCCGGAGCACCTCCGGTCGGCACGCCGGCGCAGACTTTTGGATAGTCGGACCGGCATGCGCCGCGGATCGCGGCAACCTGCGCATCGCCAGGCTTTTTGGCCGTCGTGGTCGCTGCCTTGGCTGCGCTCTCGGTGGCCGGCTTGGCTGTTGTTGCGGGGGCAGCCGATTCTGCCTTGGGTGCGGCCGGCGCGGACTCCGCTTTGGGCGCAGCCGGCGCTCCCACCGCGCGTACCGCCGTCTGGCAGGGTGAGGAGAGGCTTGACATGCTTTTCTGCAGGCATTGCAGCGACGCCGCGCCGCCCGGCGGAACACTGGCGCAATGGGCCTCATAGTCCGAGCGGCACTCGGACCGGATGGCCTCGCGCTGCGCATCGGTCGGCGCTTGCGAAAATGCCGGCATTGCGACAGCGAATATGACGGTTGCAATCCACGCCAGGAGAGCCGCAGTCCGGCTCAGCATGCTGACCATTTGAAGAAATCCTTCTCGTTGTCGCGCTGCAGCCGAAGCGAAATTTTCAGCAGGGAGATACAAATCTTCGCGAGCGGGGATCATTTTCTCTTTCGGGTTTCACTGCAAGTGGATTGTTGCTATTCATAGTCGGCGAAAACCGCTCTCCGAAAACCCTTCTCTGGAACAAAATGAATTGGCATGTGGGAATGAAGCCTACGCATTCGTTGACCAGCAGGTTGAATGGCAGAGCGCGGCGGAGAGCCGCGGCAGTTTCGCGAATTGCTGTCACCATATTGCTGTTTGTCGTTTTAAGCGCGTGCGAGCAAAATAGCTTTGTGCCGCCGCCGCCACCGAAGGTCGAGGTCGGGGTGCCGATAAAGCGGACCGTCACGCGTTTTCTCGAGGCCACTGGCAACACCGCCCCCATCAAGAGTGTCGATCTGGTCGCGCGGGTGCAGGGGTTCTTGCAGTCGATCAACTACCAGGACGGCAGCTTCGTGAAGCAAGGCACGACGCTGTTCACGATCGAGCCCGAGACCTACAAGCTGAAACTCGAGCAAGCGCAGGCTGCGGAGGTCGGCGCGCAGGCGACGGTGAAACAGAGCGAAGCCGACTTCAAGCGCCAGATGGAGCTGGTGCAAAAGCAGGCGGTCTCACAGTCGACGCTCGAAACCTCCACGTCCACCCGCGACAACGCCCAGGCCAGTCTGCAGCAGGCCCAGGCCAACACCAAGATCGCAGCGGTCAATTACGGCTACACCAATGTCGTCGCGCCGTTCGACGGCATCGTCAGCGCGCATCTCGTCTCGGTCGGCGAACTCGTCGGCGCAGCGTCGCCGACCCAGCTCGCCACCATCGTTCAGTTTGATCCGATCTACGTCAATTTCAACGTCAACGAACAGGATGTCCTGCGCATTCGGACAGAAGCCGTGCGGCAGGGGTTGACCGCGGACGATCTCAGGCAAGTGCCGGTCGAGGTCGGGTTGCAGAACGAAACCGGCTATCCGCACAAGGGCAAGCTCGACTACGCGGCGCCGACGATCACCCAGTCGACCGGGACGCTGGCGGTACGCGGCGTGCTGCCGAATTCCGATCGTGTGTTGTTGCCCGGATATTACGTGCGTGTCCGCGTTCCGACCGACCGGCAGGAGGGTGCGCTGCTGGTCCCCGATGTCGCGTTGGGCAGCGATCAGGCCGGACGATATGTGCTGGTCGTGAACGGCGACAATGTCGTCGAGCAGCGCAAGGTGCAGCTCGGCCCGCTGGAAGGTGATTTGCGCGTGATCGAAAGCGGCCTGAAACCGGATGACCGCGTCGTCACCGCCGGGCTGTTGCGCGCGATCCCGGGGCAGAAAGTCGATCCGCAACTGCAGAAGATCGAAACCTCGGCAGCGCCAGCCAAATAGGACCGGCCATGATTTCGAAATTCTTCATCGAGCGGCCGGTGCTTTCCAACGTCATCGCGATCCTGATGATCCTGATCGGCGGGGTGTCGCTGTTTTCTCTCGCGGTCGCGCAATATCCCGACATCGTGCCGCCGACGGTGCAGGTCACCACGCGTTATCCCGGCGCCAGCGCCAAGACCGTGATCGACACCGTGGCGCTGCCGATCGAGCAGCAGGTCAACGGCGTCGAGGACATGCTCTATATGCAGTCCTACAGCGGAGCCGACGGCACCTATTCGCTGACGGTGACCTTCAAGATCGGTACCGATCTCAACTTCGCGCAGGTGCTGGTGCAGAACCGGGTGTCGAGCGCGCTGTCGCAGCTCCCCCAATCGGTCCAGAACCAGGGCGTAACCGTGCAGAAGAGGTCCACGGCGATCCTGTTGTTCGTGACATTGACGTCGCCGAACAAGACCTATGACAGCCTGTTCCTGTCGAACTACGCCACCATCAACATTCGCGACGAGCTGTCGCGGTTGCCCGGCGTCGGCAACGTCACCGTGTTCGGCGCCGGCCAATATTCGATGCGGGTCTGGCTCGATCCGAACAAATTGCAGGTGCGCAACCTGATGCCGCAGGACGTTATTTCCGCGATCCAGCAGCAGAGCCAGCAGGTGACCGCGGGCCAGATCGGCATGCCGCCGACGCCTCCGGGGCAGGCTTTCCAGTTGACGCTCAACGTCAACGGCCGGCTCGATGACAAGGACCAGTTCGAGGACATCATCGTCAAGACCGGCAATAGTGGCGATGTCACCCGCGTGCGCGACATCGGCTGGGTCGAGCTCGGCGCCCAGACCTATAGCCAGACGTTTTCGCTCAACAACAAGCCGGCGACCGGCATCGGCGTGTTCCAGTCGCCCGGTGCCAACGCGCTTGAGGTCGAGCAGGCGGTGCAGAAAAAGATGGCGGCGCTGGCGAAGGGATTTCCCCAGGACGTCAGGTACGACACGCCGTTCGACACCACCAAGTTCGTCTCGGAATCGATCAAGGAGGTCTACAAGACGCTGATCGAGGCCGGCCTGCTTGTGCTCCTCGTGATCCTGATCTTCCTGCAGGACTGGCGCGCGATGCTGGTGCCGGCGACGACCGTTCCGGTCACCATCATCGGCGCCTTCGCCGCGATGGCGGCGCTCGGCTTCACGGTCAACATCTCGACCTTGTTTGCGATCGTTCTCGCGATCGGCATCGTGGTGGACGATGCCATCGTCGTCGTGGAGGGCGCCGCGCACAATATCGAGCGCGGGATGTCCGGCCATGACGCCGCCATCAGCGCCATGGACGCGCTGTTCGCGCCGATCATCGGCATCACGCTGGTGTTGATCTCGGTGTTCCTGCCCTCGGCCTTCCTGCCGGGATTAACCGGCAGGATGTACTCGCAATTCGCGCTGGTGATCGCTGCGACCGCACTGCTCAGCGCCATCAATGCCGCCACGCTGAAACCGACGCAGTGCGCATTGTGGCTGCGCCGGCCGGCGCCGCCGGAACAGCGCAATTTCTTCTATCGCGGCTTCAACGCGGTCTATGACCGCCTAGAGAGCGGCTATGCCCGGCTGATCGGCCGCCTGGTGGCGCACAGCAATGTCTCGGTCATCGTCGCGCTGATCCTGATCGGCGTCGGCGGCTATGGCCTGTCGCGGGTGCCGACAGGCTTTATCCCGATCGAGGACCAGGGCTATCTGCTGGTTGCCGCGCAACTGCCCGACGGCGCCGCGCTCGACCGCACCCAGCGCGTGCTCGACCAGATCTCTGAACTGGCCGGCAAGACCCCGGGCGTCGATCAGGTGATCAGCATCGCCGGCATATCGGCGCTCGACAACTCTTCGAGCCTTGCCAACGCCGGCGTCGCTTATTTGGTGCTGAAGGAGTGGAGCGCGCGTGGTCCGGGCCAGGATCTGCGATCGTTGTTCGTCGGGCTTAACGAGAAGATGGCAGCGATCCCGGAGGCGCAGATTCTGGTGATCCCGCCGCCGCCGATACAGGGCATCGGCAACGCCGCCGGCTTTGCCATGCAGGTCCAGCTCCGTGACGGCAATTCCGATTTCGGCAAACTGCAGGCTATCGCCGGCGCCATCGTCGCCAATGCACAGACGCAAAGCGCCCTGCAGCGGGTCAGCTCGTCATTCCGCTCGATGGTGCCGCAGTTCGACGTCGACGTCGACCGGATCAAGACCCAGACCCTGCAGGTCACGACCGACCAGATTTTCTCGACGCTGTCCTCCTATACGGGCTCGACCTACGTCAACCAGTTCAACAAGTTCGGCCGCACCTTCCAGGTCTACACCCAGGCGGATGCGCAGTTTCGGCTGACGCTTCGCGATATCGAGAACCTGATGGTGCGCAACAGCCAGGGCGCCATGATCCCGCTCGGCACGGTGGCGAAGATCACGCCGGCGGTGGGTCCATCGCTCATCAGCCTGTACAATCTCTATCCATCCGCCACGGTGATCGGCCTGCCGGCCACCGGCTATAGCTCCGGCCAGTCGATGACGCTGATGGAAGAGATCGCCGCCAAAACCCTGCCGCCGGGCACCGGCTATGAATGGACGGCGATGTCGTACCAGGAGAAGGTCGTCGGCGGTCAGATCTACCTGGCATTCGGCCTGGCCTTGCTGCTGGTCTACCTCGTGCTGGCCGGGCAATATGAGAGCTGGTACGCGCCGATCTCGGTGATCCTGGCGGTGCCGCTGTCGCTGCTCGGCCCGATGATCGTGCTCACCGGCTTGCGGATCGAGAACAACCTCTACACCCAGATCGGCATCATCCTGTTGATCGCGCTGTCGGCGAAGAACGCCATCCTGATCGTCGAGGTCGCGCTCGAGCACCACGTGCGTGACCGCAAGCCGCTGCTCGAATCGGCGATCGAGGCGGCGCGGGCGCGGTTCCGGCCGATCCTGATGACGTCGTTTGCCTTCATCCTCGGGGTGGTGCCGCTGGTGCTTGCGACCGGCGCCGGCGCCAGCGCCCGCAAGTCGATCGGCATCACCGTGTTTTCAGGCATGATCGCCTCGACCTGCCTCGCGGTCTTGTTCGTGCCGGCGTTCTTCGTCGTGATCCAGCGGTTCGAGAACTGGCTCAAGCAGCGCAAGGGCAAAGCGGCGGCGCCGCAACCGATACCGCAGGCGCCGAGCGCTACTCCATAGTTCGCAGAATGGGCGAGCCAACGCTCGCGCGAATACGCGTCCGATGACGGGCTCCGCGTGCCCGCCATTCAAGATACCGATCGGGGGTAGATGTTGGGCAAGGCGCAAGACAGCTTTGCTGGTCGATCAAGTCCCCGCCGAGAACTCGGCGTCCTCCATGGCCAGCAATGCGAAGGGGGCCTGGAAACCCGCCAGCGCGGTCACTTTTTTTGCCCAGAGAGTGAGGTTGGTCCAATGCCTCAGGTCAAACGCACAGATTTCCGCGAAGGCGACGTCTGCGTAGCAGAACAGGTCGGCGATTGTGGGTTCATCTGCGCAGAGATGGCTGCGATCAGCGAGATGGGAATCCAGGACCGACAGCGCCGCCCCGGAGCGCTGGCGATGATATTCGGCGATCACCGGATCGACGTTGATTGGCAGCAGGTTTCGCTGACCGAGTTGAACGGCGTAGCTATTGAAGATCGGTGGAAACAGCACGTCGACGTCCCAGTACAGCCACTCGCGCACGGCCTGGCGCGCCGCCGAATCGGGCCCCCGAAACCGATCGAGTGTCTCGGCCAGATGCTCAACGATGGCCGCCGATTGAAAGTGGGGTCGACCGTTGTCGACCAAAACCGGCACCTGGCCCCAGCGCGACAGCGCCAGGAATTCGGGCGTCTTGTGCATATTCTTCTGGTAGCTTACGTAGCGAAACGAAAACGCTGCGCCGGACAGGCGCAGCATCAGTGCTACCTTGTAGGTCGGAAGCGAATGCGGACTGCCATAGAGCGTGAAGCGATTCACGGGTGGTCCTCCTGCCTGAACGACCGACGCTCCTATGTGTCCACGCCTTGGATCCCCAGGGTGGGCCAAGCGTAGCGTGCCCACCATTCAGAGCGATCCGATAGATCAAAGCGGGGCACGGCGCAAAAGAGCGCCTTTTCCCCGTATGCCCTACACCCTGACCATGCGCTTGCCGCGGTTTTCGCCCGCAAGCAGTCCGATCAGCGCTTTCGGCGTATTTTCCAGGCCGTTAATCACGTCCTCCTGGACTTTCAATTTGCCGGCTTTGACCCAGGATTGCAGGTCGCTCAACGCCTGATCGCGCTGATCCATGTAGTCCATCACGATGAACCCTTGCATGGTGAGGCGCTTGACCACGATCAGGCCGGGCACGCCGCGCGGCCCGGTCGCCGACGGCACGCCGTCATATTGCGAGATCGCGCCGCAGCAGGCGATGCGGCCGCGGTTGTTCATCTGCGAAAGGCAGGCTTCGAGAATATCGCCGCCGACATTGTCGAAATAGACGTCGATGCCACCAGGCGCCGCGGCCTTCAGCGCCTTGAACACCGCGCCGTCCTTGTAGTCGACCGCGGCATCGAAGCCGAGCTCTGAGGTCAGCCAGTTGCACTTGTCCTTGCCGCCGGCGATACCGACCGCGCGGCATCCCTTGATTTTTGCAATCTGGCCGACGATCGATCCGACCGAACCGGCGGCGGCCGAGACCACCACGGTCTCGCCGGCCTTCGCCTTGCCGACATCGAGCAGCCCGAAATAGGCGGTGAGGCCGGCGATGCCGTAAACGCTCAGGAGATGCGTCATCGGTTCGATTTTCGGCATCCTGTTCAGATGTTTTGCCGGGACAGCGGCATAATCCTGCCAGCCGGTATCGCCGAACACGATGTCGCCCGGCGCCAGTCCCGGTGCTTTCGAGGACACGACTTCGGCGATGCCGCCGCCGGCCATCACGGTGTTGGCCTCGACCGCCGCGCGATAGGTCGCGCCATGCATCCAGGCCCGGTTGGCCGCGTCCAGCGAGATGTAGCGCACCCGCACCAGCACTTCGCCGTCCTTCGGCTCGGGAATGCCGCTTTTGGACATTTTGAAATGCTCGGGCCCAAGTTTCCCGGCTGGCTTCTCAACCAGCAAGACCTGACGATTGACGGTGTCGTTCATGGCGTTCCCTCCCTTGATATGTCGATGCTTGATGCAGCCGGCCGCGGTCGCGACGCTCAACTGCCCGGCTGCGCTGCTTCCGACGCTAGTCGGCGGGCGCTCATTCCACAATGGGAAGTTTGTGGCAAAGGCACTGACGTTTGAAGCGTGTTGCGTCGCTCCCGGAATCTGGCAAACTCGGGACCGTCGGAAATTTGGGGGTAAGAAAATGTCCAACAGGTTTACACAATACATTCTGATCGCGATGGCGCTCGGCATTGTGATGGGGACACTGGTCTTCAACTATCTTCCCGACATCCGGGCGGATATCGCCGCAGACGTAAACCTGATCGCGATGCTGTTCCTGCGCCTGATCAAGATGATCATCGCGCCGCTGGTGTTCGCGACCCTGGTCGGCGGCATCGCCCACATGGGAACCGGCTCCAAACTCGGGCGTATCTTCGCAAAAACCATGGGCTGGTTCGTCAGCGCGTCGTTCGTTTCGCTGCTGCTTGGATTGGTCATGGTCAATCTGTTGCAGCCGGGCGCAAATTTTCCGGGCACCCTGCCGGACAAGCTGCAATCGACCGGCCTGCCGGTATCGCAGTTCTCGATCGAGAAATTCCTGACCCATTTGATCCCGACCTCGATCGCGGATGCGATGGCGCAGAACGAGATTCTGCAGATCGTGGTGTTCGCGGTGTTCTTCTCGGTCGCGCTCGGAGCCATGCCGGAGCGCTCCAAGCAGATACTTTCGGTGATCGATGACCTCGGCCACATCATGCTGAAGGTGACGGCCTATGTCATGCTGTTTGCGCCGCTTGCGGTGTGGGCGGCGATCATGGCGACGGTGTCGAAGAACGGCCTTGGCGTATTGTGGAAACTGATCGTCTTCATGGGCGGTTTCTATCTCTCGCTGCTGATCCTGTGGGCCATTCTGGTTGCCGTGGGCTTTGTCGTGCTCGGGCCGAGATACAGTCATCTGCTGCGGCTGATCCGCGAACCGCTGATGATCGCGTTCTCGACCGCGAGTTCGGAAGCGGCCTACCCAAAAACCCTCGAGGGGCTCAATCGCTTCGGCGCATCGTCGAGGATCTCGAGTTTCGTGCTGCCGCTCGGCTACTCGTTCAATCTCGACGGCACCATGATGTACTGCACCTTTGCCAGCATCTTCATCGCGCAGACCTATCACATCGACATGGCGCTCGGCACCCAGCTTGCGATGCTGGC
>WNFQ01001938.1_pt1 | contig 27812 bp, 34 predicted proteins | sample 5400171 | NCBI WGS metagenome assembly WNFQ01 (sample SAMN13153356, study PRJNA577476) | soil metagenome | isolation source: 20 cm soil under Madrone tree | place: USA:California | collected 2016-06-14
GGACTGATGCCGTGGCGCTCATGCCAAACATCCCCGGCTGGAAATCGCGTGCGCAGTGAAGTTGGGAGGACCCCAAACTCCGCGACACTGCCGCAAAGTATATGCTGCAGGTTGCCGGAGGCTGAAATTGTCCAGATACAGAACAAGATCGGGGCCGAAGTGAGAAGCGCATTTTTGGCAAACGCCGGCATGGCTTAACGTACGATAGCTTGGAGGCAGGTCAGTGGCTGGCCTTCGCGGCAGGTGGCGCAAGCACATGGACGCCTGGTGGCATACAGTGGGAATGAGAATCGTATTGAGCCAAAAGGCGCTTGCAATGAGAGTGAGGTTGACGATTCCATATCGAAACAGGTGCCCTGTTGTAGAAGACGCGAATGCAAAGCGTGATTGTAGCCGGTGCTTGGGAGATTAGTGGATCACACTGGTCACCGTGGGCATGTAGGTCGTGGTAGAGTGATGGACGTGGGAAGATGGTATCGGCATATGGTGATCTCGGCGAAAGGTGGAGCGGGCAGGCAGTGGGGACAAGGCCGACGGGGGAAAGAAAATGTATGATCGCGCGCAGGAGGTTGAGAGGAGCGCCATAGACGGCGACAGGGCGCCCTGAGCGCGAATTGCCCTGACAGCGACTGATGGTTTTCGTGAAGAATACGATCTGTGGGCGCGTTACTGGGAAAACAACGTGTTTTGTTCTTGTTGTCGTGCACGCGAAATGCAAGTTATAGAAGGATCCGAGGAGCAACGTTGGACCTGGGAGACCAAAAATTAAAATGGGAAAATTCAGTGAACGTGGCTGAGGACTCGGGCGGGTGGTCGCTTTTGACCGCTGTGGCCCTCGGCGAGGTCGGCTAGCATGTCCGTCGGAGGTGTCAGGGGACCCGGATGAGACTGACGGCGAAAGAAAGCAAAGCGAGGGGGGGAACGTCGGATGTGGCCCGGTGAACCCCCGGGACCCGCCGTCCGAACGCGTCGAAAATTCCGGGGGGCCGGGACGGGGGAGATTAGCGAGAAATATGTTGAGAGGGGGAAATGGCCGGAAAAGGCAAGGGCTAGCGCTCCTCGGGGGACAAACACGCGCGGGCATCGAGCGTTTTTTGCATCGCCGCGCCGCAACAACAGCCGCCGCCCGCCGCACCGGAACCTCGAATACTTATATCCTCCAACGTACCCACCCGTCATGCACTTACGCTTCGCCCCCTCGCCCCAATGTCCCATTCCCCAGCTCCCCCTCCCCAGATTACTAATAATTCCAACAATAATGGCAATACTCACTCAAGCACCTCCCCTGCCCAGCTAGCCCACATACTCTCTACGGTCCTCGCAGATAATGAGACCCTCTCCAAAGACTTGGCCCTTGCCAGAGCCCGCTATGAGCGCGCAGAGCAGACTCTCGCTCTCCTCAAACCTCCGCATATTTCCGTGACTGCGGCCAGTGATGCTCCTTCTCCACCCTCCTATCCGGAACCCGCAGTCAGGACTATTATGGACCTCCAGTCACTCTTGGAGGCTGAAAAGACGGCGCGTGAAGCAGCCGAGTCTCGCCTGCGTACAATACCCGAGGCTTGGCTAGACTTCGACCGCTACCTTCAGGTCTCCGAGGTCCATCTTTCCGACGCTCGCGCCCATTTCTCCCAACTGCTCCGCGATCCTTCTATCAAACCGTCCTTCAATCCCCTCCCAGCGTATCAGCCCCACCGCTCTCACCAGTCAGCCTCGCGTGCTCCCGTTTCCGCTTCGCAGACTTTCCCCCCTTATTCCCAGGCATCTGCCACCGCTAGTCTTCCTGCTCGAGTGCGTCATCGCGATGACAATACTGAGGATGTCCCCCCTCCCAAGCGCCTTCGCACAGACCGTGGACCCCGACGCTCTATCGAGGTAAGTATCTGCCACACACATCGCGTGCGGCGTGTTGAACTTAGCGTCGTAGTCCTCGCGCATACACGCCCACGCACCGCCCTCATACAACACGCCTGAAATGAATCATCACCTTCACTCTGCTTACCCCGTGCAACAACCTCCCTCACGCGGCCGCCGTCCTGAGCGCCGCGATCAGTCCCCATCACTCTCCCTTTCTCCAACACGCAGCCGAAGTTCATCCATATCACTAGATGAATTACTTCTTGAAGCTACAGACAATAAACGTGGGTCCCCGTCGTCTCCTCAACCTGCTCAAGCGTACGTCGGGCCCCCTTCCTATTACCGACCCGTGTCCTCCACTCGACATTCACGCTCCCCTGACTACCGCTCATCGCACACCGTTCGCCGTGATACGATGCCGCAGCCCAATGTCGTTAGTCCAGCAATAACATCTACGGCCCAGCCACTGCCCCAACCACCCCCTCAGCCCCAGCCCCACGGTCAGTATCAGACGTTACAGACTCACATTTTTGCACCTCCTGTAACTGGCCCACCCGGGAAAAAGCCGAAGGCCAGTGGTAGGGAACGTTCATTTTTTTTAAATCACCGGTGCTCATAGACCCATCTAGAAGGCGCCCCCGTGTCTGCAGCCCCTTCAGCTCGTTCTGTGGCTGGCGCGGCTAGTCTTCCATCTCTTCCCCCTGGTGGGTTCCCAGCTGTGAATGACAAGGGCCAACGAATTTGCCGCCAATGCGGCCATGCAGGACGATATAAAGAAGGAAAATGCGTCGAGAAGTGGGGTCCTGGGCCTGAGGGTCCAGGGACAGTTTGTGACCGTTGTCGCAAGAAAATGAAGCGAGTCGAGCGTCGTGGTACGCTGGACCCACATTCCCAGGCTTCAGCATTCGTGCACTCCCGCCCGCACGCACCCATTCAAGAACGCGATCACCCTCACGGGCCCCCCGCTCAACAAGGGACCGACCGCCCAATCGGCCGCACGGACACTGTGGTTGTCCCGCACCCGCCATTGCCGCAACAACCTCCACAAGCGTACGGAGGTCCCCCAGAAGGTCGCGAACGGGACGCCGTCTCGCCACGTAGCAATGCATCTTCCGTTACCGTTGCCCGACCCAAGGGCGATGCCGCGCACTCTGGCCCGTCCTCCCGTTCGCACAGCCGTTCCCCTCTCTCCGTTCCAGCTCATCCCCAGCGGAACGGCTCGCAGGTACAGGTACCGCCACCCAAGCCGCCGCTCCCCCCCTCTAGCGGAGAAGGGGAGAGCGATGCAGAGGGTGATCCAGAAGCCGAAGAAGTGGACGACCCTGACGCAGACTTGCACGCAGCCGTCGACGCTGCTGAAGCCAGTAGTGGCAAGGGTACGATAGCACCATGGGTAAAGCGCGAAATTGAGGCTACATAAGTGTAAACCATTATATTTATCACTGTGCTGCTCGCTTTCCGGGATACCCTCGTCATAATGCAGTGCGTATGTGTTGTTCTGCCAGTGTGCAATGCCTGCTCTCGCTCATGTATCTTAGTGTTTTATTGTCTCTACTATATGAGTAACCGACGTTTAATCAAGGAGTGAAGTTTGAGATGGCTGGAGTCGTGCGGTAACATTTTGAGGCTGCCTTACAGACACTACTGAGCAAGACCAGCCGAACAGACTACTACGTGGCGAATATTCTACTACGCGTTCGGACTTGAGGAAAGTATGCGGAGGGCACGGGAAAGCTGCGGCTCAGTGAGACTGCACGGCAGCAGTCCCGCAGCCTGCACAACAGAAGAGCCCCAGGCTAGTTGGGTAAAAGCATGCCGAGGTTCAGGCTGTGCAGCATTTAGACTCCGAGACACCGTAGACCGCTCCACTAAGTCTCGATGCTGATCACACGCGACACGCCGCATGTCGCCGATTCGGCAAGCTCCGCGATTCGATCGAATATAGGTCGGGAACCAAGTCTTACTTCGCAATCGGCCGTAACAAAAGCCTGTATTCGGCCATGCCTGCACGCACACTCGATTCTTTCCATCGGACGGATACATTGCTTTTGTGGCGCTGGCACATAGGATTTGGTCGCTGATAATTCGTTGTTAGAACGCGAACGGGGTATGGGGGAAGGTTCGATTGATTTATAATGCCTCCCTTCCCTGATGCGCTCGACAACTGCCAGTGGGACCTGACATGGCCTGACATGCCACTGTGACGTACATCCCCGAGCAATGCCGTCTTACCTTTCCCCTCTGAGTATCGGAGGAGCATTCCGTGCACCCGCCACAGCCATCGGATCTTTGTGTCATAGCATCACGCCAAGTGTAAAAGACAAACCAACAGGACTTTACGTAGAAAGGTGCTATCAGCGCCATACAGTAGTTCTCATTGAAGATAATGCCGTGATAACAGGCGGCAATATTAATCCGTCGCACATACACGTGCTGCCCACGCCGATCAGATTCACAACATGCCGCCTGTTGTTTGAAACAGCGAAATCAAGCGCTCGGGATGGTCGTTGCCAGTGCGTGCAAGTGTGGGAGCCATCAACCACTGGAACATCGTCGAGACTCGATAGTGATGTCACAGCAGCTGCCTACTAGTGTTGCCAACGGCTGGTCCAAAAACTGAATTAAAAAATGCACGAAATTTCCGTTGTGGGCCCAGCCGCGACATCACTATCGCAGCTGAGCCAAAAAAGGAAATTTGTGCATTTTCAAATTTGGGCTCAGGCGCCACAACACTAACCAACACTACCCAATACTTAAGTTTAAGTAACATCGACGTATCATCTAACATCGACCGTATCATATCAATTGCTCACAACATCGTACCCAACAACGTATCTCATTCATGTATCACGCTTCATGCACTCGCGCCGCACGCATAACGTCACTGCCATGCACATACCGGCTGGCTTCACTTAGGTTGCGCACGATGTACACCCCCGTGCGTAAGCCAAAGGAAGAGGGCTCAATCGCCTCTGTCTTCCAATCATTATCAGGACGCGCCCCGGAATTGCCAATCCGTTTCTCGGATCTCAAGAAAGAGATATGGAGGGACGTTCTCGTGCAAAGCTGGCGCGAGGTTCTGGATGAATTGAAGGGTTCCGTTGAGAAAGTCGTCGCGAGAGGCCCCAATGTACTCCAGTTCGCCATCCCGTCCGCCTTGGCTCGCACTGACGCCCTTCGTTAGATGATACCCTCTGTTAGATTCGTAGACTTGCAGAGGGGACTATCGATGGATCAGATCTCAGAAATCCAAGCGGCAGGCGTCTTGATCGTTCGGGCCGGCGTACCAAGTGAGGTCTGATGCATCTGATTGGTCGTGGTCCATCTTCAAACTTACTATTTTCCCATCCTCTCTTTCTAGGAGGCTCTGGGTTGGAAACGGTCGTTGAAAGAGTATATCTCTCTGAACAGTGACAAGGTCAAAGGTTGGTCGTGTGGTTATTCCCAGCACAGGAAATGCGTAACCGACGTACTTACTATCTTTGTGTGACAGGTTACCCCGAGGGCAACATTCAAGCGTTCGAGATATACAACTCAGGTGCGCAGACTCGCGCACGGACGCACCCTGCCATTCTACAAACGCAACGTGCCATCCTGCAATTGTGGCATTGCTCCGAACCGGAGGCAAAGCTTAGTCTAGGGAATCCAATCAGTTATTTCGATCGTTTCCGGATGCGTTTACCGGGTGACCGCTCTTTCGCACTTGGACCTCATATCGACGGCGGTTCTCTGGAGCGCTGGGAGGACCCTGGTTACCGCGCATGCTTTCGGGCCATCCTCAGCGGGAATTGGCGGAATCACGATCCGTTCGACGCCGCACCTCGTCTATATGCCTGTCAGGACCTTTATCACGCTGCGTGAGTTTTAATGATACCTCATATTTATACCCCTAATCCTCAATTAAATTCTCACATGCACGCATGTCAAACAGAAATCAATGTTCTATTTTCCGCCCCTGGCAAGGTTGGACTTCCATGTCGGTGACCGGCCCAGGCGAAGGCACACTACGCGTCTTTCCGCTGCTCCAACTGGCGACTGCTTATCTGATCTTACGGCCCTTCTTTAAGCCACGGACGTCATCTTCCGGTCTCGACGACTGGGTTGTTGACATCGAGAGTGCGGCTTTTCCGGGTTCGCAGATGGGCAAGACGCAGGAATTAAGTGATACAACGCACCCACACTTGCAGCTCTCGCGCACAATGGTGTCCGTTCCTTGTGTCGAACCTGGTGACCAGATCTATTGTGAGTGTTGAGTGTCACACTATTCCCGTCGAACATAGTCCGGGAACGACCGCACACACCAGGGCACTGTGATCTCATACACGCAGTGGAAAATTTGCACCGCGGCCAATACGACTCCTCGGTATTATACATACCGGCCGTTCCGCTAACAGTTCGGAAGTGAGTACTTTTTCCCGTATTCTATCCTCCCTCATATGCTATCTCATATTCCACACAACACAGCGCAGAATATCTTCGAGATCAGCGAGAACACTTCATTCGTGGTCTTCCTGCACCGTGAGTGTGCTGGGAAATTCGTTCTGTTTACAATTTTTTATTGAGCTTGCACCCCGCACCTCGCCACCTTCAACCAGTGATTTTCCAGGTGGGGAGGGTGAATCCCACTTTCTAAACCGAGGTGGACAGGAACTTATTCAAGTAGAAACTGGCTTTCGCGCGCTTGGATTCAAGAAGTTTGATACTCCGGAAGGCGCCAGCATGGGAGAAACGCAAGCTGTCCTGGAGGCAAACAGGACGTTATTTCCAGAGGTTTTGGAGTTATAAAGAAGGCGCGTCGTCATGGTGACTATGCTTTTACTGTAATCCATGCAACACCACGATCTTCCGTGCGCCTGCCTTCGAGACGACAGAAGGCGTACGGTGGTTCTGACGTTACTCGTCACAATTGAATGATCTAATTGATGTACAGTAATGCTGTAATCAAGACTGGACCTATACTAAGTACTGGGAATAAAGATTGCAAGAAAATATTCTCACAACCAAGGGATGAGACATCCGGATGAGCTGGATCTCTAGGCTAGGTCCTGCTGGGCCAATTTCCGAGAATAATATCGTTTCAAGGGTCCTAGCAACCAAGTGAGGCCCGGTATCGGTGCATATATACCATGACAGTAGGTTTGTTAATAATTACAAGCTATGGACGGACGAAAGATAGAATACGTCCGGAGGTCATCGTACTCTAGTTACATATGTCCTTACGCTGATCAACAGGCGCCATGAGATAGATCTACAACCGATAATATGATGGTGGTAAACTTTTCCGCTGCAATGCCCAGCCTTCCTGGAGTAGACTGTTGTTACACGCAGCATCGCGGCTCCAGACGTGCCCGTCGGGGGACAATGTATGGGTAAAATATGCTTCGCACCATGCGTTCGAGTCGTGCATCGGCGTCGGCACGACGCCCAACCGTATCTTGAAGTCGAGGACATGAACTCACGTTTTATTGAACATTTTGATTTACTCGTGACATGGTCATGCTAGTGCGCATCGCGTAGTACAAGATGCTCTTACTGACCGAATATACAACAGCCAAGACGAAACTCGGGCGATTGCAAAGCATTAGGGCAAGCATAGTCATTTGCTTCGTCGTAAGGTGAAAATGAATGAGCTTCTCAAAACATACAGTAAGTAATAATGCAGTGAAATAGCAAATACACAGCCGTGACATCGTCGTAGTCCTAAGAGCACGACCCCGACTCTGAAAATGGGGCTCAACGGCGGCCACCATGGAAATTGAACGAGAAGCCTCCGGGCCCGCCACCACCGCCACTACGGAACTGGAATCCGCCATTGCCTGCAGCTTGTTGGAAGAAATGGGAAAATGGATGTCCTCCAGGGCCAGGACCACCATGGCCTTGCATGGGGTCATTCGGGTCATCGCCATTGTCGAAGCGTTGCCGCAGCTCGGGGTCAGACAACACCTCGTACGCTTCGTTCACAACGGCCATCTTAGCTTCGCTGCCACCCTTATCCGGGTGTGCTGCGAGTGCAGCCCTTCGACTACGAAAGAGGAACGAGCGCATAAGCAAGTAAGCAAACGGGGGCACGTGAATCAAGTACGCACAAGGCCTTCTTGATCGTCCTTTCGTCGGCATCCCGTGAAACGCCAAGCACCTTGTAATAATCTTTCTGTCTCGACTGTTTCAACAGACGCTGAGCCTTGGATAGCCGGGCGTGGATCTAATTTACTCTCCAGAGTCAGCCCTCGGCTCCATGGGAAGGGAAGAATCCATACCTCGCGGTTCCCACCTCCGCTTGCTTCCCATGCACGCTCAAAAGTACGCACGGCTTCCTCCCACTCCTCACGCACAAGCAACGCCTCTCCCTTACCCAGCAGAGCGTCAATGTCCTTCTCATTCCCTACCATTCGCAATAGCTCGTCGCACCACAGCTCGCCTGCCCGCGCCTGGCGAAGTTGAACATGCGCACGGCATAGCGCACGCAAGATAGCGGCTCTCCTTGGACTAGCCTTCTTCGGGGGTGGGATGGCGACAGTCACGCTTAGGACCGCATCTGGCTCGACTGCACCTTCGAAGGTTGCCAAGAACCCGCTCCCTGGCGCACTCAGAGTTGCGTCTTTGGCTGCAGGGCCGAGAATAAAAGTGATTATCCCGCGCCAGTCCTCTGCAGCCATCAACTCATCGAGTTTCTTGAACTGCTTGTCGAGGGACTTGACCAGACGATGTGCTGAGAGGCAAGGCTTGGAGTCGGGATCATAATGCAAACATTGCTTAAGGTTCGCCATCGCAGTACTTGATGCCGAAGAGCCCATGTAGAAATATGATATGCGGAAAATGTTCATATACGCATCAGTCGACGGCGATGTGATCTGGGTGAGTCGGCTATAAATCACGTTAGCAGGCACTTGTAGCAGAACGAGTAATGCGAACCTCAAATCCGCCACTGCGTCTTCAAAGTCACCCGCAGCAAGTGCGCAATTTGCCCGCTGTTGCCTCAAAGCGACAGAATGTGACGCGACACGGAGACCTTGGGTTGCGCTCTCTTCGCAAGCTGTCCAAAGCTTGGCCTTCTGGGCCTGCATTGCCTTGCGCGCTGCCGCCTCTCCGTCTGCCACGTCGAGTAAAAGTTCACGTGCGATAGGATCATTTTTTGCCTGATAATGCTTGAGGGCTTCTCGTGCATCCGCCCATCTACCTTCCTTTGCGTGAATTTTCGCTCTCATTAGATGTACTTTTTCGAATGAGTCCGAAGTGAGGGTAAGAACTTGGTCAAAGTCTGCGAGCGCGTTGGCGTGTCTGCCAAGAGAGAAATACGCTGTGGCGCGTTTGTAATAAAGGGTAGGATCCACTGGTGATTGTCCTGCAGAGGATGTCAGGGAGACAAAAATCGTTTGCCCGTCATTTTCGGAGGGTACTATTGGGTTCAACGTACCTATTGCCTCGGAATACGCCTTTGCTGCATCATGGAACGTTCCAGCAGAGAGCAATGCATTGGCACGGTTGATGAGCGGCTGCAGACCTGGGGGGTATAAAGCTGATCCTGCACCAGAATCTGCGAGTACAGAAAGCGTGGAGAGCAGAACGGATAGGCAGTAAACGAGTAATGGCGGAGGCATGGTGAACGGGTGTGGGGGCTGTGGAATGTCAACTAACGCGTCACCCAAAGTTGAACTTCCACGTTCGCGTGTCCATATAACGCAATAAGTTCCCACGGACCTACAAGAGGAATATTCGAACTTGCACCTGCTTGAGCCCCAGCTGTGGCCAAGCTGTCTAGGGCAGTTCAGGAATAGAGACAGAAACAAGGCGGGTACGAATGGTTTACCCTTGAGCGACCCTCTGGATCTCCGGGTCCTTTCACGACGCGTACAGGCGTCTCACATGACCCCAATTGCCCTGCACGTGCACGTCCATTCACGATTCTCCCACTGTCATTGTAGCCAGTACTCATTCAGTTCTCTGATCGTTTCTTTACACCAAGGAGGACACGCTCCAGTGGACAATATGATACGCTTTCTTGCGTATTTTGACATCACTGGTCACTGGCACCAAATGCACGTGATAACCACTTCAGATAGTGACGGTGAGCCTCCCCCTTTGCTCCACCTCCCCTGCGCCATCGACACCTAATTGCATCACCACCACAGATAAAAGCCCACCGTACATCGCTTCCTCGACATGCAAGAGCCACAAGCAAACCAACCACTAGCCGTCCATTTTGGCGCGGGTAATATTGGGAGGGGTTTCATCGGTGCCCTCCTTACGGAATCAGGATACTTTGTCGTTTTCGCCGACGTCGACAAAAATCTCATCGAGGAGCTAAATACGCATGACTCATATGAAGTCCACCTCCTCGCCGAGAAAGAACGGTCGGAGGAGATTCACTCCTTCACTGCTGCATCATCGCAGAAAGCAGAGGTTCCCCACGCCATCGCGAGTCCCCGTACGCGGTTGATCACAACCGCCGTCGGTCCCACCATTCTCGAGAAGATTGCCCCTGTAATTGCCAAAGGTCTAAAAGAACGGCGCTTAGCGAACGCCGGCGCTCTCAACGTCATCGCCTGCGAGAATATGGTGGGCCAGACGCAAACACTCAAGAAGTACGTCCAAAGCCATCTCTCGGATGAGGAGAACGTGTGGCTGTCGGAGCAAATCGGTTTCGCCAACTGCTCTGTTGACCGCATCGTACCCGCACCGATGTCCAGCCATGCCAAAAACCCGCTCGACGTCGGCGTTGAAGAATTCTCCGAGTGGATCGTCGACAAGACGTTGCTACGCACGCCGATCGACCCGCCCGTGCAAGGGATGACCCTGACGGATTCGCTCCAAGCATACATAGAGCGCAAGCTTTTCACTCTCAACTGTGGACACGCCATTACCGCCTACATCGGTTTCATCTACGGCCTGGAGCGGGTCGACCAAGCTCTGGCGAACGAGGAAATCATGAAGGATGTCCGCGGCGCGCTCAAGGAAAGCGGTGCGGCATTGGTGAAGAAGCACGGTTTCGATGCAGAGGAACATGAGCGGTATGTGGAACGCGTGTTCTCTCGCTTCGCGAATCCGAAACTGCACGACGATGTGGAACGTGTGGGCCGTCAACCCCTGCGCAAGCTTTCGAAGGGCGACCGACTCCTCGGGCCGACGGCGATGGCGAGGGCGTATGACCTCCCCATCGACCATCTCGCGCGCGGTATCGCAGCTGCGTTTTTGTTTGACGTCAAGGGTGACCCACAGAGCGCCGAAATGATAGGAAGGATCAACGAAATTGGCATCGAACGTGCGATCGCAGAGTATACTGGATTCGAGGAGGGTAGCGAAGAACACGACAAGATCATCACAGCTTACAAGGAGCTCAGAGCGAAGAGGCAGCATCGTAAGACAGCAGCACTTTGAGTGCCTCGTACGATAATACCAGGGTGGATTGTAATATTGTTCAGAGCATGGAAGTCTTGCGCCAAATGGAGACTTTCCGTCCTTCTTAGTCGCATGGAGATTGTATTATGCCACCGGATTCACATGGTGGGTATGTATTCCGTACAGTAACCTACTGTAGTCAGCCGAGGAATTTGTGTCATGACAATTGATCGTCATCAATTCGTAAAGATATCGTGAGATCGCGTGAGATGTCGTGAAAGAGCAAGTCCGAAAAATTTCCACAATGTAAGTCGTAAAGATAATCAAGGCTGCGCGCAACGGTCCTGCAGCCTGATGTCCATCATAAAAATGGGGTCACAGAAGCGAAGCGCCGAAGATAATCAACGCCACGGCGCCTGTCACAACAGACGACAGAGACGCAAAACCGGGGAGATTCCGGAGCGGAGCAGCACCTGAGCTGCCAGTATTGGCGGTGGTGGTGGCGCTGCGAGACGGGGATGGCGTCGTCTCACCATCTGTGTTGGATGCGTTACCGAGGAGCGAGCTCTCTATTTCGCACAATTGACGTATGTTCTTTACCAGCGAGGGCAAGTTCACGTCGGCCGAGTCCAACACGGCCGTCTGATTCGTCCTTTCGAAACTGGAACAAGAATAAATAAAAAGGGGGTTATGGAGGGAGGGATTGAGATGTTATCGCCGTCGGAAGGGACCCCACACACGCACCAGTCTGCACACTGTGGGAAAGTGGACTGGAAAGTGTCGGTGCAGGAGCACTTGATCACGTCGATGAACGCTCCGGGGTTGAAAATGACCTTTTAAGAATGGAAAGGCGGTTTGCACGACAGAAAATTTTAGGAGTGTGTGGGCAGTAGTCCGTAGGTAGTAAAAGTAAGTGAACACATACGGAAGTGAAATTCGCCAGTGCGGGGGCCGCTTGGGCGCAGCTGTTTATACTCGGGTAACCCTTTGCACAGATGGGACATGATGGCGGGGTATCTGGGAAGTAAGGTTGCACCGTCGTCGTCTGGCGGGATACAGCTGCCAGGAAATTATAGAGCTCGGAGGATACGGGGCTTGCCCAAACGCACGACGTCGCAGAAAGGGTGATCAAGAAGAGACAGAGGTAGGGAATGACAAAAGGGCGAGAAATCATGTTGTTTTAAATAATCCTTTCTGTCGTTGGCGACGTCGTGGCTGGCGATGCCCAAGAGGACCCGCCCGCTCTCATGAGACAATCGTAATTAATTGATAAGATTAGATAATATAGGCGCCATGTCTGTTCAAGCCCGTATCTCACGGATTCCATGACTGTTGGTACAGGCGTTGAAGTTCAACGGACCTGGAGGACATCAAGGTGATCTCTAACGACTAATGCGGAAAGATAGTCAAACAGAATAGCAACACAACAAAAAATCCCTCTGCGTGGCGGTGAATAGAGTCCCTCGTACACGCACACACGTACACCGACCCCAATACATATTCGAAGAATCATTGGAGAGCTAGATCGGCGGGCGTTCCATGGGCGACTCGAGGAGCGTTTGAAACTGTGGTGAATGAACGTCCGTCTCGGTTATGGAAGGGGGATCGGAAACTACCCACCTGTTCTAACACGCGGGAGTGGGGTAGGCCATCCACGTTAGCACGATCTCCGCCTTGGAGGATAATACGGTCTCCCTGTGCCTCACCCTGTGCATCTTGTTCCGCCTGCATTTGTTCCGGCATGTAACATGTCAGAACTTTACTACTCTTGATCTCTCTTCGTGCTAGCCGAGCCCGAAATAGTTTTCTTGGAGTTTTTACCGGGGCCGGACACGCCGGGGACGAAAGGTTCGTCACGCGGAACGATGTCGATGAGAAAGTCGAACTGATCGGATTTGCTCAGTGCCTTTGCAATGTCAGCACGCGATAGGGTGCGACGTTTGTTTGAGTCAGCGACAATGAACGCCCGGGCCGTAATCTCTGCAATAAAGACTTTTTGTTCCGACGCCACCGAGGATGAGTGAACTGGGAAGATGGGACGGGAGAAACCGGACGAGGTGCGTACTTTCACAAGCCTTGCAGAACAGAATTGGGGCTGTACAATGCAGTAAAGGACATGAGCGATAGAAAGGCACACGGTGTGGACAAACCGTCTGCTGCGATCATCTGTGCGGTGGCCGAATGTCAAGGAGAGGAAAGGGAAGAAAGAAAGGGAAAGGAGAGCACCTTTACGTCTGGGTCGCTCTTCATAACCTTCTTTATCCTGGCCAGAGGCAGGGGCGGGTGACGATAGTCGGGAGTCTCTTGCTCTGCAGCATCGACTTGCCTCTGCCAGAAGGAGTGGAGGAACTCGTGAAGGGGCTCTCCTGATTGGACGTATGGCTTGGTCATTGTCACTGAGGGATCGTGGGCTGTGGTTGGCTGCCAATTTATTTTCATTTTCTGAGATCAGATCGCTCGTATTTTAACCCACTTATCTTCTCCAACTCCTTCTCGCTGCCTCATTCAGTATCCCACCCTGGCGCTTCCAACCAATTTGTGACCCTCATTCAGGGCACGAGACTTAAGGTTTGGGGTACCGGTCCTGAACGTTCCCCTGTGGTGGGGATGAGCAAGCCATTCGGCGCCCCCCAGACTAGTACTATTGGTCTTATTGCAAGTTTCTGGAAGCACTAGAGAAATGTGTGACAACCGGGGAAGGACAATGGGGTCATTATCGAGATTTTGGGGAAGATGCAGGTGGTACCAGTACAACGCCCATCATGGTGGGCTTCCTACGAACGTCCAAGGGTCCAATGAAAAAAAAAGTATTGGTACATGACTCGGACAAATAATGACGATGCGAATATTAGACAATGTGCTATCTGACAAGGACAATGTGCAAATTACAATAAAAGCGATTGCATTTTTACAAGTTGTTTTGGGCTATGTGGCGCATGATCGTCAACGATGCAACAAGTTCTGTCGCAACCAGGAAATTTTAATCCAGAGCGGCGGGTACGAAGCCAAAGGGACCTACCAATCGATAGGTGCGCAAAGGGTTCATATACGGTAAGCACATTGCCTGACGTCCCATATGCGGGACGATCTTCGGGCTTGAGATTGTAATGTGCGACAAGGAAATTATCTGCGTCCAGACACTGGGAATATAGATGGTGCATAAGCACTGTACTGTCAAAAGTGCGTCATCAAACTTTGTGAGGGTATCTTACCGTCCACTCGTGCCCTGCGATAATGTGATGGCCCCACTTGTATTCTTTTCCATCCGAAGCTGTGAACTTCCGGAAGAGAGACCTGCGCAGACAAAGTGGTTAGAAGCAGAACGTGGCCAAGGTCGCCATAACGTGTGGGGCTCATGATGGCCGACCAGCGAAAACAACTCACCCTGAAAATAGCGAAACTTTGCGCAAGTATTGGTGCATCGGTATTGATACTGAGCCCTTGGTAAAGCGAACGGTCCCCAAAGCGCCTTTGGGCCCAAAGTCGAGGACGATCATGGGTTCGCGGTAAAAGTGCCGGCCGTCGCGATCGCCGAGGCTCGTAGAGCGCAGCCCCATGTCGTATATCATGAGTCCCGCGTTGCGCGTACGTTGTGGGGTAGAGGAGACACGCAGGAACAGGCGGTGGTAAACTTCATCAAAGTCGGAGCCAGTGAGGACGCCAGTGCGGTCCTCGAAGAAATATGCAGATGGTGGTCCGGCAATCGTCATAATGTTGGGTGGGAGACTTGGACGTCGGGGGGAAGAGGGCCAAACGAGAGTGGAAAGGCGAAGTGGAAAGGAATTGGTGGCACAAGAGTGTGCTGGGTGAGTGCCAGTACCTTTATACCATGGCAGTGGGCACGTAGCCGATTTGGCGTTGGAAAAAGAGGAGGGCGCCTAGAAGGGGTTCCAGAAAGGCGGTTCCTCGACGTGGCAGCCATGGACAGAGTAAGAAGGATCATCTGCGGCTTCCCCGAAGACAAATGATTTTAGACCGGGTTGATCTAGCTCGCTTTGGGCGAGTGGGGCACAGATTCTGTAACCGCGGCTAACCCAGAATGAGGCTGTGCCAATTTCTAAGATCATTACTGTAAGCGCCCCCGGAAGTTTCATTACAAGTGGTGGAAACAAAACGGGGTTAGACGGGAAGCTGCCAGGAGAATCACTCAGGCGGCCACGCACGTGGATCCCTGTGAAAGTTGTGGCGCGGTAACCCATGGGAGCAATACAGTGCCAATACTGTACTGTATGGAAATAATCAAGTTATTAGGACCCATTAGTATTGTAGTGATGCAATCGCATACCAACGACGGCCCGCATTTGTCGGGGGAGGTGCCGCCTCGCCAAGGCCCGCTTGCTCAGCTTGACACCTGTTGAGCCAGCCAGGAAGCGTACCTCCGCGGTCGAGATGGCCATAAAGCGGTCGTAAGGCGGTCATACCCACTTTCCGCAGTGGCCGAATGGATTTGCAACTTGAGGCACAAGTCAATCAGATCTTTAATTTCAGTAATCGATCGTGCATTTGCACCCGTCCCTGGTTCTATTGACAGCTCTTTCTCGAATGACTCTTCGAACAAAAATACAAATCGGCGGTTCGGCATCTGGAACCTGGCTCGACCCCGTACTGTGGAAACGTACCCGGGTGGCATACGGCCGAGTGGAGTGTTACCATGTTGCGTGACTAGAGTTCCCACTACTGTAGTTAGCGTGCGCCGTGTTCCTCCTTTGAACATTCTGATTGCATGCATGTGATGAGCTCAGCGCCGTTTCCCTTCCTCCGGCTTCACGTCGGGCGCGTCATGCGTCAGGCGCGTCAGGCGGCGTCAGGTCTAGATCATACATGGAACCGGTCATGGGTTCCTCTTCCGTGGAAAATAAATGTCTGCCATGTCTCCACACCCCTTTATGCTAAGCTTCATCGTGTCAATCAAATACATTTCGAAGAGGCCTTGCACTTCTTCCCAGGGATCGGTGCCTTCACCGCTGCATCGTGAAACACGTGGGTGACGGCGCCTCTTGATCATCTTGGCCTTCTGGAAGGCATACCCACATACTGTACCGGTACTACCACTAAGTCACATCGTGCCATTCCTTTTCGTTCTTTATCGAACAGGATATGTCTCCCACCCCGGACACGCCCTGAACGCACATGCGTGAACCTGCGTCGGTGAACTCGTGGGTGACCACTCTTGGGCATGGGGTTAATTATACCGAGTCAAGGAAAACAGAAGGAACTGTCGAACGTCAGGTTTCTGAAGACAGTTCTGGAACTCATATAGCGCCCATAAGCCGAAGAAGAGACGGCAAATGCCAAAAAAAGTGAGGTCTATGGAATAACGGTCTGTGAGACAATGAAATTCCTGGTTGTGCAGACGTGCAAAACGACGGGGGGTATTGAAAACATCATGACAGGGCGGGGTAGAAAGTACGTGGGCAGATGAATCCTATTTTGGTCCTTCCCGAGTCCGCCGCGCCAAGCGGCCGTGCCATACTTACGCGCGGGCGATCCTTTGTAACGTCAGTAGCCTCACGCATCCCGTGTATTGGGACGCAGGAGGCTCTGACCCATTCGAAGGTTGGCCAAGTGATCACGATGGCCCGTTACACCGACCGCGGCCGTTCGTTAACTGAGCGGCACCCAGGCCTCGGGCTCCGGGCTCTCGACCCATGAAAGGGCGCTCTAACTCCAAAGCAATCTGATGGCTTTCAAGTTTGTCCTTGGCTAAAAAAGAACTGATGCGATCCTTTCTCTCTTGTCTCTGTCGTCAGCTGACCCCAGCCGTGGGCCTTCTCAGCGATCAGGCGGCATTGAAGCACATCAGCAGCCCGATCTATTTCAATGTGCCCTAGAACAAGGACGGTCTAGCACACGTCCGAGTCAGCACGTTGGAGCACGTTGTAAGGCTGCGGATAACGGTTCCGCCAGCCGTTGCCCATCATGTCACCAGCCTCGTCAACTTCGCTCCTTGGCTCGCTCAACTCATTGCTTTTTTTGAGTGGTGAGGGCCGCCACGCAATAAGCTCTGCAGAGTGCCTCCACTGGCAGTAGAGCGTAATCATACTGATTTCACTTTCCCACTCCCCCTGGCACTCACTTGCGCTCGAGCTGTGACTGTTCACCCTTTTGGCTGCTGGTGTCAGCGCCTCTTCCCACCTGACTGATGCGCCTGTTATCGCGATCATCCCGCCACTCCGCGAGAGAGAGTAGGGTCTAAAGCAAAAAGGCAGGAGCAAGATCCGGAGTACAGTAAGAATCCACAGCTTTGGGAGAGGCAGATCAGTGGCATCCCTCGCCGCAGTCCCAGTCCCCGTCCACGCATCAAGGGGATCTTCATTTTAGCCAAATGCCACCCACCCACCTTCAGCGCTTCAGCCTTTGCTAGTGGTAGGGGTTTCGCGGCCAATTACCTCCTTCCGTCCGACTTGCGTCATCATGGCAAATACACGCAATATCTCGCACTAGCCTCTTGAACTTCTCTTCTTCGCCTACAGAGCAGCCTGGTGGGGCGACTCCCCACACGTCTAGATCTGGCCTTAATACCGCGGGATAACTTTTTCTTGCTGACTATAACCTTATGATGTTATCGCACGCATGACTCCGGGCCTTCCGAAGGCATCCACGTGGTCTTCCTTGCTTCTCTTCAATAACTCGGGTAAGCAACTGCGAGTTTGTGGGTGAGAACCTGCTGGACTAAAGTAACGTTCCGGTGGTCAGAGTCTCTAAGATTCTACTGCGGACTCCTGATCGAGGTCTCACACCAAATGAATTATCGTGTTCGGAGGCAAAAAAGGGTACCTTCTGGAAAGTGAATAATTACATCATGACAGCAGTGTCAATCATAGCGTGGAAGCGTCGACGAGAGGTCATTGTAGGCCTATTAGAGGAAACAATACAGTATGTGATGGTCGTTAACCGACACTACGAATCCACCGAACACTGGCGGTTCGTAACCTCTAAGTAAGCGGACGCGATTCTCTCTGGTCATATCAAAATTTGCTCCGCATGCTATTCTATCCATCTAGCTCATGCCTGTAGGCAACCGAGTAATCAAGTGTGTTCTAGTAGACGTGATCGGCCTGATCAACGCTGCTTTCCCTTTATTGCAGAAAATTTTGGATGATGCCCGTGGAATTGGCAGTTCGCCTTTGTTACAATGCCTCGTTATGGCTTAACTTCTCTGAAAGCACTATAAACCTACTCACAGTCGACCTCCTCCACTAGTTCTTTCTCACAGGCGAGAATGAAGGTAGTGCGACAAGCCGAATCATATCGACTCACGAGAAGCTCTGCACAGGACCGGTAGGGTGTGATACTGGTCCTGCATAGATTTGTTGGGTACATTCAGAGGAAGAGGAAATCTTGAATAGGTGGAAGGAAGGGTTCGAAGCGGCCGTCTGCTGTTGCGGCAGATGTCGCATGTCAGTGAACGGGTAAGGCACCAACAAATATCACCCTCAACACGATCTTCTTAACCTGCCAGCATTGTCACGATTGATGCTGCAAATGATGCACAATCCATTACAAACTTTGGGGCCGACGCACCCCTCTCCTTCACTTTACCTACTAAGAACTCCATAGTAGTATCAACCCCCTGGGTCTCGTATGGTTGCTGACATGAGAACGTACCTAGCTTTTAACACACTATGATTCGTGGATGATTCGTGGATGCTCAATTTAGCCATTCTCAGCAGGGCGATCAAATCTGCCATTCTCAGCACCAGATAAGGGACTGAGAGAGCAGAGCTCGCCATACAAGACCATCAGCCACTGAAATGGAAGAGCGAGTCGTGTGCCAGTGCCCGATTAGATTGACAATCCCTGGCAAATGGCGGCCGCCCAATTCATAGTAATTCGGACTAGAAACAGGCATTGATCGTTAGCCGGTGAGACCCGCCACGACTCAACAGGGTCTGGGAAAAGCTGCATTGACATGACGGCTTCCCAGTCTCCCTCTCGGAGATGTTTACCCTCATGCTAGTTGCCGAGGACTCAGACAGCCTCAGTATGTTCTTCGTCGAGAAGCGTCTTACGGCCAAGACAGTGGCGAAACAGTTGGCTCCCATCACGACCATAATGACTGTCTGTGAGTGTGAGTTACGGCAGAAAAGGCGATAAATTTTATACAAGGTTTACTTGCGCTATGAAAAGGAATGCAAGACTGTTGTGAAGACGTAAAGTTGTCGATCGGCTGTGCATCTTGGCCATGTGGAACTGGCACGTGAGCCGGGTAAAGCTCGCTGACTAAGCTACAGATATCTTATCAGCTTTCTGCGTTCTGAAACCACCTCACCAACGCGATGTCCTCGAATACGGATGAACAAGGTAATTACGGCACGCTCTTATCATATATGAGTGACTGAGGTGGGATCTGCAGTGCTTGTGGGCGTGATCGGTGGCAGCGGACTATACCACCTCGACAATCTCACATTCGTGTGCGTACTATCGGAACCCCACGCCCGAAATAAGCGAAATACATCTGACATTTGATATGTGTACAGAACACAAGTCAATCCGGAGACAGTGAGTTCCTCAGCACGATGCGATCCCGATCTCATTTCTTCTCTCTAATATCACATTATAGCCCTGGGGTTTTCCCTCTTCGCCAATCACCATCGCAGCTCTTCCCTCAGGCACCCGAGTCGCTTTCCTCGCCCGTCACGGACAAGGACATACCTTCAGCCCGTCGGCCGTCCCCGCCCGCGCGAACATAGCAGCGCTCAAATCCCTCGGCGTGCGCGCCCTCCTCGCATTCAGCGCCGTCGGCTCCCTCCGCGAGGATATCCCGCCAGGCACGTTCGCACTGCCGACGCAGATCATCGACCGCACCAAGGGCGTGCGCCCCACGAGTTTCTTCGAAGGCTCGACCGTCGTCGCTCACGCAGCTTTTGGCGATCCGTTCAGCCGTCGGCTCGTGCGGTGGCTCGAGGGCCCCATCACTCATGCGCTGGCGGCCGAGGGCCGCGGTGTGAGGCTCGTCACGGACAAGTGTATCGTGTGCATGGAGGGTCCGCAGTTCTCCACGCGGGCCGAGAGTCACATGTATCGTCAATGGGGAGGAGACCTGATCAACATGAGCGTGTTGCCGGAAGCGAAGCTCGCGCGTGAGGCCGAAATCAGGTACGGTTCGCCGATTGACCGTTTATCTTCGTCCCGGTGGTAAAATGTCGATGATGATAGCTATGCTCTCATCGCGACCGTGACGGATTACGACTCGTGGCAGCCAAATTCCAAAGCTGTTACAGCCGCTGAAGTTTTCAGTACTCTTCGGGCAAACGCGGAGACCTCGCGTCATGTGGCAGGGACGATACTTCAGGAACTACATGCTGCGGCATTGCAAGGCGACATCCTTTCAGAGGAGGTTGGATCAATGCAATCCTCGATCATGCCACGCTCTGTGCAGCAGAGACAGGAAGATAGGGACCAGTTGCGCTACATACTTCCGACGTACTTTTCAGATTAGAACACGGACTAGGGCAAGCATATTGTTATCAGGTCAGTAATTGGCCCCCTTTGGCTCGTCAAGGCGCCAAGAAAAAAATGTTGTTGTAGCTGGTCCATATATTTTGTAGAGAATATATAAATTCCTGTGCTAAGAGTGCGGTGGGCTGTCTCGAAGCAAGCATTGCCCTCGGTGATTCCAAATCTAAAGCAGATTCTCACCTTTCAGGGCGCGGTACTCAGGATATTAGTGGCCGCGGCGGAATATCGAGGGGAGACTTACTGTGGCCCGAGGTAATGAGATAGAATACTTGGTCGTAAGCACAATTACGCGCCGTGGTACGCACGCACGCATATGTACACTACACACACACATTGTTTGAAGCAAGAAATACTCAAACTGACAGAGTAGAAAAGTGAGAACAAAGGAGGAACAAAAAGAATTACAGAATGTTATGCGCTGCATCAAGTTCACCAAAATCTCATCCGTCTTCCTCCCCCATCTGCTCCGAGTCCCGGTCTAAGCTGACAAGCTCGAGGTAGCCCTCGGGCACAAGCGCATGGCCCTCATCACCACCACGCGCGACGATAGCCCATCCAACACCCCCACCGCGTCCAATAACGCGCACAATCTGATCCTCCTCCAGCGCCATCTCCGCCGTACCCTCGGGCTCGAATGCATACAACGCACGATACAATCCCGGAACTAACGGGCGCTCCTCGCCAATTTCCTCCTCCACACCACCATATCGACCACTGTCATCGTCGTCATCGTCGTCGTCTAGTGATTCGTATGGGTCATCAGCCTCGTATTCCGGACTCATCGCCTCTGTGAAGTTTCTCGCAAAGTCGCGCTGACTCGGACCGCCAGTAGCACTGCCGCTGCCAGTACCAGCACCAGCACCAGTACTACTGCGCGCTCCGAACCAACCCAGTCGACCGAGACCCCAACCAGAGAATCCATAGGAGCTGGCCCCGCCGATGCCACCCGCTGACGAAGTACCGTCATCGTGCTCCTCGCTACTGCCAGCGCTCGAAGCGGACCACGTGGAGAGCGGGCGTTGTAATCTGCGATTTGGTCGGGGCGTTAGCGGGCCTGAACCCGCATGCCGCACGTCCTCATCCGGAAAGGCGAAATCACGGATTTTGACGGGAACCATTGGCGTAGAGGCAGGAGCAGGGGTGGCAGTAGCAGTAGCAGCCACCACTAAAGAGCTCGAGGCCCTGCGAGCTGCCTGTTGTTGCGGTTGTGGTTGAGCAGGAGTCGGCGTCGTTGGGCTTGCCTCTTCTGCGTCATGGTTGTTCCCCGGAGTGAGTGAGGCAATAGAACCCGGACGGGAGCGCGTCGAAGAATGGCGGGAAAGCGCGGTAGATGCGCGATGGGAGCCTGCGGGTGAGGGTGGAGCGGGACGAGACGAAGCGAGCGAGTCGCGTGATGAACGTAATGAATTGCGGCTGGAGGGTTTAGAGTTGTTTTGATTACTATCCAATAGCGTGGCGGGGGCGGCAGGAACAAAGGAAGAAGAGGACAAAGACGGGGTGGGAGGTGCTGCCGGTGGGTTTTGGGAGTTCGAGAGCGGGGTTGAGGGTGAGAGCGCTAACGTGCCACCTGCATCATCACCATTATCGTCATCATTGTCCAGTGAGGACAGCGTGCGTGGCTTGGCGAAAAGAGTTGTATTCTCGAGACTCGATACGGATGGTCCCCCTACTTGTACGCTGTGTAGTGATTTCAAAGTCGGTGTGGTCGCTTGGCCGTTCACGTTCACGGTCGGCTTGGAGTCCGGCTGTTCGAGCGCAGCGGCGAACGAGTCCACCACCAGGCCATTACTGATACCATTGCTGGTGATGTTCGTGCTCTCCCACTCTCTCTGTTTGTCTGGCGTGGATTGCGGCCCCTTTACCGTGCCGCCAGACGTCTTCCCGGTAGAAGAAGTCGGTGTTGCAGCCGAAGAGGCATCGACGAGAGGATCGGAAGACGCTGCGGACTCGTGGTCTGTCTTACTTCCCACGTTCATGATTCTAGATTCCGTTGACCTTTGCTTTGACAAGGGAGGAATGGGGGCGTATTCATGCGCCGATGGGATGGGTGGGGAGAAAAAAGGAGATCCTGGGGACGGAAAGGGGGACGAAGAGGATAGTTTGGTGACAGCCACCGAGAGTAAAGGGTTATCTGGGAAGAGAGAGGCGATTAGTTGGGGTGGATGAAAGGTTGGGGCACCGACCTTTTGTCTCAGGGGTGACGAGAGCGGAAGTCATAAGAGATGGATGTGGACAGACAAGACTCAGATAACTGCATTGGCTGAGTTGGCGCTCATTCGGTCGTTAGGGTTCCTTTGCTTGACAACACGTAGCTCTGTTCCTTATCATCCTTATCAGATCCCAGCGACTGTCTACCGTATCCTAATACTTCCACGCCGGTTTCTGAGACGACCCTCCGGATGACTCGGACGACGACCGAGACTCGTCACCGTCATCTCTTTCCACAATACAAACCCGACGCGCCCGTCGTATGCTCGCAGCAGTTGGCAGTCCATATGACAACCGGCTGTGACACCCGCTGCGCTTCTTGCGCGGGGTGCTCACCGCACTCGGTCCTTGCGCAGCAACATTACGCGCCGTGAATACGTCCTCGACACTGCTGTTCTCATCGTCCGCAAGGCCCTTCTCATCCGTGACGGGAAACGGTGCCGCAGCTTCCAATGCTTCTGGAGTCGTAAACGTGTTGTATATCTCTTCGAGCAGGATGCGCGAGGGCACTCCGAGATCTTCTTCCTCAACTACCGTATCGGGTTCAGTCATGCGAGACGGGACGAGCCCAAGCCCGTCCAGCTGGCGCGATCTATCGCCATCATACAAAATTTGAATGCCGAGACCGACCAGCTTGCCACTCGCTGCGGAGCTTTTGCGTCTCGGCTGACGGGTTGGCGTGATCGGCGTTCCAGGACTCCAGCTGGGCAAGACGGGTGTAGAGACCATAGACGAGCGTGAAGAAACGGACATCGAAGTGCACGAACGCGGGGGTAGTTCGCTGTTGAGCAACATAGGCAAGTCACAAGGCGGCTGGCAGAGTGCAAACGATAAGGACGGTTCGAGGTGATGGTGGTGGTGATGATGATGCATCGTCTCTTCTTCCATCGCGCGCATCATTCTGTCGCCCAGTACGTACGTTTCTTGTTTGAACTGCTGCTGCCCGTTCGGGCGTGCTTTGGGGTTCCTAATCGGTGTATGTTTGTGACGGACATAGTCATATTGTGGCTTCAAGTTCGACGGCGGGGCGGCCGCTGCCGGAATATCAAACCTAGGGCTAGCACTCGAGGGAAGTACAGTTGTTGAACGTTCCGACCCATGGTTCATAGCGTTCTGAAGAGGTACCATCTCTACGGCGGACGGCGAGAATCGTCCAAGGAGGGGACCCTGAGAAGGCTCGTCGTCGAGGAGGGCGAGCAATAGCTGGAGAATGTGACGTAGACAGGCGGTCGCGATGTGAAAGAGGCCCATTTATAGCGAGGGGAGAAACTTGAAGGAGCGCGTTGTGAAATAGGCTGTTGAGATGTGTATAGTATGAGTTGACCACTGGCACTTGAGGACTCGCAGAGGCGATGACTTTATATTCCATCCTAGCCTCTCACGTGCAGTCCAATGCATCCATACAGCCCACGTGCTATTGCACGAAACTGGCCGCGATCGCTCCCGATCAGTGTATGCCAGTGTGGGATCCTGCGCTGAAGTTCTATCCGATTGAGTAGGCGGTGCTATATTCAATCAAATAGGAAGTGTATCTCCTGCCCTACCCTCTCACTTGGTCGCCATGACGCAAAAAGTCGGCCTTTGACTTTGTCGGTTCCAGTTATACAGTATAGACAGAGCGGTGTCGGTCTGAGCCTCCACACATGAACATGTTATACCGTAGGTAGTAAAGTTGTCGATTGAACGCGCGAGTGGTTTGTTCGAGTCTTTTTGAATGAGCATTGCGACAAAGAATTATTGGACAAAGACGGAGAAGTTACATTGGCAGAACAAAAGAACGTAGAGGCAGTGGGCGAGGAATGTTTGAGAGTTCTCGCATGTCGGCCATGTAGAGAATTAGAAATTTTCGGCGTTGGGAGGAGGATGCCGCATATAGCCACCAGGTATCCATAAATGCAGAGACGGGCCTGGGTAGCTAAGAAGTGGATTGCTAAGGAGAGAGAACGGGATTGCGGGGTGATGCCAAGTGCATCTTATCCTCTCTCTGTGACACGGCTAGGTTTCCATACGTCCGCCGCGGCCACCGTGACAGACCGCGTCCAGCCATCTCTTTCATTAACCCTCTTCATGGCCAAACGCCCAAATCCTTTTCGTAGCGACACTCCCATAGCGGGTGTGAAACATACGATAGCACAACCACGGGGTGGAAGACAACAGGCGACCAACTCGGACTTGGACGTGGGAACTGGCCACGCCAGCCACGCCATCCTCTTCTGGTTCGGGCACCAGTCAAGTCGAACTCGCAAATCCACGAGTTCACTTTGAGGGATTGATGGGCCGTCCCTCAACCCCTCAAAGTGAACTCGTGGGGGATACTCTTTCCTTTGAAGAACACAGAGATTTGGACCGGAGAATACAACAACAGATAGTACCCTGGAACAAGGGCGCCGACGAGGTACACCGTGCTGATATGCACTTACTTATCCTCATAAAAGTTGTCCGAGGATATCATGTACTGGATAGCAAATATGCCGACGAAGCCCAAACGTTTTTAAAAGACAACCCATGGCTTCAGTCCGTCTTGGATAAATGTTGGGAGAAGGGGGAATATTGCATGATACGTTGACTCAGTGAGTCGAGTGTATCTTGTATTCTTCTATTGTGACCAACTCAGCCCGTGTTTAATTCAGAGATTCTACAGTCTGCGACAGATGGTTCTGTTCCAGCTGGAGCACCTCTAGAAGCTGAAGCGTCTATGCTGGACGGCCCTGGTGAGTCTTCGTACTCATTTACCCTTGCCGCGTGTCCCTGAGCCCTTCCACAGCCACCGTTGAATCGTGGGGGAAAGAATTTCGGGGAAGCGCAGCAGACGTGCTCCTCAAGACAATGTCATCTTATCTTGCTCAACCTGACGTATATGGTTCATACGTGAGTATTCTAAACTCATCAGGGACCGGGAAATCGTGTATGGTGGATGAATTGTCGTTGAAAATTATCACCGTCCCTATGTGTCTGCGCGGAAGAGTTAATGGCATGCCTCTCTATTCTTTTCTCTCATACCTCATGCTGATTTCATTCACATCTGTTTTTGGTCATGGTACGTTGACGTGTATACACACGCAATGTTCCCAAGAGTGTCATGTTGACTTGTATAATGACAGGACTTCCATCTTGGTGGTGATCTCGCAACACAGCTGGCACGATAGGGCCGCCTTGGGCGTGACCGTGCTCGCTTCTATGCTGCTGAAGTCATTGAGGGTGTTGATGGCTTGCACGCCGCGGGTGTCGTCTATGATGACCTCAAGCCAGAGAATGACCTCATCGCTGCCGATGGCCACATCGTACTTACAGACTTTAGGCTCTCCAAGGAATTCCCACGTCACTCAGCGCCGCATGGCGCCGTGGCCGCTGCGCCATGCCTACGCAACGAGCACGTTCCGTGGTTTAGCCGAGTATCTCGCACTGGAGGTCATTCAGGGACTTCCTTATAGCTACGGGGTCGTGGAGTTTTGGTACAATGCTGTATGAAATGCTGGCGGGTATCGTGAGTACCTTCCCCCTGCTCCTATCTCTTACGATGAGGGCTCATATATGCGTTGGTATTTCATGCGGTAGACACCATTCTGGGCGGACAACCACTCCGATATATATGTCAGAGTCCTTCAAGACGAATTGCAGTTCCCGGACGACCGGGCGATGGACCAGGACACAAAGAGTCTTTTCCGCGGGGTGAGTCACCGTCTTGATTTTAATGTACATTTCGAATACTGATAATGTTCGTGATAGCAGCTACAGCGTAACCCTGCGCTCCGCATCAGCGTGCCATGGATAAAGCGCCACCCTTACTTCTCGATGATGTATGTGTCCAAATTCCTCGCGAGATTTCGCTGACATCTTGTGCTTGTTTGCTGCAGAAACTTGTCCCATGTGTATTACGAGCGCTATATACGTCAGTACTGTCCCTTAAATTGTGATACAATGTCCTGATCTTCCGCACAGCCCCGTATATCCCTCCGATTGACCCATCAAATACAAGTGATACCCAGAACTTTGATGACACTCTCTTCGACATCCCAGTGCAGCCTGTAATTAATGATGAAAATGATATGGACGCGGATTAAGAGCGGGAACAGACCGACCAGGAGCCGACTGATGGCGAGGATTCAGTCGCAACACCATCCCTTGGCTCATCCCCCCAATGACCTGATGGATGTGTTCGACGGGTACTTGTTCAAGGGTCGGAATTCCATCCTCTTCGATGATGAAGATGTCTCGGAGGATGGCCTTGAGGCAGTCCTTACTTTGTGTCAACAGTAATTGAGAATTTGAGGGGTTTTTTTTTTCGACTCAAGTCGACCAAAAGCCACGGCTGAGCCGAAGCCGCGACCTTTTGATTGGTGGTCGCGGTCCGCGTGATCTGGGTGTTGGCTGTCACACCTGGTGGCCTTCCAGTCGTCGGGGGTCCTCTTGAGGAGCTGGCTCCCTTTCGGGGCTCTGTAAAATCTAAGCGCGGAGTTTTGGACTATCAGTAAGCTGTATTTCAATTGATTTGATGACCATGCGGCGCAGCTCAGATCCGGTCCGGTCAATATAAAATGGGAAAGGAAATTCAAGGACCTCCTGGCAAAGTTGCCCATTCCGCTCACTCACCGCCTCGCTCTTATGGCCCCCAATTCTCTCTCATTTCTCGACCCATCCAAAGCGTTCGACGAACTTAAGAAATATCAATCACCGGATGGCTTGTCTATCGACCAGCTCATGAACATATCCCTTCATGGCGGCCTTACATATAACGACTTCCTGATGCTCCCAGGGAAGATCGATTTCTCTGCCCACCAAGTCGTCACAGAAAGTCGCATTACCAGAAACGTCGTGCTCAAGACGCCGTTTATCAGTAGTCCTATGGATACTGTCACGGGGGACGAAATGGCTATTTCAATGGCGGTACGCCACCCTGGCAACTTTCAGCGCTTGACATTCTTCATGCAGAATTTTCGCCACGTGTAGTT
>WNFQ01002049.1_pt1 | contig 27764 bp, 27 predicted proteins | sample 5400171 | NCBI WGS metagenome assembly WNFQ01 (sample SAMN13153356, study PRJNA577476) | soil metagenome | isolation source: 20 cm soil under Madrone tree | place: USA:California | collected 2016-06-14
GAGATCCACTTGCCGGCCGCATTGTTGGATGTGGAAACCTGCGTCCAAGCCATTGATGAGGCCATGCTGTCGATAGCGACACTGGACGGCACGATCGACGCGGATCGTTTCCCACCTCTTCCGGCGATGCACTGTCGCATCTGCAACTTTCTTGACTTGTGTCCCGCGGGACGTGAGTGGCTGGCGGTACAGAACCGGGAGCGGTAGCGACCGGGTCCAGGCATTCAACCTGCATCTCTCGAGTCTAGTTTCAGAGCACGCGGCAAGAATGACTCAAACCAACTCTTTGACGTACATTTTCCACAGTGCTTTGGACAGAAGTGAGAACCCAATCAACTGTTCCCAAAACTCTCCGGCCTCTTTCTTAGCTCCATAATCGTCTAAGACTCCCGCTAGGACAAGGGAACAAGAAGTAGCAACGGCAGTATGACTTGTGTTGATTGCTCGTATCGCGCACTTTTTTCCGTATTCTTCGATCCGCGCTTGAGAACCCATGTCCTTGCTCTTAATCATCTCGGCGAATGCCAGTTTTTGCATCGTAATATGAGTATACTGCGACAGCGCTACATACTCTTTGTGCCAGCGCGTAAGAAACCTTTTTAGTTCCGGGTCTTTGACTCTTGCAATCGAGCGGCCCGGAGTGGCAAAGTCGAAATAATCCTTAACATAACCCTGTACCTTCCGCGTCTTAAGAAAACTCGCCCGCTTCTCGCCTGGGTTGTCCCAACTGAATTTCAACACTCGCATTGCAAACTTCGACACCAGTACATCATTCTTATTCTTAACAATCCGATTGCGCCGCATACGCTCCAGATGTTTCGGCGTCGCCTCTTTGAGGAATTCTTCAAACCGTTCATTTTCGGCATGTTCTTCTTTTTCCAGCAGGAACTTTTCATACTTAGTTTTCCAAGAACTGCGGAGATACTGTCTGAAGGCTCGGTCTGGACTGTCTAAGAGTGCGGAAACGATAAAAACTTTTTCCACCTGTTCTCGTGCCAGAGATAGAGCGTCTCCCATCAGAGCATAGTGTTTGTATTTTACAGCGGCGGCTATTACCACTCTTATGCTGTAATGCGTGGCGGAGAACATGTACAAGTGATCGGTGAGTGTCTCACTGATCGGTTTCTGGAAGTTGCTTGGCTTTTTGAGATTCGTGGGATGCTTGAGACAGAAGCGAGCGGAGCTCAACAAATCGCGCATCTGGGCGTCAGCCTTTGAGCCACTCATTTTCTTCTTATGAAGATTCGGAATATCCTCTACGGCGGAATACGGTATTCGCTTGCTCATAATTCGCTATCATTTGACGACTTCCGTCAGAGTGTCAAACCAATTTACTTCCAGGTTCGGACCGATGACTCTTTGACCCGGTCGCTACCGCTCCCGGTTCTGTACCAAAAAGTTGGCCAATCCACTCCACTTCGCGTATAAAACTTTCGCGCGGAGGAAAGCTATAGAAATGATCACAGTGAAATCGTTTGATGCTGGTGAGTTCGACGCCTATTTGGTCTTGCCCGCCGGTGGTTATGGTCCGGGCATTGTCGTCTTGCAGGAAATCTTTGGCGTCAATCAGTACCTGCGAAACGTTTGCGACTGGTACGCGGCGCATGGGTTCGTCGCGATTTGCCCGGATCTGTTTTGGAGCGTGGCGTTGAATTAAGCGATCAGACAGAAGCAGGGTGGCAGAAGGCATTCGAGCTTTACCAGGGACTGGATCAAGCAAAGGCGGTTGAGGATTCAGCGGCTGCACTGGAATTTCTGCGCAAACATCCGGCGTGCAGCGGGACGGTTGGCGCGGTGGGGTTCTGTGTCGGCGGCAATCTCGCCTGGTTGTTGTCGACTCGCTTCAAACCTGATTGTGCCGTTGGTTTTTACGGAGTCAGTATCGAGAAGACGCTCAGCGAAGCAAGCCATTTCAGCTCGCCATTGATGCTGCACATCGCGGGAAAGGATCAGTATTGTCCGCCCGAAGCTCAGCGGCAGATTCACGAGGTGCTCGATCCAAATCCGCTGGCCACGATTCATGATTATCCGGAACAGGATCACGCGTTCGGCCGGCCAGGTGGGGAGCACTTTGACGCCGCGGCGGCGGAACTGGCGAACCTGCGCACGCTGGAATTCTTTGTCCGCAATTTGGCGGGCGAGGGATTGGCGAACGCGCAAAAGTCGCTCTCGGATCGCTGGGACGAACATGTCAAATATGAATTCGCGACGCGGGATACCGCAGACACCCTCAAGACGATGGTGCCTGATGCGTACGTCAATCACGTTCCGGTTTTAACTGGCGGTGTGGGTCACGAACAGCTCCGCGAGTTCTATTCCCAACGGTTCATCCCGCAGATGCCGCCAGACACTTCGATGACTCCAGTCTCGCGTACTATTGGAACCGATCGAGTGGTCGATGAAATGGTCTTTGAATTCACCCACACGATCAAAATGGACTGGATGCTGCCGGGCGTGGCGCCCACAGGCAAGCACGTGAAGATTCCTTTGGTCGTGATCGTTCACTTTCGCGACGGCAAGCTGGCCCACGAACATATTTACTGGGATCAGGCTTCGGTGTTGGCGCAACTTGGTCTGATTGATAGTGCGAAACTGCCGGTGGCCGGCGTTGAGACGGCTGAGAAAGTTCTCGATCCAAGTTTGCCGGCGAATGAGTTGATAAAACGGTGAGAAGTGGGTGACGGTGGCGAAATGTGAGGGCCGTTAGGCCCGGCATCTTTATAGTAACGACAACGACAAGGTAAGAAAGGCCCGTAGGGCCGACATATATACAGCCGGCGAATCGCAATTGGTTGACGCTCTCAATTCAATTAAGAGGAGGAATGATCATGGCCAACACATACACCCAAATCTACATTCAAATCGTGTTTGCCGTAGAAGGTCGACAGAACCTCATCGATCCCAACCACAATGACGAACTCCAGAAGTACATTACGGGAATTGTCACGGCACAAAGACAAAAGCTAATAGCGATTAACAATATGCCTGATCATGCTCACGTTCTGATCGGGCAAAGACCCGACAGCGACTTGTCAGACTTGGTTGGTGATATCAAGTCCGGCTCTACAAACTTTATTAATCGAAAGCGATGGGTTCGAGGTAGATTCTCCTGGCAGGAAGGCTTTGGAGCGTTCTCATATTCCCATTCGCAGCTAGGCGCAGTAATTCGCTACATTCAAAACCAGCAAAAGCATCACCAAAAAAGATCATTTCATGACGAATATGTTGGTTTGCTTGATAAGTTTGATGTGCCATATGACCCGCGTTACGTTTTCAAATCGACCTAACCAGATCAGATGTGCCGGCCCTACGGGCCTTAATCAAATAGCCCCCGGGTTACTATAAATATGTCGGGCCTAACGGCCCTCGGACCGCGTGTTGTTCAACTAAGCTGAATGCATTCGCATACCAACCCTTCACCACTCGTCTCGCGGCTCCGCCGTGATCTCGGCACGATCGAATCCTACGCGGCGCTAATCGGAATCCTGGTCGGCGCCGGCATTTTCAAAGTCACCAGCGAGGCGTGGTCCCTGACTGGGCCGAGTGTAATTCTTGGTTATATAGTGCTGATGCCGGCGATTCTAGCTACTTCAGTTCCCTATGCTGCCTTCATTTCCACCTCGCTGGGCCGGGAGCCCGGCGGTGAATACCTGCACATCTCGCGCACACTGGGCGGTTTTCGCCTGGCTTACGTGGGATCGTGGTTGAAGATCATCGCTTACGTTGGGGCCGGCGCCTATCTGGCAAGCGCACTGGCCGATTATTTGATCGAGCTTAGCGGCCGACGTTTCACGAGCGAAATAGTTCACCAGGCACTGGCCGTGGGCAGCCTGGTTTTCTTCTATCTCGTGCACGTGGTCGGAGTGAAGTGGTTTGGCAGAATCCAGGTCGCGATGTGCGCGGTGCTGGGTCTGTCGATTCTGGTGCTGGTCGTGCCTGGGTTATTCGCGATTCATCCGGCAAACTATGCGCCATTCGTCACCCATGGCGCGAGCGGATTTGCGGCCAGTCTGATCCCGCTTTTCTTTTCTTATGCCGGCTTTGAAGCCCTGGCCCAGACAGCCGGTGAAGTCAAAGACAGCACCCGCCGGCTCCCAATCGTTTTTCTCAAAGGCATCACAGCGGCGGCGGCCATTTTCATTCTGATGTCGACAGTGGCCTTTGGAGTGCTGCCTGGAGCGCGCCTGCAAGCGAGCAACGCGCCGATGACCGAAGTGGCCGCGGTCTATCTGCCCTGGGGCGCCGCGGCGTTGGTGACCATCGGCGCCATCATGGCGATTACAACTTCTCTGAATCCTACGCTGATTGTGCCCTCACGTTTGGCGATCATCTTTGTCGAAGATCGCCTCGCGCCCCCCTGGCTCGGATTCATTAATCCGCGAACGGCGACACCGGTGCGGGCATTGACACTTACGCTGGGCGCCAGCGCTCTGCTGCTAATCAGCAAACAGCTTTCCCTGGCTTTGAACATCGCGGTCTTCGCTCTGGTGCTGCTCTACTTTCTGCACAGCCTTACTTTTCTTTTGTTACCGCGTTGGAATCCAAAGCTCCACCAACAAATCAGCATTGGAATGCCGCTTTGGTTGCAGCGCGCGGCGGCTTCGCTTTCAGTTATTTCAATGGGAGCGTTGATAGTGGTGCAGGTGGTTCAGGACGTATGTGCTTTGCGGACGCACAGTCTCGCCGAGAGAATCGCGAATCATTCTTTGACCAGCGTGGAACTCGTGCTGGTATGGGCGGCGATAGGCGCGGCGCTGTATGCTTATGCCCGCTTCGTGCTGGGACCGCGGACGGCGCGTTCCCGCTGAGCGCACTAAGCGCCGAAAGGCGCGACTAATCTTATGGAAGTCAAAGACAGAAGAGTCTTAGTAACCGGCGCGAGTCGCGGTCTCGGCCGCACACTCGCCTTCGCATTTGCAGGAGCGGGTGCGCGCGAAGTCTTTGCCGGCGCGCGCAAAGCTGAAGATATCGAGAAGTTGAAAAGCGACGCGCAGGTGATTAACGCGCCGATCACTCCCATCAAGCTGGATGTAACTATTGATCAGGATGTCAGCGCGGCAGCAGGGCTGGGCCTTGTTGATATTCTGGTCAACAATGCGGGCGTGGCAGGGTATGGCAATCCGCTGCAAATGGATTTTGAAAGAACTCTGGAAGAGATGAATGTGAACTACCTCGGAGCGCTGCGGATGACGCGGGCCCTCGCGCCCGCGATGGTCGAGCAGGGCTCAGGGATGATCGTGAATGTGGCCACAGCCTTTGCCAAAATCAATCTGCCGCTGGTTGGCACTTACTGCGCCAGTAAGGCCGCGCTGCTCTCGCTGGGTCAGGCTTTGCGCGCATACCTGAGCGATCGCGGGGTGCATGTGATGACCGTAATGCCGACGACGATCGATACAGACATGAGCAAAGGCGCCGCTGTACCGAAGATGACCACGGAGTTTGTCGCGGGTGAGATTCTGCGGCACATTCGCGAAGAGACGATCGATCCGCCGATTGGGGAAGAAGCAGAACGCGTGATGGAAAGCCTGAGCACGGATGCAGCGGGCTTGGAGAAAATGCTTTCACAGATTCGCGCGTAGGCCTTAATCTTCTTCTCTGTGTCCTCTGTGGTTTATTTTCACTGAAACCATTTAACCACGGAGGACACAAAGAAGAACATAACCATGAAACCCGCTCCTGAAATCAACCGCCGCCGCGAAGACTTCCCGACGCTCGCTTCCGGTATTCACTTGCTGAGTCACAGCCTGGGCCCGGTGCCGCGAGCAACTCGCGACTCGATGCTCGCCTATTACGAAGCCTGGGAACATCACACCAGCGAAGATGCCTGGGCCGCCAGTTGGTGGGAGATGTCCACGGGTGTGGGTGATCGCATCGCCCAAATACTGGGCGGTGGCCCCGGTTCAGTCCAGGTGCAACCCAACGCCTCGATTGCGCTTTCCAGCGTTGCCTCCTGCTTCGATTTCAGCGAGGGTGACCGAAACAAGATCGTGACCAGCGCGCTGGATTTCCCCTCGATGGAATACATCTGGGAAGGGCAAGCTCGCCTGGGTGCGAGCGTTGAAGTCGTACATAGCGAAGACGGAATCACGATAAGACTCGAAGACATTTTGGATGCGATTGATGACGCGACGTGTTTGGTGGCGATGTCGCATGTTTCGTTTCGCAGCTCATTCCGCGTTGATGTCAAAGCAATCGTTGAGCGCGCGCATAAGTATGGCGCTCATGTGTTGCTTGATGTCTACCAATCGGCGGGTGCAATTGAACTACAGGCGAGCGACTGGGAAGTGGATTTTATGATCGGCGGCACGATCAAGTGGCTTTGCGGCGGGCCGGCATGCGGGTACCTGTACGCGCGTCCGGATCTGCAAAACGATCTGGCGCCGCGTTTGACGGGTTGGGTAGCGCATGCGGCGCCGTTTGACTTCGCGCCGGGACCCATGCAGTACACCGACTCTGTGCGCCGCTTTGCGCAGGGAACGCCCAGCATTCCCGCGCTTTATTCTGTCCTTCCCGGTCTGCAAATTATCGAAGAGGTCAGCGTGAAGACTATTCAAGCCGAATCACAGCGCCGCACTGCGTGGATGATCGACTTTGCTTTGGAGCAGGGTTGGAAAGTAAACAGCCCGCCTAATGTTGAAGACCGCGGCGCCTCAGTAATGATTTATGTTGAGGATGGTCCCGCGATGGTCAAGCGTCTGGCGGAAAGAAAAGTTTTCGTCGACTGCCGCCCCAAAGTCGGTCTGCGCATGTCGCCGCATTTCTTTAATACTGATGAAGAGGTGCGGGAAGCGATGGAGATCCTGGCGGAGTTGATATAGCTACAGGAGCGCGGACATCCCAGTCCGCCAGCGTGCCGAAGCACGCTCAGCCTAGTCCATCACAATCAAAACCTGGTTCGGCTTCGCGCTCAGGGCGGACAGGATGTCCGCGCTCCAAACGCGCTCCATTCACGCATCATATCTGACACTCGGACTACCCGCCGGATAGAACACACCCAGCAAACGCAACTCATCTTTGCCGGTATTCTCGACACAATGCACTTGTCCTTTGGGCAGATAGATGCACGAGCCGGCTTTGATTGGTGTGTTGGTTTCGCCGGCCCACATGCGGCCTTCGCCTTTCAGAATGAAAAGCACTTCTTCGTATTGGTGAAAGTGATCGGGAGCGCGCCCGGGCGGGATCGAGCCGACAAACTGCGTGGCTTTAGTACTGCCAATCTCGTCGTCAACCATTACCCGATACCAGCGATCGGCCGTCGGCTGGGCCGGACGATCGGCGAGACGTACGAGCGGCGATGGCGATGGTGGTGCTGGACCGGAATTCGGAGCGGTCAATGGTGTCACGAATTCGTCGATGGTGTTAGGTTCGGGGCAGCGTGAGCTGACCAACACGATGGAATCAGGACCTGGGCTGTCGATAGCGAAGGTTTCGTGCGGGCGAATATAGATACCGGTGTCAGGGCCGAGATCATATGCCCAACCGTCTATAAGAATCTTGGGGCCCGATTCGCCTTCGGCGGTTCGCTCGCTGCGCTCGCTTAGGCGGACGGGATGTCCGCGCTCCACACTGTTGAGTACGTAAAGAATTTCGTCGCAGTCACCGTTGCGAATTCCAGGTGAAAGACCTGGCGCGAACTCCACTATGCGCAGCGAGATCGCCTGCGCGCCCGTCCCTCGGCCAATCTGGTTCCACATGCGTAGCGTCCCGTTAATAAGCGGCACGCCTTCTCGCATTTCAGAGACGCGGCAACCTGCGATCGTCAGGGCCATAAGAGATTCAAAAGGAGAGTCCGCGAAGGCGGACGGAAGAGTTACAGTTGTTCGCTTTACGCGGACTCAACGTTAGCCTCACCGGTCATTCTTTAAATGAAGGGTCGTGTGCTCAGTGACCGAAGGCCCAGAGGCTTTGGAAAGATTCGAAGTGGTTGGCGAACGAAACGTTGGCGGCGTTGCGCTGCCGGATATTAATTGCGAGGGCGCATATCCCGCGTCGAGCTGGTTCTGTAAGTCGGCATCAAGCGAATGATCCTCGACCCCTTTCCTAAGTCCCGTAAACCAAACGCCGTTGAGCACCAGGCCCAGGCCCACTAAAAATATGAGGAAGCCCAGCCCGGCGCCTCCCATCGTAAGCGCTTTGCCAACATCGCCATAAATAATCGCCGCCAGCACTAAACCAGTTACACACGCGCCAGCGCCGCTCGCCGCAGTGATCACGCCCGCGCGCATCCGTCGCAGACGCTTTTCTTCAGGCGATTCAAGGAACTTCTCGATTTGCGGCAAAACGTCTTCGGCGACTTGTTTCAGATCGCGAGACCCTTCCACCTCGCGAATCTTTTCCGCTACCGCACGGCCGATCTCTTCGCGCGCGGTAACGGCGATTGCGGTGATTGAGTCGGGACGCTCGAGACTCGTGCGCACTGTTCGCAAGTCAGTACCGCAGGCCCGGCAAAACTGACTTGTCTGCTCGTTGGAACCACAGCTCGGACAAAACATAGTTAACCAGTGATACGGTCGTGATGTGCCTTCAGTTCAGGTTAATCTCTCAAGCCTTCGCCACCGCTGACTGCAGGCATAATGCAAACCTCCGCGTCACCCATTATCTCAGTCTGCAAAACCCGATCCCGGGGAACGGTCTGACTGTTGACGAAAACATTTACGTGGGGGCGCACTTCGCCCAACTCGTTGAGCACGCGGTCGCGCAGGCCGGCGTGTTCGCTCCATAAACTATCCAGGGCCTCGCGCACGTTTGCCGGCGAAGTGTCCAAGGTGATTTCAGCTCTGCCGCGAGAGAATTCTGTTAAGTAGCCTGAGATCTGAAAAGTAATCATTTCTGGAGCGCAGGCATCTTTGCCTGCGGTTCGCGAGCATCCTGCTCGCGCTTGCCTTAATTTACCACGATCCTGCATTCCCTGTGACTTTCAGTTTATACTGGACATCTGACAGTTGACTAAGGCCAGACGTTGCCGCCCAGCCGACTACGTGGGGTGTCGAGCGCGTTGCGGTTTTGTCGGAACTATATCTGAATCACTCGCGGTCAGAAACAGTGTCGCAATCGACTTTAAAACCCATCGAATCGAACGCCGATCTAAAAGAGCGTGTACGCGCATTTTGGCAAGCGCATCCGTGCGGCGCCAAGTTCAGCGACGCCGAGATGGGCACGCCCGAGTTCTTCGATCTGGTCGAAGCGCACCGGTATGCGAAGGAGTGGCACATTCCCGACGCGGCGGATTTTAGCGGCGCGCGCGGCTTGAGTGTCCTCGAAATCGGATGCGGGCTGGGCACGGATGGAGCCCAGTTTGCCAAAGCCGGCGCACGATATACCGGCGTTGACCTGACTGAAGCTGCCATTGATCTGGCTCGGCGAAGATTTGAGATTTCAGGGCTGGCGGGAACGTTTCAGGTGGCCGACGCCGAGAATTTGGGCTTTGGCGACGCTTCTTTCGATCGAGTTTATTCTCATGGCGTTCTGCATCACACGCCCGACACTGCGGGCGCGATCAGCGAAATCCATCGGGTGCTGAAGCCGGGTGGCCAGGCTACTATCATGCTGTATCATCGCGGAAGTTATAACTATCTTATCGGCATTCGTGTCTTGCGTCGCGCGGGCGCGGGTTTGTTGCGCAGCGAAAGGGGGCTCAAGATCGTTCATCGTCTGACGGGCGAATCGATTGAGTCGCTACGCGAACACGCGCGACTCCCAACCGGAAAGAATGACGGCCAGGCTTCATCTGATGAGTTTCTCAGCCAGAGTACGGACGGTGCTGGAAATCCTTTGGTGCGCGTTTATTCGCGGCGCGAAGCGCGCGAGCTATTCAAGAAGTTTAGCCGCGTTGGATTGCGTGCGTATTTTCTTAATAAGAGATTCATCCCTCTAATTGGCAACCTGCTGCCGCGATCGATCGAATCAGCGTTGGCTGCGCGTTGGGGCTGGCACTTGTGGATCTATGCGACGAAGTAGTGAGCCACAAAAAGGCACAAAAGGCACAAGAGAAATGTGGTGAGTGCTGGTGAGCTCAGATACTCTGCGCTGTTTTTCTTGTGCTTTTTGCGCCTTTTCGTGGCTAACTTGTTTTTCAAATGAAAAATATTCTAATCACAGGCGGCGCCGGTTTCATCGGATCGCACCTGGTCGATCATTTGCTGGCTGAAGGCGGTTGGCGGATCACCGTGGTTGATAACTTCAATGATTTTTACGATCCGGCCATCAAGCGAGAGAACCTGAGCGCGCGTCTGGCTAACACCAATTTCAAAGTGGTCGAGGCCGACATTCGCAATCAGGAAACACTCTCGCAGGTGTTTAGCGACGCAAACTTCGATTGCCTCGTGCATCTGGCGGCTCGCGCCGGCGTGCGGCCATCACTAAAAGAGCCGCGGCTTTATGTCGAGACCAACGTCAACGGCACTCTGAATTTGCTCGAGCTGGCCCGCGCACACGGCGTGAAGCAGTTTGTCTTTGGCTCGTCATCTTCCGTTTACGGATCAAACGCGAAAGTGCCATTCAGCGAAGACGATCCGATCTTTAATCCGATTTCACCTTACGCGGCGACGAAAGCAGCCGGCGAGCTGCTCTGCCATTCGTACGCGCACCTGTACGACATGCGCATCGTCTGCCTGCGCTTCTTCACAGTCTATGGCGCGCGCCAGCGGCCCGATCTCGCGATTCACAAGTTCGCAAAGTTAATCAGTGCCGGCTGGCCGATACCAGTTTTTGGCGACGGCACAACGCGCCGCGATTACACCTATATAGACGACATCATTGCCGGCGTGCGGGCGGCGATGGATTACCATCAAAGCAAATATGAAGTAATCAACCTGGGCGAGTCGCGCACCGTCGAATTGCGCGAATTGATTGGGCTGTTGGAGCAGGAGCTGGGTCGGCAAGCTGAGATCGACCGGCAGCCTCTGCAGCCTGGGGACGTGCCCCAGACGTTTGCCGACATTAGCAAAGCGCGCCGGCTGCTCGGCTACGATCCGCAGACACAGATTGAAAAAGGAATTGAAAAATTCGTCGAGTGGTTTAAGGAAAGTAGTTCCAGCCGGAAGTAATCTTTAAGCAAGTGCTCTACAATGTCTGCACTGCGGCTCTGCCGCCCGATGTGCGGAAAGGCTCCGCCTTTTTGCGACGCCATTTCATAAAAAGGAGGCTATTCCTCCGAAGCGAGGCGCAGCCTCGCAAAGAAAGATCAGATTGCCGGTAGGGCAGAGCCCTACCGCACATCAGGCGGCAGAGCCGCAGGGACCGAATGGCCATTCACGCAAACACCGCGACCGATCATCTCCCGCGCGAGATGGAGCAGCACACCTACTCGATCATGTACGAGGTCGAGGGCAAACACTGGTGGTTCGCGGGCCGGCGGCGCATCATCGCCGAGTTTGTCCAAAAAGTCTGCCGGGATCTCGGGAAACAACGGCCGCGGATTTTGGATGTGGGTTGCGGCACCGGCGCCAATCTTCAGATGTTGGCGCAGTTCGGCGCGGCCGAAGGAGTTGACGTTTCCGCTGAAGCCCTCGACTTCTGCCGGGCGCGCGGACTGGATGAAGTAACATCTCGATGATGATATTGCCGGTCTGTGCGAAATGTGCCGGGTGCTTAGTCCAGATGGCCGTGCCGTCCTGTTCGTGCCAGCCTTCATGTTTCTGTGGGGAGTTCAGGACGATATTAGCCATCATCGCCGCCGTTACACTTTACCGGAATTGAAACAGAAGCTTAGAGACGCAGGATTAGAGGTTGAGCGGGCAAGTTACGCGAACGTTACTTTCTTTGTCCCGATTCTTATCGGCCGAGCGTTGATGCGGCTGACGGGTTTGCGTCCGGCATCTGAAAACAACATTACGATTGGCGCTCTGAATGGTTTGCTCGGACGGATTCTGGGCGCCGAAAGTTGGTGGCTGCGGCACATCAATTTTCCGTTCGGCGTGTCGATCATTTGCGTCGCCCGGCGAGCTTGAGGTTGAATGAGAATCAGAGAAGTCATCTGGCTGAAAGAATTTTCTGATAAAGATCGAGCGAAAGCACCAGGTTTACGAAGAGGAAGTTGAGGAGATTTTCCGGAAAAAGCCTCCAGTCAGATGGATCGGTCGAGGCGATCAAGGGGGAGGATCTTTATGAAACGATCGGACAGACCGATGACGGACGCTATTTGACTATCTTTTTCATTTACAAAGGTAAGAACCAGGGACTAGTTATTTCTGCTCGCGATGCGAACAACAGAGAGATGAGGAGTTATGACAAACGCAAGAAGTAAACGAACGAAAGCGCGTGATCCTCTCCCGGAACACTTCGATACTGTCGAAGAGGCCGCCGAGTTTTGGGACACGCACTCTACTGCCGACTACGAAGAATACTTTAAAGAAGTAGACTGCCAATTCGATATTAAGAAAAGGACTCATCTCATCTCAATCGATGGAGCCGTTTACGATAGGATTCGAGCCATCGCAAAGAAAAAAGGCATTCCGGCCGATAAACTTGTAAGCCGTTGGATCAAGGAAAAACTTCGTAGCGCCGCCTGATGCTCAAACTCGACGAAAAGCAAAGTATTTCTGATAGGTCAATGAGCGGCGTCAGTTTGCCTTCCGCCGATGCTCCGGACATCTCTGTCTTTCTGCCGGTGCTAAACGAAGAACCCAACCTGCGCCCGCTCCATGAGAAGTTGGATCGCGCGCTGGCCCACCTGGGGCGGTCGGCCGAGATCATCTACGTCGATGATGGTTCGACCGACGGCAGTCTGAATGTGCTGCGCGAAATCGCGGCCAGGGATCATCGTGTGCGCGTGATTGCGTTGCGACGAAACTATGGGCAGACGCCCGCGATGGCGGCTGGTATTGACGCTGCGCGTGGCGAGGTCCTAATTCCGATGGACGCCGACCTGCAAAACGATCCGGCTGATATCGCCCGGCTGCTGGATAAGATTGATGAAGGCTACGACGTTGTGTCGGGGTGGCGAAAGAACCGCCAGGATAAACTCTTTACGCGCAAGATTCCTTCGATGATCGCGAACCGGATGATCTCCTGGATTGGTGGCGTGCCTCTGCATGACTATGGATGCTCGCTGAAGGCTTACCGGCGCGACTCTCTGGCCGATGTTCATCTTTACGGAGAGATGCACCGCTTCATTCCCATCTATGCGTCCTGGTCCGGCGCGCGAGTGACGGAAATCCCGGTCGAGCATCACGCGCGCACCATGGGGCAATCGAAATACGGTCTTTCGCGCACGATCAAAGTGATCTTTGATCTGATGACGATAAAGTTCATGGCCTCTTATCAGACTAAGCCGCTCTATGTTTTTGGTTGGGCCGGCTTGTTAACGTTCTTCGTTTCGTTGTTCTGCGCGGTGCTCGCCTTCGTGATGAAATATGCGAGTTGGCCGCATCATGCTGACTTCGTCCAGACACCGTTGCCAGTGCTGACAACGGTCATGCTGGTGCTCGGCGTGCAGTTTTTTCTAATGGGTTTGCTGGCCGAGATGCAGGTCCGCACCTATCACGAATCGCAGGCGAAGTCGGTCTACGCGGTGCGGGAAAGAATCGGATTCGAACGGAAGAGCCCTGAATGAGAGAGTCAATAACGATGTGGTCTGATGAGGCGCTAATTGCGAGAGTTTTGCCCACGGCAATTTTTGTCTTGCTTATGGCGACGGTGGTCATTGGTGTGCAAGAAAGTAAAGATAAGATGACACCTCTCGATAAAGCGCTACAGGCCGCGCAGTCCGACAGGTCAAGGACCAATGACTTCTATAACCTGTTTTTGGCAACAGACCTTTATGTCCCGACGCATGACGCCTCGAAAGTTGAATCCGGTTCGCGCCGGGCGACGGAAGGCGAGACGTTTTCGCCTGTGATTGTTACTAACAAGGGCACGAACTTCCTGCCGATTTTCGATACGCTCGAACGTCTGCAAGCATGGGCCGCCGGGCATGAGCTCACATATGTTCGTATGCCGGCTCATGCCTTGGTAGGAAGCATTGATAGTCGCCTGCATCTTGCCCTAAATGTTGGCACTGATCATTTCAAGGAATTCGCGACTGAAGAAGTCAAGTGGTTGCAAAACTCCGTGCTGGCTACCGGAACACAGCAAAGTGTGCCGGCCGGCACAGAGGTCTTGGTTGGCACGCCAGCGAAGATACCAAACGGGCTAGAGGGTGCGTTGACTCGCTGCTTGAATAGGAATAAAGAAATCAAGGCCGGATACTTAGGTCAGGTAATATACGCGCGGCAGGGAGAAAAGTCGCATTTGGTCTTAGTGCTTCAAGTTGAGCCGGTTGATGAGGCTGTCTTCGCTGCTATTGCTCACGATGCCGGTGTCACTGCAAGGGGCATACTCGGCGCCGGCGAGTACCTGGATATTATGCGGGATGATGGCCGCGGCATCGCGGCGACGATTGTTCGGCAGGTCAAACCTTTTTACGTGGCTTCAAATTAAGCACGAACCATTATCACTCAATCTTTGCGATAGCACGTTCACCAGTCATCAATCTTATGTGTGGCATAACCGGTTGGGCCAATCTTGATCCGCGCACGCCGCCGCCTGAAGGTGGCGAGGAACTCCTGCGCCTGATGTGCGACCGGATGATTCATCGCGGTCCTGACTCGGAGGGCTATCTCCTGGATGATGGCATCGCTTTGGGCATGCGTCGTCTGGCGATTATCGATCTGCTCACCGGGGAGCAGCCGACTTTCAACGAAGATCGGAGTGTCGCCGTGATCCTCAACGGCGAAATCTACAACTACCGCGAGTTGCGCGCTGATCTGGAAGCACGCGGCCATACGTTTCGCAGCGCTTCAGACACCGAAATCCTGCCGCATCTTTACGAAGAATACGGCCGCGAGATGGTCTCTCATCTCAACGGCATGTTCGCTTTCGCGCTTTGGGATGAGCGTCGTCGTCGTTTATTCATTGCGCGCGATCGGTTTGGCGAAAAGCCTTTGTATTGGGGTGTGTTCGATGGCGCCTTGCTGTTTGCATCAGAGCCAAAGGTCCTCTTGGCGCATCCGTCGGTGCGGCCAAACCTGAATCTTAATGCGTTGCGTCAATACCTATCGTTCGATTACGTGCCCGCGCCGTTGTCCATCTATGAAGGCATTAGCAAACTGCCCGCGGCGCATACCCTGACTCTGGAAAACGGCGAGATCGAAATAGAGCGCTACTGGAAGCTGAGCTATCAAACGCAGCAGCCGGTGCCGAGCGTAGCCGACGCCTCCGAACAACTGCGTGAACTGCTGGCTGATTCAGTGCGCATGCGAATGGTTTCCGACGTGCCGCTGGGCATTTTACTTTCCGGCGGGATCGACTCTTCAGTGGTGGCCGCGCTGGCCGTGCGCGCGTCTTCGGAAACCGTCAAAACGTTTTCGATTGCGTTTGCCGAAAGCTCATTCGATGAATCGCAGTACGCTCGCGCGGTAGCCAAATTCCTCGGCACCGATCATCACGAAGAGAGGTTCAGCGCCAGTCTGGCGGCGAACCTGGTAAGCGAAATCGGCGCGTGGATGGACGAGCCGATTAGTGATCCTTCGCTGGTGCCGACGTTCCTGCTGTCCCGTTTCACGCGCAAGCACGTAACCGTAGCGTTGGGCGGTGATGGCGGCGACGAAATCTTCGCCGGCTACCCGATGTATTTTGGTCATCACATGGCGCGCGCTTACAACCGGGTGCCGGAATTCCTGCGCCGTGGCCTGATCGAACCAATCGTGAAGCATTTACCGGTCAAGACCAAGAATCTTTCTTTCGACTATCGCGCGAAAAGATTTATCACCGCGTCGCATTATGACGAAGTCGCCCGTCATCACGTGTGGTTTGGGTCGTTTACGCCCAGCGATCAGGATCTGCTTCTTTCGGAAGAAGTAAGGCGAGCCAGCGAGCCGGACATCTATCGCGACGCGCGCAGACTGTTTGCTGAATGCGACTCGAACAATTTGACTGAATGCATGCAGAGTCTGGATACCCAGCTTTATCTGGCCGAAGACATTCTGACGAAAGTTGATCGCGCCAGCATGGCCGTCAGCCTGGAGGTGCGGGCGCCTTATCTCGATCCGCGGGTAGCGGAATTTGCCGCCGCCCTGCCCTCCCGCTACAAGTTGCACGGGTATACATCGAAATACATCCTCAAGCGCGCGGCCAGAGGATTGGTGCCGCCATTTGTCTGGCGGCGGGGCAAAAAAGGTTTCGGTGTTCCGTTTGCCAAATGGCTTAAAGGTGAGTTGCGACCGCTGGCTCATGACTTGCTGTCCCCTGAACGCCTGCGACGCGGCGGCCTGTTCAATCCCGAGTACGTGGCGCAGCTGCAAGACGAACATGAACGCGGCCTCGCCAATCATCGCAAGCTGCTCTGGACGCTCTTGTCATTTGAGTTGTGGCGCGAAAGTTTTGTCGAGACACCACGCCGCATCGAGACGTCAGTAGCGGCCGGGCAGTGATTTGGAGTGCGCCGGCAGAGCGCAGCGGCGACGGCGCTTTGGTTCGGAGTAGGGTTTAGGTGGGCCTTATTTCCTGGTCATGAGACCGCCTGAGGGCGGTACTCCAAACGATCCAAAGCGGTGTCGCGCTTCGCTTGCCACCGCACTGCTATGTGAATGTCCAGTCGGGGACCAAACATGATGTTAGCTGCTTTGACCTCAAGAGAGACTGACTGCTATTCGTGGCACGACTCTATGGTACGTCACACTCTCGTGGATACGGCCCGCTCAAAGGCAAAACCATCTGCCTTGGGATCTCTGTCTCCAGAAACGAAGCTGCCAGTCAACTTACGACTGATCGTTCTGTGCGGTGTCGAGTCTTTCCCTGGGGCCGACGGTCTCCGCTACGGTCAAAGGAGCTATCGAACTATCCGGCCGCACAACGTACGGCCGTTGTTCTTTCAAAACTACATAAATCCGATTTGTCAGTTTGCGCGCCACGGCGACGATCGCTTTGCGCGCGGCTACCTTCTTTGGGTGTCGTTGATAAATACGGCGATAGAAGTCGCGCAACTCAGGATCTTTCTTGATGGCGGTCCAGGCGCTCTGAATCAGTTTGTTGCGCAAGCGGCTGTCGCCGGAGCGGGTAATCTCACCGCGATTTTGTTTATCGCCGGTGGAGTGCTCGCTCGAGACTATGCCCAGAAAGCCGGCTATCCGTCGCCCGTTTTTTATCTCCCGGGGATTGCCCAAGCGGGCCACCAGATGCGAGCCTACAATCCAGCCGATGCCCGGCAAACTCAGCAACAGATCGATAGACTGCTGCAGCTCTGGATCATCCAAGCAGTACTGGCGAATCTGTTTGGTTGCCCGGGCCGCTGCCTGAAAATGAAAATGCAAGGTATCGAGCAGGTCGTCGAGTTTGAAGCGCACCGTCTCCGAGCAAGGCAGTGTTTGCAGTTCGCGCATGGCCCGCGCCGTCCACTTCTCATGCTCCTCGGGAAACGCAATCCCTTCGTAGAGCAGCAGCGACTTAATCCGGAGCTTGCTGGAGGTCAGTTGCCGGACGTGCGTGTCTCGCATTTGCACCAGATGGCGCAGGTTGCGATACACGGCGCTCGGCACATGAATACTGTGCAGTTGTCCACCCCGCAAACTCTCCGCCAGTTTGCGGCTGTCGAGTCGATTGGTCTTCACGCGTTCGCCCGGCGCCCGCGGCACTTTCGATGGCGCCACCACCACGCAAGTATAAGCTCGGCGCACAAGCTCGTCGTGCAAACCAAAGCCAGTGGGGCCAGCTTCGTAGGCAAATGCCACCCGTTGGCCGGCAAAATGTTTGCGCACGTAGTTCACCAGCGGCGTGACTTGGTGGGCCATGCGCAACGCACGCTGCGAACCCGCGTGATCAGTGAAAACTACCGACATGCTCTTTTTGTCAACATCGAGTCCCCCAAACACGTCGTAATCGCGGGGGATAAACCCAGGCGCCTGAATCTGTATTGTCATCGTCGTTGCTCCGAGTTGCGGCTGCTAATGCAACCTTATCTTAAACAACCGACCTGACATTCAGCATACGTGTCTCCAAAATGGCGATCGATCTCAAAAGCGCGCACCAGGACCTTTGGCAATGGTGCCGCGAACAGGGTTTTGCCGGCTATGATCCTTATGACGCGCTGAACAGCCGTTGGTTTCAGGCCACACCGCTGCAGCGTTCGCGCTTTGCGCGGCTGGCCTGGACACAGTTCCACAAACGTTCACCAATTAACTTTCGTCCTCTCGTCCGCATTCCGCGGGAAAGAAATGCAAAAGGTGTCGCTCTGTTCGCGCTGGCGGCGTTGGCTGAATATCGCCGCAGTCAAACCAAAGAAGCAGAGGTCGAAGCGCGCGAACTGCTCGACGATCTGATGTGGATGCGTCTCAAAGGTTTCAAAGGGGCGACTTGGGGTTACAACTTTGATTGGCAGTCTCGGTCCTTCTTTGCGCCGCGCGGTACGCCAACGGTCGTGCCTACGGCTTTTGCAGCACGAGCCCTTTGCGAAGCGGCTGAGGTCTTTGCCCCTGAAGAATACCTGCCATTTGCCCGGACCATATGCGACTTCATCCTCAACGACCTCCATCGATCTGAAGAAAGCGAAAGCGAAGTTTGCTTCAGCTATTCTCCACTCGATCAGACACGCGTCTTTAATGCGAGTCTGCTGGCCGGCGAAACGCTGGCTCGGGTTGGCAGACTGGCCGGAGAGCCAAGTTTATGCGATTGGTCGATACGCGCAGGGCGGTATGTCGCGCGCCGTCAGCGGGCGGACGGTTCTTGGGCTTATGGTGGCAATGACCATCAATCATGGGCCGACAGTTTTCATACGGCGTTCGTGCTGGCAAGCCTTTCGCGCATTATTGACGCGGTTGGGTCCGAACCGGGATTCGCAGCGACCGGGGTTTTGGATGAGCTCGATAGCACCTTGCGCCGTGGTTACGAATTTTGGCGGGAGAGGTTTTTCCTGGCCGACGGTTGGCCCAAGTACTATCCCGATCGTCTTTATCCCGCCGATGCGCACTCGGCGGCTTCCGCGATTGTCACGCTGGTAGAGTTGCGCGGGCGAATTCCCGGCACGATGATTCTGGCGGAAAAGATCGCGAATTGGACGCTCGAAAATCTGCGAGATTCGAGCGGCTTCTTCCATTATCAGCGCCGGCGTTTCTATTCGGTGAACATTCCTTACATGCGCTGGTCGCAGGCATGGCTGGCTTATGCGCTGGCGCGGCTTTTGGAAGTGAGGAAAGTTTGAATCAAAAGGCCCCTCATTGCTGGGAACGCGGACGTCCCGTCCGCCCTGAGCGCGATCAGCGAACAGTCTTACGGGATATGGCCTCAAGAAAAATGAGCGTGCTGCGCACGCTGTGCGGACGGGACCTCCGCGCTCCCAGCAGAGAGAAGCCGGCTGGAACCAGGAAGCAAACAACCGGACCGCTTTTCCTTTTGGCTTGATCCCATGCGCATTTGGATCGACTTAGCCAACTCCCCCCACGTGCAGTTCTTTCGTGCGTTGATTCCGGAGTTTGCCGCGCGCGGGCATCAGGTCGAGATCACCGCCCGTGATTTTGCCCAGACGGTTGAACTGGCGCTGAATGCGGGCATGACGCCGCGCGTTATTGGCGGTCATGGCGGCGGATCCATCACCGGCAAGGCAGGTAACTTGATCGGGCGGGCCGGGGCCCTGCGCAAGTGGGCGCGCGATCGTGGTTTTGATTTGGCCCTGAGCCATAACTCTTATGCACAGATCGCGGCAGCGGCGGCGCTCGGAGTGAAGGCCGTAACCTTGATGGATTACGAGCACCAGCCGGCGAACCATCTGGCCTTTCGCCTGGCGTCGCGCGTAATCGTACCCCGAGCGTTTCCCGCGGCAGAGTTGAAGAAGTATGGCGCCTCAACGCGCAAGATAAGACGATATGAGGGGACGAAGGAAGATGTCTATCTCGCAGACTTTGTTCCGGACCTCGAGTTTGCAAAGGTCTTGCTACGGCTCGGCGTCAAGAGTGTTGAGGTGTTGGTCGTCGCTCGACCTCCGGCGCGTGAAGCGCTCTATCACCGTTTTGAAAACGAGCTCTTCGATGAGTTGCTGCTGAGTTTGAGTAGGCGCAGAGAAGTAAAGATTATTTTGTTACCACGTTCTGTGGCCCAGCGGGCAGACTATGAAACCCGCAAGTGGGCTAATCTCATCATGCCGGATGAGGCTCTGGATGGCGCCAACTTGATTGCCGCCGCCGATTTGGTGATTAGCGCCGGAGGGACGATGAATCGCGAAGCAGCAGCGCTGGGCGTGCCGGCTATTAGCATCTATGCCGGCAAATGGGCGGCGATCGATCAGGAACTGGTGAGCGAGGGACGACTACAAAAATTTGATTCGCGCAAAGAAATCGAATCGTTAGTTGTGGCAAAGAAGCCAGAGGCAAAACCTCGTGATGCGAGATCCGTACGAGCCGAAGTCGTTAAGCTGATTTTGGAATGATCTGCATTGACGAGAGTTCTGTTAGATTACATTACGCTTCTAAAGAAGCGCATAGGAGCTTTTAAGTGACTCGTGAGCTATAGACATTCGACCCCTAACGGGGCCATCGGACCTCCCGACAGCAAGCGCCGAGGGCCGCGATGATTTCTATGAAAGCCGAGCGTACAAAAGAATTCCGGATCGAACCCCGCGCAGTGCGCGTCCCGGCGCGTGCGCCGCGTTGGGTGGTGCCAGTGGTTAAGACGCTCTTGGCCGCCACCGACATCCTATTGGCAACCACGTCGTTCACGCTGGCTTTTTATCTGCGGCATCACGATGCGATATTTCAGCAAACTCCACGGGGTGTCTTAATCTGGAGCCGAGAGTTTGCTCCTTATGCCTTACTACTGCCGCTGGTGATCCCGATCCGTCTGCTCCTGCTTCGCTATTACGATCTATATCGATTGCGTGGAGAATTTTCGTTCGTCGAGGATATGGCGCGGGTCTTCAGGGCGACGGCTATTGGCTCGCTGCTGATCGTGGCGGCCACGTTTATGTATCGCGGCGGAGTTGCCTATCGCGCGTTTTCGTATTCGCGCGCCGTTTTCCTTTTTGATTTTCTGTTGGCGCTGGCAAGCATTGGCGCCGTGCGCATGCTCTTGCGGGGCGTCCAGGTTCTGGTTCGTCGTCGTGGGGTCAATCTGATCCCGACATTGATCGTCGGCCGCGGACCAGAGGCGCTGCTCTGTATTCAGGAGATGCGCGCGCGACCCGAGCTCGGCTATCGCGTGATCGGCATTATCGACAACGAACCCGCGGTTGCGAGAGCGGGTTCGAACTTCGAAGGCATACCGGTGATCGGCAACCTGCACAGTTTGCCGGAAGCTATTCGCGAATCAGGAGCGAACGAAGTAATTATTTCTGATCCGAACGTTCCGGGAGAGGCGCTCTTTGAAGTCATGATTCAAACCGGGCGTCGCCGCGGGGTAGAGTTTCGCATCGCTCCGACGCTTTTGAATTGCCTGCCAAGCAAGACCGAGATCGATCAAGTTGGATCGCTGCCGATGGTTACGCTGTTTCGCTCGCCGCTATCGAATTCTGCGCGCCTGGCCAAGCGCGGTTCTGATCTAATCATCGCGGCGCTGGCGCTGGGAATACTTTCGCCGTTATGGCTCTTGATTGCGTTGCTCATTAAACTGGATTCACGCGGGCCTGTGTTTTACAAGCAGGAGCGGGTCGGGATGGACGGGCGGGTCTTTCTCTTTTACAAGTTTCGCACGATGCGAGCGGGCACAGACGATGCGATACACCGCGAGTTTCAGCGCCGTTACATCGGCGGTCAGCCCGATACGAACCTGGGCGATGACCAGCGGCCGGCTTATAAGCTGCGCAAAGACGATCGCGTGACGCGTCTGGGTCATCTCCTGCGCCGCGCCAGCATCGACGAACTACCGCAGCTTTTTAATGTCCTGCGCGGCGACATGAGCATCGTCGGTCCTCGCCCGCCTATTCCATACGAGGTCGAGAGCTATCAGTTGTGGCATCGAAAGCGGCTCGATATGAAACCGGGCATCACCGGTCTGTGGCAAGTCTCAGGGCGCAACCGTTTGCCGTTTGACGAGATGGTGCGGATGGATTTGTACTACATCGAAAACTGGTCGCTGTTGTTGGACGTAAAGATCATCCTGCAGACGCTGCCGGTGATGTGGCGCGGTGAAGATGTGTACTGAATCTGAAGATCCAATAGCGTCTTACTTTTGGTCTCGTGTTTCTTCTCCCGCTGGGACAAGAACGATCCACGAAGTCACACGAAACCTCACAGACAAAATCACTTTCGCTTCGTGTGGTGTCGTGGATCGTTTACCTGGAGAGAGGCAATCTTCCAGAATAGGACACCCCCGGAACATATCCCTGGAGTAAATCATCATATCGAGTTTGGATATTAAACGTGAAATGCTGCGCCACACCGTAGCAACGCTGGCTTATCGCGGCGCGAAGGCTTTGCGCGGCGCGCCGGATTCATTTGCTTCTTACCAGGCCTCCGAGACTACCCGGACGCCGGCGCAGATTCTGGCGCACATCGGCGACCTTCTGGATTGGGGTCTCTCGATCGCGAAAGGCGCCGAAGCCTGGAACAATTCCGAGCCGTTGGCCTGGAATCAGGAGGTCGCTCGTTTTCACCGGGCACTCGAGAGCTTCGACAACTATCTGGCGTCAGATGCGGATCTCAAGGCTACCTGTGAGCGTCTCTTCCAGGGACCAATTGCGGACGCCCTCGCACACGTCGGACAACTGACTATGCTGCGGCGAATCGCCGGCGCGCCGATCAAGGGTGAGAACTACTCGCGAGCAAAGATCGAAGCCGGGAGCGTCGGAGCAGAACAAGCGGCGCCCAAGGGCGAGTTTGACTGAGTCCCCCAACTTCCCGGGATGCATTGAAAGGAGATTCACATGGGCATTCTGATCATAAGAGCGGTCGTGCTTCTGCTGCTGCCCTTTGCAGTCTTCGCCAGCGGCGCTTATCTCATCGCCAAACTGAGTGATCGCCAATACGTAACCGATCGGCTCGAAAAACTTAAACACGACAAGCAGCCGCTCGGTCTGCGGATCTACGGCTATAATGCGGGAGCAGTCGCCCGTCACTGGGGCGCGCTCGACGACAAAGCTCTGGGACTTGAACAGGGATCCCTGGAAATTGATTTGCTGTTTCCCTTCTTCTACGGAGCGGCTTTCGCCGGCGTCTTGCTTTGCGCGTGGGCGGCTTTGGGAAGACCCCGTGCCGAGAGAACAGCCGTGGGATGACATCTCTGTCGAACTGCCCATGAATCAACACCGCACTGTTTAGTGAATGAAATGGGCGATTGACTAGATGAGAAAGATCAGGCCCAATATACCCATCCCCACGAGACAAAATCAGGAGGATTATCATGAAGACGAATAAGATCGCAGGAGTAATCTTAGGGTTGGCCGTGCTCTGTGGGATTGGTTTGGGCGGCAGCGCCTATGGCCAGCTTCGCCGCAACCGAAACTGGGACGGATACCCGAACTGGGGCGGGTCTTATGATCTGCGCCAGACGGCTTTGAATGCCGGCTACAACGAAGGCTCGAAGGAAGGCCGCAGCGATCGCGATCGAGGCCGGCACTCAGACTACGCGAGCTTCAGTGCCTTTCAGAAAGCCACGAAAGATTACAGTTCCAGGCTCGGCGATCGCGAACTGTATCGGCGCTATTTCCAGCTGGCATTCTCGAGGGGATACGAAACCGAAAACCCTGGTCAGATTCGTAACGATCGCAATGATCGGAATGATCGCAACGACCGCAATGACCGGAACAGCGATCGGGATCGCAACGACAGCAACCGCCAAAGCCGTGGCCGCAATTGGGACCGCTACGGCACCTATGGCGGTTCTTACCAGTTGCGCCAGACTGCCTTGAACGCCGGGTACAATGAAGGCATCAAGCAGGGCCGTAATGATCGCCGGCGCGGACGGCACTCTAACTACCGAGACTTCAGTTCCTATCAGAACGCCACCCAGGATTACAATTCAAGACTCGGTGACCGCGAACTCTACCGCCGCTACTATCGCGAAGGATTCGAGAATGGGTACGAGGATGGTTATAACGGCGGTTAGGATTCGCCGTGCGCTAAATCTCGGCGCGACGAGTAGGGACCAGCGCAATAGACGGGGCAGTAGCCCGACCGTCAGGTAGGGCCTTCCACCCCGTTGAAGTGTTTGCCAGAGCCGCGTAGCGGCAAAATATATCTCGATCCCAGCGGCTTCGCCGCTCGATGTGCGGAAGGGCTATGCCTTTCCGATCCATCTCTTTTCAAAGTGAAGAGGCTGTGCCTCTAAAGTTGCCGGAGGCGCAGCCTCCTCCCAAGCCCGGCCCCTCACGGAAAGGCAGAGCCTTTCCGCACATCAAACGGCAGAGCCGCAAGAGAGCGCATGAAAGATTTCTCGAAACGAAAGGAGCAATTCCTTGCCACAGCTCGAACGGGCACGAGTCGAAGTCCACGTCCCTGACCTGCCCGCACTTCACTACCGCAACTTGCGTTCGCTTGACCTGTTTACTTACCAGATTTGGCGCCGTCCATGTAAGATGCAAACGATGCCTTCATCCTCGAAGTGGACAAAGAGTCAGGTTGATCGCTTAGGTGATCGCCTCCGAAAGGGCGACATCAATGAAGCCGACCTTCGGTTACTCGATAGCTATCGACGCTCGTTTAGTGATGGCTATGAGAATGTAATCGGACAAATACGAGAAAAGCTGAGTCTCGAACCAACCGGTAGGCCCGCTAAATCAACAACTTCAATTATCGACAAGCTTCAGCGTGAAAGCATTCGGCTTAGCCAAATGCAGGACATCGCCGGCTGCAGGATAACAGTAGAAGATATTGCGATACAGGACGATGTTTCCACAAAGCTCAAAGGTCTGTTCGAAGAATCGATCCTCGTTGACCGACGGGAGCAGTCAAGCCACGGTTACCGCGCCGTTCACCTCCTTGTGGAACAATCTGGTAAGCTAGTTGAAGTGCAGGTCCGCACCGTTCTCCAGCATCTCTGGGCCGAAGTTTCAGAAAAGTTATCAGATGTAATTGAGAAGGAAATCAAGTATGGCGGAGGACCGATTGAAATCGCGACAGCACTAGCAGAGTTGTCTGATAAGGTAGAGAAAATTGAATCGAATGAAAGACTCCTTCAGCCTTTGCTAGGTCTCGAGGGTAAGGTTCGAGTACTAATGGACAGTGGTAAAATCTCAGATGAATTGTATCAAGAGGGAATCTCGTTGACTAGTAGGGTTGAAAACATCCGAACGAAGATTGTTGACGAGAGACACGGCGTCATCGAAATAATGAAGACACTAATCGTTGAAATAACGGAGATATGATGTTTGTTTTGATTGAATACAATCGCGGAGAAGGCCGCATCGTAACGATAGACTCCTTCGAAGATTCTGATCGTGAGAAGGCGGAGGAGTCGCGTTTGGAACTCGAATTGAAGCTGAATCTAAGCGGGATCGATAATGAAGTGGTATTGCTCGAAGCGGCCAATGAAGAGGCCGTGCGGCGTACCCACCGGCGCTATTTTGAAAACCTGGCTGAACTAACCTCAGTACCTGTCCATTAGCATTATTCAACCCCCGCCAGCGCCGCCTCCAACAACAAAACCTTCCTAATCCCTTTATACAGCGGTTCGATCTCGCAATTCTCGGCCAGGCTATGGGCGCCTTCGCAGGGACCGGCGCCGGTGGAGATCGAAGAGATGCCTTCGCGCAGCGCGGCGCTGGAATTATTTGATCCGGCGTTGCCAATCGGCGGATCGAAACCCATCACTCGATGCACGGCTTCCGAAATACGCACCAGATATGATTCGCGATGACCGGGAATGAACGCCGCCGGTGAAGCGCCGATGATGTCGGTCTTGACTCTCATGCCCACGCGCGCTGCCTCTTCATTCAAGATAGTTCGAATTTGCTTTCGTTGCTGGTTGAACGGAGATCGACGGTGAACCAGGCGTCCGATGCTTTCGCGTTCACTACTTCCGAACCTCCGAGCATTCCAATATTCAAGTTTGAAGAAGGTTTGCTCGGTATTCTTAATTGGTAAATGCGATCGATAGCGCGGGCCAGCGGCAGCGATGCTGAGTAAGGCGGCGTTTGCGAGCGCGTGTGTCCTCCCGGGCCGATGAAATGGTGGCGATACCAGTTGATGCCGATGCCCGCATAAGTGAAACCTTCATAGCCGCCGTCGAGCGCGACGTACTGATCTATCTTGCCTTTGTTCTCTGCAACGAAAGCCCTCGCGCCGTTCATGGTGGTCTCTTCCTGGACTGTGAACACGAACACGAGATCGCCTTTTGTCTTAATCTTAGCTTCGTTCAAGGCGCGAATTGTTGCCAGGAGGGCTTCGATATTGCGTGTATCATCCCCGATGCCGGGCGCGTAAATCTTTCCGTCGCGAATGATGGCTTTGATCTGCAATCCGGGTTGGAAGACCGTGTCCAGATGGGCGTCAAAGACGATCACGGGACCACCACCGGCGCCTTTTCGCACTGCGATCAAATTGCCAGTCGAGTCGTAATGGATGTCGCCAAGATGGTACTTGCGCAAGAGACTCTCAACATACTTCGCTCGTTGCTGCTCCTGACCCGAAGGCGCGTTGATTTCAGTAATCGCTACCCATTCGCGGAGAATGCTTTCGCGGTTACGACTGATATAGTCGTCAGCGGCCTTTACGTCGGCGCGATTAGCCAACGCCTGGACTTGCTCGATGTATTGGGCCACGCTCTTTACTTGAGAGCGCACGGCTGTCGTCCCGACGATGAGAAGGGCTAGAAGGAAAATCGATTTACGCATATGGTTTCCGCCAGAGTCGAATATAATCCGAACTTCTCGGATTCTAAGTATTTCTGTTCAGTTGTAAAGATCATAACCACAGAGGACACAGAGAAGTATTAAACAGAGCCCGACCCGGAACTCGCGAAAAAATGGCTACAGCGCACAACCCTAAATCGAGAGAGATTACACCAGGACCACTCGCCACGTGGCTGGAGCGCGGGGTTCTTGGCGCGCTGTTTCTGTTTGTAATCGCGGCCCCAAATTCTATCGCCGCGACCCAGATGGCCTGGTTTCTCGGATTATTGTTCTGGGTCTTGCGTTTCACAGTTTGGCCGCGCCCTAGACTTGAGCGGACACCGCTGGACTATCCCCTGTTCGGTTTTTTTCTGCTTACTGGATTGTCTTCATTCCTCTCTTATTCACCGATTATTTCAATCGGAAAGCTGCGCGCGGCTTGTTTGTTCACGATTGTCTACTTGTTCGCGGAAAATGTTCGCTCGAGGCGCGTCTTGCGCGCTCTGGTGATCGTGCTTCTGGCATCGTGCACCTTTGCGCAGCGCCCAGGATTTGGCTGCGGCTTTGAGTCAGTCTGCGCAGCCCGGGCCGGCCAAGATCAAAGTCTATCGGGTTGAGTGGGTCGCCGTGCTCGAAGTGCCGCGCGGACGTCTGCTGCCGGGAACCAGGCCTGAAGAGCAATTGGGCATACAGCGATGGGGCAGTGGCCGTGATTGGCGGGCCACTGGTTTTTACAATCACTGGACGACCTATGCCGAGATGTTGCAACTGGTCGCACTTTTTGTCGCGTTGCCGCGTAAGCGCAGCCGAAACGGCGCACTCCTGGCTTTGGCGATTGCGGGGATGGGAGTTGCATTGCTGCTCAGCGTAACGCGCGCCTCTGGACTTTCGCTGCTGATTTCCGCGACTTTAATAACCGCGCTTAGTGTCAGCCGCAAAAAGCTGATTGTGATCGGCGCTTGCGCGCTGCCGATAATCCTGGTCGGACTATTTGTCCTGCAACAGAAGCGTAAGGTTGGCTTTTTTGATCAGAAGGACG
>WNFQ01000408.1_pt1 | contig 27757 bp, 24 predicted proteins | sample 5400171 | NCBI WGS metagenome assembly WNFQ01 (sample SAMN13153356, study PRJNA577476) | soil metagenome | isolation source: 20 cm soil under Madrone tree | place: USA:California | collected 2016-06-14
ATCTCGCCTACCTGAATGATCAGCGAAGATGGGGTCGGCTCGGTCGGGACCTCGCCTTGCATTTCAAGGCTTTCAAACGCGTTCCTCTCCTTCCGACTTTTCCGCGGATGTGGCGAGAAAGGACCAGCAATCAGCCCGAGCGGATCAAGAGTTGGCTCGGCGGTATGATTCGGAAACGAGTCTGGCTCCCATCCCCAAGGTTCGTCATCCCTTACATTGTAGAGGATCGGAATTTCCAGGTGCCGAGCCACTAAACCCGAGTAGTACCGTTCTTCGTCTGGAATCAGCCGGTCGTAGACGGAAGTGAAAGCGGTGGGATTCGCTCCCAGTTGCGCTGCGGTAGCGGCGACCGCCGGGGAATCAAGACCCCCACTCATAAAAATACCCAACGGACCATCCGGTAGACGATCGCGAACCGCCGCGCGCAGCAACTCATGGAAGCGGTCAACGTAATCGCCGGTGCGCTTGTAATAAAGTGGCTCGTCAATTGGCGGGGTCCAATACTGTTCAGTCCGGAGTCGATCGGCTCCAGCGACCAGCCGGTGCGCAGCGGGAAGCCTCCGAATTTCCTCGAAGAACGTAGCAACCGGATTGCAGTTCCTTCCTGCGATCAGCAAATCGCCAATGGCGCTTTCGTTCAGCGCATCCGGCACGATCGGGATCTGCCGGATGCTATCGAGTGTATTGCTGACTAGTAGACATTGTCCTACCTGAGCGTAGAACAACGGCTTCACCCCCAACTGATCCCGCGCGGCGAAAACTTTTTCCTGGTGAGCGTCCCAAATGACAAATGAAAAATCGCCAAGCAGATGCTCGACGCAGTCTTCGCCCCAGACGCCATAGGCGTGAAGCACAAGTTCGGCACTGCAAGCGCTCTTTAGAATTTGTGGCGGGACGGTGAGCTTGGCAAAAAGAGTATCGCGGTCGTCGATACGCACGTCTCCGGTGATCCAGACATTTCCATCAAGGCTCGTGACTTGCGGTCGGCCATCGGTTTCTGCGGAGGTCCGGAGCAGGGTGTGACAGAGCCCGGCACTACCAGAGACCCACACTTCCGAAGCGTCAGGGCCACGGAAAGCCAGAAAGGCCGCCATGGTTTCGAGCCAGGCGCCGTCCACCGGTGCGCCATCAAGGTGGAAAACCCCTGCGAAACCGCTCATGGTTGACTCTGCTCGACTAAACCTAACTGAACCAGTTCCTGAACAAAATCGTCGAGGTCGTTCCGCAGTCGCTCCGGATCAACTTCAAACTCCGCAAGCAACGTTTCATATGCGGACTGGATAGATCCTCCACTTGTAAGGAGGTCCCAGAAGCGAGCAGAGACATCATCGAGCCCGAGGTACCGCTCGGTTTTCAGGTCCAGCAAGACAGACTCCTCGCCGACTTTTCTGATCATGACGTCAGGCGAGACAGAAATAGTGGTATCAAACGCTAGTGCCATAATGTTTAAGATCCTCGAGTACGGCATCCTTTACTTCGTCTAAGGATGCCAGGATTCTGGGATAAGATAGTGATCGGATCGTTACTGAATCAATCAAACGTCGGGCAGCCTCAAGCTGCCGGGTTAGCCGAGCCGAACCCGTCAGTCCATCGTTATGAGTAAAGCTAACCACATTCATAAATGCCTGCAACGGAGTCAGGGAACCGATCGCGATCCGCTGCTTCCGGTGAACCTTTCGCGGCGCCGTCACCACATAAATCGCGGCGAGCGGAGCAACTCGCGCGTAACTCTGTGAACGAGACAAGCAAAACACCAGTTTCGGATCTCTTGCGTCTTTTTCGCGGGGATTCATCACCACTCCATTAGAGGTACCACCCAAATACAGCCGGGCAATTTTCGGTAGCAGCCTTAAGCGCGGCGGGCCGGGAAACGCAACATACTGTCCATCTATTTCTTCAAGCCGAAGAGTATCGTCGGTAAGAAGCGGAAATCCCGACGCCACAAAGCATGTTGCCAAACTTGATTTTCCAAACGTGCTCGCACCCAGGAACGCCACCGCTTTTCCGTCAACTACAACCGTGGCCGCATGCAGTGGTTCGTACCCCATCTTGACCAGCGCAAAAGAAAACACACGGCCGAGCGCGTAGGTTTGAAAAGATTCTAAATGAGCGCTATCCAGAAACCGATAAAGAATCTGATCTCCTAATGGCGCTACAACAAACTCAAACAATTCGTCGTACCGAATGAAACTTCGTCCATCTGTGAGCTCGTGATGATGAATCCAGTCAGACGGGTCCAGCACAAGTTGCGCGGCGATGTCGGCAAATTGCTGCCGGCTACCCTCGGACAGTTCAACATCCGCAGAGCCTTCGACGGGAACGTCGTCCAGGGTTAACTTAATATCACTGCGAATGCGAAGGCCGTAAAGGGCATAGTCGTAGTACGCAGGTTCAGACGATCCGAACACTTGAAGCTCTTCTTCGGAGATAGCGAAATTCAAGCAGGCTTGCCCTCCACTGTAAGGAGTCGCACGTATCGCTCCACTTCTTCCGGAATACTGAGCAACGGTTGTCCCGCGTATTCCACCCAGGCGTGAGCCTGGAAGCCGGCTTCCGCGTTTTTTGCGACGCCGATACGAATCTCGGAGCGGTGACCCGCACGGGCAAGAAGGCAGTGCAACGCCAGGGACTGTGTCAAACACGATGCAGCCGGAATGCGGCGACTCGCAGCGCGAACCGCCCACACGAGACGCCCTACTGGCATATCGGTGGGTATCGAGAGCGGCAGGTGTTTCCTTGAGTTCCAGGATCCAACGACACGATGCAATCGTTGGAATGGTAGAATCCAGAGCGCAACCCGAATGGCCGCGACTAAAAGCAGAGTCTGCCATACGAGTCTGCGCTCCCCAGGCTCCAGTCCTATAAAAGTTCGCAAGCCCTTCATTCAGTTACCTCTGTCCTCCGCACTAATCCCACCGCGTGGCCATAGCACGTCCCTCCGGAGTAATACGTCAACTCCATTCCAGCTTCCCTCATCTCTGAAAAGATCTGCTCCCGGAGAAAGTGATGCTGGAACCCCGTCTGCACCCAGTCTCCCTCCTCTACGGGTGTAGACAACCGAAGCCGGCGAACGGCAGTTCCAATCCGGGCCGTCCATACTCGACGCCTTCCAGAAGAACCCTCCGTAAAGGAGACCATCAAGGGTGCACCCGGATTCAGGAAGCCGCAGAGGTCTCGGAGGAAACGAATTCTGCGGTCTCTCCCGGCGATATACATGTAGCCGGAAAAGCCGACCAGAACAGCGTCGTAGTGCCCGTCATATCCAGGCACCGTCGAGGGCGGTACGTGGTCCAGCTTCGCTTCGATGCCCTGTTTCTGCAATTCATTCCGGCCGTACTTGACCAGAGGACCACAACAATCAAAGCCGTCTACTACGAAACCTGCGCGCGTCAGGGCAATCATCTCTCTGCCTGCGCCTGCGGCGGCAACAAGAACGCGCCCACCCGGAGGAAAATAGCGCTGAATGGCCTCGCGCTCCCAAATAAAAAGGCCAGAGTTGACGTAGGACTCCTCAGCGTAAGAAGAAAAAGAGGTAGCATACCGATACTCTGTAAGCCGCTCCAACTCAGCATTAGTCAATAACCCGAGGGCCAGGCCCTGAATTAGGGAGGTGGCGCCATTGCTAGTCCATCGTAAGAGGCGCTCAAGCGAAAGATAAAGCGGCGACACAATCATGAGCCTGCGTAAACGTGTTCCGGGGCAGTAGGCCTCCTGGTCGATTTGGGCGCCAGGCCATCGCCGGCGCGTCGAACGGCATCGGCATCTCTGTCACACCACAGATATTCACAGGTCAGTTCCAAACAATCGCGGCCTAAACGCTGATGCGAGTCGTCGATCCGTAATGCAGCAGAAACGATATAGTTTTCCGACTCGTTACCAAAACTAAACATTCCTGATTAAGAGGGATTCGTTGACCAAGAGACGACAATTCCACCCCAATGTTTAGTTCCCCCAGGAGCTAAGCTTTGTAACACAAATTCACAGCATGGCCAACTGTTGAATATCTCTGGTTGAATATCTCTGAATGCTTTCACCAAAGGGATTTAACCCTATGACATTCAGGAGACTGGGAATCTTTTTCCTCTTCAACTCCTCAACCGCGAAGTTGTGTTCTGTAGGGGGTTAGTCTCCAACTGTGAAAGCCCGCTCTTATGTTGTCCGTAAAAAGAGGGATTCCATTCCCTTCTCTTTCAGTCCTCGGATTCCGAGAGTAGTGTTGCCAATCTCCGGAAAGAATGCGCAAGACGAGTCGTAAAGGACATTGTTTGCGAATAAAAAAGAAAGAGAAATGATCGAGAATTCCAGTTGGCGCAACTCTCAAGAAACCAAAGAGTGGCATCTCAACCCCAGCAGCCATCGCCCTCTCTTACGATAATCACTCCTATCGGCTAGAATGACAGGGCCGTTTGCGGTGCGACATTCAACCTTAACGAAATGCGAGGGCGAACCCCGACGTAGACAAAGTCGTATTCTGATTCATGGCAGACGAACAAAATCCAACCCCTAAGCGTAGACGCGACACGATCCTGCCGGAGCGCCTGATGCGTCGCGTCCTGGAAGGCGTGGGTGATGTAGTCGACCGCAAGCTGGGCCGCACTGTCGATCCCAAGACGGGACTGACCACAGACCAACTCATTCAGCGCATGAATCGAATGATTGACGAGCGAGTGCGGAATGAAAAGGGTCAAGGCCGAATTGCGCCGCATCACTTGAAACTGAAAATCGAATGGGGCACGCACTCGGAAACGCCGGAAGAAGTTACCCGGCGTCTGGAAACTGAAATTCTGGCCGCCGCCATCGATCACATCAACGACAACCGTTATCGCACCATGGCGCCGGTGAAGATCGAGACTGACGTCGACATCTTTACCAAGGGGATTTCCGTCGACCCTACATTTGGTGAATTTGAAGAGGAGCTGAGACAGAAGGACCTCGAAGAAAAGCTGGGCAAGGCCACGAAAGATCAGCGTAAAAAAGAGAGCGAGGGAATTGCGTTCAGCGCGCGCGTCACCCTTCCCGAAGGTTCGCGCGAGTTAGATCTCTCGTTTGTACCCGGCGGCCGCCGCGTGAATGTGGGCCGGGGCACCGATAATGACCTCTACTTAAATCACACCAGTGTTTCGAAGGTTCACGCCGCGGTGAGAATGGACAACCTCGGCACACTGCTGGTTGCCGATACCGGCTCGACCAACGGCACACACATCAATGGCGTGCGTATCCCGTATGGTGAAGCGCGCCCGATCGCAGAAGGCGACGTCGTGGCATTCGGCGAGGTCGAAGTTCGATTTCGCAAACTCGTTTCCTAACATGGCGCTCGCACTGTTTCTCTTACAAACCGCCACGCCTACACCCGCAGCTGCGCCGGAGAAGTTACCCGCATGGCTGACCTTAATCTATGTTTCGGGTCTGGGATTCGTGGCCATCCTGCTCCTGTTGTCCCTGGTTCGTATCTGGCTGAAGCGATCTCCCAAGGCACTGACTGCCCCGGCAAGTCTCACTAAAGAGATCCGCAAACGGCTGGGCGCAACTTCGACCAATCGCGGACTCCATGCCTGGCGCTGGCTTTTTGCCCTGGCGGCAATTGCTGTGTTCGGCTTTCATGTTTACTGGGCCCAATACGCGCCTGAGCAAAACGCAAAGTACCAGGAGCTGAGCTACAAGGACCTGCGCAATCGCCGCCTCTCAGAATCGACTCTGCGCGGATGGCTTTACGATCGCAAAGGCCGTCCGCTGGCTTATTACAAAAAGGAAGGCGAAGACATCGTCCGCGAATATCCGATGGATTCTGCGCTGGCACACATCCTTGGATCGGATCGGGGGGAGCCGGGTCTTGAACGCGCGATGTTTGGAACCGAAAGCGGGGCCGTTCCCGAGGTATGGCAAATTATCAAAGGTCAGACGGTCGCGCAGAGGCTTAATCGGGACTACACGCTGACCATAGATCGCGATTTACAACAAACCGCCGTCGAACAACTCAAGGGAAACCACGGCGCGGTCGTGGTGTTCAATCCGCAAACCGGCGACGTGCTGGCCATGTACAGCAATCCCTCTTATAGCCTCAAGGAGGTCCAGGACGAAGCGACTTGGATTAAGTTGAATAACGACAAGAAGGAAAGGCCGCTATTGAACCGCGCGCTGAACGAATACTACGTACCTGGTTCGACCTTCAAGACCCTAATGATGTACACAGCCTTTCGCAACAACATGCAGAACATTCGGTTTACTACCAGCGGAGGCTTTTCGCCGCCGGGCTGCGGCAGGACAATCACCGATGATAACGGTGGGTGCGAAGCGTGCGGCAACATCGGAATCGATGTCGCATATCAGAAGTCGAGCAACATCTATTTTTCCTACATGGGCACGCAACTGGGCGGAGAGAAGATCCGCGATACGGCGAAGCTCCTCGGCCTCGGCGCTTACGACAGTCTTACCGGCGAAGGCCAGGGCCGGCGCGAGCCGGAGATTTGGAATGCGAGTAGCAACCCCATCAAGAGTGCAATTGCGCCCACCGAAGCCTGGCTGAAAGCAGGTCCGCATTCAACCCGCTGCGAACTTATGTACGAAGGATATGGTCAGGGCTATGCTTCGCAAATGACGCCTTTCCAAATGGCCCTAATGATCTCCGCGGCGGCAAACCTTGAAGGCAAGTTGATGAAGCCCAAGATTGAAGCTGATCGCGCGCCCGAGATGTTTAGTCAGGTACTCACGCGCGAACAAGCGAGCACGATACGCGGCATCATGAACATGGTGACTGAAGGGGGTACCGCGACCAGCGCGATGGCGCCGGTGAAGGCTGCGGGAATCCGCACCGGCGGCAAAACTGGAACCGCGCAGAAAGCTGTCCCGGTCATAGACCCCAGGACCGGTCAGCCCCAAAGACGGCTGGTGATTGAGCACGATCCAAAAGGCAAAGTCATCGGACAGCACGAAGAGATCGTGATGGCCGACAAAATGCGGAGCGATGCCTGGTATTTGAGTTTTGCTCCTTTGGATAAGCCCGTCATGGCAATGGCAGTGCTGCTTGAAGGTCCAGGACCAGGAATAAGTTTTTATGGCGGTAAGAATGCGGCGCCGATTGCGGCGCAGATGATTCTGAAAGCCAAGAGTCTCGGTTACTTTGGCGGCGCTCCCGACCAACCAACGCAGCAGCCGGCGCAACCACCGGCAGCTCCGCGAAAGCGACAGAGATGATGGTGAACGTTAGCGAATTGGAGTTTGCGGCTTTGCCGCCCGATGTGCGGAAGATCTCCGACCTTCCGGGTGCATATTCATTTTTTCTTTGGGCTATGCCATCGGATACCACGAACTCAGGGGCGGAGCCCCGGAGAAATTCAGCCGAGTTGCCGGAAGGTCGGAGACCTTCCGCACATCAGACGGCAGAGCCGTCGAGAAACTGCTAGATGAGAAATCGCCTGTCATCACATTTTTTCGTGCTACTCCTCGTAGTCGTGATCGAGGTTGTCGGCTATACCGCGATCCACCGGGCGGCTTTGATTCGCGGCTACGAAACCTCCCTGATTGGAGCAGCCCGTGATCTCCTGATCTATTTTCCGATCGTTGTGGTCGCCTTCTGGCTGACGCGCGCAAAGAAGTTCAAGGGTAATTGGACGCTGTATACGACGGCAGTAGTGCTGTTCTCGGTTGGGTTATTGGTGCAGTATCGGCTTTACAGCGATCCGGAATACAACGCCAGAAATAAGTCCGCGGCGCGGCAGGAAAAGACCGACACCCTGCGCATGCGCTATATCAATCAGAATTACGACGCGAACAAACGGCAGATGATGGGCTTGCCACCGACCCCTCCTCCGACCGACGTAGAAGCTCCGGCGAAAGAATCAAATTACAGTCTCCAGAATGCGCTCACCTCGAGCTACACCTGGATTCCAATCCTCTCGCTGGTGTCATTTGCGCTGGCCTTTTCTTTTTGCGCCAACGATCGATTTCTAATTTGGATCCAGCGTAACAGTTTCATGATCGTTCTGTTAACGCTGGTGCCCCTGGGCGTGGCCATTGTGACTTCAAGTGCCGGAAAGGCAGCCGGTAACACGACTCCCTGGGAACCGGCGAAGGTTCCTTTCCTGCTCGGCTTCGCTGGAATTCTGACTGCTCGCTACAAAGACCTGGCGCGAACTTACTGGGGGATACCGAGGGCCCGTGACATCATTCCCTTGATCGTCATGGCGATGATTCCATTCATTCCTTTTTTTGCGCTCAAAGACTTCGGCCAGATGCTGATCTTTAGTGGCGCCTATGCGACGCTCTATCTGGTCGCGGTGCGCCGCTGGCCGCAGTTATTGGTGTTTGTCGGCTCAGTGATGCTCGTGATCTCGATTCTGGTGATCGGCGCGTTGCCGCGCGACATCCAGGAGAAATTCCCCCTGCTGCCGATCATTGCACGGCCAGTTCAGCATGCCTTGCCCTCCCGCATTCAACAACGATTTCATCTGTGGCTGGACGGGTTCGACCCGCCTTCACCCGACGAGGCGTGGTGGAAGAAGGACTATGAGGACGCGCTGGCAAAAGATCCGCGCATGAAAGAACTCGCTGAACAGAGCGAGGCGATGAAGAAGAGTGTCAACACAGACATCTGGTTCGACAAGCTGGCCTTTCAACCGGCGCAGGCCATCTTTGGCATTTCCTCGGGTAAGACCACCGGGCGCGGATTGGGTCTCGGCTTTCCGGAAGTCATTCCCATTGCCGACTCGGATTACGTGTACGCGGCAATTGCCGAAGAAATGGGTCTCGCGGGCGGAGCGTTGGTGATCCTGGCCCTGCTTATTTTTGTGATTGCCGGCATTCGCACTTCAATCGAAGCGCGTGATATGTTTACCAAGCTTTGCGCCGCCGGGTTGACTGCGTTTATGGGTATTCAGGCGCTGGTAAATATCGGCGGCATCACCCGCGCGTTGCCCATGACCGGAATAACTTTGCCGTTCGTCAGCCATGGCGGGTTTAGCTTGATCACAAGTTTTGCCATGCTCGGAATGTTAATGGCCTTTTCCCATCGTAACGCCCAGGACGCTAAGGCAGTCGCGCGGGCCAAGCGTGGATCTGATGACGCAATCGCCCTGGAGGCGGTCCAATGAGCGCACCAAAACCCGCAGACAATATCCAAGTCGCTTCGGTCAGCGATCGAGGGCTGAGCGAGAAGCGGCCGATGAACGAGGATTCGTTTCTGGCTGATGCAGGGCGCGGCATCTTTGTCGTCGCCGATGGCGTCGGTGGAGCGGATGCGGGCGAGGTGGCTTCGCAGAAGGCCATCGATGTTCTAAACGACGCGTTCCGGAATAAGGTCGCCGACGGCGAAGACGTTGAAGACTTGATGGAGTTGGCCATTCAACGCGCCAATAGCGCCATCCATCAAATGGCTGCGGAGCATCCGCGCTTCTCAATGATGGCGACGACCGTTGTGGCGCTGCACATAGACGGCGGGCGAGCAACCATCGGCCATGTCGGCGATTCAAGACTTTATCGGCTTAATCCTGAAGGCAAATTGCTGCGCGAAACGGACGATCACTCGATCGTCGAAGAAGAGGTGCGCGCGGGCCGAATGACGCCCGAGCAGGCGGCGAATCATCCCAGCAAGAACGTGATCAGCCGCGCCCTCGGCGCCGAAGAGACGGTCGAAGTCGACATGAAGACCATAGAAGCGGGGGATGGCAATACCTTCCTGCTCTGCACTGACGGCATCACCCGGCATATTCCCGACAAAGAAATTCAGGAGTTATTACTAAGTGGCGGAAGCGCCGAAGCAATCTGCGTGGAAATGAAAGAGCGCTGCTATCAGCGCGGCGCGGAAGACAATCTGACCGCGGTCATCGTGCAAGTGGGGACGCCCCCGGCGGCAAACATTGACGAAGAGCGCACCATATCGAATGAACGATCCGATCTCGCGGCGACCGCGCCGGGAGGCACCGCAGCGGAGGTGCGTCTAACGCCCGCGTCGCGAATTGCCTTCCCCGGCCCGTCAACTTCGTCACAGGTCCGGTCCGCATCCCGAACTGAAATCAAAGGTCGATCAGGGGCCGGCAGAACCGTGCTTCGGTTCTTTGTTTTCCTATTATTCGTGGGCGTGGGCGCGGGCGCGTTCTATGCCGGGATCAGATACCAACAAGGGCGGCTCTTCCCTTCTCAGCTTGCTGCGTCCCAACCTACGCCGACGCCTTCTCCCCTCGATAGCGGGGCAGTCTTCGAACAAAAGCGCGCTGCAGTCGATGCGAATCCGCAAAAGTGGTTGGCGGATGTGACTCTGCCAAAGGCAACCGATTCGAAGGATCCGGAATTCCTTTATCTGTACGGCCGAGCGCTGATGCTAACCGGGAACCATCGGGATGCGATGCAGGCCTTTGAACTGGCCGTCAACAATCTTCGTACTGAAAGCAGTGGGCATTTACCATTTGGCGCGGAAGTAAAACTGGCCCAGGCAGCTGCTGCTTTGAAGCTAAAGAAACAGTCTCCCGCAGTAAGTTCGCAGGAAGGATTGATGGCTGAGCAAAAGGCGGCGCACGCGCTCGACGACGTGCTCGGCTTGAAGGGCCAGGCTGCACCTCGATGACCGCAATGCTGTTGTCCGACAGACTTTCAGTTTGTCGCTTCCTGTCTGTGGCATAGGCTTCAGTCTGTGAATCCTTCAGGCCAGACCACAGGATGTCTGTCCTACACAAGCGATAAACCGATGTTTGTCGGACAGTATGACTCAACTAAAGCTTTTACAGTGCAGGGTTGACAGCCGTTACGACATCGAAGATTGTCTGGGTCGCGGCAGCTACGCCGAAATTTACATGGCGCGCGATCTCGCCGCCACCGACGAACGCTTTCGCAAGGTAGTCATCAAAGCGTTGAACGTCCTGCTGCAGGGCTATCAGGATCTCGACCTCGAGCGCACCCTAATCCAAAACTTCCAGAACGAAGCCGTCGCTCTCGATCGGGTGCGGCATCCGAACATCATCAGCCGCCTGGGGCATGGCACCGCGATCGATCTCACCGGTACGGCGTTCCATTACATCGTGCTCGAATATTTAGGCGGTGGCGACCTGTCGCTCTTGTGCCGCAAAGAGCCGCTAAAACTCGATCGCGCCCTTTTCTATATGCAACAGCTTTGCGCCGGACTGGCGCACGCACACGAGTGCGGTGTTATTCATCGCGACATCAAGCCCCAGAATCTTTTGCTCACCACTGATCACGAGACGTTGAAGATTGCCGATTTTGGCGTCGCCAAGATCGAGGCCGCCGAGGGAGCGATCACCCGAGTGGGCACAAACATCTACGCTGCCCCCGAACATAATCCGCTCGTGCAAACGGCCGCGCTGGATACCGGCTCACTGCCAAGTGCGCAAACGCAATTGACACCAGCGGCGGATATTTATTCACTGGCCAAGACGGCATACACGATGATCTGCGGCGTGCCTCCGCGCGCCTTTGCTCAACACGCAATCACGGCGCTCCCGATTCCGATATCCTCAGAGCCCTGGGCTGGCTCACTGTTGCGCGTCCTGGAACGATCGACGCAGACGCGGCCAGGCGATCGTTATCAGACGGTGCAGGATTTCTGGGATGAGCTCAGTGATGCATCAATGCCCGCCACTCAACCACTAAACATGGCACCGGTGCGCCGGCGCGTTACCTCAGATCTGAGTCTGGATGCCGAAGTGATAACGGCGGCGCCGCCAAAGCCGCGATTTGAAACGTCGCGGGAGCTGCAACAAGATGCGGCCAGTAACGGCGCGACCCGGCCGAAGATCGTCGTGCCAATTGCCGGCCAATCACGGCCGATTTCTGTTCACGCGTCGATGCATTCGGCCCAGGGGTTTGCCGCCCCTCAGCAGTTGGGTCGAGTAACCGTGCCGGTAGCGCGCACCGGTCAGGTTCCCCTGGCGCACCAACCCGGGATTTCAGTCCGTCCGCGAAAACGCAGCCGCGACTTCGTCGTTGGACTGGTTCTCGTGTTATGTTTCGCTGGATTGTTGCTGGCGACCGGCGCGTATGTTCGCTCGTGGATCAAGACGCCGCCCATCGAACAAACACCGCCGACCGGCATTATCGGGCGTGAGGCTTTGACTACGACCGATCTAAACTTGCGAGACGGCCCGAACGTCGGTAACAATCAAATCGGTTTGGCTGAAGCAGGATCGCGGGTGCGAATCTTGAATGCAAATAATAATTGGTGTGAAGTGCAGGTCCTGCAGCACAGCCGCCCCAAGGCCGAACCGGATTCCGCGGATCGCGGCTGGGTCAACAAAAGGTTCTTAAAATTTGATTAGTGTGGAGTGCGGTGACTGATCACCGCTTTTCTGCCAGCGCTACGGCGCTCTCCAAAAATATGGGACTAATAGAATCCATCCGACGCTGGATCGACGGCGAGACGACCGACGACATTCTGGAAGAGGCAGACGAGCATTCGAAGCCGCGCCGCGTTTGGGAAGAGTTTCTGGTAAAGATCGCGCGTGAAGTCGAAGCCTGTATGCAGCGAGAGATGTTCACTCCGCCGGGCGGCCCTACCTACATCCCCCGCGAATACATAGTCTATCTCAGCAACGAGGACGATAAAGACTGGCAGGGAGACAAGCGGCGTGGTTTGGAGCAGGGCCTCTTTCACGTGCTGTCCGATCGCGCGCGTGAGCTGGCCGGCTCAGTGCAGTTGCAAGCGAAGTCTTTTGCGATCGAGTTACGCGTGGATGGGACCTTGAACAAGGGCGAGTTTCGCGTGCAGCCGGTCTGGGACGAAACTGAAGCAGGCCACACAATGGTCACGGTGCGACCGGCAACCACGAATGTCGGCGCCGCGCCCGTGCCCGCTGGAGCCGCGTCCGTGACTCCGGCAGGTGAAGCTGACACTGCCACACCCGCGGATGGCGATACCAGTGACGTGACAGTCGTGCGTCCGCGCGTAGTGGATCTTTACTCGATCGAGCTTTGGCGCGAAGGAGTCCGGCAGTCTGTAGTCAATATTACTAAAGCAGAAATTACCATCGGTCGCGGCTCGAAAACGGTGGCCGTCGATCTACCTTTAAAAGGTGATCCGGAAATCAGCCGCGTGCACGCGACGCTGACCTTCGACGATCAGGGCCGCTTCTGGCTGACTTCCAAAGGCCGCAACCCCACTCTGGTTTCCGGCCGGGAGCTCCCGCGCGAAGAACGCACCATGGTGCAGCCGGATGAAAAGATCGGTGTCTGTAGCTTCACGCTGAGAATCCAACCGAAGTAGATAGGTTTGCTAATCGGGGCAGTAGCCCGACCGTGAGGGAGGGCGCTAGTTCCGATACGAAAGACAAACGAAGTGGTCGAGCAGAGGACCTGCTGAATGTTATCTACGATCTTGATTATAGTGCTCAGCAGCTCTACGAAAAAGCAACAAAAGAAACTGGGCCACCTAAACAATGAGTGCGCAAACACACGCCCTCCCTTATGGTCGGGCTACTGCACCGATCTCTCCAGAGAGACGGCAAACTCAGTGACCGGTGCCGACAGTCATCGTTCCGCCGTTCAGGTCGGAGATCAGTTGACTCAGTAAAGGACTCACGCTCTCAACGTTGTCGTAATTCTTTCCCAACAACTTAATCAGCCGCTTCTCTTTTGAAGTGCCTTCGATCTCTTTCAGGAAGGCGCGGCAAAAGGCGCAGACAACGGCGGGTTCGAACTGCGTTCCGGTATTAACGCGAAAGTCTTCCAGCACGTCGGCCAGCGGAAGATGTTTACGGTAAGGCCGATCGGTAGTCATTGCGTCGAATGAATCGGCCAGAGTAACGATCTTCGCGCCGGCGGGAATCTCATCGCCCTTCAGTCCGTCGGGATAGCCATTCCCGTCGATGCGTTCGTGATGATAGCGGGCCATGAGCGGGATGTCGGCGTAGGGATGACTGATCGGCGAAAGTATTTCATAGCCGGCGGCCGGGTGCCGGCTCATCTCTTTCGAATCTTTCGCGTTGAAACGCTCAGGAGAGTTGATGACGTTGAGATCGACGATCAGTTTGCCGATGTCGTGCAGGTAACCAGCGATGGCAATGCCTTCGACTGCGTCATCGGTCCAACCCATTTCGCGCGCGATGATTTCGGCATACTTGCCGACGCGGACCGAATGGCCCTGGGTGTATCTGTCTTTGATGTCGATCGCCGCGGCAAACGCGTGCACGGTCTCTTTGTAGATTGTTCGCAGGCCATCGTAAAGCCGACGGTTCTCATCGGCTTTGTGTTCAACTTCCTCCAGCAGTCGATGACTGTGAATTCCTACGCCGAGGTGGCGCGCCAGCACGCCCACGATTTCCAGATCCCCTTCGGTGAGCGTTTCTCCGGTCGCCTTTTCGCCCAGCAGAACGACGCCAATCAGGCGCTCTCGCACCACCAGCGGAATCAGTAGATCGATCTTAGCCGCAGCCAGGACGTCTGTGTAATTTGCGAGAAACTTTGTGGCTTCCTCCTTTGCATCAGCCAGCGACAATGACGAGCCCAGACTTGCCCAACGCCGCTCGTTTTCGTTTGAGCACGGCAGCGCGAGTTCCGATGTTTCGCCCAGGCCCCGCGAGGCAATCACTCTCAGGCAACATCCATCTCGATCATATTCGGCCACGCCTCCACGCCTGATTGCCAGAGAGCCCAGCAACAAATGAAAAGACGCGCGCAGCATCTCTTCAAAATCGCCGGTGTCTGCGATCTCCTGGCCCAGATCGGCCAGGGCGGCAAACGTGTGTAGCAGTCTTTGGGTGTCTGTTTCCATATGAGAACTAGTGTCGGAAGCGCGCCCCTGAACCAGGGCTTAAATCCGTCCTAAGCGCTCCCTGACGGTCGGGCTACTGCCCCGTTTGTCAGTTTGTCGCTAAGCCGGCAGCGTTGGTCTGCGGTGTTATCAAGGCCAACGCTTCGGTCTCGTCTTTGACGACACTGACATGCCTGGTTAATCCGAGCATCTCAAATAATTGCGCCGTGTGGCTGTTTACGTCAGAGAAGATGAGGCGTGCCTGATTTTGTTCCGCGGCATCGATTACGCCCATAAGAATCGAGACACCGATGCTGTTCACCAGTTCGGTGTCTCGGAAGTTGATCACCAGTGCCGTGCAGCCCAATTCAAGCTGACGCTTACATTCACGCTCGATGCGCTCACCGCTCAGCTTGTTCAGATAATCGCTGGCATAGATGATTGCTGTATCTCCAATGCAGCGAGTCTGCACCGGAGTTTCCGCCGCGGTGTCCGCCATACTTTGTTGCGCCCCCTAAACGAGGACAGTTTAGCACAGACTTTATCTGGTTCACTTTCATCTTTCGATCTTGAGCGAATGATGCTGGACGCGGCGCTCTTAGCTTTCTGTTAGACATTACATTTCAAAGAGCACTATACTTTGCGGACTTTTGAGAGCTCGTGAACGTCACCGCCAATGAAATCAAAATCCCGACTCATCCAGTGGTTCGTTTTTTGTCTAACCCTGGCTCCGCCCTGTTTCCTCGCCCCACTGATATTCAAATACAGCGTCGACATTCCGCAATGGGATGAATGGGAATACGTCCCGCTCTTTGAGAAACTTTCGCGCGGCTCTTTGACCATCGCCGACCTCTTTAGGCAGATGAACGAGTACAGGCAATTTTTTCCGAATCTTGTAATCGTTGCGCTCGGCTGGCTGACACGTGGGGATGTTAGATATGAAATGCTGGCTAGTTTTTTGGTCGCCTGCCTCATTTCGTTCAACGTCTATCGTCTCGTTGAATGCACCATCGGCGGGGATCGAATACCAAGGTTGTTTCTGTTTCTGATTGCCAATCTGTTCATCTTTTCACCATCTCAGTACCAGAATTGGCTGCAAGGTCAACAGTTAGTTTATTACTTTCCCATCGCGTGCGTCACTGGCTGTCTGCTGGTCGCTTATTCACATTGGAATCTGAAAACGAAATTTGTCGTGTGCGCCTTTTTATCGGTCGTCAGCACATTCTCTTCCGCCAATGGAATACTGTGCTGGCTGATTGTGCTACCGGTTCTTATCGTCGCTGATCGAATTTCGACCAGGCGCTGGCTGTGGTTAGCGTGGATCATTGGACTCTGCTCGAGCGCGGGCCTTTATCTCTATCACTATCAAGAACCCTTGTCCTCCCCATCTCCGTTTACTGCGTTATTCCATCCACTATTGGCCATCACTTACTTTCTTGGCTTCCTGGGAACTCCGGTTGCATTGGAGAAAGGAAAGGTGGCGGCGGTAGCGGGTCTCATCCTGACCTTCGCGTTTGGGTTCTCATGCTTTTACTTGTTCAGACACCGTGCTGACCGCGCCCTGGTGCGGCGAATGATGATCTGGCTGATGATTGGAGCTTATTCGATACTCACGGGCGTGATGACGACGATTGGTCGCATTGGATTCGGCGTCGGACAATCGCAGAACACTCGATACATAGCATTCTCGGCGTATCTCATTGTTGCGCTCGTGTTCCTTGTCGCTATCATCAGTCAGGACTTCTCGAGCAGGAGTCACTCCGCGATCCGGGCAATCTGGCTGCGCCGGATCGCGTTCCTGTTTGTGGGCGGACTGATTCTATTACAGCCGTTCATTTTTGTTCTGTCGATCAATAGAATGGCCGAGATGAGGACGACACTTCTGCAGGCGAAAGCCATGGTGCTGTTCATCAATCTAAAGCCGGATCCGGCTCAGGTTATGACTTTGTATCCCGACCTGAAGGTTTTGACTGTGCGCGCAAATACCTTGAACCAGCTTGGCTTTCTGCGGCCTGGACTGGTTAAGAGTCTCAGGGTCCGCAAATTTGCCGCAACCGGCGGCTCGAATCCGACGTCTTACGGTTCGTGGGATCGATTCACTAGGTCAGACAGCGATCGTTATCTTGCTTCCGGCTGGTCCGCTTTGCCTCACCGCGGAGAGCCGGCGGACGCAATCTTACTCGCTTATCAAACCCCGGACCGCGAGATACTAATGTTTAGAATGGCCAGTCGCCAGGCTGCATCCGCAGGATTTTGGCATGGGCGTCACCAGTCCGACCAGTGGCAAGCGTCTTTCTCTGCGGGTGAGTTGCCCGCGGTTCCGGTCACCTTAACGGCGTGGGGATTTGATGCCAACACAGGGCAGGCGTTTCGCCTTAATGGTTCGTTCGAAATTCAGGGATCAACCATTCGTTAAGGAATTATGTCCGGCCCAGATCATAAAAACAGCATTAGCGTCTTCTTCCCGGTCTTCAACGACCAGGGAACTATTGCAGCGCTGGTCAAGAATGCCTTGTCTGTTCTTCCGTCGTTCACGGAGGAGTACGAGGTACTCTTGATCAATGACGGCAGCACGGATGAGAGCGGCGCCATCGCAAACGAACTCGCCCGCAACTCAGAACACGTCAGAGTTATCCATCATTCACATAATCAGGGTTATGGGGCCGCGCTCCGGACGGGCTTTGAAAACACGACCGGCGATCTGATTTTTTATACTGACGGCGATGGACAATACGACGTGCTCGAGCTGGCTTTGCTGGTGCCACTCATGACCGCCGGGGTTGACGTGGTGAACGGATATAAGATAAAGCGTCAGGACAATCGGAGCCGTAGAGCGTCCGGGGCAATATATAATAGTCTGGCTCGTTGTTTGTTTAGCCTTCCTATACGCGACGTTGACTGCGATTTTCGCTTGGTGCGCCGCTCGGCAATAGAACGGATTCTACTACGCAAAGCGAGCGGAGCCGTTTGCGTCGAGTTAGTCCGCAAGCTTACTCTCTCGGGTTGTGTGTTTAGAGAGGTTCCGGTTCATCACTATCCGCGGCTGCATGGTAAGTCTCAGTTTTTTACGCCGCGACGAGTGGGCCGAACGATTTTGGACTTTTGCGCAATTTGGATAGCTTCGTTTTTCCTGGACTCCGGCGCGCTTCACTAAATCGCCATCTTCTCGCCCCGACCGTCCGAACTTTTTAGAGCAGGCTTGCCCCTGGACGGATAATAATGCGTCCTTCGGGACGGCTCCATGTCTAAATCATTCAAGGAATACCAGGGCAGTTCCGTGCTCTATCACAATCTCGCTATGGAGACTGGAAAGGTTTCCGGGCCACACAAATCGCGGACAGGCCCATAAATAATTTCGAGTCAGGCCGCCTCAGCCAATTGGCCTCTGCCTTCAGCATTCCGATTAGTGCAGTGTTCAGCCATTGCCAGCCGGACGGTAGCGGCTTGACGTCGGAACCGGGTGAGGCGAGCCCGATGCGCTTAAGGACCAGGCGTCTAACCATGGCAAGCGGCATCGGTAGGCTGTTCGCGTATGTCTCCCGCCGAATCTCGAATCCCGCCTGCTTCATTTTGGTAACCAACTCCTTGAGTGAATAGCGATGTGTGGTGCCCAGCGAATCGTCGTGGCCGCTCTTCATCCATTCATGCGCGGCTACCCGAACAAAAGCCAGTCCGCCAGGTTTTAGCACCCGATACATTTCGCGAATTGCCGACTCATCGGATTGTTTGTCCTCCAACTGGACAAGTACATCAAAGCTGGTCAATAAATCAACCGACGATTCGGCAAATGGGAGGTTTTGGACCGAAGCCCGAGCGAGCATATCGTGATTACGCCGCCGGCAGAACGTGAGGGCGGTATCGACGAGATCGATACCGAGTATCCGGCCATTTCCAGAATAACGCGTGAGCCAGGACAGCATCCCCCCGGTACCGCATCCGGCGTCGAGGATTAACCGGTCGCGGTCGGGTGGACATGCCTGATCGAGCAAAGCGGCGGTAATTTCCCGCATCCCAACAAACCACCAATACTCCTCTTCCAGCTCGTACAGGTCGGCATAGTCAGCGGGCTCCATTTGTTTTCACTATTCCTGGAGGGATCAATCCAGATGCGACAGGATGGTTGAACTTGAATCGTGGCCCGATCCAGAATTCGTCCCGTTAACCAAGGCGGGGTCTTCGGATAAAAGACCTGACCATATTCGAAGGTTTAGGGACGACGATACTTGGTCATTCGCAGTTGCGTGCCGTCATCGACGCGCTCGAATTCAACTTCGTCCATGAGCGTTTGAATCAGCTTTAATCCCCAGCCGCGCCGGCCATTTTCTTTTTCTTCTTTGGTGCCGGCTTCCTGGCCGTTCTGGCTGGTAAAACTTGCCGGCATCACACCGCGACTCGCAACGGTAACGACTAACTTATCATTTTCCACGCGAAACCGCTGATAGATTTTCCGGTCCGGGCTCAGGCTATGTTCTGCTGCGTTGATGCAGGCTTCAATCAGAGCGGTCTTGATCTGGTTAATCGCTTCGGGCGCGAAACTCATCCGCCGCGCGATTTGTTCCACTGTATGCGCCGCGATTAGTTCCGTGTCCGCGCCCATTGGAATTACCATTTCATATTCATTGGGCTGGCCTTCCGCGTCTGCCCTGGCGGCCGATTTGATGCGCGCGGTGAGCAGCTCAACCTGGCGACGACTCGAGCCGTAAGCGTCGCGCGTCTTCAGCAGCTTGCACGCATCCGGCGAAAATCCTTCAGGCGCAACCAGCCAGAGACGGACCCGTTCAAAACCACACTCTCGCGCCAGAGTCGTCAGGCGATCGCACCACTCTGCGGTCAGTTCCCTGCTCGCTTCGAGCTTTGAATCAATCTCAGCCGCCAGCCACACGATTTCGTTTTCGTCCGTATAGTCAGCCGCCTCAAACCCGTGGGCCACGGCACAACGCTCACCGTCACAGGAAATCGACGTCGAGTAAGCGTCACAGCCCGCTGCGTGGACGACCTGCGGCAATCGAATTAGATCGGCTTCTGAGTCGAGGGCTGCGTCGACTCTGTCAGGGTCTTCTCCCTTATGTAAGGCCGCAAAACGATCGTAATGGAATAAGCTGGCTGGGACGCTTTGACAATTAAAATCAGAGATTAGATCACGCAAGCCGAGCGAAGCTTCGCGCCGATATTTTCGCGCCATCGTCTGTGGCGCCCGCTTCAAAGAATCCAGCAATATCGTCGCAACTACCAGGGCCCGCCGCTCACCAGCGACCTCAAGCCGGTAATGCGCGCGCAAGTAGTCCATCCACACACCCAACTCGGCGTTTATCTCAATGAACGCTGCGCTCGAATTCGCCAATTCATGAACGTGCAAGGCATCAACGATTCGTTCGAATTCCGCAGCATCGACACCCAGCCGTTTCTTCCAGGCCCACAGAGAAGACTTGTGCGCGCCGCTCGAGGCCGACTCAAACAGCACTCGCAGCAGCACCTTTCTTGTCTGTGGGTTAGCAATCGACGCATCCAGAATTCGGGAAAAGTGCCGATGAATGCGTCCGCCCATCAGTTCATCAACGTAAAGACGCTGACAATTAAGAAAGCTCGTCAGGGCCGTTTTCTTTTCTTGGGCCCCCTGAATCAGACCATTGATAAAGAAAGGACTGGCGTTCAACTGCTGCGCGATTAGATCGCGCGTGGGTTCGTTGGTCTCAACATCGTTACGGCGGGCAGCGACCTCGATGAGCGTGCGGGCGGCGGCGTCTCCCAGTCGTTCCAGATGGATCGTCTCACCGTGCTCGAGGCTGTCATTCGCTCCGTGAATCAAGTCGGCTATCTGCCGGCGCAAACCAGCGATCGCATACGGACGATTTAGCCGGCCGATAGCCGCGATCATTTCCTGGGCCAGCCAGGCTTCGTCCTTTGAGGGCGTCGCAAGTTGAGTGCAGTCGATCAAATGAAAGACTGTGCGAGCGGCCACGGAGAGACGATACGGAGCGTTCAGACAGAATCGCGCCAGGTCCCGGTCGTGTCCGCCGGAGCGCTCGCGCTCAAATCCTTCGATGAGGTCACCCATCAGCTCGTAATCACCTGGCAGGGCCAACTCAAGCAAGTCGTGGAAACTGAGATCGGCTTCGCACAAAGAAGGATCGACCCGCCGATAAGCGATGTATTGCTGCAAAACATTCTGAAAGAATCGCCGGGCCGCGTCGACCGGCGTCTCGCCAATCCCTTTGAAGGCAAAGTGGATCGGAACCTCTAGCCCACGGCGCGCGAACAACTGATCGTATGTCTGCCGCAGCAGTTCAGACGCGCCCGCCCCGGGGGCAGCCTGAACTACCAGTCCGCGGCGGTCGCTCGACGCGTGCCGCACGATCTGTTGCAGTTCGGTGTCGCGGCCCACAAACTCGTCGCGGCTGACTTTGGAAAGTATGAGCTGGTTGATCATCGAATCACTGTTGCGGGTTCGCGGCCGCTCCATTGGCAGCGCCCCTGACACCCTGATATGCGTAAGCTCGATTCTTGCCGTGCCTCTTCGCATGATAAAGGGCGCGATCGGCCGCGCGCACGATCGCCTCCGCTGAATCGAGCGCCGGCGAGAACGCGGAGAGTCCGATGCTGACGGTAACCGCGCCGAGCGGTTGCGATTTGCCGTGCGTAAACGCAGTTTCGTAAATCTTGCGGCGAATGCGGTCAGCAATTACGCCGGCCTCCTTCAAATCAGTCTGAGGCAGCAGGATGGAAAACTCTTCGCCGCCATAACGCGAGGCGACGTCCACCTTGCGGAGCGCGGCTCGCAGGCACTGGGCGGTAATTTCCAGCGCGCGGTCGCCGGCCTGGTGGCCGTTCTGATCGTTGTAGATCTTGAAGTCGTCAATATCGATCATCATAAAGCTAAGCGGATAATCATAGCGCTTGGATCGGCTTAACTCTTCGGCCAGGCGGGCCTCGAGATAGCGCCGGTTGTGCAGACCCGTCAGCGGATCGGTGATCGACATGACCTGATACTGATTCGCCCTCTGCTGCCAGGCGGCGCGCTCAATCGCGAGGGCAATTTGGGGCGCGACCGATTCAATCATACTCAAGTCATTTGCGTCATAAGCGCCGCCGCCGGTTTTGTCGGCCAGATTGAGCACGCCGAATCGCCGACTCCCGATAGAGATCGGATAGCTAATAAAGCTCTTGGTTTTGTAACCGCGCTCCGGCAAACTCGACCTGCCCAGATCATCGATACTGGCCACCATCGGACGGCCTTCGCTCAGAACAGATCCGGCAATTCCCTCGCCCATGGCGATCGGGCCGACTTCGCTTATCGAAGCCCGGATTCCTCGCGAAGCGGTCATCGTCAAGGTATTCGCCGATTCATCGAAGAGCAACAGTGAGCCACGCTCGGCTTTTACCAACTCCGCCGCCTGCGTCAGAATCGATGAGTAAGTTTCCGCGGGTTCGCTCGCGTCAATCTGTTCGATGAATCTGCGAATGGATTCCGCGAAAGGCGCGCGCCGATCCAAGCCAGGCTTCGGGTGCTCTTCGGTCCGTCGATCTTCCATCCGCGGCTCAGCGGCCGGCTGAGGCCTCTCGGTCTTCTCAGTGGAGAAACTTGATGCCTCCTCCACCGTCGTCTCTGCGAACTCTCTTGCGGCCCTGGCCACACGCAATGCCGCATGATCCAGGTCCGCCGCGTCCGCGAAGATCACGTTGCGAAACAGCTCTTCGGAATTCAGATCCCGCAGGTCGCCCGAGCGGAAGCGCTCTGCCAACTCCTTATAATCCGAGCTCGTGATAAAGGCCCGCCCTCCTATGATTGCCAGTTGACGCTGGTCATCAATCTCTAAGGGCATCGCAAAGCACTGCAAGCCCGCATGGCAACGATAGTGTGTGATTGTGTTTGCCTCAATGGCGCGGCCGTGTGCTGCACCGCAAAACGGATCGCAAAGTACCACGTGTTCGGGAGACGACTGCAGGGCTTCGCAAATCGAGTTGTTATTGGCGATCGATAACGCTGGAGGTTGATGACCCTCAACCAAAAGGAGCGATACTCCCGATGATTCAGCGATAGACTTTTGTACGTCGGGCCAGCCAGGGGGCGCGTGTTCGGGAGTCTCCGCGACTATCGTTTTGGATCTCCTGGGGCGTTCATTCTTCATCGTCCTACTGGCTCGCACTTCTGCAATCGACTGCCTTATGTGTTTTCTGATTCGAACTGAGATACCTGGCCATGAAAGAGGCAACGCTAAAGGACGCTCAGTATAGGTTGCGCTCTTGATAGCTACAAGCGAACGATGCTTGCAGATCACGACTTGAGATGGGCGTTCAAAAAACGCCGATCTTCATCTCACATGTACCGTAAATGACTAATAAGGGGCGTCTTTCACGCAGTTGATGATGCCGCCACCTCCGCCAGCCCGGGTGCAGCCCCCGGCGCGACCCGGTCAATGTCGGGCTCTTCGGGGCTAATGCGAATGCAGGCGGCGAAGTGATTAGGCTTGATTTGGACCAGTTGAGGCTCGAATTCGCGACAAACGTCGATGGCAAAGGGACAACGAGTATGAAATCGACATCCCCGGGGCGGATTTATCGGCGAAGGCACATCACCCTCCAATACAATGCGCCGCCGTTTGGCTTCAGCTTTCGGATCGGGAACCGGGACCGCCGAAATCAGAGCTTTGGTATAGGGCATCAGCGGATTTTTATAGACTGCTTTCCCGTCGGCCAACTCGACAATCTTGCCCAGGTACATGACCGCTACCCGATCAGAAACGTGCTGAATCGCCCGCAGATCGTGCGAGATAAATAGATAGGTCAGATTCTTCTGGCGCCGTAAGCGATCCAGCAAATTCATGATCTGAGCCTGTATCGAAACATCGAGGGCTGAGATGGGTTCGTCCGCGACTATGAACTCAGGATCGACGGCGAGCGCGCGGGCGATGCCGATGCGCTGCCGCTGGCCGCCGGAGAACTCGTGCGGATAACGCTTCCGAAAACGCGCGCTCAAACCCACCATTTCCATCAGCTCCTGCACGCGCTCTTCCTTGGCCCGGCCTTTGGCAAGTTGAAAGGTTGCAAGCGGCTCTCCGATGATCTGACTAATGGTCATGCGTGGATTCAGCGAAGCATACGGGTCCTGAAAAATTATCTGAAGGTGCCGGCGCTGTTCGCGCATGGCGGACTTTGACAGCTGAGCCAGATCGTTGCCGCGAAACAGGATTTGACCTCCGGTGGGTTCGGTCAAACGCAGGATCGCGCGTCCCAAAGTCGACTTGCCACAGCCTGACTCTCCGACCAGGCCCAGAGTCTCGCCCGGAGAGATGTCGAGTGTAACGCCGTCGACGGCCTTCACTACCTGACGTGAGCGACGGAACAGCGATCCGCCCGCGAGCGGAAAATGGACCGTGAGGTCCCTGATTGAGATCAATGGTTGGGAATCCGTTTCCATCACACCTTCACGGCTGACTCCGCAAAAACCTCATTCGCAAAATGACAGAGCGAGTAATGCTCCGGTGTCAATTGCACGTAGGGCGGAAACTCGCGCCGGCAAATATCTTCCGCGCGGTCACATCGCGGTGCAAACGGACACCCAGCAGGCAAGTGAGCGAGATCGGGCGGCAGACCGGGAATTTGATAGAGACTTCCCTGCTCGGCAGTGGGATCAGGCACCGAGCGCAAGAGGCCGCGCGTGTACGGATTGCCCGGCTGTTCAAAGAGTTCGGCGGTCGTCGCCTCTTCGAAAACCTTGCCGGCGTACATCACGATGATGTGATCGGCCATGCCGGCGACCACGCCGAGGTCATGTGTGATCAGGATGACGCTGGCGCCGGTCTCGGCCTTCAAGCGTTTGATGAGCTCGAGAATCTGCGCCTGAATGGTTACGTCGAGCGCCGTAGTTGGTTCGTCGGCAATCAAGAGTTCGGGCTCGCAAGAGAGGGCCATCGCGATCATCACTCGTTGCCGCATGCCTCCTGAAAACTCGTGCGGATAGCTGTCCACGCGTTCCCTCGCATCGGGAATACCGACGTGCTCCAGCATCCTGATCGCGTGTTCGCGCGCCTGTTTCCTGGTGTGACCGAGATGACGTTGCGTCACCTCCATCAATTGCTTTGAGATCCGCATGAAGGGATTAAGCGAGGTCATCGGATCCTGAAAGATCATGGCTATGCGTTTCCCGCGGAGGTCGCGGACTTCGCGCGCGCTCAGCTTTAGGACGTCGTGCCCGTCAAATATGATCGTGCCCGAAACGATCTTTCCCGGCGGATCCGGAATCAGACGCATCAGCGACAGATTAGCAACCGACTTCCCTGAACCCGACTCTCCGACGATACCCAGAGTTTCCCCCTGCTTCAGTTCGAAGCTAATCCCGTCGACGGCTTTGACCGTGCCGTCTTCGGTTTCGAAGTACGTGCGCAGGTCTTTGACGCTCAGAAGATTTCCGTTGCTGTCAGCCGTCATGGTTTCGAAAGGGTCGGGATGCGTCCATTTACCAGGGAAAGTAGTACGAGAGCACGCCGATGGAAAGGCCGCCAGCCAGACCAGTTATCAACGCCGCGAGCCAAACCGGCATGCCATATTTCGGCGACGACCGTCTGGCATAGATCAAGCCGGCAACAAACCATGCCGCAGAGCACCCGATGCCCATCGCGTAATGAAGCGGCAGCCATCGCTTCAACCCAAAGCCTGAGGACATCCCCAGGAAGGTGCCTAGCCCTCCTGGCCAGCCGTCCCTCCACCAGGACCTCTGCCAAATTTTTAATTCCGTACTCATGTGATCTGTCCTCCAAATTCGCAGAGACCTCAATCTTTACGCATCTGTGGATCGAGCGCGTCCCGTAACCCGTCACCCAGAAAGTTCAACGAGAAAAGCATCAGCGCCATCGTGACGCCAGGAAAAATTAGCTGCCAGGGATAGATAGCCAGGCTCTGCGCTCCTTCGGCGGCGAGGCTGCCCCACGAAACACGCGGCGGCCGCACGCCCAGACCGAGGAACGAAAGGAACGCTTCACTTAACATCACCGTCGGAACCGTCAGTGTTGCGTACACGATAACCGGGCCGAGTGTGTTGGGAACCAAATGACGAAAGATAATTCCCGTCGTCGACACTCCGGTGGCGCGCGCCGCCAGAATAAACTCCTGGTTCTTCAGCGTCATAACCTGTCCGCGGACTATGCGGGCCATGGTCAGCCAGGATACTGCGCCCAGGGCGAGAAAGAGCTGGGCCAACTGTCCGGTCGGGGTTTTTGCCGGCAAGAGCGCCAGCAGTACGATCACGATGATCACGTACGGCAGAGAGTAGAGGACATCGACAACTCTCATCATCAGGTCGTCGATCCGTCCCCCGAGGTATCCGGCCGTAGCCCCATACGAAACGCCAATCAAGAGCGATACGAGGGTCGCGATTAAAGCTACCATCAAAGAGATTTGTCCGCCCGACAGGACCCGCGCGAGGATGTCGCGGCCGGCATTGTCGGTGCCCATCGGATGGGCCCAGGTAAACCTGCCGCCTGGTCCGCGAAAAGGCGGAAATGATTTGGTCAGCGCCTGATCTTTGGGAATGAAATCATAAGAGTATCCGGTGGCGGCTTTAATTATTGTAGGACCAATCAGAGCAGCAATAATAATGAGGATCACGATGATCATGCCCAACACGGCGAGCCTGTTCTTGAGCAACCTGCGCCATGCGTCACGCCACAGGGATGTCCCGACGACGACCTCGCCGCTAATCACTTCCCGTACGTCCTTTTCGGCGACTGCGTACTCTGGACCGATATAAAGATCCGGCGGGTCGGGCGTTGTGGGTGGTCTATTGTCTTCCAAATATTTCCTTCGTTGCTTGTCGGAAATCAAACGGCGCAAGTTAACAACTTGCGCTCCTTCAGTACCTGATGCGCGGATCGATTAGGCCGTACGAAATATCGACCAGCAGATTAAAAACCAACACTGCGATCGCGATGAAGGCCACAATGCCGATAATCAGCGGCTCATCACGATTAAAACAGGCGTTGATGAAATAGTTACCCAGACCCGGCAAAGCAAATACTCTTTCAACTACGACCGTGCCGGTGATCAGAAAAGCCAGTGCCGGACCTGAAAACGAAACGACCGGCAATAACCCACCGCGTAGCGCATGACGAAACACGACCTGACTTTCGCTTAAGCCTTTCGCGCGCGCCGTGCGGATGTAATCCGAGCGCATCACTTCCAGCATTCCCGATCGCGTCAACCGGGCAATATAAGCGATGTACAGGGCCGAAAGCGTGAGCGCCGGCAGGATAATGCTGCGACTGGGGAACCCGTCCCACAATGCGGGAGGTAACCAGAAGAGTGTCAGCGCGAACACCAAAGCCAATAGTGGGCCCAGGACAAAATTCGGAATGGAAATGCCAAGCATGGCCAGCGCCATACTGGCATAATCGATCCACGAATTCTGTCTGAGAGCGGCGAGAGTTCCGGTAGTGATGCCGACGGCCAGCGCAAAAATATAAGCGCACAATCCGAGGGTTGCCGAAACGGGCAAAGCGCGGAGCAAGATTTGATTTACGGATTGCCCCTCGTACTTCAGCGAATTTCCGAAGTCGAACCGGGCCATGTTCCAAAGCACCTTGCCGTATTGAACATACCAGGGCTTATTCCGTCCATACTTCTCGCGGAGGTTCAGCTCGACCGCCGGCGCCAGCTTCTTCTCCTGGGTGTAGAAATTTCCTGGAGCCAGGCGGATTAATGCCCACGTGATCGAGACGATAATGAGCAGCATGGGAATGATTACGACAACCCGGCGAATGATGAAACGAAGCATAGTTATCGCGGACCGTTTAGAGTCGGGCTATCGCCCGACTCAGCGGGCGGTAGCCCGCTGCTAAACCTCAGAAGTTTCTACTCAGCCATGCTCGGAACTCCATAGTCCCACTTTGCGGGATCTCGCTCAATATAGATCCACTTCCAGGCAAAGAGAGAACCTGCGTTCGGATACATTCCCTTGATATAGGGCTTTTTCATCCAACGAGCGCTACCGGTATATAGCGGCAAGACCGGTTGCGCATCCAGCGCGAGCGCCTCGGCCTTAGCCATTAACTCGTAACGCTTTTGACGATCTCCCGT
>WNFQ01000502.1_pt2 | contig 27746 bp, 32 predicted proteins | sample 5400171 | NCBI WGS metagenome assembly WNFQ01 (sample SAMN13153356, study PRJNA577476) | soil metagenome | isolation source: 20 cm soil under Madrone tree | place: USA:California | collected 2016-06-14
ATAAGGGATGTTCAAGTTCGCGGTTCGCTTGCAAGTCAGGGGCTACAGTGGGGTGCTCAAGTTCCCAGCCTGAGGATTGCAGACGGCTGTGGTAAGGGCCGTGACCAGTAGTGGCAGACCTTCCATTTTCAGGGGCAACTTGACCACCAGAGCGGGAGAGAAGGAAGGTATGTTCCAAAGTATTGCCGAAGAGACTCGGAGAGGTGCCAGTACCAGACGAGGTTGCTAGGTTTCCTGACTTGACATGATTCGATCCATCAATACTTCGGGTCGGTGGCGGTGTCACTGCCGTCGCCGCCGCAGTCGCAGTCTGGGACTTAGAAAGAAGACAACCCATCGTAGTCTGAAGTTTGCTCTTAGAAGCACTGTTGTTGACTTGCTTGAACCACTTGGCTATCCACTTGACGTCTCTGTGGTATGATCGTATCAATATGCCCATGCGTGCCCACGCACCCTCGAGAACCACAGACCACTCACAGTCCTGTCTGAGCGGCTAGCAGTTTCCTCTGTTCGACGGTCGGCCGACGTTTTTTCTTGTGCAGCTCCCAAAGGATTCGTAGCTGCCACTCCTCCGCCGCCAATGGGGACTCGCTATGCTCAGTTGGTTGCCTAGAGTGAGGCGGCATAGATATTCTGGTGGCCGTACGTGGGCTTAGACTCTATGGTGGTCCAAGTTCAGTTGACGGGTGACGGGCTGCTGACGCTCACGTGCCAATCCAGCCTCGCCTCAGACTGAACAGCCTTGGGAAGTAATGGGCATAGTTCAGCTCATATGGCTACAGCTACCGCCAGTGTAAGCAGACAAAAAGAAATGGATGCTACGCATACAGATGAAGTGTCCATCACCACCGTCTACCACCTCCTCAGAACCCGTCCGATAGCCCACGCAGATCCGCCAGCCCCGAGTAGTAAAATCGAAACCCACGAAACAGCATCCCAAAAAACACGACGACCGAGTCTCCTCCGCTGGAGACTACGTTCTTTACGCTGGAGAAGCTCATCACCCTCACCATCTCCAGCACGTGTTGCTGAGGTAGGTAGCACAATGGATAAAGGCCGCTTGAAGTAATGTACAGTTATATGCAGGATAGCTGAAAAACGATTCATTAATTAAACCATGCGGAGATTCGTCGAGAGGACTGACCAGGAAGAACGTAAGTGCTCAACAACGACAGAACAAGCAAGAGATCGCCAAGAACAACATTTGCCCTCCTCGGTAACACCGAGAGTCCTGTTGTAATCATGAATATGATGATCTTAGATATATATGGATTTATGCGGCGAATTGAAAACGGTAAGGGAGTTGGTGGAACGGTGATGAGTATAGCAGGAACGGTTAGTATAAGGTTAGCGGCGCTAGATATTGATATCAGTGCGATCACTCCTTGCTCCGAAGTTTTCTGTATTTCAGATTTTAAACGTTGTCATCAAGGTGTACAGAAGGGTGCTTACGGGTCCATTAGACGGTGATGCGAACACACATAAGGGAAGCACAAGTGCGACAGTGATTGCAACACTGGCAGCGACTAACGTTTTGAAAGAACGGCGACGACGTCGCTTCGTAGTAGTTGTAGGGGGCACCGAACCGCGGAGACACGCATACAAAGGAATAGTCCACGATGACGAGAAGACAAACGCCGTGGAAGCTATTGAACATAGTGAATAAAAGCCGCATTGATGAGACCCCAGTGCAACACTCAACTGATTCCCTGCCAAAGGACACCAGGTCTTTGCCGATGAACATCCGTAGATAATGTTCCTTTCACGTGGACGTAAATTATCGCACCCAACCATGTCAAGTAAGCCAAAAATGACGCCCATGTCGCATATATAATCCGCTTGGCAGCAAGCGAACGTGCTGCATAGAGGGGGAGCAATACAAAAGCGATAGTGGCGGTGAGGAGCCCTCGGGCGAATGGGAGAGAATGTGCGGGGATAAGAGGGAGGAGTGAATCGACAGAAACTACGGCAGATAAGCTTTTCGATAAATGAGAGATGAGGAATCATGCGAACCACGAAGGGATACTGATGCCAGCAGAACCCGCAAAACAAAGGTGCCCACCCTCACGAAGACACGGAGGAAAAGCCTTGTACGGGTCTTGTCTGAACCTCGCGCAAACACATCCAGAACTACCTCCTCGATGTCCGTTTTTCGAAGGTATCTGGCGAGTAAATACCACAACTCTCGGGTGAACGTCGCAAACGCCGCGCATATGAGCAATGTAGGGATGGATTGAGAAAGTGGGGTGTCGCTTGTGGGTAGAAATATCGGTCCAAGTTTAAGATAAGGTATAGAAAGATAAAGTAGAACGAGTGTCGGAGAAAGGGGGGGGATGATGGACGTATTGACGGGGTCGGCTTGGGCGGCGAAGTCGTCGGGCAGTTCATCATCACTGGAAAAATCGAGCTCCTCGTTTTGGGTATCGGCATCGTTTACAAGGACCAACTCTGGGGAAGGTTGTGGGCCAAGAAGGGGGGAGGAGGGCCCAGTGGTTGAACTAATGGACGAATGCCTGCTCGAAGACATGGAGAACCGGGGGGATGGGACAGAGCACCTTCAAGTCAAGTAGTTTGATTTCGTGATCCACGGCATGCACCAGAGTTTTTAGTCCGGAAAAACTCTAAAAGTGTTTATAGTAACTATTATTTTAGAGCATTTATGTCCGAAAAAACCTCGAATAAATACTTAAAAGTTTTTCTGAAAAAAACTTGACAAAAACTTGAGTTTTCCGGAGCCAGCAGTGTTGCCCCCTTCTTTCCTCTGCTCTGTGTGTTATGTGTGTGAACGCCAAGTGCTACATTGGGATATGAGCCTGTAATCTGCCCAACTTGAATTTCCCATCAGTGCTTTTTATGCACTGACAATGTTGGTCTTTTCTTCAAAGTTTTTCAGACATGAAACTCTAAAAATGTTAAACACATCTTAGAGTTTTCTAGAAGGTTTTCCAGACTAAAAACTCTGCTTTGCATCCAGTAGACAGTATATCACATGATTGCTAATCACTATGGAGGCTCAAGAAACACCAGCAAAATTCCTATCCCTTTCTGAATTCAGAAAGGAGAAATAGCTCCATAACATTCCGTAGTAACAAAGATGAAATGTTCATTCTCCGACCATCTGATTACGGGTGCGAGCCGGAAGGACGATATGTGTTCTTTTGACGACGGGAAGCTCCGTTTCTGAAAGTATGACGTTAAAGCTCCAGAAGTATGGTATGAAGCTTGGACACTCACGGCGCATTAATAAAACTATCCTCTCCGCGGTAGATGAGGACATCATAGATGAAGGCGGCAGACAGTCCGCCACAGATAGAACCCAAAAGAGGGGACCAGATCCAGTACTGACTACGAAAATCGAAGACTGCATCAAAGAATGTATTAGAGACTCTGACGGAACGGCATGGGTTTGCTGTACCTTGCCGTCCGTAACCGACCATTGCGGTCATGATGCGGGGTCCCAGATCACGTGCAGGATTGATGGCAAATCCTACCGACGAACTGTTAAAGACGGTCAGATAACGGTAAGGACGACATGCCTGTCTGCATCCCGAATGCTACGGCAATACCAAGGATGGTGAAGAACACGACCAATGGTACGAACCAACCTGGCGGAGGCGAGTTTTTCTTGTCGGTGACCGCGAACACAAGTAGAAGTAGGATGAATGTGCCGATGAACTTAACCCCACGGGATTAACCAAGTGACCAGTTGTTCCTTGACTTTGCACTCACCTCGTCAAAGAAGCAGTTTGCAGATGGCATGTAGTCAAGCTACAGAACTGGTAAGACAGGTCACACAGTGGCCATGTGAGACGAACCGCATAGGTACCAAAGAGTCCGGCAGTCGTGAGAGTGCGCCCACCCTTCTTGCCCTCGACAATGTCAATGGCGTGAAAGTAGTTCCCAAAGACGATGATTGCCCCAGCCCAAGCACCGATGAGTTGTCCGAGCACATATCCGGGCACCTTCCACCATGGGAGATCTCTAAAGACAGCCATGCATAAAGTTACCTATACAAAAAAAATTCAGTACACCTCAAGACGGGTAAGGGAATAACCCAGGGCAAGAGCATACCACGGGATTCACGTGGCCACCAGTGGTACCTCCAGCAACCCAGGCACCCAAGGCAACACCTGTGTCAATTTCCTTTATCGGACGTGCGGTAGAATATAAGGGTTGCCAGTGACTAACCGCAAGCCCATCCGAGAGACAGGGAAACTGCGTCTCCCTTTGGAGAGGCGGCAACACCAGAATTCGCGCTCAGCACAGCCTGACAATTACCACCGCAGCCAACAAGAGTCAAAATCATGGTTCCAAGCATTTCAGCGGCAGGCTCGCGTATGATCTCGCTGGGACATAACATGAGCGTCAGAGACGTAGTACATAACGCTAGCGGCCAACCGAATCCTTGCCCAATTGTTCGGAGGGTAGTATTCATCCTGATCGTAAATCTCAGAGGAGGGTTGTCCAACAGGCGCTGGGAGTACGTCCACAATTTTCGCAGAATCAGCACTTGAGCGGGTCTTAGGGGGAAGTGCAGACATTGGGTCGTTCGCTTAAGATGGGGGCGGTTTGGGAGAGGAAAGCACCGTTGCGGCAGGAATTGCCAAGAGGGCTAAAAGAAGAGCATTCCAACAGCGGCCTTTTATTCAATTTTGGTGCCAGCATCTACACGCATACCTCGCATTCACCCGTGGACTTCGATTAAGAAATATTGCACCCCGAGAATCCAACCCCTTGTCCATTCGATCCATTTCATTTTCCAGCCGACCCTCCGGCCCCAATCGACCAGAAGCTAATAAAAGAAGTGCCGTGGCGTTGGAAATTAACCTTTGGTAGAGCAGCAATGAAGCACCACGTTTCAACTATTGCCATGTTCCGAGCAGCCCAAAGACAGGTGACACCAGCTCGGTGGCCATCAACTAGCCACATTGTCGCGAATGAATAGGAGAAGACTCAGGGCGGAGTGAGACCACGTAGGATGATGGCCCTAAAAGGTCGATCAGCGCCGAGGGAAGCTTGATGCATTACATACCATTCCAGGACTATAGAGTGACATGGTGTGAGATGTTAGTGTTAGTTAGAGACCGGACTGGAATGACTGAGGCTCACGTGATTATAAACGACTCCTATGGCGCATAGGTCTGGGTCATCAGCCTCATGCCTATACCTCGTTACGCCCAGATACAGCCCACCAACCCAAGGGTGCACCGCTTCCACGTCGGGTCGGGCGTAAGAGAAGCATGCAACATGCCAAGACATACATGTTGGTCCATTCAAGTCAACTGTTCGCATGCTTCTTTGGAGTGGCAAGTAGCGCGAGGCATGATAATGTACTCTACTAGTAGGTCTCGTCCGGTCAAGATGGCCGCGGTGTTGAGACTTCCAAACCTACCGCCTTCGAACAACAGCAAAGTAAATATCTGAACGGGACAACACGATTCTGGCGAATGCCTTTCGCTACCGGCTGTTCTAGATATAACTTTGGTCATGGATAGTCATCCCGAGGGTTTAGACCTCTAAGTACCCGCATCATTGCTCCCCGGAACAGCCCGACGGAGGCACATCGGATCGACCACGACATCATCTCCATTGTAGTAAAGTAGTGAATCACTAGGCTAGTGAGTGAGGAGGAAGGGCGGAGATGAAGGTGGGACGGAAGAAGAGAGCAAGCACGCACTGGCAGGGATTTACAGCGGCGCACCCACCGACCTTCGGACAGCCCCCGCATTTCTGGATTTGCTCAATTGAACCGCCACTGATAAAAAAAGAATTGTTACACGTACACGGACTCTATTGCCTTCTCCCATATTCCAACTTCCACCTATGTTTTTGTTCTTTCGTATTGTGAAAGGAAGATGTTGCCACGCCTGGCGATAAACACCGTGAAACGGCCAGGTGCGATCGATTATATTGAGGGCCTCCCCAGTGACTAGTGCGCATGGTGTTAATGCATACAGCGCTTGGCCATGATCACCTTAAGGCCGAATGCCTGCTCGGAGACGGTGTACCATATAGATCCGCTGTGAATGCATCAGGTTGCATAAAAGGGATATCATTTAAGATTATGGCATGTGTGATGCTACCAGGTCTGGCATGAGGCCGTGAGCAGTTTGGGCGTTCATGGCGTTTGTTTTTAAACACCGCTCGCTTCGCCACTGGCATCACACAAGAGACGCTGTAATTGAACTCGGATCATGACACTGACATCGCAACTGTTGGCGAGCGTGACAGACAGCCATCTTTTTTTCTCTTCATCTAGGAACAGAACTATCAAATCAAAATGACATCTGGAACATATCAACCAAATGAAGTACTATGGGCGGTATCGAAGTTGTAGGGAGTAAGAAATAAGCAAGATATTTGGCCGTATCATTTGCTCCGTATCTGGGTACGGTAGAACAAGAAGAAAGAGTCATTGCGGTAGGTAGTGCAGGACTCCGATGAATGGGATGGAAACGAAGAACCAAGACTCGTCGCTTATAGTCTCGGAGCAGGGCGAAAGGATTTTCTAGAAGCATGGAGGAATTCGTTCTCAACTGAATACGTGGATACGAAGATTAGACGATGTGGTTGTTTTATACCAGAACCTGGGCTGGCTGGGCCGCCATTGCCATTGCAGTATCTACGCATTCTGGGCTCATTATGCGGCGCGCAAAGTGTCAACTAGATCTTCTGATGTAGTACCCTACCTTTATGTAACCTCCGAAGCAGGTATATATTTTGTAACCTAGACGAAGCAAATAATTGGACCTAAAGGTTCAACTTTACAGTAAACATGGAATACTGAATAAATGAGTCACGAAGCTGGGGGTCTCAATGAGGGGGATGTCCTCGGCTGCGCAGCCTGCGCTCCCGAATCCCTCGCGTGCCCTCAGTTTTTGCGATGCATATTGATTGGTGTCTCATTCGGATCTACTGCGGCCTGTGCTTCGAAGTCTTGCACTGTTGCCAAGTTCGGCCCAGATATGCTTTGCGTCGGCGCAACACCTGCTTGTTCTCTTCTTTCTTCTTACCTCTCCCAATCCCCGAGCTAGTCGGCACCTGCAGGCGGAAATTCCGTGACAGAGGATTAGGGAACTATTATCGGTCAATTGTGGACGAGTTGACAATGATTCGTCAGTTTTACTACTTTCACGTCCAGGAATGAATTTGGTCCGTTTGTTCCCCGGATTGCATAATAATCGTCCTGGATATAATTTCGGCCTTTCACCTCATTTATTCAGCTCGGATTAAGGCAAAGGGTCTACACGAACGGAGGTCACAAGTAAAAACTGCACTGTGACACATCGCCAGAAGCATGAGGCGCAAGAGACTCTAAGTTAGTTGCGACATGACACTTAGACAAAAGGCCACCAAAAAAGTGTCGGAGGTTTGGAATCTAGCTTAGGCGTATAGCCCTGTGATTTTTGGGCCACTATGGCCTTCGGACTTCATAACACGAGCCTCCAAGAATGTGAGAGTCATTGACAGGGTATGTCATACAGTGTCAGGTAGTGATATGGATGTCATCCCCTGATCGTGACTGATCGTGAAGGCTGTCTGACAGCGGAACGAGCCTCGCCACGCAGTACTTCGGATGCTCCGGAAGGCGGGCGGGTCAGTAGAGCTTCAATTATTGCTATCTCGAGAGTTACCGGAGTCACAATGTTAGAAAGGCAGCCTACTAAGCGTTCCGCCGCATTGTGATCCTGAAGAACAGGTGCTCTCGGTATTTGGCCTGCAAGCAAGCAAGAGTGGGCATTCAAGACTCCAAGATCCCTAATTGAGCCTTAGTCTGCGAATTGGCTAACTCATTTGGCAACTGTTGAGCAATCTGGGCGGAATTTTTTTAGTTCGCATGGACATTATCTGCAGTGAAAAGAAACTCACCCTGCGGATACACACCTCTCCCCCCACATCCCATCCACTCCTTGCCACGGGCAGGATACAATCCACTAAGAAACTCTTCGCAACCTCGTCAATACCGAACAGTGACCTTGTATACCTCCTCCAGCGGATGATATTAGTCATTAGCTTCTCCTGCCGGGCAAGTACGCGCTTCCTAGCCGGAATAGCTTCGGGATGGAAAGGCGGGTTATCCTGTACGAGGAATGGTTCCTGTAAAGACATGAAGTCATTCACAGCATTTTGAAATACGCTCAAAACAGTCTTTAAAAACATCTTGAACAGTTCAGGTCAGAATTTATCCGGCGGCCGGAAAGTTCTTAATCACCTGAAACCTATGATTATTTTTTTCAACGGAGATCTCAACCTCCTCTGACAGATCAACCAGGCGTCGAATATCCTTTCCCGAAAACGGGTCAAGAGCACCTCCTTCGAGGAGTTTAGTTAAACGCGGGAGGACGACGGTCGTAATCGTGGCAGAGACAAGATCTCCATCCGGTCCCAATTCGGGCATATCCTCCTCATGGGGTACCGTTGGCCGGGAATACTCGTACAGGTTGGCGTACCAACGAAAGCCGTCCAGCGTTCCGGAATCCTAGAATGAAAGGCGACATTAATGAAGGTTTCTCAGAGAAACGATTGGGTGCGCGTGTTTTACTTCAAATGGATTCCAACCTAACATTTCGAGCCTTGCCCAGAACTCCCATGCACCAACCAGCGCCAGCCCGCCCCAAGCTCCAATGTAACTATCGTCGAAACGCCCACGCCATGCGGCAAATCTTGCACCAATACCCAGCATAGGGTCCTTGAATTCCTTGGCTTTCACGTCTGATAGAATCTCATCACGTTGACGAGACAATTGTTCGAGTGCAGAGAGATAGTCCGTTGCATCAGAAGGCGGTAATGTAGCGTCGGTAGAGTAACCTTCCTCGTCTTCACCTTGACGGCCATTCCTTCGTCGGAGGGCACGCCGAGCGGCACGCGCAGTGCGTCGGTCACCTCGTGTAGCTTCTGCATTCAAACGAGGGATAATGCGTCCCATTTCGTCCAGTTCTTCTGGGCCTGTATGTAGAAGCGTGGGACGGGACCCCAGAAACATGAAGAGATCATCTTCATCCTCGGCTCGACGCCGTACCTGGATCATGTCGCGACGCTCCTTCAATATGGAAAGATGCTCATCTTCAAGCTTCTCGACTCGAGGAAACTGTGGTCGAGGAATCAAACAGCGTAAAGCTTGGGACACAATCAAGGTCGCACCTTTTCGTCAAGAAACGTGGCAATACTCTCTAGCCAATCTCTGAAGTCGGCAAACCAACTCCTTTTCCCCTCAGCCCTTGCAACGATTTCTCGTAGCTCCGTTTCGCGTTCGTCAAGTTGGACCTGCTCCGCAGATAGGGTTGATATCGATGTAGTATTCTGCGCATGCGAAGCGGTCATAGAAGTCATAGTTTGGGAAAGACGCATGACCGAGGACTCCAAGCTGGGTATCTCTGTCAGAGGAGGAACTAGTTCTGCGTGAGAGCGCGCTCCGAAACCAGACATTATGTCACATACTTGGTGCGGGTTTATAAACAGGCGTCATGGCAGGAACAGAAGAACCCTCATCCGGCTTCAAACCACTTCGCTTTATTTGGGCTCTTTCCCATTCTTGCGTCTCCTCATCGATATCTTCCCTAATGTGGATAAGCAAAGCGTAAACTACGTAGGCGAGGGAGAAATACGAACGCGTCAGCGATTAGGTCTTGCATTTCTTCACGGAGCTTATTCGTCTCCGCTTTTCTAGCCTTCTTACCCAGAGCAATTCGTGTTTGAGCACTTGTATACTCGGCGAAATCTGATAAGCAAGTCGGTTGAAGTGGGAAAATGGTTGGTTGGATAGCTCACCGTCATCCCCTTCGCCGAGGTCATCATCCTCACGCATGAGGCGACTTTCTGGATGGGGGCCTTGATACTCGTCATCACGCGTGGTCAATGATAGAGAAATGTATTCATCGGCATGGGAATTAGAAGGGCCAGCGGCACGCATGCGCTCGCGCTTCTCTTTAGCAGCCAAAACGGCCGATTGAGGAGGTATAGCCGCTACTCCGGTATCTATAAATGAAGAGCACGTCAGCACACAGCAAAATACGGAAGAACGGGATATCCGGTCTATTACCATTACCAATAGTATCGATGCTTTCCATAGCCGAGCCTCCCGGTACGGTGTTTATTGGGGCACCGTCATGGTGAGTATCACCCTCAGGAATACGGGGGCGAGAATGTGTGCTCGCTTTCAACTCGTTCAGGTAGGCCTCGTCGTAGACGGGACCCCCAGTTGTATGGGAAGATATGCTGGCTTGATCCAAGTTAGATGGAAGTGTCCTTAATCCATGCCATCGTAAGCACGAAATCCAGTATTCCGGGGTAGCAATCTCACCCCGGAGAGGCTGGATGTTGCCTCAGTGTCAACCTCTGACTTAGAGTAGATTTCTTGATTTTGAAAACATCTTCGCTGTCCTCCTGTAACAAGGGTTGAGGTTGAGAAAACTGGCATGGAATTGTACTCACCCCCTCCTCAGCACCGAAACTCAGCGACGTCTTCTGTTTGACGCGTTGTTTGGCTTTATTCCTGATTTTTGAAGCGACTGCGCTGGGAGACGGCTCGTCTTTCGTCGATTGGACTTGTTGATCTTGCGCATCCGGCTGTTGTTCTTCTCTCGCCCTCTGATTCGCCTTGAATTTAGTTCTTTTGAAGATGACGGGAGCGTCCGACATGTTTGTCGGGGCCACTGGCACTCAATAACGCGGCTGGACAATGAGCCCCAGGACCAAGATTCCCACGGTACTTTAGTACCACCCTCCATCTCATTAAGATGCCTCCTCGACCTCGACCTCGTCCAGCGAATCGCCAGGCTAGTGATCAAGCCAAGACTGTGGCATCCTCCTCTATGACACAGGCGGTGTCACTTGCTAAGACGGACAGGGAATTAGAACTGGATAAAGGAGATGAGCTCTTCCTCCGCAATCGAAATAGGACTGCCAAGGATTGGAAGAAACTGGACAAACTGGCGAAGGGCGAGTCTGGCCACCTTTTCGGTGTATATTAATAACACTGATGCGTGTAGTGTAGAACAGGTTGGCCAGTCTTCCGACCGGGACTCAGATGTTGAAGAAGTCTCCGACGCCTCCTCTGGGACCCCTCGAAAGCGACGGAAAGCAAGACAACGGGACGAGAATGGTCTCCCAGAATGGACCAGGCGTGCCGATATAGATCTGAGGCAAGTCATTCCCTTCATGTCACATATAAATGGCCTTCCTGCTAGGCGGACATCCCAGCTGCGGGAATTCGCATCAGGGTGTCCACAATGTTTCCAGGTCGATCGACGACATTATTCTAACATACATAGACGCTGATGGCGACTTTCTCTGACTCTTGAAATTCTTATGACTAGCTTGCTAGCGAGCGACGATGAGAGCGAGGCAGAAGACGTTGATATGGCTCCTAAAGGAGTAGATGGCTCTGCCTCCAATGTAGCCAGAGGCGGAAAACGGCCGCGCAGTCGATCGAGATCATTGACTCCTCCCCCAGAGCTCTCTATGCAACAAATTTTGAACGTACGGGACGTTATTCGGTAAGCTTTTTTCCCGTGGAGGATATTCACCTGGTTCGGTCTCCTTAAGGGCTTTTGTAGCGATGCATTAGGAAATGAACCACGTCCGGACTCCCCATCAAATGAGTACATTGACGACTCAATGGATAGCATCGTGCTTGATGAAGACCTCGCTTCCATTGCTCGTGAAGCAAGGGCTCGAGTCAATCATGGCGGCAACCTCGAGAAAAAAGGTGGACCAGAGAACGTCACGATTAAAGTACATTGGCAGCCCCATCCGCTGAGCCCCGATAACAGTATTGATGTTTGGACCTTCGTAACGAAAAGGGTATTAATGTCCTTTCTACCCGCCTTGGAGTGTTTGTGACCTCCTCCATGTAGCATGACGCTTTCCACGCACTCTTCGAAGATATCGCCGACACGGCTGGCATTCTCTCGGGTTCACTTGTCTTGGCACATAATGGTTCACGCGTATTCGCGTCTGCAACGCCACACAGCTTGAAAATCTGGGCTGAAGCGGAAATGGGTAAGTTTGTCCCAAAATTCGAGAGCACGCCAGTTTATGTGATTGATGCCTTGCCTCTAGACGCGTCTGACCTCATGACATACGAGTATCTCCGTGAGCACCGACAGGAGGGTCCTCCGCCGATTGCAAATGCACTGGCTCAAGGATCCCCACCGCCATTCAGTGCAGAGGACGGTGAATCCGAATCTGATGCACAATCAATGGCAGATGATGACGATGGCGACATATTCAAGCTGGTCGTACGGTCGGGTGTTACAAAGGACGTTACCCTCAACGTGCGACCGACGACAACCTGTGGCGCCATTGTTAAGGCATTCTTGAAACGTGCCGGTATAGCGGATCAATACCTCGACGACAGAAGCATCCGTGAGGAAGGGGGACCACGACTTATGATTGATGGCGAGCGTATGGACCCTGATACCCCAATTTCTGAGGCAGACCTGGAGGATGGCGATCAAATTGAAGTCAACGGTCTGCAACACCGACAGTAGCCCAGTGACGATTGTTGTTTTGATATGTACAGTATACTTGCGCCATGTTCTCGAAGCTTCATGCATTTGTAATCGACTTAGGCTCTGCAGACTTTGCATCTCCCAATCGAGGTGTATAGAATTAGACTGTAGCGTGAGGGTCGAGGAAGAGGGCGGAATATCAATCGAAAATAATAATGAACACACAGAGCGCAACAAAACAACATAGTTTATGATGTCACTGCCAGCCCTCCGCGTTTCGAGCCAGTATTCGTGCATTATTCACAAAGGCCCGAATGAGCTCGTCGAACGCTGAACGCTCAAGCTCCGGAACACTCTCATCACCTCGTCTTGCGGCTGCGGCGGCAAGTAACCGTGAATTAGTGAATTCCAGCTCCAACTCATGGAGAACCTCTGGCTGCACAAGAATGAGGAGATGATTGGGTTTACGCGACGCAATACAACCTACCTGGGAGCCTGGCACGCCGTATGACGCGACCTGTGTTAAGTCGACGACGAACTCTTCATAGGAGTAGCTAATGCGGTCCTTTCGACGTGAGTGCGTCGGAGAACCCAAAGGGTGCTGTACTGAATGGAACGATAAGAAACGTGTCTCTCTGGGGCGCCGCGAGAACAGGGATATGCACCTGGAACTTCAACATTCACACTAATACGCCAGTCCGCGGCTCGTTTAGGATTGTAGACATCCAGATTGCCTAAGCGTATCTTCTTCACTGTCGCAAGGACATCCCCGGTCTTTTCGTCACGCGTTACGCGAATTTTCTCTCTATCCCTAGGATTCTCGTAGAATGAGTCGACGAGATGTGAATGAGTGTACGCGATGGGCGTTGAGTGGTGTCCCGGCTTGTCCGATGACTCTTTGAGCCTGTTGAGAAGGATATTGTAGTGTTGGTGCTGAGCCTAGAAGACAGGCGTGAACCAAGTCGTCGAAGAGTTGATACGCGGCTCACTTGAGACATGTTAGACTCGAAGTGGCAGTCTGCAGCTTTTGGAGCAAGGACTGACAAGTGCGGTAAATTTCCTCAATATTCCAAACAACAAGGATCATACTTGTCTCGACCAGTACAGGCAATTGGAGTCTGTTACCTGTCCCCCTCTCCCTCAGCACGCCAATCTTCGCCTCGACTTCAATGTCGCCCTTTAGGTCTGCTGGCCGTGTCGTAATCAAGTGATGAACGAAGTCTGCAACTTCACGAATGAACTCATCGAGAGGTTCTACTCCGAGGATAGAGAGGGAAAGCGGGGGCAAGGCAGATGATGATGTAGCACTTCGCCCGTTTGTACTGGAGGGAGAAGAGCGGCGTGCGCGCTTTGGAGGACGGGGAGCATAGCCTGCGTCTGACTCTGAGCCGGAGACATAGTGAAGATCTCGGGTTTCCATAGGACGTGAAGAGGTGAGAGCGCAGTGTTGCGTGAGGAGAACTAAAAGGGAATGGGAATAATGGTAGTCAAAGTGTCACAGAGGCCTCGCTCCGCTCCGGGCCGGAGCGATCCGTCCGAGACCGAACTTCGAAATTGAATTGAATTGAATCCGTTATGGACGTCGATGACTTTGACGACCGCTCGACATATAGTCTGTCGCCTGCAGATGAAAGCAGCTCGTCTGATGAAGAACAAGAAAACATCGAGCTTCCAGGGGCGGAGCTTCGGATAGAGGGTGACTTCAAGTGTGCAACACCCTTCCTTCACCCCTACCGTTGCATTAACATGATCATCGTCTCTAGCCGTTTAGTTCAGAATATCAGGCTGGCCGATTCATCCACATTCGGCGTCTTAGGCAAAGAGTGGGATCTTAACATTGGGGAGCAGGAAGTTGAGTTCCGGGATGACCTGAGGGCCGCGTCTGGTATTGGCAAAAGGCGGAGAAAGGTGTGGTATTGCCGTCGCCATTAAACAGGACCATTGGATGACTTAAACCTCTACCACAGCGTCATGGCCGGCGTGCAGGGGTGGTGCTATCTCAGCAAGTCAAAGCCCTCATCGGAGAGGGAAACCAAGCATACATCGACGGAAGGATACAGGAGAGCATTCAAATCATGCAAGAAGTTATTCGAATAGAGCCCCGAGCTATGTCGGCCTGGTCTGTGCTTGCCAACTGCCACCATGATCTCGGACAGCCTCAGAAGGCGCTGCAGCTACGCATAATGGGCGCCCATCTTCACCACGATGCAGAGGAGTGGGAGCGATTGGCCAAGGAATCGAAGTGCGCACATCAATTCTGCCGATAAATGTCCCAGTCGTGAGATGACCGCAGGGAGATGGACTTCAACCAACAAGCATTGTACTGCTATGGAAAAGTCCACAGTCTAGACCCGTCAAACCTTAATGCGCTGTGGGACCGAGCAGCGCTTGCCAAAGAGATTGGTGATAATCGAATAGTAAGCACTTCTTTACTTCTCATCTCCTCGGACTGAATCAATTTAAGGCAAAAAGTTCGCTGTTGACCTTGTTGAAACGAGTCCCACATGACTTGACCGTCCTCAAGGGACTTCGACCCCTCCTTATTGAACTCTCCGACTATAGTCTATGCGCGGAGCTTTATGAGTCTGCTTTCGCGCATTACTCGGCAACCTTCCCAGGAGGCCACGGTGTCAATACCGAAACGGGCCAAGAAGTCCCGGGGGGTGGGTATAGTCTAATGGAGATACTGGTCCTTGCAGATCTTTATAACACTATGGGGGGCCATGACAAGGCCATTCACGTCATACGAAGTGGATGTCGGTGGCTTCAAGGACGTGGCTCGCAAAAGTTATGGGACTCATGCGAAGATGACAGAGAATACGATGAGACAGATTGGAGGCTGGGAAGTGGGCGTGGGTGTGAGCTGGCCCCGGGAAAGTATCCCCTTGAGGTGAATGCACGACATCGGCTGGCTGTCGCAAGAATTAAGATGGGTGACATTGAGGAGGGTATGGTGTGTAATCTTATTATTCCAGCAAGACCCTAAGTGTTGATTAAAAGACAGGCGCATGCTAGTATTGTTTTAAGCCAGGATGTTATCGACTATGCTCCCTTGTTCGTTGAAATCGCGGATGCATACGTCGATCAAGAGATGTACGCGCAAGCGAGGCCCATATACGAAATGCTTGGTCAAGATGCTGGGGTATGCTGTCCACCACACCATCGCAAGCTGGTTGTTCATGTCACCCGTAGACCAGTAGTTTGCATGTCCTCCTCCAGGTGGCACTGTGCTACCACATGCTCGGACAACTTCAGGATGCCGCTGAGGTCTATGGAACCAGTATGCCCTATCGCATTATTTCTACCTTCGATGAAACGTATAATATTTGCAGTACTCTCCCTGGACTCCTCTTTGAATGATGTCAAGATGCGATTGGCAGGAATTTATGAAGTGCTCCATGAGCCGCGCAAAGCTCTGGATCTCGTCTATCAGGGTACGTCTTGGGAAAGCTTTTGCTAGACAACTGATCTACAATACTTTCCAGTGATTGACTCGCGTAAGAAACGCCCCAAGGATACAGTGGTCAACGCGAACCCCGCAGATACCCAGAGTTCGTCGCTTTTCGAAGAGACGACTGCCAAAAAGAAGAGCAAAGTGCCGAAAACGGGTCGATTAACCTTATCACAACTGCACGAACTAGAACGAAAAAAAGAGGAAGAAGTGAAACGAGGTTACAAGCTTCTCTGTGAACTCTGGCCCAAGATGCTGTTGCCACAAGGCGCAGCTGGCCAGGAGCTCGCAGAGCGAGAGTGGCTTCTCGAGGCTGAAAAGCTGGTCGACATGTTCAGGGAAACGAGAAACCTGTTCCGAGCCTCTAGGGTGAGTATCCTTTAAGACCTGCACGATCCCTGATGTCCTAACAGACATCACCTTTTCTTGTCCAGAGTAACCCGTTCCGGGGCATGCTACCGAAGAGAGCCAAAAGGACTGCTGAAGAAAACGAAGACGAAATGGCATCTCGTCTCCACTTGGACATTGGTAAGCGTCAAAGTCACCTTAAAGACCCTGACGTGTACGACCGACAAGATCAACAGAAAGAGTGAGGCTCTCCCATGACCGAGCGAATGAGAACAACAAGGCGAGGGCCGTGGACAACTTTCGCAGTGTCACCTTCGAAAATTGGCTTCGGTTGTTTATGCAAGTGAGGAGTTCCCCCTATACTTACAGGTGCAGAGATTTAACGGACCTCACAGTACGCGTTCATTCTAACGAAGCGCGGAAAGTATGAACTCGCAGACGAAGTACTCAACCATGTCCTGATCTCGAATGCATTCATGGCCCGGCATAGTCAGGATACCATTCGCCTCGCATCAATCGGTACGTAACGATGTATATCCACTTTTCTAAGAAAACCCCCCCCAACACGAATCGACGTAGCATGTGCCATCTACGCTCAACGCTACCCAGCTGTCGTCGAGCATTGTCGGAAATTCATCGTCATCCATCAATTCAACAACGAGCCTCTGCGCATGTTATGTGCCTGTCTCGCAAGTGGTTACCGAGCCACGGATGCCTTTATCGCTTCGACTCTACAGAAGCACCTCTTTCGCGAGATGAGGCTCTATGATACGGCCGTGCATAACAAGGACACCCTGAAGTGGAATGCCGTCCCCCGCCGGTGGGGAATGAACAAATCTGGCGAGACGGACGAAGGCGTGGACGATGAGCCTAACCCGGAAGGGTTGGGTGTGGAAGGAGACGAGAAGAACCCGGTGCCCCAGATACCAACGAAGGATAATCCCGCCATTTTCGCGCTGTACGGTCATATCTGTTTGGCAGGGAAGAGCTACCAAAGCGCGATCTGTGCGTGTTCATTTGTCCATTGTTCTCGTTCACAGTGTTGACTGGTGTCTTGCAGTCTACCTTCTCCACGCGTACGATTATTGCCCGAATGACCCTATGATATGCCTCGGACTCGCCATCTCTTCAATGGGCCGTGCAATGCAACGGCAATCTGACAATAGACATCACCTCATTGCCCAGGTGAATACCTTAAACTTTAGCCTATTCCCGCGTCGTTGCTAACTACCGGGTGAATAATTGTAGGCAATGGCGTTCCTCACACGATACCGCACACTTCGCCAAGTGGACGGGACAGAATCGGACGAAGTGGAGTATAACTTCGGTCGCGCGTTTCAGCAACTTGGTGAGGTAGTTCCCTGGGCTGGTTATCACTATCGTTCTTACTGTTGGCCTAGGTCTTCATAGTCTCGCGGTTAAGCATTACGAGCGCGTGCTCGAAATAGCGGAGAAGAGAACAAGGAGCAATCCTGTCGTAGGTTCACCTTCAATGCAAAGCCGACGATAGTATTGACTGCCCCACAGGATATTGGACTAGCTAGAGAAGCTGCTTATAACTTATCTATAATATTTGTTACAACTGGGGCAATCGGTTTAGCAGAAGACCTGTATCGTCGCTGGCTCACTTTGTAAACCAATGATTGTTGGCGTAGAAGAAAATGTCCTGAAGACCGGAGATGTGAAGGAAAGAACATACTATGTCATGGTGGGACAGTAGTCGTGCCATGATCGTGTCCATGATCCAGTAAAGTGCCCAGTGCAAAGGGCGTGAAAATCCCCAATACAATGAGCAAAATTCGCATTTTTGTACCAACGCCTTCGGACGACTGGCGATCATGGGAGACTGGCTGCAGCACCGTTGCCACGTAGAGAAAACTTCCGGCCTGAAATCACCCCCTCATTAGATGTGATCTGCTGGCGCAGCCGCGACGCCTTTTACGACGGAAAACTCACAGATATGAGCAACGCAGTGCCAACACCGTCTACATGCTTCGATCCGAAAAATGCGAATGAGGCGTAGGAGGCGATAGCCCCGACTGGGGTCGATGCGCTGAATAGCATCAGATGCTTTTTACACTCCACTCGCGAGAGGGAGGTCGACATTAGAGAGACGGTGTACGCGAGAGCGGTAGGAGCTGCAGGAGCAAAAACGGCAATAATTGAGTGAGCAATAAAGGAGAGCTCATACTCCCGATAGAGCGTACGTACCCTTGTGTACGGCAAGAGCCAGAAAAACTACCAGCGACAGGGCGTAGGGATGTGAGGACGACTCATCATTCGATAGCATTGACATTCCGAGGGCGACGCCATCGGCCAAACCGTGGAGTACCAAGCCTATTGTGATGGGGTAAGCGGAAGGCGGCAAGTCGCTCTCGAGGTTGGTCTTCGTCGCGCTCACGCTGCTGCCAGCGGCACGTCGCTCATGCGGTGCGGATGCGCCATCTGTACCACCATCAACCCCAGCAAGCTCCACGTCAAAGATAGAGTCGGGCGAGGCAACACCGGCCGCGTAGTGGCCTGGGCGGTGCGCGTGGTGGGGTTGCTGGTGGGCATGGGATGAGCTCAGCTGCTCCACGATGAGCATGAATGTGAATCCAAAGAGGAGAGGCATGGCGATCGAGGATCCATCCAGCGTGGTAGTCGACGGCCGACTGCGTGCGAGAGCTTCGATACCCCTGGAGTATGGACGATGAGATGTCAAACCTATGATTGGGCTTGCGTTGCAGTGGCTAGATAACTCACAGACGTACTCGGGAATGATGACGCCTAGCGCTGCACCAAGAAGAAGGCCGGTCCCTAGGGAGGAAAGTCTTGACATGTGCGCTCCTGGAGTCAAGGTGGGGTTGGGTCGGTGCTGCGTTGTACTGAAGTTTCGTGTTAGAGGTGCCTACCTGAGAAAGTGAACGATAGCGGGAGAATGCCAATGCCGAAAGATGTTAGACCGAGCAAGCCAGAAAACGTTAGAAGGACGAGTAGTGTGGACATGATGTTGCGAGCCTCGAGGGCTGGAAGAAAGCACAACAATAAGGATTCCCGAGCGTGTGAGTGACTTTGTGTGCCAAAGCAACAGATCAGGTCAAGTTCAAGCCTCGCTCAACCTCGCACTCGTACAGTACTTTCATTTACAGTATCGGTACAGTTTATCTACGCATCACCGTACAGGGCATGCATGCCACAGCGAGGCAATTCCCTCGTCAATGCATCCTCCGGCCATAGAGCGGAGCCCTCAAGCTGCACGCTTGATCATTTCGTCGTTGATAGGATCTCCAATTTCTGTGAAAAGCATTGGTACTGGGAGACGATCGAACAAAACGGCCATACTTTTCTTCAAAATTTCGAAGAGAGTGACGTCCAAGAGGTCATCTTTGCTCTTGGTAAGATCTCTCCGATCCAACGGCCCTCCTTTCCTATGACTACCCTCCTCTCTGCGTCGCGCCTTGGAGTCGCGATTGCTAGTCGTCTTGGTGGCGCCACTGGGTAGACGGCGCTTTGCTACGCTTTTTGCAAAGGCAAACGGGTTGGCTAGGAAACCCGATCTTTCTGGTTTTTCATGAGTAGGTGACGCGGCGTATTCGTGGGACATGGGTACATCATCCTCAAGGGACTCCGATGAGGACGAGGCAGGGGATGCTGTTTCGAGGGGCGAGTTCATGGCTGAGCACTACACTGCACGGTAACCCTAACCCAGATCTGGCAGGCGTAATGTGAATGACAGAGCCGGGCCGCACGGTGTCGTAGACGCGATTCCGATGGCCGCCATATAATATTCATTCCTCTGTCTTTAACTGTCTTGGAACGCCCCTGCAAGAACATAAAAACCATGTCCATCTTACCAAAATCCAGGTTGCCGATGCGCATCATTGCCTTGCCACTGACTGGCCCCGTCCGCGGCCCAAGACATACAGAACAACCTTCGCCATTAGTATATTATCACTTCCAGATGCAACCCAAGGCAGAGAACAGGCGGGTCGGATGGGCCGATTGGGCGACAGGCAAGGCAACCAGTTTTTGGGCGCAGTTTGGAAAAGCTCCGGAGAACTCATGGAAGGTCTGTCTGAGCCTTTGTCTCGAACGCTGGTGTGGATGCTGATGGTGCACGTTGGTGCATTTGCAACATAGTTCAAATTATTTACGTATGGTGAGACGCTGGTCGATCGCATTGACTTTGAGGAGCTGGCCCTCAAAGGCGTGGATCCTTCACTGGGTCCCAAAATATCTCACCCAAGAGGCCCGAGCGAGCCTGAGGACCAAAAGAAAACGGTACTTGTATCTTCACCGTCAAATATAGGACGATCACAGCTGAGCACTACACTCGAACCAGATCCCGCTCGTTCATCCAAAGGTTGTTGGCACGTCGCTTTTGGCTCAACTAGAGGCGATCCTTACAAGACGAGGGCCACGACATCGCAAGGGATTCTACACGTGGATGCTATTAGCACCGTTGACCGCACCGTTTATGTTAATTCGTACGTCTCAATCCCCATTCGTCCTGCTTCCCTCAACATACTCTGTCCACAGCTGTGATACCGAACCTCCCATTTTTCTTCTGCGTATGGCGATCGTGGTCACACTATAGAGGTGCCGTGCTTCTTTTCGCTTGGCGTCCTGTCCTTCTTACAGGGTGCAGCATACAAAGCATCCGACTATCTGCAGTCGCTGTTGCGGCGTGGTGCTATTGTCCCACACCCGGATGCAAACTTAGATAGCATTTATGCCAAGCATGCCCCCTCGAACACGCTCCACGATGCAATGAAATCTAGTTCTGGGCCCGGAAAGGGTGAAGAAGGGACGAGGGAGGAAAAGAAGGTGCTCCTCAAGCGTGATGCTGTCCCACAAATACTTGGGCTATATGGCTTACCCGAATCTACGGCGTCGAACATGTATCGTGCCATAGAACAAGCCAGTTCTCGCTTGAGAAAAGGAATCTACACATAAGTTAACAACAGCAACTTTTGGATGTGTGTACAGTATATCTTTCGTGGCATCACCACCCTCGACCACAACAGCGACGTTTGTTCATCTGGCTCAAAAGCAAAAGTTTTGTCTATATCCTACCGGTCTAGAAATATCTTAACCACTAATCAGGTGTTATGGACAATTCCCCATCTCTGCCCCTCTCGAAACGTGCACAAGACGGTGTCTGCGCTGGACCAAGGCCCATCTGTCATCATTGGATGAGTTGCGTCTAACTGGCCGCCATCTGTGTGTGCTTTGCACAGGTAATGGCTAGTTTCGTGCGGGTGACTCGGTGATGGCTCTACTAATTGCAAGTACTGTAACGACATGAATTTGTTGATCCCGGTTTTGACGCCACATACGATCACACGGATAAAATCACTCATTTCTTTCTACGAACTTGGTCGCACGTAAATTATATTATAGTAGGTTGAGCGGGGAAAGAAGAAACAGTGTCAATTGGCCGCCGAGCTACTAGCATCAGTGCTGCGGCGGTTGAGTCAGATATTGCGAACCCGATCTCGAAGTTATTACGATACCTTGCGATTAAATAAGTCAAAATGATTCCGAGCCTCCCCTTCCAGTGGCGAGGGTGGATATCTCCTGGCAAAGAGGGTGAATAGGGCTGCGCCGCGGCACTACGAAATTGATCGCTTGAAGCTCGTGAAGAATCAGGAAAGAGACCAGACCGCCCCGCGGCTTTCGACGCGACGACGGGCAGCGCCCGGGCCCGCAGCCAGCGCTTAGTACTGCGCAGTGAGGCATGCCTCACCGACAGCTCACATCAAGCAACCACAACAATGCGCTATGTCCATCCGCGCTTTCGCCTTGTTCACCTCTAGTTCGAAATCCAAGGACTGGCTCTCCGTCGTGCGTATCTCTCTTTGCTTAGCCCTCACTTGTCAACTCAACTTTTCACTCGCCCGCCCCCGCCCCCCAAAAAAAAACACTTCCACATCCAGGTTACCTATCCGGTTCTCTTCCTTTTGCTTCAGATCTTCAGTAACTTTCGCTCGAGGAGGACGAATGGACTATCGTTCTCCTCGTCGGAGCTTGCTGTGATCGAGGCTCTGAAACTGGCGTTCGATGTGCTTATCCGTTACAAGTTCAGTGAGGATGACTTCCGTCAAACGCCGAGGAGAACCGTGCTGTGGGACGCTTCGCGAGATTTTGAAGAGCAGCCGCTGCATAGCATGGACAATCAAGAGTGTGAGGAAGCTACTGTTTCCGCCAGGGAAGTTGTCGCCCAAGAACCCACGAATGCTTTGCTCACGACGCCTTCGTGGCTCACTGTCGTGTCTGCTTCGATCGTTTGGGCGAGCACCACCTACGTTGTATGTCTTCATTGGATTGATTATGGGGAAGCATTTGATGGAAGGCATATCACAGTCTTCCTCTGCCCTGGTTTATTTCGACGCCATAACTGTGCACTTCGCTAGCGCCATTACAACTACCCTCGTTTTGTACGGCCTTTACGCGTTTGCAGGGCGTGGGGTCACTGTGGCGGTCTCGCAAAACATCGTTCTTCAGGTCCGTCACCGTTTCCCCTCTATTTCCCTGGTTATTACTCATCACTGTGGCCGTCAGGTTCTTGGCATTTTGCTAGCCAAGACCACCTTTTCACTTCCTTCGCAGTCACATGTCGCTCCGTCACTCATCCTGCTCGCCGTCATCTTTACCAATGCCTGTAATGTCCTCCTCATTGATAATGTGCCATTTACTCCCTCTTTGCTGGCATAGGCATTGACGGCCTTGTAGATCTATCGTCATCATGCAACAACCCTAGACAAAAGGCTGAACACTCACTTGTTCTCATCTGGACTGGTCCTTCATCTTATCATTTGCTCAGTTCAAGCAATCTTTATACCCTCTTTCCCTGCGGCATTTATACCAGATTGGTCCTTACAGCATTTATGTACGCTCGTCATAAGAGCGGGACTTGATTGGACAATCCTTTCCGTTATCCGTAGTAAGGTCCCTTTATGAGCCTTTCTACGAAAATCTGATTCATGTTTATTTGCGAGATCACGACGCAGTCCTTGAACGAGTCTTGTATTCCCTCAGCTTGGCACTGCTCTTCTTTATTATCTCACTACACAATAAATTATTCTCTCTTACGCTCATAGCTGGCATAGTTGTGGCTCTATGGGCTTCCATCTCATACGTATCAAAAGAGCTGTATAAAAGCCATCAGGTATGTGTCACTGCAGTACGTAAATTGGAACTCGGGGCATTTCCTCATCCCGCCTACGATTGACATTCCAGGAACTTGACTATTCTGTTCCGACACGTCGCCGCCGATTTATCGCTTGGGCCGTCTTCACTGTTCTCGGTCTCGGCTCTACTTCGGGTGCCATCGAGGCAGCTCCCTTCCGCTCGGAGAAGTCTCTCGCCGCCGCCTTTGACATTTTTTCCTTTCCGGGCCAATCACCCGTCTGCCAACGCAGACCGCTGCGCTTTTCGCCTCCGCATGTCTCTGACAGGCGGAAATACAAGCATTTCGACAATGTCCTTCTGATCGTCTTCTTCAGTCATCCACGCTACGATACAAACTTGGACTTTTATAGCGAAGTATATTCCGAATACTTTTCGAATGTGAGTTACGCTCCATCACACAATTATACCGGACGCTTTGGAATATTCATCGTTGTCGTGTACCCTCTTCTTTTTGCAGATATTATTCATTGGTCCTGCAACCCGCGAAGATTCTGGCTTCGATCATTCTTACGATGTACTTGTCGACACGTATCAAACCACGGAAGATCTGGGCGACCTCGAAGATTACAAGATAGGCGGGCGAATGGCGCACCATATGCTCTACACTGCGTTGCAAGAGCACCCGTGCTACGATGGCTATCTCTGGGCACCCTTCGACACGCTCCTGAACGTACCGCGCCTTCAGCTGTTCGACCAGAACAAATTTTGGTACCACTCGCCATTCGGCCGATATATTCCTAACCCGGCACTTGATCCTTCCGCAGCCAGAAATTCAAGTTACCACGCTCCCCCGGCGAACATCTCGCCTGACCCTGCAAACATGACCACGCCCTGGAAGGGCTGGAGTGAAGACTGGTGGTACGCAACTTCCACTGTCCTCCTCTTCCACTCTCAGGCTTACTCTGCTCACCGCGTGTTAAAAATACACAAACAGGTGGGGGTACGCATCACTTTTCGTTCTCACTCCCAGCTCCGTAAATTCTAATTTTTGCTTTGGCTTTGACAACCTGCAGATCACCTTATGTCGGGTTATCCGTTTGCATGCAAGCGTATAATAAAATTCCTGAGGCACAGCGTGATCGTCTAGCTGGACTCACAGGAGAACATAATCGCTTCATCGGCGGGTCCGCAGACACGATGTACATCCCCGGACGGCACCGTGACACCTTCATGTCCACCCTTGCGCTATTCCTCCAAACCAACTGTTTTCTCGAAATCGCAGCGCCCACCGCGCTACACCTGGCCCTGCCACCAGATGAGGACATCCTCTTCGTAGACCATGTATGTACACCCGCCACCAGTTTTGTTGAAGTGACTGACTGGTCTTTTCTTTTCTTTCTACCCCTTTAGTGGTGGATATGGCAGCCACCTTTCGACACAGAGTTTGTGCGAGGGCAGTGGGCCCAGGGCCGAGAAGTGGATTCGTTCCACTCGTTTCATTGGGGTGAGCCAAGCGGGGAAGGGGGCGCATGGGAGCCGCGACCAGACCGGATTGGGGACGTGCGGCAACTACTTCAAGAGTCGGCGGCGAGACAAGGTATCCCATTCCCCCCAAATGACAATCGAACACACTGCTGCCGCATTCTCCATTAGACGAACGTAGTCCCTAGTTAGTTCTCACTCAAAATGCATTTTCTGCCAGACAAATTTTACGAACTTTGTGTGCATTGGGCAATTTTGGCGTCCCATCGAAGTTTCATGGAAGGACACTCAGAGCGACTGGATAGGTTGCCGCTGAGTTCTCGCGAAGCGCCCACCCCTAAAAAAATTCCCGTTCGGGCTGCTAGAAATCTTCCGCGCTACTGGGTACAGGTACATGTCAAGGATAAAGTAGTTGCAGTAGCATTACAGAAGTGTCCGAAGTGGACGCGTGTATCAGTGACGATGGGTGATAAGAATACTACTACTTTATAAGAAGAGCAACATTTACCAAGAACTACACCTTAAAAGAATGGCGACGACCAGAGAACAAGGTATTGGGCACGGCACAAGACATGATGGTTATCAAGATATCAGGGGGCGAATCTGCTATGTAATGAATTCAAATCTCTTCCAGAGCGATCAACGTCGCACTGGTACGGTGAGAAGGGAACCAACTATGGTCAAGCTTATGAAGAGAGCGGCAAAAGCACTGCGTACGACAATCTCCCATTGCGCGCGGGTGACGACGGGGTTGAGTACTTTCGTAAGGGGACCGAATGCGGGAACGTGGCGTACGCGTTGATGTTGGATTTCGATTGTATGCGGCGGCACAACCCGGGGCTGGGTAGCCTGGCTTTTGTACCTCTGATTCGCTGGAATAGCAGCGGGGATGAGACCAATGACCGAATTGCGGCTACATTTGTATTGTGCGCGGCGAAGGAACGCAGATGGCGACTTCAGCTCCGTGCATTGAGGATAATGTACATCACTATCAGGGACCGCGGAAACCACCGGAGCTGGCAGTGGCGGCGACGGTTGCTTTAGCTCCGGCTGCGACTGCTGCGCAAATGCACGGTGCATCTTCACCATCTCGAACTGGAAGGGAATCAAAGTCAAAAGTGGCTGCTCGACCTTCCTCGGCAGCTTTTCCGGTAGGACGATCATAGAGGTCATCATCATCGTATGCGATAAAACCGGCCGTGGCATTGTTGTAGCATGTCCGGTTGAAACGACACTCTTCGCTGTGCACGTTAGCCGTACCAAAACGATACGCGGGGCTAGGTAGAGCAATGCCATCTGTGATAAATGGGTGAGCATCAGGACCTGTACGGGTAGCAGGACCTTCTGGTGCTGGATCTGGATCAAAGTATGCAGGTGATACGGTAATCTCGGGTTCGACACCATCGACAAAAGCACCATTGTAAGATGACGTTGAAGACGAGTACTGCGAGGCCGAGTCATACGGCGTTGACGCAATGGAATTGGCCAATGAATCCCGTAGTCTCGGGGAAACAGCAGCAGCAGGTGGACGCTCGGGTATGGCAATGATCAGGGGAGGGTCGGGGGGGTTGGTTAGGGTCGGAGTAGAATGAGGACGCCTGAAAGCATACGAGGGCAAGAAAGAAGAGGAAGAATGTGAGTCAGAGTTGTACATGGGAACCGGCGATGAAATGTTGGGACGGGAGGAGGATGCACCAAGGGGCTTGGGTGCCGAGATGCGCGGGCGAGAAAGCTCGAACTTCCGTAACTGACGTAGGTCCCCGAAAATATAAACCATCATGCAGACCTGACCGGGAAAATTAGCACCTGTGTGGTTGTCATGAGATGAATGGAAATAGATCTAACCCCGTTCAAGCTGGCAATTAGGATGGTGAGTCCAAGCCATAACCCAGGGAAAGCGAGTAGACGGAGCCATCTCGCGCGGCCATTTGCGAAGTTGACGGCTATGGGTGGAACAAATCCCGCCAGTGAAATAAACGTGCCACCGATCATGCCACAGAGGGCACGATTCGTGCCAACGTTGTAGTAAGAGGCAAGGACAAAGCGATCGAGGCTGTCCTTGAGCATATTGTGAACTTGCCAAGCGACGTCGGAAAAGACTATGGGATCTGGATGTGGAGAAACAAAGTGACCAGTGTGGAATGGAGAAAGGACATCAGACGGAATGTTGAGTTCATAATCAGCACCAGGGGTAAAGAATGTTTGCTTGGCACGAAGATAAAAGAGAGTCAGGCCAGTGGAGTGCTGGATTTGGTTTGAAAATCGAAATTGCTCTTTGGAGTTGGACTCGTTCTTGGCCGAACGGGTCTGTGTAACCCATTGGTCATAACGCGAAGCATATTCCTTGAGCCAAAGAATGAAGTAACTGTAAAGTGTAAGTAGATGCAAAAGAAAGTGGGCAAAAGACAGACAGATTCTCAGGACAACCCTCGACAAACAGAAGCCACTCCTCAAAGTCTTTGAGACCTGATAAGAATAGGAAGATTAATCGTGGCCTGAGATGAGACGAGCGAGCGGAAGTAACTACCAAGTGGAGGTAGATGTTTCCTATTCAGCACGTCATCCAATTTAACCTTGAACATCGGGGTGACTACGTGTCGGCGCGCTTAACATTTGATCGCGAAAAGATTATTGGTCAAGATAAACCCACCTTTGCAGGAGCGAACCTTGCCTACAGCAGGAGGGGGATTGCAAAGACGATACTGTGGGAAGGCGTGAGGAGTAGACAGTGTGCGAAGATCTCAATACTAACGGGTAAGGAAAGTAAGGCGTTTATTGTGAGGCGAAATGTTCTTGGTTGCTTATCCCGAGATAGAGGCGCGCGGGGAGAGGTAAGCTGTTTCATGTCGAGGGAGAAGAGAAGGGAGCAGGGGGGACGGACGGGAGGGAGGGGAGGA